>FTCZ01006292.1_pt1 | contig 22439 bp, 21 predicted proteins | sample 1658871 | NCBI WGS metagenome assembly FTCZ01 (sample SAMEA3914864, study PRJEB12502) | metagenome | biome: forest; material: soil | place: USA | collected 2012-03-12 | depth 0.3 m
CCTCCCGCTCGCGCGCCAGCAGCAGGGTATGCGCCGCCCGCCTCTGTGCATGTCGAAGGGGGATCTGCCCCAACGGGGTCGCGGCGATCGCCGCAACGGCCTCGTCGATGAATGTGCCGAGAAGCGTTCTGGCCGGTCGGGTATCTTCACCGAACAGCGCGGCAAGCGGGCGGCAATTCTCGATCGCAGTGCCATCGGCGAAACGTCCCAATGCAGCCAGCACCGGCCCTGCCACGTCGCTGGACCGCCAACCGCCTATCACGGAAGCGAGCCGCCGCTGGCCACGTTCCCATTCCGTCATATCTATCGCAAAACCTGCCATGCTCGTGCCGAAGACCGTCAGGTGCCCGGATGGAATGCGTAGAGACAGTCGAGCAATTCCACCCGATTATCGTCCAGCGAATGCTGGCGCGCGCCATCGCGAAGCGTGCCGAATAGCGCCCTCACGCCCTCAAATTCAGGGATCCGGACAATGTCTATGCGGGGAAGCAAGGGCGCCGGCGAATCTGATTTCTGCAAATTGCCCCCCTTGGCTGATGTCTTGGTCGCCATTGGACAAAGGGTGCCCCACCAAGGCCGGCAACGTGAATTAATTCCCTGCAATTATATAAGCATAATTAACCAGTTGCAAACGCGAGAGCGCTGCGGAAGTCGCATCCAATACTATTTGGCATTTGTCACGGCGCGATCAGGACTACGACCAGTCCTTTTTCCCAACCTTCATCGCCATCCGCCAAAGGGCGTCGCACGGCATCGGCGCGGGCGCGGTCAAGCACGGACGGCACGACGCCAGCTTCGTGGAGCACAAGGTCGGCGGATCCGAGCAGACGGGCTTCGCGCAATGTCAGGTCTTCGGGATCATCGCTGCGCAGACGTATTTCCACCCGTCCCGATGCGATCGTAGAGGCTCCTGCGAGCCAGCCTTCGATGCGATCTGCGGCGCCTTCGTCCAGCGGATCGAGCAGGCCGCCCTGCCCCAGCGCGGAATCGAGCGCGCGGCGGCGTTCACCGGCGTCGGGAAAGCGGGCACGCAACCGCCCCCGCGCATCATGCAACGCGCTGGCCAGTCGCCCTAGCGAGGAAGGCAGAAGCACTTCCAAGCGCAACCTTAGCTGCTTCGCGAGTCCGGCCGAGGCGCCGCCCGTACCGATCGCGATCAACATGGGGGATCGGTCCAGCACCGAAGGGACGGTGAAGTCGCACAAGGCCGGCCGGTCGACGACATTGACGAGCAAACCCGCCTGTCGCGCCCGCAGAGCATCCGCCTCTGCCGGGCCTTCGTCTTCGTGGGCAACGAAGGCTAACCGGGCGCCGACATTGCAGCCATGATCAAGGTCTTCGAAGACAACGCCGCCGGCGCGTTCAACCAGCCGTCGCTTGGCTTCCGCAGCCTCGCCGCTTCCAAGGACGACAACCGGGCGACCGGCGATGCGGTGAAACAGGGGCAGGCTGGCGATCATCCGGCCAGCCTACCGCGCAGTGCCCGGCTTGTCTAAAGCCCTGTTACTTCAGCCACTCCGGCACGGTTTCGGCGGCCAGGATCGTGGCCGGCTCGATACGCTCCGCCACCACGGCCCACTTGTCGCCATCCACCATCACTTCCGGCACCAGCGCACGGCTGTTGTAGGTGTTGGCCATTGTAGCGCCATAGGCGCCGGCAGTGCGGAAGATCGCCAGATCGCCCGCGACAACCTCGTCGATCTCGCGGCCCATGGCGAACGTGTCGGAGCTTTCGCAGATGGGGCCGACAATGTTGGCAGTAACCGTCTTGCCGTTGGGCTTCACCGCCGCAAAGTCGTGCCAGGCATCGTACATCGCCGGACGGGCAAGGTCGTTCATCGCCGCATCGACGACGACGAACGGGTTCACGGTGCCCTGCTTTACGCGCACGACTTCGGTGATCAGCACGCCCGAATTGCCGGTGATCACGCGGCCCGGTTCGAACATCAGCGTCACGCCCCAGTCCTTCGCGACCGAGGCGACCACCGCACCGTAATCCTGCGGCGTCGGCAGTGCATCGCTGGCCTTGTAAGGCACGCCAAGTCCGCCGCCGAGGTCCATGTGCGTGACCTTGTGGCCGGCCGCGCGGATTTCTTCCATCAGCGCCCCCATCTTGATGAAGGCCTGGCGCGAGGGTTCGAGGTCGGAAATCTGGCTGCCGATGTGCACGGCAAGCCCGCGCATATCGAGGCCCGGCAACGCGGAAAGACGTGCGTAGATACCGGCGGCGCGGTCATAGGAGACGCCGAACTTGTTCTCTGCCTTGCCGGTGGAGATCTTGGCGTGGGTACGCGCATCGACATCCGGATTCACGCGGAGCGCACAGGCCGCCGTCAGGCCCAGTTCCGCCGCGATCTCAGCGAGTTCGACGCCCTCTTCCTCGCTTTCAAGGTTGAACTGGCCGATGCCCGCCTTGACCGCCGCGGTCAGTTCGCGGCGCGTCTTGCCGACGCCGGAAAACACCACGTCTTCCGCCGGGATGCCGGCGGCCAGCGCGCGGTTCATCTCGCCTTCGGAAACGACGTCGGCCCCGTAGCCCTCGCTCGCCAGTAGGCGCAGCACCGCAAGGTTGGGGTTGGACTTCACCGCGAAAGCGATGTGAACGCTGGGCAGCGCCGAAAGCGCTTCGCGGAACACGCGGGCATGGCGGCTGAGCGTCGCGCGCGAATAGACGTAGACGGGCGTGCCGACTTCGCGGGCGATTTCGGCCAGCGGCACGTTTTCGGCGAAAAGCTCGCCGTTGTTCAGGGCAAAATGATCCATGGGTTTCTCGGCGTCAGAGTGTCATTCGGGCGGCGGGAGATCGTAGGGATCGTCTCCGCGGTCCTCCGATCGGGTGCGCAGTTCCACGCTGCGCTCGGGAATGGCCAGCGTGGGCGGGGTCAGCAGTTCCGCCGCCTTTGGCTGCACCGCACGCCCGTAAGGCGCCGGCGGCAACTGCTCACCCTGTTTGACCGTCAGCTGCGCGCGCTGCCCGCACCCCGCAAGCGCGGCGGCGAGAACCGGTATCAGGATCAGGGCGGCAGTCTTGCGCATCAAGCTCACTCCAGACCGAGCGCGAGCCGGGCTTCGGCCACGCGCAGGCGTACCTGATCGGGCGCAGTGCCCCCGTGCGACTTGCGCGCGGCAACCGAAGCCTCGACCGAGAGCGCGTTGAATACGCGTTCGTCGATGCGGCTGTCGATGGCCTTCAGGTCTTCCAGCGGCAATTGGTCGAGCGCGACGCCGCGCTGCTCCGCCAGCTTCACCGCAGAGCCGGTGATGTGGTGCGCCTCGCGGAAGGGAATGTTGCCTTCGCGCACCAGCCAGTCGGCAAGGTCGGTGGCGGTGGCGAAGCCCAGTTCGGCCGCGCCGCGCATACGGTCGGTGCGGAAGCGTGTTTCCGCGACCATGCCCGTCATCGCCGCGGTCGACAGCGCCAGCAGGCTGGCGGCTTCGAACACCGGCGGCTTATCGTCCTGCATGTCCTTCGAATAGGCCAGCGGCAGGCCCTTCATGGTGATCATCAGGCTGGTGAGGCAGCCGACGATCCGGCCCGAATGACCGCGCACCAGTTCGGCCGCGTCGGGGTTCTTCTTCTGCGGCATGATCGAGCTGCCGGTGGACAGCGAATCGGGCAGCGCCACGAAACCGAAGGGCTGGCTGGCCCAGATGATGAACTCTTCCGCCAGGCGGGAGAGGTGCAGCGAGCACTGGCTGGCCGCCATCAGGTAATCGAGCGCGAAGTCGCGGTCCGACACCGAATCGAGGCTGTTGTCAGTGGGCGCGTCGAAGCCCAGCGCCTGCGCGGTCATGTTGCGGTCGATCGGGAAGCCCGTGCCGGCCAGCGCCGCCGCGCCCAGCGGGCTGCGGTTCATGCGCTTGCGCGCGTCGGCAAAGCGCGAACGATCGCGGCCGATCATCTCGTAATAGGCCATCAAGTGATGGCCCAGCGTCACCGGCTGCGCGGTCTGCAAGTGGGTGAAGCCGGGCATGATCGAATCGGCATGCTCGCCGGCGCGGATCACCAGCGCCTTCTGCAACGCGTCCAAGCCGGCATCGGCCTGATCCATCGCATCGCGCACCCAAAGGCGGAAATCGGTTGCGACCTGGTCGTTGCGCGAACGCGCGGTATGCAGGCGGCCTGCCGCCGGACCGATGAGTTCCGCCAGACGGCCCTCGGTGGTCATGTGAATGTCTTCAAGGTCCCAGTTTTCGGGCACGCCGTTGGCTTCGTACTCGGCCCCGACCGCGTCCAGACCGTTACGAATCGCCAGTGCGTCTTCGTCAGTAACCACGCCGCACGCCGCCAGCATCGCGACGTGTGCCTTGCTGGCCGCGATGTCCTGCCGCCACAGTGCCTTGTCGAAGGGGATCGAGGCATTTATCTCGCGCATGATCGCCGACGGTCCTTCCGCGAACCGTCCGCCCCACATCTGGTTGGAGCTTCCACCCTTGCTGTCTTCGAAATCGCTCAAGTCGCTTGTCCTGTATTCGATCGCGGGGGCCGGCGCGCTCCTCGTCGCGGGTTGCGATAGGCAAAGCGGAAAGGACGCGCAACCGCAGGCGAGCGAATCCGCCGCCCCGGCGCCCAAAGCAAACGACAAGCTGGACCGCTCGCACAAGGGCCAGCCGATCCCCGACGTTACCTTGGTGGATAATATGGGCGAGAGCCTGGACCTCACCTCGCTGAAGGGGAAGCCGCTGCTGATCAACCTCTGGGCGACCTGGTGCGCGCCCTGCATCGCCGAGATGCCGACGCTGAACGAACTGGCCGCCAATCCCGATTCGCCGGTGCAGATCCTGCCGATTTCCGAAGATACCGCGGACATGGGCAAGGTCGTGGAGATCCTGCACCGCCGCAAGCTGGACCACATCGAGCCCTGGCAGGATGAGCATGGCGACCTTGGCTTCCAGTATGGCGGCAACCTGCCGGTCACAGTGCTGTTCGACAGCCAGGGCAAGGAAGTCTGGCGCTTCACCGGCGGCAACGACTGGACCAGCGACGAAGCCAAGAAGCTGATCGCCGAGGCCAAGTAAGCCTGCTTCAACGGTGGCGGGCCGCTTGCCCGCCGCCGCATGGCATGAGACACTGCGCCTTCATCGAAGGAGCCCCCTCATGCAGAACTTCATGCGGCATGATCCCACCGTAACGGTGATGTTCGTCGTGGCCATGCTGCTGATGCTGCTGATGGGAACGGCGGCGATCTTGATCGTGACGGTCGGCCCGGAATTTCTTGGGCTGGCGAAAATCGCGATGCTGCTGACGGGCGCTTTCGCGCTGGCTGGCATTGGCTTTGGGCTGACGCGCACCTTGCGCAGGCGTACGCCGCGCCCCTGACTTCTCAGGCGCGATGCGGTCCGAACAGGATGACGGCCGCACCGACAAGGCATAGCGCCACGCCGCCCAGATCCCAGCGATCCGGTCGCACGCCCTCCGCCACCCAGAGCCACAGCAGCGCGAAGGTGATGTAGATTCCGCCGTAAGCCGCATAGGCGCGACCGGCCTGTGAGCTATCCACCAGCGTCAGTAGCCAAGCGAACAGCACCAACGATCCGCATCCCGGAATCAACCACAGCGGCGCCTTCTCCATGCGGAGCCATGCCCAGAAAGAGAAGCACCCGGCAATCTCCGCCAGTGCCGCGCCGAAATAGATGAGGATCGATTGCATCGGCGTTCCCTAGCCGATTCAGGCCATTACGTCTGCCTCGGAAATCCTAGGCGGCGCTGGCCATTTTGCAGAGTCGCGAACCAACCGCCGGATAGCCTTGCGGCACCTTGTCGGTGAACCAGATCAGCCGCCCCTGCGCTGCGTCGGGATCGATGGCGAAGCGCGTAGCAGTATCGCCGATCAGCGGCAGGCCCCTTGCGCGCAGAGCGCTTGCGGTTTCCTCCGCATTACGGACCTTGAAGACGAGATGGCAGATCCCCTTCACATCGCGCGCGTGGGCGGCGATAGGCGAGCCGTCGTCGCCTTCGATCGCTTCCAGCACGGTGTCTCCCATAGCGAATGCCGCGCAATGCCCTTCGGGCATGTCCCGCGTGCCGATTTCCGGCCATTCCAGCTTTTCCGCAAACAGGGCCCGCGCTTCCTCCAGCGAGGGCGTCGAAAGGCCCAGCGCCTGAAGCCTCTCGATACCGAGCGGATGGTCCGCCGCCGGACGCCACGCCGGATCGCGGCGCGGATCGCCCGGCATGTCCTGCTTCACGATTTCCAGTCGCATGCCCAGCGCCTGCCCGCGCGGGACGAGGAAGTAGAACGCCTCCATCCCCGGATCATAGTGCCGCTTGAACCCCCGCGCCGCGAACCATGCGTCAGCCTCCGCCAGATCGGTGACTTTCAGTGCCACCCCGATCCAGCGATGCGGCGCGGCCGAGCGGCGCAGCATGTCACCCAGCGGACTGCCCTCCTGCGCGCCGCGACCGGCCGGTGCGATCGGGATCAGCATGGTGTCGCCCACCATGAGGAGGCTCTCCTCGCGGTCGAGCCCCATCTTCTCCGTCTCGGGCGTGATCAGGATTTCGTGTGCGGTGCTCGCCCCGAACACCTCACGAAAGAAGGCGTCGCAAGCCGGCCGCCCGGCGTTATCGGCCAGCGACCAGCTTACGTGGACCAGCGGGAACTGCATGGAGTGCCCGGACGCGGTCAATACGTTTCCGGCGCCCCGGTGCCCATGAACTTGGCAAGGTTCATGTGCAGCGATGCCACCGAACGCTCCATGTAGGGATTGGGCTGCGCACCCCGGAAACCAAGGTTCTTCATGCCCTGCTGGACCGCCGCCATATTGGCGAAGTCCTGTTGGAGCACCGGCGGCCAGTCAGTGGGGGCAGTGTATTCCCACTCGGTCTCGGGCGCCTCACCCTCCGGCCAGAGTTCGTAGACGGCGGCTTCGAAAATGCACTTGTCCGGGTCGGTGCCGTAGGGCCGCGCCTGATAGCAGAGCATGTTGTTGACCGCGTGGCCGATCTGGAAGTTCGGGAATATCTGCCAGGCCGTGCCCGCCTGCGCGGTGTGCTGCGGGTCGACTTGCGCCCAGACCACGCCGCGTTCCGCATCTTCCTTGCGCGCCGTGCCGATCCAGTAGGCCGAGACTTCCGCCGCCGGGGTGCCTTCGGGCAGTTCGTCCTTGAGGCGATTGGCCACGCCGACCAGCGTCATCGTCGTGTTGGTATTGGCGTTGGCCCAGGTGAAGTTCTGCATGTCCGCCGTGGTCAGGCGCGGGTCTTCACCGGCGCCGAGGCGCAGCTTGCCGGAGTCTTCCTCCTGCCCCTTGGGCGCGTCGTAGCCGATGTTGGAATGGAGGCCCTGGTTGCGCGCCCAGCCGCGAAACTGGCCGAATTCCATGAATTCCGGGTGCGTGGTGGAAACGTGGTAAGTCTCGCAGAAGGCCTCCATCGCGACCTTCCAGTTGCATTCGAATACCACCCACTTGCGCCAGCGCGGGCGCATGTTCTGGAGTCCGTAGGGATCGAGCATGCCCGCCGCCGGGTGCAAATAATCGGCCAGCGGTATCGAATCCAGGTCCAGATTGATCCAGATCCAGCCGCCCCAGGTATCGACCTGAACGACACCTAAGTCGGCCTTGCCGGCACAGAGATGGCCCTGCCAGTCCTCCGGATGCTCCAGATAAGTGTTCGCGCCGTCCAGCCCGAAGGTCCAGCCGTGATAGCCGCAGATGAAGCTGCGACGCGTGCCGCGCGCATTGCGTTTTCCGGCCGGGGTATCGACCAGCTTGCGGCCGCGATGGGGGCAGACGTTGTGAAAAGCGTGGATCTCGGTTTCGGAAGCGCGGACCACGATCACCGAGTCGTCGATGATGTCGAAAGTGATGAAATCCCCCACTTCCGGAATGTCTTCCAGCCGCCCGGCCTGAAGCCAGACCTTGCGCCAGAGCTTGTCGCGCTCCGCCTTGGCGTATTCCGGCGAGATGTAGGCTTCCGCCGGGACGCGGACCGGGACGGTCAGGTCCTCGGGAGCCTGTACGATCTTACCTTGCTCACCCATTGCTCTCTTCCCAATTTCGTATCGCGCCGATTTGCGGCCGTTATCCCATTATTCGCACGCGAGGCCAATCGCCGTGGCGCTACCGGGCGCTAGGCGGGGGCAAATTTCAGGCTGTGCCGTGGCAGCGTACCGATGGCGAGGCTACTGGCCGCCATCGTGGCGATCGCCAGATAGAGGAACATTTCGTAGCTGCCCGTCCGGTCGTGAATCAGCGCGGCGACCAGCGGGCCGACCGCCGTGCCGATCGACAGCGCCGCCAGCACGCCGCCGTAGAGCCCGCCGAAGTTCCTGAGGCCGAAATGCCGGGTGATCAGGTAGACGACCACGTCGATCTCCGCGCCCAAAGTCAGCCCGATCAGCCCCGAGGCGAGCGCCAGCGCGGCGAGCGACGTGCCCGATCCCAGCAGCAGCAGGCAGCCCATCACCGGCAGCATGAACACCGCCGCGCCGACCAGCGAGGCCGGGAATCGGTCCAGCAGCACGCCCGTCCCCAGCCGCCCGGCGAGCGAGAACCAGCCAACGAACGAGGCGATCGCCGCCGCCGTCATCGGGTCCGCGCCGCGATCGCCGAGGATCGAGACGAAGTGGACGACGATGGCGATGATCGTGAAGGTGAACAGCAGGCTCGCCACGAAAAGCCGGTGGTAGACGCTGGAGCGCAGCCCTTCGCCCAGCGAAACGCCGGGCAGGTCGCGCTTGGCCGGCGCGGGTTCCTTGCGCCGCCCCCGGTCATGCGCGCCGCGAAAGAACAGGAAGATCACCGGCGCCGCGATCACGAACCACAGTCCGCCGTGCACCGCGAAGGCCAGCCGCCAGCCGAAGGTCTTGATCGCCCAGGTGCCGATGATCGGGAACAGCCCCGCCGCGATCGAGGCGCCGCAAAGCGTTACCGCCAGCGCCATTCCGCGCGAAAGCTCGAACCGGGACGCCACCGCGCTGGTCCAGACCGAGGCCTGCACCGGCAGCGAGACCATCGCGATCAGCCCCCAGAGCAAGTACCATTGCGATAGGCTGGCCCCGGTCGTGCCGAGCAGCGCGAAGGCCAGAGTCAGCAGCACGATGCCAATCACGCCGAACCGGCGCGGGCCGAAGCGGTCGACCGCAAGGCCGATGAACACGCCGCCCACCGCCTGCACCAATGTCGCGATGGTGAGGCCGAAAGTCACTTCGGTGCGGCTCCATCCCATCGCTTCGGCCACCGGGCCGATATAAGGCCCGATGCCGTAGATATGGATCACGCTGGTGGCGTAGCCGAGCCCCGCCGCCACCGGCACCAGCCCGAACTGCCGCCATTCCTGCCGGGCCGTCAGTTCAGTCACCGTAGCGCAGCTCTACCGAGGTCGCTTCGCCATTCGGACCCATCGGCGAATCGTATTCGATGCAGGTGCAGACCGGGTTGGCGTGGCTGGCGAACAGCTTTTCCTCATCCGCCTTGGTCATCGGCAGGCGCGCGGGATCGCTGATGATCGCCTGAGAGCGTTCGAAGTCGGCGCGGCTGTTCCACCAGATTTCCATCACGCAATCGAAGCCGGGATCGTGGACTTCGCCGGTGATCGGGTTCTTTTCCGGCACCAGATAGCGCCGTACGTAGCGAACCGCCCCCGGAATTGCCGGCTGCGCGCCCATCTTCTTGGACAGCTGCGAGTGCTGGTTCTCGTAGTAGTCCATGAACTCGTCCATGGTCATATCCTGGCGTTTCCGGAAAAAGCAGATCTGCTTGAGCATGATTAGGCTCCTTTGACGATCCGGCGCAGCCGGATCGAAGCGGCACCGGCCCGCTCCCCCACCCGACCACCCATCAGGATACGCTCGCGCGTGTTCGGATGGGGGAGCGGGCCGGTGCCGCGGGTTTTCACGAAGACGCCTTCCTGAGTGCGAGAACGGTGCCTTCGAGGTCACCGCAGATCCACACCGTGCCGTCCGGCCCCACGTCGAGCCCGGTCATGTTGCCCATCGGCCCGCACATGTCCCCCACGCCGCCCAGCGGCTTGGGATCGGTGCCCTCAGGCGCGCCGACCGGCAGGCCGGCCGCGATCACTTCGCGCGCGCCACCGGACAAGTCGCATTGGATCGCTTCGCGGCGCTTCACATCGAGCACGGTCACGGTGCCGTTACGGATCGCGAGGCCTTCGGGCCGGACGAGGTCGTCCAGCACCGTCTCGGTCCGTCCGCCGACCAGCTTCACCACCCGGCCCGCGCCGCTTTCGGCGACATAGACGGTGCCGTCCCCGGCCACCGCCACACCCTTGGGCCGGTCCAGCCCGGAGGCCAGTTCCTCCACTTTGCCATTGTGCACCGAGTGGACCTTGCCGGTGCCATATTCCGCGAAGACCACCGCGCCGGAGGGCGCCAGCGCCACGCCCATCAACTGGTCGTAACCGCTCGCCAAGACCTCACTGGAAGGACCGGCAGGATGGAACTTGGCGACTTCGCCGTTGGCCGTTGTGACGATCATCGTCCCCGCACCCGCCGCCGCGACGCCGCGCGAGTAACCGGGGAAGCTGGGGCTGAACAACATGCCTTCCAGCTTCACCGCCTCACCGGCGCGGAGCGAGAACACGAAGCCGCCATCGGCGATCCACAGCACGCCGTCCTCGCCCATGGCGACGTCCAGCGGCCATTGCAGGCCCTTCTCGATCAGCGGCTTCACCAGACCGCCCGCCGCCTTGGGCGTGGTGATCTCGTGAATGGAGCCGAGGATGTGCGAGATGAACAGGCGGTCGCCCACGAACGTGCAGTTGTCGAGACCCGCGCCGATATCGGCCAGCACCGTTTTCGCGCCGGTACGCGGATCGATGCGCAGCACTTGCCCGCTGGCGACCTGGGTGGAGACGATCATCCCCTCACTGTCGAACTTCACCGAATCCGGCACGCCAAGGTCGCCGCAGACCACTTCAGGCTCGCCGCTGCCGTCGAGATCAATGCGCCAGATCGCGTTCGCGCCCATCACCGGAATGTAGAGCTTGCCGTCCGGGCCGACTTCGAAGGCGTTCGGCATCGGCACGTCGCCCGCGATAACACGCGGCGCACCGCCGTTCCGATCGAGTTCGAGGATCTGCGCCCCCATGTGGCAACCCGCCGCGATCAGGCGCCCTTGCGAATAAGTGATCGGGTTGGCCACCGGCAGGTCGCCGCAGACCACGGCGCTGCTGCCGTCCGGCCGCAGCATGGTCACGCGGCCCTCGGTAATCTCGGTGGCGTAGAGGTTGCCTGCCTCGTCGAAGGCAAGGTCGTCCGGCGCGGTGATCGCGCCGCCCATCGGGCTGATGATTTCCACCGCGCCGGTATCGGGATCGACCGCGCTGATCTGGCTGCCGCCCACTTGCGCCACATAGATGCGCCCGTCCGGACCGGTGCGCAGGCCATTGGCGCTGTAGAGGCGCGTGGGCGGGGTCAGGCGGTGCAGCATCCAGCCTTCGGAAGCGCGGGCGGAAACGACGCCGTGATTACGTCCTGCGGGTTCGAGCATCGGTGAAATTGTCCTCTCGTCCGGCGCTCTTGCGGCCGTTCTTTTCCGGTCGAGCCTATCCAGCGCTTCCGAGGCAGGCAACGCGAGGACCGGGCCGAGAGCCCTTCGGACATGCACTATCGCCCCGGCGACGTTCGCGCGGCTTTGTTCGATTGCCCCCGCTGGCTGCGTGCGCATATTCGACCGTCAGACGGAAAAGAGACCGCTTCGTTTTGCGGCCAACCCGGAGAGATTTCATGGACGAAATGCGTTTCGACGGCCGCGTGGCGGTTATCACCGGAGCCGGCCGCGGACTGGGCCGGGCCTATGCCCTGCTGCTGGCCGAACGCGGCGCCAAGGTGGTGGTGAACGATCTGGGCGGCGCGATCCGGGGCGATCTCGATGCGCCCGGCGCGGACGTCAGCGTGGCGCAGCAAGTGGTCAACGAGATCGTGGCGGCGGGCGGCGAAGCCATCGCCAACACCGATTCGGTCGCCACACCGGAGGGCGGCAAGGCCATCGTCCAGGCCGCGCTCGACCAGTGGGGCCGGATCGACGTTCTGGTCCACAATGCCGGCAACGTCCGCTATGGCTCGATCCGCGAGCTTTCCAGCGCGGACCTTCACGCCGTGCTCGACGTCCACCTGCTGGGCGCGTTCCATGTGGTGCAGGCGGCGTTCGGGCCGATGTGCGATGCCGGATATGGCCGCATCGTGCTGACCAGCTCGGTCGGCGGGCTCTACGGCAATGAGAATTGCGTGAACTACGGCATCTCGAAGTCGGCGATGCTGGGGCTTTCCAACATCACCGCGCTCGAAGGCGAGGCGCACAACGTGAAGTGCAACGTGATCGTGCCCGGCGCAGTGACACGCATGGCCGAGGGGCTGGATATCTCGCAGTACCCGCCGATGGAGCCCGAACTGGTGGCCCCGGTGGTCGGCTGGCTGGCGCATGAGCAGTGCCCGGTGACGGGTGAGCTGATCGCCTCGATGGCGGGCCGCGTGGCGCGCATGTTCGTGGCGGAAACGCGCGGCGTCTATCGCCCGCACTGGACGATCGAGGATGTCGCCGCCGCGTCCGATGCCTTTCACGACAAGAGCGAACTGATCGATTTCGGGCTGCACGGGCATGTCGATCACATCGGCTATTCGTTCAAGATGGCGACCGCAGGCGCGGAGGTTTGAGAATGGCGGTACCGGCCCACTCCCCCACCCGACCACCCATCAGGATACACTTGTGGGAGGTCGGGTGGGGGAGTGGGCCGGTGCCGCAAGCCTTCGACGGATGTCGAAGGCGCGCTCCACTAATGAACAACACTGTTGACAACTAACTCACCGCTGCGCCAGATTCAGCGGTGAGAGGGCGACCGGAGCAGAGTCGCCGCCAAGAGGATGCCCATTCGATGGAAATGACCTGCCTCAAGTCCGACGTGCCTTCGCCCGAGGAACTCGACATCCCGGCGCTGAAGGCCAAGTATCGTCAGGAGCGCGACAAGCGCATGCGGCGCGAGGGCGGCGAGCAGTACGTGCGGCCGACCGACGACTTTTCCGACAACTACGCCCACGATCCGTTCACCCCGGTGGCGGAGCGTGAGGCGCTGGTCGAGGATATCGACGTTGCCATCCTGGGCGCGGGATTCTCGGGCATCCTGGCCGGCTACCACCTGCACAAGCAGGGCGTTTCCAACGTCCGCAACATCGACCATGCGGGCGGCTTTGGCGGCGTCTGGTACTGGAACCGCTATCCCGGCGTGCAGTGCGACAACGACGCCTACTGCTACCTGCCGCTGCTGGAAGAAACGGGCTTCATGCCCAGCAAGAAGTTCTCTGACGGCTGGGAAATCCAGCAGTACTGCCAGGACATGGCCGAGCGCTTCGACCTGGCCGACAAAGCGCTGTTCCACACGCTGGTCACCGGCATCCGCTGGGACGAGAGCATCAAGCGCTGGCATGTGACCACCAATCGCGGCGACGACATCCGCGCGCGCTTCGTGGTGATGGCGGGCGGCGTGATGAACATGCCCAAGCTGCCCGGCATCCCCGGCATCCATGATTTCAAGGGCAAGATGTTCCACACCAGCCGGTGGGAGCATGACTATACCGGCGGTTCGTGGACCGCGCCGGAGCTGGAAAAGCTGCGCGACAAGCGCGTCGCCATCATCGGCACCGGGGCAACCTCGGTCCAGGCGGTGCCCTACCTCGCCAAGTACGCCAAGCACCTCTACGTGCTGCAGCGCACGCCCTCAAACATCGACGAGCGGCCCAATCCGCCGACCGATGCCGAATGGGCCGCCTCGCTCCAGCCCGGCTGGCAGCAGGAGCGCATGGCCAACTTCCACCGCGCCGCGCAGCAGTTCTTCATCCCCGGCGAGCCCGACCTGATCTGCGATATCTGGACCGAGATCAGCCGCAACCTTGCCATCGAACTGGGTGAGGAAGGCTGGCCCGCGCTGGACCCGCTGGAGTTCATGGACCGCCGCGAAGTCGTGGACTTCCAGGTGATGGAACGCCTGCGCCGCCGCGTCGACTCGATCGTCGAGGACAAGGACACGGCGGAAAAGCTGAAGCCCTACTTCCGCTTCATGTGCAAGCGCCCGCTGTCCAACAACGACTACTACCCCGCGTTCAACCAGCCCAACGTCACGCTGATCGACGTTTCGGCGACGCAGGGCGTGGAACGGATGACCGAGAAGGGCTTCGTGGCCGACGGCGTGGAGCACGAAGTCGACCTGGTGATATTCGCCAGCGGCTTCGAAGTGACCAGCGACCTGAAGCGCCGCTGGGGCATCGACACGGTGGAAGGGCGCGGCGGCAAGTCGATCTACGATCATTGGACCAACGGGGCGAGCACGTTCCACGGCGTGATCACCGACGAGTTCCCGGCGATGTTCTACATGGGCTACATCCAGGGCGCGACGAACTCCTCCACCACCGAGCAGTTCGGGCGGCAGGCAGAGCATATCGCCTTCATGATCGGCGAGACCAAGCGCCGGGGCGCCAGCACGGTTTCCGCCACCACGGAAGGCGTCGCAGGCTACTGCGCGCACTGCAAGACGAACGAGGTCGACATGTCCGGCTTCCAGAACGATTGCACGCCCAGCTACTTCAACAACGAAGGCGACAAGGAACTGAAGTGGGCGCTGTTCCGTGGCTATCTGCCCGGCTGGGACGCCTTCCGCGACATGCTGGGCGACTGGCGCAAGAGCGACACGCATGACGGCGTGAAATTCGAAGCCTGAGGTTTGGGCCTGAGGTTCTGAGCTGTTTGAAAATGCCCATCCGGGCATTTTCATGCGGCACCGGCCCGCTCCCCCACCCGACCTCCCACTAGTGTACCCTTGATGGGAGGTCGGGTGGGGGAGCGGGCCGGTGCCGCCAAAAATCCGCCCTCGGCGGATTTTCAAACCCACCGACGAACTAACCCCTCGGGAACAAACCGGCCCCACATCCGCTACTCCCGGCAGGTAGAAAGACCTGTCGGGAGAGCAGACATGTCCAAGATCGCCGCCATCATCGGGCGATTCCTGATCGCCATCATCTTCATCGTTTCCGGCGCGTCCAAGCTGATGGACGTATCCGCCACCGAAACCCTGATCGTCGCCGCCGGGCTGCCAGCCGGGCTGGCCATTCCCACCGGGCTGTTCGAACTGATCACCGGCCTGTGCCTTGCCGCCGGCTTCATGGTGCGGCTGGTCTCGGTGCTGCTGATCGGCTTCGTCGCGCTGACGATCCTGTTCTTCCACCGCCAGTTCACCGATCCGATGCAGCAGATCATGGCGCTGAAGAACGTCGCGATCATGGGCGGCCTGTGCCTGGCCTTCGCGCATAGCCAGATGTGGAACCACTACTACGCGATCGCCAGCGAGCGTCGCGGCGAGCTTGCCGCGCGCGATGCGGATGCCCGCGTGCGCGAGGCCGAACTGCGCGCCGCCCGGGCAGAGGCGCGCGCGGACGCGCTGGCCGGAACCCACGTCCCCGTTGAGCATGTGACCACCGAGACCGTCCCCGCCGCCGCCCTGTCGGACTACGACCGCGGCGCCATCCCGATCACGCGCCGCCGCCGCCTGTTCGACTGGTAATATCGCTTGACGCGCCTCTCCCGCCGGGGAACCCTCGGCCTGACGTAACGAAACACGGCGGGAGAGGCCGGAAATGACCAACGAAGACGTGCTGGCGCGCGAAGGGATTCGCGACGTGATCGCCCGCTACAACATCGCCGGCGACCGGCTGCGGATTGACGATTTCACCGCCTGCTTCACCCATGATGCGATACTCGAAAGCGACCGCGTTCCCGAAGACCGCGCCTTCCGCTTCGTCGGCCGCGACGCGATCCGCGATTGGCAGACCCAGTGGAGAGACCGCGCCGCATCGGGCACGCCCGTCCACGAAGCGAACTTCGTGCGCCACCACCTCACCACCTCGCAGATAGACCTGGTGACGCGCGATGAGGCCACCGCCCGCACTTACTGGCAGGCCTGGACCCGCATCGGCCCCGATCACGCCGGCTATTATCTGGACGACTTGCGCCGCGTGAACGGCCACTGGCTGATCGCCCACCGCCGCGTGCGCATGGACTGGGAGGCTGAGGAAAGCCTGTTCAAACCCGCCATCGCGCGAACGCGCGACTTGCGCGGGCAAGCCTAGAGCATCTGCCTTTAGACTACCCGCAGCCCCAGTTCGGATAGCACCTGCCCCGCCTGTTCGCGCGAGATGGTGGCGCCGCGAAAGCGGCTGGCATCCTCCAGCCGCACCCCGCCCAGATCAGCCCCGCGCAGATCGGCCCCGTCGAACCGCGCGCCATCCAGCATTGCTTCGCGAAGGCTGCATTCTTCGAACAGAGCCTGCCGGAAGTCGCAATTGCGCAAGTCTGCCTGCGAAAGATCGACGCGCCGCAGCGTCGCCTTGCGGAACGACCGCCCGGTCAGCTTCGCGCTGACCAGCAGCGTCTCCTCTAACGCCAGATTGACGGCCTTCACTTCGGACAGATCGGCACCGGTCAGCCGGCACCGTTCGAACCGCGCGCCTTCCAACGTGCTGCGCTTGAATGAGGCATTGTTGAAATCGCTGGCGACGAACACCGCATCGCCCATATCCGCACCAGAGAAATCCGCGAAAGCGGCCTTGCATCCCTGCCAGCGGGTTCCTTCCAACGTGGCGCGGTTCAGATCGACGCGCCGCAAGCTGCACTGTTCGAAAGCCCAGCCGGAAAGGTCCAGCCGCGACAGATCCAGATCCTCGATCTCGCAATCAATCAGGGTCTGCCGCGTGCCAAGCAGGCCCTCAATCCGTTCTGCATCAAGCGTCTGCTGGCGAATGGCGCGGTCGGCGAAAAGGTCGTCCATCTCCGGTTGGTAGCCGAGCCGCGACGGCGAAGCCAGCCACACCAGTCCGCCGTCAGTTGGTCTTAGGCGTCGATCCGGTCGCCGGCGCGGCTGGAGCCTGATCGCCCAGCCGCTGCCCGTTGATCTGAAGCCCCTTCTGGTCAAGCTTCAGTTCCAGCGGCACGCCGTTGATCTGGCCGTTCAGCGTCGCCGCGTTGTTCTCCACCTTCACATCGCCCACGCTGACGTCGGGCGTGACGCCGCTGGGCAAGCCAGTCGGCAGTGCGGCAGGGATATCGCCGATATCGGGCACGTCCAGCGGCTGGATCGGCCCACTCGGGTTCGGGCTCGGCGTGTTGCTCGGTGCCGGAACGCCGCCCTCGCGCAGAGCCTGACGCATGAAATCGCGCCAAATCTTCGCAGGGATCGACCCGCCGGATACGCCCTTCAGCGGCTTGTTGTCATCATTGCCGACCCAGACGCCCACTACGTAGTCGCCAGCATAGCCCACGAACAGCGCATCGCGGTTTTCCTGGCTGGTGCCGGTCTTGCCGAAGTTGGCAGCCTTCAGCATCGCGCCGCGTCCGGTGCCCTTGTTGACCACGGCGCGCAGCAGCGTCTCGATATTCTCATGCTCGCTGCTCGACATCGAGTGGCGGCCGTCGAACAGCCAGTCGAACCAGCCCTCTTCCGGCACCGGGAACGCGCGCGGCTCCACCGGGAAGCGGTTGGCGGCGACGCCGGCATAGGCAGCGGTCAATTCCATCAGCGACATCGTCGAGGTGCCCAGCGCCAGGCTGGGATCGCCCTGCGGCATCGGCGAAGTGACGCCAAGCCGGTGCGCCATGTCGATCACGGCGGTATCGCCCACTTTCTGGAACAGGCGCACGGCGGCGACATTGCTGGAGCGCGCGAAGGCATCTTCCAGCGTAATCGTCTGCGAATAGTTTCCGCCGGCGTTCTGCGGGCGATAATAGCCGGTTTCGATCGGGGTGTTCTCGATCGTGTCGCTGGGCTTCCAGCCCTTGTCCAACGCGGCGAGGTAGACGAACAGCTTGAAGGTGGAGCCCGGCTGGCGGCGCGCCTGCGTCACACGGTTGAAGGGCGAAGCGGCATAGTCACGCCCACCGACCATCGCCACGACCTCACCATTGCGGCGCATCGCCACCAGCGCGACTTGCGCGGCGCCGAGCCCGGACGATTCGATGGCGCGGCGCGCGGCGGCCTGAAGGCGCGAATCTAGCGTGGTGCGGTAGGTCTGCGCCGCGTAGCTCGCCTCGTCGATCATGCGCGCCTGCGGCAGTGCCCAATCGGCAAAATAAGTGCCGGTGGGCAGCTCGTTCTGCACGCGCACGTCCAACCGGGGCGGATGGATCGCCTTGGCCTGCGCCGGGGTTAGGAAGCCCGCCTCAACCATCGACTGGACCACCAGCTTCATGCGGTCCTCGGCGCCCTCATAGTTGCTGGTGGGGGCGAGACGCGAAGGCGCCTTCATCAATCCGGCCAGCATCGCCGCCTGCGCGGGCGTCAGATTTTCAGGCCGGCGATGAAAGTAGTGCATCGCAGCGGCGCGCAGGCCGTAGCAATTGTCCCCGAAATAGGCGTTGGACAGATAGCGTTCGAGGATCTGGTCCTTGGTCAGCCATGCCTCCAGCCAGAACGCGATCAGCATCTCGCGCCCCTTGCGGGTCAAGCTGCGTTCGGAACTGAGGAACGTGAACTTGGCCAGCTGCTGGGTAATCGTACTGCCGCCCTGCGTATTTCCGCCGCTGACGTTGCTCCACATGGCGCGGGCGATGCCGCGCGGGTCGATGCCCCAGTGGGTGTAGAAGCGGCGGTCCTCGATGGCGATGAAGGCCTGGGGGACGTGGATCGGCAGCGTCTTGATCTCTACCGGCGCGTCCACGATCGCCCCGTTGCGTGCGATCGGCGTGCCGTCCGCCGCCAGCAGGGTGATCTGCGGCGGGGAGATCGGCTGGAGCGATTTGGACAGCGGCGCCGTCACCGCCAGCCAGCCGATCAGCAGGAAGAACGCCAGCAGCAGCGCGGCGATCCCGCGCGTGATCCACCACAGCCGTGTGCGCCGCTTGCGCGGTGGCACCTGCGAATCATGAGAGCTACCGGGAATCGCGCCAGGAATCGGACCCGCACCGTGACCGGGCTGGTTGGGCAGGACTTCCGGGGCCAGAATCGGGTTCTTGGCGGCGGAAGGCAGAGGCTGAAGGTTATCCATCGTCAGCGCGTCGCTATACTTCGTGCGCGGGCCGACGAAAAGCACCCTGCGCACGGCCTACCGCATCGAAATGTGTGGATTGGCAATCTTGACCTGCCCCCTTGACCGGAACCGCAAACCCGCTAAATGCGGCCCTCCAGTCACGCCGATGCGTGCTTGGGCGATTAGCTCAGTTGGTAGAGCATCTCGTTTACACCGAGAGGGTCGGCGGTTCGAGCCCGTCATCGCCCACCATTTCCCCCACTGCGAATGCGAAATTCGGTCCGCCGGGCAATGCTTCACGTTGCAATCAGCGGCGCGATGGTGTTCGCTTGCATTTCTCTCCACTGGGCATGGACGGGGTGCGATGGCATTTATCGAACGAGCAGCGCGGGCTTTGGCGGCCTCACTGGATAATCGCGAGTGGGAGGCGTTGGACGCCGCCCTGCAACGCAAGTTCCGCACGGCGGCGCGGGCGGTTCTGGAAACGCTGCACGAACCCGACGAATTCATGATGGAAGCGGGGGCGGAAATCGTCCGCCATGTCGGGCCGGACGAATCGGATGAAGCCTATCGCAACGATGCCGCTAACATCTGGCGCCTGATGGCATCGGCCACCCTGGCCGAGAACGGGCACGCCTGAGGCGTCGCAAAACGGTGAGAGGGGCGCGGCCCCTCCCCTCAAAACTCTCCCAAAACTCTCCGTCGACCCCGCGTAGGCGGGGATTCCGCTTATTTCTTTTTTGAGTTCACGGCAGGCTCGAAGAAGCACGCCTCCCGCGAACCCTAAAAGCGGCCTCCGCCAGGCGCATACTTGACGATCAAGCATGCGCCTGGCGCCGACTTTTGCCTCAGGCCGGGTTCCAGCCGACCACCGACTTCACTTCCAGATATTCGGCGAAGCCCTGCTCGCCCCATTCGCGGCCGTTGCCGGAGCGCTTGTAGCCGCCGAACGGTGCGTGGAAATCGAACCCGCCGTTGACCCAGATCGCCCCGGTCCGCATCCGGCGCGAAATCGCGCGCGCCGCGTCGAGGTCTTCGCCCGAGACGTATCCACCAAGGCCAAAGTTCGAATCGTTGGCGATGGCCACCGCGTCATCCACATCGTCGTAACCGATGATCACGAGCACGGGGCCGAAGATTTCCTCGCGGGCGATCACCATGTCATTGGAACCGACGAACACGGTCGGGCGGACGTAGTAGCCCTTGTCTAAGCCCTCGGGCTTGCCCGGTCCGCCGGCGATCAGCTTGGCGCCTTCCTCCAGGCCCTTTTCGATGTAACCCTGGATGATCTCGTACTGGCTCTTCGAGACGACCGGGCCCATCGCGAAGTTGCCCTTGGGATCGCCTACGGTCACGCCATTCGCGGCTTCGGTAGCGGCGGCGATAGCATCATCCATGCGCGCGTTCGGCACCAGCAGGCGCGAGCCGGCCGAGCAGGTCTGGCCGGAATTGCCCATCATGCCCCCGGTAGCGGCGGCGACATTGGCGGCGAGCGACGCGTCGTCGAGCACGATCCACGCAGACTTGCCACCGAGTTCGAGGCCGACGCGCTTCACGGTATCGGCCGCGTCCTTCTGGATCTGCACGCCCACCGGCTCCGAACCGGTGAAGGAGATCATGTCCACGTCCTCATGCGTGGAAAGTGCGGTGCCGATCTCGCTGCCCTTGCCCTGCACCATGTTGAACACGCCGGCGGGAACGCCCGCGTCGTGCAGGATTTCGGCCAGGATCTGAGCCGAATAGGGCGCGAGTTGCGGGGGCTTCAGGATCATCGTGCAGCCGGCGGCGAGTGCCGGGAAGATCTTCACGCAGGTCTGGTTCATCGGCCAGTTCCACGGCGTAATCAGGCCGCAAACGCCGATCGGCTCCTTGCGGATCATGGTGACGCCGCGCTGTTCCTCGAACTTGAAGTCCTTCAGCACTTCGATCGCGGTGGACAGATGGCCCTTGCCCAGCAGCGTGTGGAACCCGCAGGCGAGCGACATCGGCGCGCCCATTTCCTCGCTGACAGCTTCACCCAGTTCGGTTTCGCGCTTCAGGTATTCGGCCAGGATCGCTTCGAGCAGGTCGAGGCGTTCCTTCGCGCTCGTCTCGCCGAAAGTGACGAAGGCGCGGCGGGCGGCGGCCACGGCCTTGTCGACATCGGCAGCCGAGCCCAGCGAGATCGTGCCGGAGACTTCCTCGGTGGCCGGATTGACGACTTGTGCGGTGCGCGGCGCGATGGGATCGACCCACTGACCGTCGATGTAGAACTGGGTGTAATTGCGCATCGTTCTCTCCCGTTCCTAAAGCAAAACCGCCCCGCACTCGGATCGAGAGGGAGCGGCTTCGCTTCAGGTCTGCATTGGTTTTCCGGTTTCCGGCTTACTGGGTGCCCTCGGCATACCAGGTGCGGAATTCGGAGTAGTTCGGCATTTCTTCCGAGTTCGCGGCCGGGTCGATCGGCACGTGGATCACGGTGCAGCCGCCACGCTCATAGGCGCGCTTGATGGCCGGGCCGATGTCTTCCGCCTTTTCGACATATTCGCCCGCAGCGCCGAAGCCTTCGGCGATCTTGTCGAAGCGGACCTTGTCGGACCAGTGCACGCCCGTTTCCTTGGTGCCCTTGCCGAAGGTGCGCTTGTAGACGCCTACTTCAAGGCCCCACTGGAAGTCGACGCCGACGATCACAACCAGCGGCAGGTTCTTGCGCACCGCCACTTCCAGTTCGCCCACGTGGAACAGGAACGAAGAGTCGGAGGTGAGCAACATGCCCGGACGGACTTTGCCCGTCTCCGCCTGGTCGGCCAGCATGGCGCCGGTGGCATAGGGCAGGCCGGTGCCGATGTGGCCGTAGTTCTGGTTCCAGATCACGTCGTGCGGCTTGGCCTGCGAATAGGTCCACTGGAAGATCACCGTGGCGCCGCCGTCGCGGATCAGGATGCCGTCCTTCGGGAAGGCCTTGGTCGCTTCGGTGACGAACTGGCTGGTGTGCATCTTCGCGGTGGAGCCATCGGGCTTGGTCGCGGCTTCTTCTGCCAGTTCGACCAGCTGGTCAGCATCGCGCTGGATATATTCGGCCAGCGACGCTGCAGCCTTGCGCGGCGTGTCCTTGAGGGCGCGGACCAGCTGCGGCACCACGGCGCGCACATCGCCCACCAGCGGCACGTCGATCGGGCGGTTGACGCCGATCGCGGTGGGGTCCTGCTGGACGTAGATCCACTTGCGGTTGGCTTCGTTGTCCACCCAGTGGCGCCAGCGGCCATAGTGGCTGGGCTCGCCCAGTTCGGTGGCGAGTGCCACGCAGCAATCGCTTTCGACCACCGCATCGATCGACGCTTCCGAGAAGCCGTAGGGGAACGTGCGGTCCTCAAGCCCCTCGATGAACGAGGTGCCGCCCGAGGTCTGGATGACCGGGCAGTTCATCAACTCGGCCAGTTCGCGAACGGCTGCGCCCGACTTGGTGGTGTGGACCGCATGGCCGACCAACAG
>FTCZ01000864.1_pt1 | contig 22433 bp, 19 predicted proteins | sample 1658871 | NCBI WGS metagenome assembly FTCZ01 (sample SAMEA3914864, study PRJEB12502) | metagenome | biome: forest; material: soil | place: USA | collected 2012-03-12 | depth 0.3 m
CAGCCGCCAGATCAGCTGGGCCGCGTCGCGCAGACCGTGGCACATGCCCTGGCCGTAGAAGGGCGGGGTCTGGTGCGCGGCGTCGCCGACCAGGAACACGCGCCCGGCGCGCCAGCGCTGCGCGACAAGCGCGCGAAAGCGATAGACGGCCGATCGGACGATCTCGACTTTGTCGGGATCAACCCAAAGGGCCAACTGCTCGCGCAGCCAGGCCTCCGGCACGATGTCGTCGGGATGCTCGCCGGGCATCAGCATGTATTCCCAGCGCCGATGACGACCAACGCCCGGGATCAGCGTACTGGGGCGCGCCGGATCACAGACCATCAGCGAATAGCGATTGTCCCGAACCTCCTCGGGAATCTCGTAGCCCTGCGGCCAGCGCATCTCACCATCGACGAAGGTGTCGACGACAAGCCAGCGTTCCTCGAACCCGATGTCGTCGAGCGGAACGCCAAGGGCCTTGCGCACCGTGCTGCTGGCGCCGTCGCAGGCCAGAACGAACTTCGCCTGGACCGTTCGCGGGGCGCCGCCGTCCACGGCGTCCAGACGCAGCGTGACGCCGCCGTCGACCTCCTGCAAGCCTGAGGCCTCATGGGCCAGGAGGACGGTGACATTGGGGTATCGCGCGACGCCTTCGCGGATGACGCCTTCCAACTGAGGCTGGAAGAACAGATTGCTCGGAAACCAGGCCTTGTCGTGGGCGGGGGGGCGGGCGCGGAAGGTGCGGATCGGCCGATGATCGGCGCCCAGGTAGATCGATCCCCCCAGCGGCCTCGTGACCGCCGTGATCGCCCCCGCCAAGCCGATCGCATCGAAGATACGCATGATCTCGGCGTCAAAGACGATGGCGCGCGGCAGAAGATAGGGCTGGGTTGAGCGTTCGACGACCAGCGTCCGAAAGCCCGCCGCGCCGGCGAGATTGGCGGCCACCGCGCCCACCGGCCCCAAGCCGACGATCACGATATCGTACTTGTCGTTTATCGACCCCACGAGGCTCCCATCCCTATCGCGTGGCGCGGGTCTTTCCGCGCCTTCGCTCAAGGGTGGTTTAGCGATCCAGGAGGATGAGGCACAAAGAGCGTTGTGGCCATATTCGATAACCACAGGCTATCGCTTACGGGACATGGTTGGGCAGCTGCGCGCAAAGCTGGCGCACCAGGTCGATGACCACGCGGGCGCCCGGCAGCAAGGTGCTGTGCTCGCGATAGGCCATGCCGACTTCCTCGGAGGGAAACTGGAAGTCCGTCTCCAGTCCGACCAACTGACCCGACCTGTCGGGGGTGGAAAGGAGTGTCGCCGGCACGATGGTCACGAGGTCGGTCTGGCGGATCAAGGCGTCGAAGAACACCACCGTACTGACATCGATCGCGGATGTTGGCGGGGTCAGCCCGGCGTCGAGAAAGGCGCGATTGACGATGGCGCGATGGCTCGGCGGATACTCCGGCAACATCCAGGGAAATTGACCCAGGTCGCGCAAGGACAGGTCGCGCCGTCCGGCCAGAGGATGACCCTCGCGCACCACGACCCGTGGACCGGTTCGCAGCAGGGGTTCAAACGCCAGACCCAGAGGAGGGCTATCGGCGGGCAGGAGGAGCAGAGCGATGTCGACCTCGCCCTCGTGGAGCGCGGTTGTCAGTTCGGGTGAGAATCCGACTCGCAGCTTGAGCTTCAGCCCAGGACGGGTGGTGAGGATTTCGCGCGCCACGTCGCCCATGACGCCGCTCATGGTTGGGATGACGCCGACGACAACGGTGCCGCGGGTCATGCCCCGCATCGCGTCGATCTCGGCGGTGGCTCGACGCAACTCGCTGTCGATCATCTTGGCGTAGCGAAACAGCGTCTCGCCATAGGGTGTCGCCACCACGCCTCGCGGGCGGCGGTCGAGAAGCCGGACGCCCAGGGCGGCCTCAAGGTTGTTGATCGCCTTGCTCAAGGCCGGTTGCGAGACATGGGCGGCGGCGGCGGCGGCGTGCATCGTCTTGTGCTCGACGCAGGCGACGAAATAGCGAAGCAGCCTCAAATCCATTGGCTTGCACTCTCGACGGTGATCGCCGCGACCCTAGCAGCAATGAAGTTCGGGGCAATGGAACGAAGCTATCGATAACCTGAGGGAATGGCTTTGAGCCCAGTATTCAATTTCTCTCCCTCTCAAGGCCGCGCATGAAAAGAAAAAATCAGGGGAGGAAGCCAACATGACGACCACACGCCAACGTGCGTCTCTCGCGTCCCGCAACGCCGCGACTCTGCGTCAGCATCATCTGCTTTTGGGCGCGGCCAGCGTCCTGGCGTTGATCGCAGCTGGGCCCGCCCTGGCGCAGGACGCGCCCAGCGCGCCAAAGCCGCCGCCCCCCAGCGCCAACAGCGACACCGTCGACATCTCCGAGATTGTCGTCACCGCCCAAAAGCGCACCGAGCGCCTGCAGGACGTTCCGATCGCGATCTCTGTGGTCAACACCGCGCTGCTGGCCAGCACCAACTCCCGCAACTTCGCCGAACTGCAAGGCACCGTTCCCAGCGTTTATTTCGCGGGCAACTCCGGCGGCGGCCGCACCTACATCACCATGCGCGGCGCGACCGGCCTGGCGCTCAATACCGGCGACGAGCCGGTCGCCATCTATATGGACGACGTCTACTTGGCGCGCGGCGTGACGATCGGCATGTCCGACCTGCTCGATGTCGGCTCCATCGAAATCGTCCGTGGTCCGCAAGGCACCTTGCAGGGGCGTAACGCCACCGCCGGCGCGATCCTGTTGCGCAGCGCCGACCCGAGCAACGAGTTCAGTGGCCGTGTCACGGCCGGCCTTTCCGACCCGATGGAGTTTCGGACCCAGGCCTCGCTGTCAGGACCGTTGGGCAAAAGCGGCTTCAAGGGGCGGATCGCCGCCGGCTACGTCGATGATCGCGGCTGGGCCTACAACCCCTACAACGACACCCATATCGGCGGAGCCAAGAGCTTCCAGACCCGCGGCGTCCTGACCTATGACGGCGACAGTCGGCTGCAGGCGCGCCTCGTCGTCGACTACTCGCACGTGCGCAACGAACCGGCGATCTTCCGCTACGCCGCCACGACCTACAACACCGCCTCGACCGGCGCGCTGGTGACCACACCCACGCCCAACACGCCTCTCCCCGTGGCGACTCGAGATGCGATCTTCAAGGACGATCGCATCTCGCTTTTCCCGGGCACCAACACCCTGGTCCGCACCGGTGGGTTTTCAGGCAAGCTGACCTACGACTTGGGCGGCGTCGACCTGGTGTCAGTCACCGGTTGGCGCAAGGCCCATGTCAGCGGCGTCAATGACTCCGACGGCTTGGATGTCACCAAGCAAGGTTATAACCACAATAACGACAAGAGCACGGAGTTTACGCAGGAAGTTCGCCTGCAATCTTCAGGCGATCGTACCTTCAACTGGATCGTCGGTGGATACTATTTCCATGAGAAGCAACCCTATGTCGATGACATCTATAATCTGAAATTCACGACACCGACCAGCACGGTCACCCGCTATGCCGGAACCCAGTACACCAGTTCCTACGCGGCCTTCGCCGATGCGACCTGGAACCTCACCGACAAGCTGCAAGCCATCGCTGGGGTGCGCTACACTCACGACCGCAAGCGGCTCGACGCGATCATCCAGCCGACCAATCTGGACACTAACGTCACCACCACCACGCTCTACGCGCCGACGCCGGCGATCTACACCGACACCTCCTACCGCGCCAAACTGGTTTATCGGCCGGTGTCGGGCGTCATGCTGTTCGCCGGCTACGGCAAGGGCTTCCGGGCGGGGGGCTATAATCCCTTCGCCCTGCAGGTCCCCTACAATCCCGAAACCAACAAGTCCGCCGAGATCGGCGCTAAAGCCGACCTGTTCGATCGTCGCGTCAGCCTTTCGGCATCGGCCTACCGCAACAACTACACCAATCTGCAACTGCGGGCCGGCGTGCCGACCGGCGGGGCGATCATCACCAACGCCGCCAATTCGCGCATCAAAGGCGTCGAGTTCGAGGTCACAGCCCGGCCGATCGACGGCGTGCGCCTGACCGCGAACGGCGCCTACACCAACGCCTATTTCACCAGCTTCCCGACGGCGCGCGACACGCTCGACAAGCCCACCGACGCCACCGGCAACAAGCTGCCGCGAACGCCGCAATGGCAGTACTTCCTGGCCGGCGAGAAGGACTTCACGCTGACGGGCAACTGGGTGCTGACCGCCGAAGCCAACTGGCGCTGGCGCGACAAGATCTACTTCTACTTCACCAATCAAACCGACCAGCCTTGGCTCGATGGGGCTGGCGGCGAGCTCGGCGCGCGCTTGACGGCGCACACGCCCGATAGTCGTCTGGCGATCTCGTTGTTCGGGACCAACCTGACCAACGAGCGGATCATCAACACAGCGGCGATCACGTTCAGTTATCCGCAGGTGGGTCTCAACAAGCCGCGCGTCATCGGTCTGTCGGGTGAGTATCGGTTTTGAGTGAAGGGCAGGGGCGTATGACCGTGGGAGCCAACCGCGTCGGCGAGTTCAAGACGCACTGGCGGGCCCTGGCCGGCTGCACCCTGGCCGCCTCAATCGGAACCATCGGCCTGCAGGCCTATACGGGCGGCGCGTTCTTCGCCGCCCTGACCGGCGACGGCGTGTTCACGCGGACTCAGCTTTCGTTCGCCACCTTCCTGCTGTCGGCGACCGTGGCCGTGGTCGCGCCCTTCGCGGGCATGGTGATGGACCGGTTCGGCGCGCTACGGGTTATTGGTCTGGCGATCATGGGTGAAGCCGTCGGCTTCACCCTGCTGGGGGTGTCGGCGGGCCACGGTTTGGCCGCGTTCGCCGCGGCCACGGTGATCCTGGGCCTGCTCGGGGTTGGCACCACGCCGCCAGGCTTCGCGCGAATCGTCACGGCCCGCTTCGATCGCGGTCGGGGCCTGGCGCTTGGCGTGATGATCAGCGGCCTTGGTCTGATGGCCATGAGCGGACCGATCTGGGCCAACTGGCTCATCGCTCAGGTCGGCTGGCGAACCGCCTATTTCTGCCTTTCGCTGATCGTTATGGTTCTCGGCGGCGTGGGCGCCCTTCTAATCCGAAGCGATCTGAAACGCGTTCCAGCGCCGGCTAGCAGCCACCGCCATGTGGGCGGCGATTGGCAAGCGTTACGCGAACCGATCTTCTGGGCCATCTTCGCGGGGTTCATGGCCCCGGCGCTATTCGGCGGCGGCTACCTCCTGCACATGATCAGCCTGCTGCATGAGCGAGGCTTCAGTACCGCCAACGCAGCCAAGGTGCAGTCCCTGATCGGACTGGCCGTGCTGACGGGGCGTCTGGGCTCGGGCGCCGCCCTTGATCGCTTTCGGGCCCAACATGTGGCAGCCGTGGCCTTCGTCATTTCGGCGCTCGGCTGCCTCATTCTGTTGACCAGCACGCCGGCTCTAATCGCCGTCGCCGCCCTGGCCATCGGACTGACCATCGGCGCCGAACTCGACATTCTCGCCTATATGATCTCACGCTACTTCGGCTTGGCGAGTTTTGCCCGCCTCTATGCCTTGGCCTATGCTGGCCTGATCGTGGCGGGCGGCCTCAGCCCCTTGATGATCTCGCTGATCGCCGAGCATGGCGGCTACAGTCTGGCCTTGGTCATCTCGGCGGTGGGCATTCTGATCGGGGTGCTGGTCCTGTTGTTGCTGCCTCAGGCGGCGCGGCTGGCTACCGACGAAGATCCGACATAGCCGGCGATGCGGTTCGAGGGAAAGACGGCGCTGGTCACCGGCGGCGCCTCCGGGATTGGAGCCGCCACCGTCGCGCTCCTGGTCAAGGACGGGGCGAGGGTCTGGGTGGCGGATCATCGCTTGGCCGCCGCCCAAGCCTGCGCCGTGGACCTTGGCGCGGCCGGAGCCTTAGCGCTTGATGTGACGTCCGCGGCCGGCTGGGAAGCTGCGGCGGCCGTTCTTCCTGTCCTTGATATCCTGATCAACGCGGCGGGGATCAGTCATGACGACACTCCAGCTGGAGTGGGCGAGGTAAGTCTCTCGGCCTGGCGCGCGGTGTTCGCGGTCAATGTCGAAGGGACGTTGTTGGCTTGCCAATTCGCCATGAAGGTCATGGCCGAGCGGGGCGGCGCCATCGTCAACTTCAGTTCCACCGCCGCTGTGTCTCCCAGCGCTAGTCTGGCGGCCTACGGCGCAGCCAAGGCCGCCGTGTTGCAATTGACCATGTCCGTCAGCGCCGCTTGCGCCGCGGCGGGACTGGCGATCCGATGCAACGCCGTCCTACCGGGCATGACCGACACACCCCTCGTCGCCGGCCTGTCATCAGAAAGCCGCGTCGCCTGGCAGGAACAGATCCCCCTGGGCCGTTTCGCCACTCCGGCCGAGGTGGCCGAAGTGGTGGCGTTCCTGGCCAGCGACGCCGCGTCGTTCGTGACCGGCTCAGGCTACGGCGTGGATGGCGGTTTGCTCGCGCGGCCCGTTATTCGCTAGAGCGCCGACTGTTGGCGAGGGCCAGCGCGTCAAGGGCTCTTAGCGGCTGCCTCCCGAACAGCGAACGTCGGCGCCGTCGCCAGGAGCAGTATCGCGATGGTGATCGAGCTCGCACGGGCGCCCTAAAGCGCGCCGGAGCGTCGGCCAAAGTGGGCAAGTCAGAAATATTGCCCACAAGCGCCGTGGCGCCCGAAGATTCTAGCCGGGTCGATGGAACCCATACGGCGCGGCTTGACGTTTGTGGTTCTGAGCGCCTGGACGCCCACGAGGGGAGAGCCAGGGCGCATCAGCTCGGCAAGACGACGCACTGGTCATGGATAAGATTGAAACGTCAAAGAGCGCATTCGAACGCGAACTGATCGCGGTCATTCCGTCGATGCGGGCCTTCGCCCGCTCCCTGTGCGGTGATCCGATTCGGGCCGATGACCTCGTCCAAGAGGCGTTGGCCAAGGCCTGGCGCAGCCGAGACAGCTTCCAGATGGGCACGAACCTAAAGGCCTGGACCTTCCAGATCGTGCGCAACCAGTATTTCTCCGAGAAGCGTCGCGACTGGCGTTGGTGCGCGCTGGAACCGACGACCGCCGAGGCCACGCTCGTTGGGGTCGCGCAGACGGATGGGGCGCTTGAGCTGGATGACGTCCGCCAGGCCCTGAACGCCCTTCCGGACGGGCAGCGGGAGGCGCTGATCCTGGTCGGCGCCGGTGGGCTCTCCTATGAGGAGGCCGCCGAGATCATGGGGGTTGCTATCGGTACCGTGAAGAGCCGGGTCTGCCGAGCGCGCATGGAGCTAGAGCGGGTCCTGGAGGCGGGCGCCTTCCCCCGCGATCAAGTGCCGCCCTCCATGGCGTTGGGCGCGATTCTGTCAGCCCTACCTCAACGGACGGCGTGATCCATTCACGTCGCTGGTGTCTGGCTTTTCGACCTGGAGCCTCAAGTTAGCGCCCTAGCGCAGGCCTAAGACTTCTCCTGGCGCTAGTCGGCGGGTTTCATGTAGGCCACGGTGAGCGCGGCGGACGGCGCGATCGTGATCAGGACGTTGCTGCAGCCGCCGGGGCTTTCATCGGCGTCGGGGCCGGGCTTGGCGGTGTCGGCGCCGCAGTCGGCGTCCTTCAGATCGGTCCGATAGACTTGGCCGCGGGCCTCGAGCGCCGTGACGATCTGCTGGTCGGGCAAGGTCACGGACTTGTACGGGAAGGGGCCTGACGAGATCACGAAGACCTTGGCGCCGACGGTGTCGATGAAAGCGCTGCGGGAGGAGGTCAGGCTGCCGTGGTGGCCGACGACGAGGACGTCGGCGGCCAGGTCCGGTTTGCAGCAGGCCAGTAGGCGGGCCTCGATCGAGTTGGCCTGCGGGGCCGTGCTGGGCGGCTCGCGCTCGCCGCCCTCGGCGTCGCCGGCCAGCAGGACGCGCTTGTCGCCCAGGTCCAGGCGCGTGACCACGCTATTGCCGTTGGGGTCGGCGTAGTTTCCGGCGTCGCGGTAGAGCAGGCTCATCTGGGCCTGGGCGCCCAGGACGATGGGCGCGGCCGTCATCATCGGGCCTTCGGTGACGGTGACGGGGCCCTTGCAGCTGCTGCCGCTGAACGTGACCGTGCGCGTGGCGTTCGAGGCGATGGCGTCGTGGTAGATCGCGCCCTCGGCCACGACCTTCTTGAGGAACTTGCAGTAGCCGGCCGTCTTGTTGACCCGGCCCGACTCCCAGACATTGGCGACCTGGAAGGCGTCGAACACGTCGGGCATCAGCTCCAGGTGATCCTTGTGCGGGTGGCTGAGGATCACATGGTCGAGGCGCTTGAGGTCCGGACGGACCGCGCGGATGTAGGCGACGACCCGGTTGCCCGAGCCCTGGGCCAAGTCATCCTGGCTGCCGGCGTCATAGAGCAGGGCGAAGTCCTGGCCCTCGACGAAGATCGCCAGCCCCGTGCCGACATCGATGACGTGGACCTTGAACGCGCGGCCGGCGCTCGCCAGGCGGGCGGACGAAAGATCGGTCCAGGCCTTGGAGACGAAGCCCTGCTGTCCGCTGGGCAGCTGGACGCGGAACCAGCCGGGGACCTCGCCGACCAGCGGCAGGATCGCGCCGGGCAGCATCTTGTCGACCGGGGCGGCGCTGGTCGACGGCTCGGCCCGGACCACGACGTTGCGGGTGACCCGGTCGCTCGGCGTCACCGTCTCCTGCGCCCGGGAGGCGATGGGCGCGGCGATGGCCAGGAGCATGGTGAGCAGGGTGGCGGCGAGCCAGCGAAGCGAGCGCGGCGGCACGGGCATGGAGGTCCCCTCGACCAGCGCCTCGGGGACGAGGCGCGGCTTGCGGCTCGACGGAGGGCGGGTAAGCGGTAGCATGGGTGTTCATCCTATGCGAGTATTTTGGGCGTGGCGCCGTGGGTGCGAAGGACGATGTGTGTGGGGCGGCGCGACGAGGAGGACGAGGCGAGGCGGTGGCCGGCCTGGAGCGGGGAGGCGATGCTGTGGCTGGCCTGTCTGTCGGTCGCCGTCATGCCGACCGGCCTCGTGCTGATGGCGTGGCGGACCTGGGTCGGGGCGGCGCCGCCGCTCGCGGGCCTGGTGACCTATGTCGTCCTCTTCACCCTGATGGTTCTGGTGATCAAGCCCTGGACGGTGCGCTAGACCGGCAGCGGGACCTGGACCGCCTCCTGCGGCGCGCGGGCCTCGAAGTTGGAGACGGTGACGCCCAGCAGGCGCACGCCGGCGCGGAGCGGATAGATCGACCGGACAAGGTCCTGGCTGATCTGCTTGAGGGTGGCCGGATCTGCGATGACGGCGGGCAGCGAGCGGCTGCGGGTGGCCTGCTCGAAGTCGGCGTACTTGATCTTCACCGTCGCGGTCCGGCCAAAGGCCTGGACCTTCTCGCACCAGGCAAAGACCTTGTCGGCCAGGGCCGCGACTTCGGCCTCGATGCGGTCGGTGTCGGAAAGATCGGTCTCGAAGGTGGTTTCCGAGCCGGAGGATTTTCGCTCGCGGTCCGGATTGACCGGCCGCTCGTCGACGCCGCGCGCGATCGCGTAGAACCAGGCGCCCGAACGGCCAAAGTGCTGCTGCAGGAAGGTCAGGCTCTGGCGGCGCAGGTCCTCGCCGGTATGGATGTCGAGGCGCTTCATCTTGGCTTCGGTGACCTCGCCGACGCCATGGAAGCGGCCGATCGGCAAGGCGGCCACGAACGCCTCGCCGCGTCCCGGCGCGACCACGAACTGGCCATTGGGCTTGTTCTGGTCCGAGGCCAGCTTGGCCAGGAACTTGTTGTAGGAGATCCCGGCCGAGGCCGTCAGGCCGGTCTCTTCCAGGATGCGGGCCCGGATGATCCTCGCGGTCTCGGTCGCCGTCTCGATCCTCGCCTTGTTGGCCGTAACATCGAGATAGGCCTCGTCCAGCGACAAGGGTTCGATCAGGTCCGTGTAATGGGCGAAGACGCCGTGGATCTGGCGCGACACCGCCGCATAGACCTCGCGCCGGTGCGGCACGAAGATCAGCTCGGGACATTTGCGCAAGGCCGTGCTGGAGGGCATGGCCGAGCGCACGCCGAACTTGCGCGCCTCGTAGCTGGCCGCGGCGATGACGCCGCGCGCGGCGGGCGAGCCGACCACCACGGGCTTGCCGCGCAGGCTCGGATCGTCGCGCTGTTCGACCGACGCGAAGAACGCGTCCATGTCGATATGGATGATCTTGCGGATGGCCGATTCCATGGCTTCGCCGTTCTAGCAGGATGCGAACGGAACGGGAACTTCCGGCGTCGGGGTTTTCGGGCGACGCGGTAGAGGAGGGCGGTGGCGTCCGCTCCTGACGCAGCTGGGGCGGAGGTTGTTGGCGTGGGCGACTCGGCTTGGGATGCGCGCCCGCCAGCGAGGGACCGATGACTCCAGACGCCTTTTCAACCCTTGCCGTCCGCGCCGGCCATGGCGTGGTGACCTATCCGATCCTCGAGGCCGTGCAGTACCGGTTCGGCGGCAAGGCCTTCGCGACCGTGGGCTGGCCGGCCGCCGGCTGGGCGGCGATCAAGCTCGACCCGCGCGACCAGGACTGGGCGCTGGCCCTGTCCGAGGGCCTGGCCGCCGAACCGGGCGGGCGCCGGCGCGCCGGCGTCGTCCTGGTTCGTCTGGCGGCGGTGGACGAGGCCGTCATTGAACTGGTGCTGTCGGCCGCCTGGCGCCATGCGGCCCAGCGAAAGTCGGCGACGCGCCCGCCGATGGTGACGCGCGGGGGTCTTGAGGCGGCGTCGGCGGGATCGGCGGCCCGTTGTCGTCCGGCCGCCTAGAGATAGGGCGCGGCCAGCGCATCCAGCAGCCGGGCCGGATCGGCGGCGACCCGCGTGGCGACCGCCTGGGTCAGGAATTCCTGGTAGGCCTCCAGTTCGCGTCTGGCCGGCGACACGAAGAGCCGCAGCATCAGGGCCGTCCGGGCCTGGGAGGCCGGCGTCGTGCGTGGCTGCAGGGCGATCTCCTTGTCGACGGCTATGGCCGCGGCGGCGGCGCGCGCCACGGCGGGCGCCAGGGCCTCGGTCGCGCGCTCGGCGATCATCCATGGCGCGCCCTGGCGTTCGACGATCGAGAACCCCAGCGCCCTGACACCGGAACGGATGGCTTCTGTCCAGAACCCGCGCACCTCCACCATGGAGACAAGCTTCCTTCGGCGACCTCGTGTCTGCCTAAAAGCCCACGGCCTGGCTTGGTTCAATGGCGATGGCGATCGAGCGTGAAGCCTAGGCCGCTAGCGCCACACGCCGGGGTTTGAAGAGGATCTCCATCTTCCGCTCGAGGGCGCCGACCAGCCGCACCCCGCGTCAAACCGTGTTCCAGTTCGGCCATTCCGTGGCGCCGATGGTCGGAAAGCTCAGGCGCGGTCGGGCGGCTCCACTTGGCGAACCGCGCGCCAGAAGGACCACGGCGCGCCGCTGACCTCCTCCATCTCGAACCACGCCTCCTCGCCCTCGAACGCGGGGACGCGCTCCTTGTCGACGAAGCTGTTTCGGCTGCGCCGGGCGCGGCGCGTGCCGCCCTCGAAGGTGAACATCAGGGTGCGGCCGGGCTCGGCGCCGCCGTACTGGCGCACGCGCCGCAGCTTGACGGTGATGCGGCTGATGATCCGCTCGGGCTTGGGCGCATGTTGGGGCGCGTGCGGGGGCGCGCGCCGAGGGGCGCGTGGAGTGGGCATGGCGATCTCCGTGTTCTCTAATTGTTCTCATTCCGGAGCGCCTGAGAGTCAATCGGACTCGTTCCGAAAGCGGGTTTGGCGCGGCCGGCCCCGATGGCGCTCGGCGGCTAGAGGCGCGTCGCCGCCGTGCGACAGATCTCCAGAAGCCAGCCGTTGGGAGAGGCCGGTCCGTCGCTGGCGCGCATGACCGCCCCAAACGGAGTGGGCGGCGGCGCGTTGGGGGGCTCGATCATCACCAGCTTGCCGCGTTTGACGCTCGTCTGGGCCAGGCGGCGAGGCAGGATGCAGACCATGTCCGAGTGGCTGACGATGTTCAGGGCGCTGAACGCGTCCTGGGTCGAGAACGGCTGATAGGGCTTGTCTCCCAAGGCGTACTGTTCGCCCCAGGACGTCAGCCGCCGCAGGCCCAGGTGCCCCGATGAAGTCCGATCCGGATCGTCGTTGCCGCCGGTCACCCCCACGCGCGGGAGATGGGCCAGGGCTTTGTAGTCGAGGCCGGCGGCGGCGGCCGGGTGATCCTCGCGCATAACCCAGACACCGCTTTCCTCGAACAGCTGGGCGTAGCTGAACCGTCCGGGAATGGCCTCGAAACAGCCGATCACCATGTCCAGGCTGCCCGTGTCGAGGTCTTCGGTCATGCCCGCATAGAGGTTGCGGAAATGAATCTCCACATGGGGCGCGGTGGTGATCACGCGTTCGGCGATCATCGGGCCCAGCACATACGAGATGTAGGTTCCCGCCGCGATGGTGAAGACGTGATGATCGACGGCGGGGTCGAACCGCTGGGTGTTGACGGCGGTCTCCAGCAACTCCAGCGCCGTGCGGGCGGTTTCGGCGATCTCCAAGGCGCGCGGGGTCGGTCGAAGGCCCGTCTGGCCGCGGATGAAGAGATCATCGCCGACCATCGCGCGCAGGCGCCGCAGCGCGTGGCTGACCGCTGATTGCGAAAGACCCAGGCGCTCGCCGGCGCGCGTGGCGTTCTTTTCTTCCAGCAAGGTGACGAACACCCGGAAGAGATTGAGGTCAGCGGTTCTGAAATTCACGGCGGTCACGGCCATCATCAATAGGGATCGTGGCTTTCATGGCGGACGGTGTCCCTTTCGCGGGCCAGCCTGGCCGGTTTGGCCCTGAAGCGTTGAAGCCTGGACGAACGCCATGCGCGCCGCGGATCCAGACCCTCTTGCGCGAAGGCGTCCGTTGCGAGCCAGGGCGCGCCTGCCGCTCATCGCGCGGCGGGATAGCTCGCGGCCGCCAGGGCCTGGATCTCGTCGCGGTCGGCCGGCAAGATGAAGCCCGCGTCGATGGCCAGGGCCAGCGCGACCTTGAACTTCGCGAGATAGTCCCCTCGTCCCCCCGGATAGAGCCTCGCCAGAGCGCCGGGCTCCAGAGGCCTGGTCGAGCCGAACAGGGCGCCGATCCGACCGCCGGCCGCGGCCAGGCCGGACAGTTTGCAGGTGGGGACATCCATCCACGGCGAGCGGACCCCGCCGGTCGCATTGCCGACCCCGTCGAGCGATAGGGCCGCTGGCCTGACATCCTCGAGCGTCAATCTGGGCGCGGAGGGCGGCGCGACGCCCGTGGTGATCCAGCGGTTCAGCGCCGATAGGGCGGCCATCATCACATAGTGATGTTGCGGGGCGGCGTTGATCTCGCCGGGCAAGGTCAGGCCGAGAAGGTCGCGGGTGGGCGCCAGGGCCTTGGCCATGTCCTGGGCCGAGGCGGACCCGCTGTCGATGGGCGAGGCCTCCATGACATAGGTGTCGGCATGGGCCGCGCCAGCGACCTCCCAGGTTCTCAGCCGATCATGGTCGGGCTGACGGGCGGGCAGATAGCCGAACCGTTTCATCATCAGGTCGGTCTCGGTGATGAAGTTCAAGACCGGCGTGGTCATGTCGGTGCGAATCTGGACGGGTCTGAGCGCGGTGAGTAGCGATCCCACCATCGATGATTTGCCCACCCCTGGGGCTCCGCCGAACCGCGAATGGACCAGATAGCCGTCGAAGGCCTGGGCGATCGGCGCGATGGCGTTGATGTAGGTTGTCAGCCGGCCGGCCGATTGCGACTCGCCGGCCGCGATCAGGGCGGTCACCGCCGGAACGTCGAGAAGGCGCGCGGAGTCGGCGCACAGGATTCTGGCCGCCTGGGTGAAGATATCATAGCTGAACTGGTCGCCGGGATGGCTTAGCGGCGCGTAGCGTTCGGGGGCGGCCTTCTTGAGCGGCGCCATCCCCGGAAACGCCATCAGGCCGCCGCCCTCGATCCCGGCCCTCTGCGCCGAGACCCCGACCCAGCCATAGCCGCCGCGGATCAGTTCGCGATGGGTGTAGCCCCATTCGGGCGCGGTGTCGGCGCCGGCGCTGACGTTCAGCCACTCCACCACGACCGTGCCGTTGAACGCGGCCGAGCGCCGGGGACGCACCACGACCATCCGGGTCACGTATTCGGCGCGCCTGTGGGGCTTGGCCGACCAGCGGCCGTCGCGGCCCTGAACGCCCACGGCCCGGTAGGACGTCGCCAGTCCCGAGAGAAAATACTCATCGACCCGATAGCCCAGATCGGTGAGATCAAACGCGGCCAGGGCGAGCGCGGGGGCGCCGGCGATGGGGCCCTCGAGCGTCGCAAAGCCTCCGCCCGGGCCTGGCGTCGTCGGCGCCGATGACGGTTCGGCCATTTCGATGCCCCCCGAAAGCCCTTGTGAGCCGATCGATATCAGAATGTGTTATGGTATTCAGAATGGCAAGTTGTCTCTAAGGGGCCTCGGGCGACCTGAATCCGTGACGCGAGCAGCGGCCATCGCGCGCCGCGCGATGACTTTCTTGCGTTTCCTTTCCCCTCCAAGCGGGGTGGGCGGCGAGCCGGTCTAGGCCCGCCCGGCATGGCGCCAAGCCGGCCTGCGGCCGTCTCCTCCACTGCGTTCCGGCCCTTCGGGTGACGCCACGCCTTGCGGCGGGCCTAGCCGGCTTTCGTCGCCGCCCACCCCCCTTTCCGGGGAAAGGACGTGGATTTTGGGGCGGTGATGGAGGCCCGCCCATGCGCCCGTCCGCTTCTTCTCGCCGGTCCGCGACCAAGGCCGCGCCCGACCGGAAACGCCCCGCCCGTCAGGGCGAGGTCAGCCTCTATGACGAGGTCACCGGCAAGATCATCGCCCAGCTGGAAGCGGGGCGGTTTCCCTGGGTCCAGCCCTGGGGCCGCGCCAAGGGCGCGGCCCTGGCCTTGCCGCGCAATGGGGTCACCGGCCGCCGCTATTCGGGGATCAACATCCTGCTGCTCTGGGGCGCTGTCATCGAGCACGGCTATCCCTCGCAGGGCTGGGTGACCTTCCGTCAGGCCTTGGCCGCCGGGGGCGCGGTGCGGCGCGGCGAGCGCGGAACCACGGTCGTGTTCGCCGACCGCTTCACGCCCAAGGCCGAACAGGAGCGCGCCGACCGCGACGGCGATGCGCCGGGCCGGGTGGCGTTCCTCAAGCGCTTCACGGTGTTCAACCTCGCCCAATGCGAGGGGCTGGAGGGCTTGGGCGAGGACCCGGCGCCGCTGCCCGAGCGGCAGGTCATACCCGTCGCCGAGGCGCTGATCGCCGCCACGGGCGCCGACTTCCGCATCGGCGGGCAGCGCGCCTACTACACGCCATCGCTCGACTATGTGCAGGTGCCGCCGCAACCGGCCTTCAGCGACCAGATCAACTACTACCGCACCGCCTTCCACGAGCTGTCGCACTGGACGGGCCATGCCTCGCGCCTGGCCCGCGACCAATCCGGCCCCTATGGCGGCAAGGCCTATGGCCGCGAGGAACTGGTCGCCGAGCTGGGCGCGGCCTTCGTCTGCGCCAGTCTTGGCGTCACGCCCACCGTGCGCCATGCCGACTATCTCGGCGCCTGGCTGGAGACCCTGCGCGAGGACAACCGCGCCATCTTCCGCGCCGCCTCCCAGGCCTCCAAGGCCGCCGACCTTCTCCTGAGCTTCCAGGCCGATCCCGCGCCGCCGCCCGCTGACGCGGACGCGCGGACCACGCCGCTCGCGGCCTGACCCCGCCCTTCCGGCGCCGGGTCCGCCCGGCGCCGGTCGACCGCGCCCATCCCGGGCGCCGCCGGCCTCGCCCTTGGCCCATTGGCCCTCGGGCGGCGTCATTGGCGGGGTCGGCTTTCCCTCAAGTGACTGGAGCCTTTGTGATGAAACTCGCCTTCGCCGACCCCCGCAACATGACCATCTCGCCGCTCAACATGCGCCATGGTCGCCCCGCGCCCGACACCAGCGACATCGACGTCTCGATCCGCAAGCGCGGGGTCCTCTTGACCCTGCTCGTCCTGGAGAAGATCGAGAACGGCGCCGTCGTGCCCGGCCATTTCGAGATCGTCGCCGGCCGGCGGCGCTGGTTCGCGACCATGGCCGCCCTCAAGGCCGGCATCGACATCGATCCGGTGCCGATCGGCATCCTGGAGCCGGGCGATGACGCCGCCGCCATTGAGGCCTCGCTGATCGAGAACCTGCAGCACCTGCCGCCCGACGAGGTCACCTGCTGGGAGACCTTCGCCAAGCTGATCCGCAAGGGCCGCACGCCCGAGGAGATCGCCGCCACCTTCCACATGAGCGACGTGGTGGTGCGGCGCACCCTGGCGCTGGGCAACCTCCTGCCGCGCCTGCGCGGGCTCTATCGCCAGGAGGTCATCGAGGTGAACACGGTGCGGCTGATGACCCTGGCCACCAAGGCCCAGCAGCGCGAGTGGCTGGCGATGTTCGACGACCCCGACCAGCGCGCGCCCACCGGCGCCTTGCTCAAGGCCTGGCTGTTTGGCGGCGCGCCGATCGCGACCAAGAGCGCGCTGTTCCGCCTCGACGACTATCCCGGCCAAATCCGGGGCGACCTGTTTGGCGAGGACAGCTATTTCACCGAGCCCGATCTCTTCTGGCGCCACCAGAACGAGGCGATCGCCGCCCGCCGCGACGCGCTCCTCGCCAGCGGCTGGAGCGGCGTCGAGGTGTTGGAGATCGGCAAGTATTTCGACGCCTCAAGCCACACCCGCACGTCCAAGGCCGATGGCGGCAAGGTCTATATCGCCATCAACCTGCGCGGCGACGTGACCCTCCATGAGGGTTGGCTGACGGCCAAGGAGGCCCGGCGCGCCCAGGCCGCCGCCGCGAAAGCCGCGCGTAGCGAGGCCGGCGAGGCCGGGGCGGGATCGGAGCGGGCCGAGGTCACCAGCGCCCAACAGCGCTATATCGACCTGCACCGCCACGCCGCCGTCCGCGCCGTGCTCGCCGACCATCCGGGCGTGGCCCTGCGCCTGCTGGTCGCCCACCTGGTCGTGGGCGGGCCTTACGTCCAGGTCGAGGCCGATCCGCAAAAAGCCGGCTCGGAGGCTGTCGAGGCCAGCCTCGCGGCCAGTCCCGGCGAGGCGGCCTTTCGCGCCAAGCGCGCGGCGGCGGCCGCCCGTATCGGCCTTCCCGATGACGGCCGTCTGGTCGGCCATCGGCGTCAGGGCGGGGCGGCGGGGCTCTTCGCCAAGCTCCTCTCCCTGCCGGACGCCGACGTCCTGGCGCTCGCCGCCGTGGTCATGGGCGAGGCCCTGGCCGCCGGAAGCGCGGAAGCCGAGGCGGCGGGGCTCTGTCTGAAGGTGGACATGGGCGCCTTCTGGAGCCCGGATCAGGTGTTCTTCGACCTGATCCGCGACCGCGAGGCGATCAACGCCATGCTGGCCGAGGTCGGCGGCAAGAAGGTCGCCGACGGCAATGTCGGCGAGAAGATCAGGACCCAGAAGGCGATCCTGCGCGACTTCCTGGAGGGGACCAACGACCGGCCCAAGGCCGCGCGCTGGACGCCCAGGTGGCTGACCTTCCCGGCCGGGGCCTATACTCGGCGGCCCTGCCCGACCGCCCAGCGCAGCAAGGCCGTCGCGCCGCTGCTGCGCCGCGTGCGGCCTCCGGCGCAGGCCGGCCAGGTCCCCGACGTGGCCCTGATCTGCGATCCCAACCCGGCCATTCTCGCGGCCGAATGAGGGGAGGGGCGGGCCTGGCCCGCCCCGAACCCTTGGATCCTCGCCTCGCCCCCGCGTCTGCGGACACGGGGGGTTTTGTCGCGCGACCGGGGGCCGGGACAGGGGCGGGCGGCGGCCCCCGCGCCGGGCGGCGCGCGGCGAGTCCGCTCAGTCCTCGGCGGTCCAGATCAGGGCCAGAACGTCGCCGCCGTCCTGGCCGGCGGCGCGGCCGAGATTGACCTTGTAGGCGCGCGGACCGATGTCGGGGCGGCTCGGGTTCAGGCCGACCCAGGGCGGGCTCGGGGGCCCTGCCGGCGCCGCTCCAGCCGGCCCCGACCTCGACCCCGGCGCGGGCGACGCGGTAGTCGGGATAGGCGGGCGAGGCCTTGTCGGCGACGGGCGCCGTCGATGTCGGCCGGCCTGTTCGCATGACGGCGCCGACCCTTGAAGGCGCCGGTTTCCAGGCGAGCGGCGACGCCAAGAAGGCGGCCATGACGATGGTCCGTCCAGCGATCCGCCGAGAACGAACCCCAGACGATGGCTTGAACCCTATGGCCGCCGCCGCCCGCCTTGAACCGTCGCGCCGAACTTTTTTCCCCGCCGCGCCCCAAGACAGAGGGGCGCGGCTCCTCGCGCCGCTTTGCTTCAAAAAAGCCCGTCGCTCGGGTCCTCCGCTCCGCTGCGGCCCTCCGGGCCCGTGGCCCTCCGGGTCAAGGCGGGCGGCGGCGCCCATGACGGGCGCCTGTCGCCGGGGATCGGCCCCGACGAACCACTGAAAGGACCACCGTCATGACCGCTGTTCTTGGCTTCGTCACCCGCCTGGAAACCGGCGCCTACAAGGGCCAGCTCCGCACCCTCAACATCCGGGCCGACATCGACGTCGCGCCCGTCGCCGACAAGGCCTCGCCCGCCTATCCCGACTACCGCGTCACCTGCGCCGGGGTCGAGGTCGGGGCCGGCTGGAACAACATCAACCAGACCACCAAGCAGCCCTATGTCAGCCTGAACCTGAGCCATCCCGACATCGGCCCGCGCACCTACAAGGTCAATCTCGGCCGCGCCGCCGGCCAGGATGACGACGACGTCTTCGCCCTGATCTGGAACGCCGAGGACTGAGCGGCCTCGCCCCCGCGCCGCCCGGCGCGGGGGCCACCGTCCGCCCGAGAACGCCAAGGCGGCCAAGGGGGAACGATTTTCGCGGGCAGCTTTGCGTACGTCCCGCACGCGCGCTCGCCCCTGTGTGCTCGCCCGAGCGCGGCCAAACCCTTCGCCCCACCGCCGCGCCGAAGGAGCACGGCGATGATGGACGAAGACGATGCGATCAAGCGCGCCGCTCGCGCGCGCAAGGGCAGTCCTTTCCTCAACACCGCCCAGGCCGCCCACTATATCGGCTTGGCTGAACGGACCCTGGAGACCATGCGCGGCCAAAACCACGGGCCGGCGTTTCGCCGCCATGGCCGCTTCATCCGCTACCATATCGACGATCTCGACGCCTGGTCACGGCGGAACGGATCGCGGCGCGGTGAGGGGCGTGAAGACCGTCATGTCTAGCCAGCGCCCGCATCCGCGCGGTCGCTGGCCGCTGTTGGCGACGGGCCTAGGCCTCGTCGTCCTAGTCGCGCCGCTTCTCCTCGATCCGGCGCCGCGTCTGGTCTGGAACGCCACGGCGAGCGCGCCCGTGGGTCTTTGGCGGGTGCGTCCCGGCGCGATGGTCGGCGTCGGCGACACCGTCCTGGCCTGGGCGCCGCCGCCCGCCCGGCGCTTCGCCGCCGCGCGCGGCTATCTCCCCGCCAACGTGCCGATGATCAAGACCGTGGCGGCCGCGCAAGGCGACGTGGTCTGCGCCTTCGAAGCATCGATCCTGGTCAATGGGAAGGTGGTGGCCCTGCGCCGAAGCGCCGATCTTCACGGCCGGGCCCTGCCCTGGTGGCGGGGCTGCCAGATCTTGGACACCGGCGCGGTGATGCTGCTCAATTCGACCCCGGACTCGTTCGACGGACGCTATTTCGGCGCCGTCGAGAAGGCCGCCGTGATCGGCGAGGCGACACCGCTATGGCTGCCCTGATCGCGCTCGCCGCCAGCGTGGGGCTCGCGCCACCGGCGTCGCCGGCCCTCCCGCCCAGTGTCGAAGCCTGGCGACCTTGGATCGCTGAAGCCTCTCGCCGTTTCGACGTTCCCGAGGCCTGGATCGCCGCCGTCATGGCCGCCGAAAGCGGCGGCCGCACCCATCTCAGGGGCGCGCCGATCACCTCGCGGGCCGGGGCGATGGGGCTCATGCAGTTGATGCCCGCGACCTATCGCGACCTCGCGACCGAGCATGGTCTTGGCGCCGATCCGCACGATCCGCGCGACAATATCCTGGCCGGCGCGGCGTACCTGGCGCGGATGCGGGCGGCGTTCGGCTATCCGGGCTTGTTCGCCGCCTATAATGCCGGACCCAGGCGCTACGCCGCGCATCTGCGCACCGGCGCGCCGCTTCCGCGTGAAACCCAGGCCTATATCCGCACGCTCGCCAGCGCGCCGGCGTCGGCCGCCATGCCGCCCGCCTGGCTGTCGGGGACGCGCCTGTTCTTCGCCTTGAGCGGTCCGGTCGCGCCGTCGACCAGCGATCCGCCGCCCCTGCTCGCGCCTCAGCTGTTCGCGCCGGTCGGCATGCGACGGGAGACGAAGGGATGAGACGGGTCCGGGGAGGCAGGGGGCGACGCGTAAGGCAAGATGAAGCAACGGCGCCATCCCTGCGGTCACCTCGCCTCAAGGCCTTGTCTGCACATCGTTTTTCTGGGTGGGCGGCATGGCGCCATGCGAACACGAATGGCGCCATGTGACGCCTAACGCCCTGACACGAAACGACAATTCCTAGCGCCAAGTTCACTTGGGCGCGGTCGGCCATATCGCCGCGGGAGATACGCCATGGTCCAGGACGATGACTTCGAACCGCGCTTAGGCAAGCCGCGGGCCTTGGGCTCCAAGCAGGGCAAGAGCTACCTGTCGCGCGTGCTGCGCTCGGCGATGCTGGCCAGCGGCGGCGCCTTCGGCAGGACGCCGCGCAAGACCGCCTTCACCGGCGCGCGGATCGGCAAGGGCGCCGGGGTTGGCGCGGTGCTGGCCGCGCGCGACCGGTTCTCCGCCTATCGCGCCCGCCGGGTGATCGTGAAGTTCTCGATCCCCAGGTTGGCCGGCAAGGGGATCGCCGCGGCCCGCGCCCACATGCGCTACGTCCAGCGCGATGGCGTCACCCGCGAGGGCGCGCCAGGCGAGCTCTACGGCGCGGACACCGAAAGGGCCGACGGTCGCGCCTTCATCGACCGGGCGCAGGCCGGTGGCGATCCGCGCCAGTTCCGGTTCATCGTCTCGCCCGAGGACGGCGCCGCGTACGAGGATCTCAGACCCCTGACCCGGCGGCTGATGGCGCAAATGGAAAAAGACCTCGACACCCGGCTCGATTGGGTCGCGGTCGATCACCACAACACCGGCCACCCCCACACCCACATCATCGTGCGTGGCCGCGACGACCAGGGCCGCGAGCTGGTCATCGCCAAGGACTATCTGACCCAGGGTCTGCGCGAGCGCGCCGCCGAGCTGGTGGCGCTGGACCTGGGGCCGCGCGCCGACCGCGAGATCGAAGACCGGCTGCGCCGCGAGGTCGATCAGGAGCGGCTGACGAGTCTGGATCGCGGCCTGCTGCGCGATGCCGACGACGACGGCCTGGTCTCGCCGCGCCATGTCGATCCGCTGTTCCATTCGGTCCGGGCCGGGCGGCTGCAGACCCTGGCGCGCCTGGGGCTGGCCGAGGAGCGCACGCCAACGCGATGGCGTCTGGCCGACGGCCTGGAGGACACCCTGCGCCGCATGGGCGAGCGCGGCGACATCCAGAAGACCCTTTATCGCGCGTTGGCGGCCGGCGGCGTCGAGCGCGCCGCGTCCGACCAGGTCATCTACCAGCCGGCGGCCCCGGACACGCGCGCGCTGGTCGGGCGCCTCGTGACGCGCGGTCTGTCGGACGAGCTGAAGGATCGCCATTACTTGGTCGTCGATGGCGTCGATGGCCGCGCGCACTATGTCGAAATCGGCCAAGGCGCGGCGATCGAACCCATCCCGGAGGGCGCGGTGGTGGCGATCACGCCGCGACCCGTTGGACCGCGCGCCGCCGATCATACCGTCGCCAGGATCGCAGCCGCCAACGACGGCCGCTACAGCCTCGATCTGCACCTAGCCTCAGATCCCAACGCGTCGGCCGCGTTCGCGCAAACCCATGTGCGAAGGCTGGAGGCGATGCGCCGGGCGCGAGCCGGCGTCGAGCGCCAGGATGACGGGACCTGGATCATCGCCGCCGACCACGTCGAACGGGCCGCCGCCTTCGAGAAGCAGCAGGCGCAGACCTCGCCGGTCGTGGTGCGCACCCTGTCGGCCTTGCCGCTCGACCGGCAGGTGGGGGCGCCCGGAGCCACCTGGCTCGATCGCGAACTGCTCGCCGACGCGCCCGAGCCGCTACGCGACGCCGGGTTCGGCCGTGAGGCCCGCCAGGCCCTGGCCCAAAGGCGGCAATGGCTGATCGAGCAGGGCCTGGCACAGCAGGACCAGGATCAGGTGATCTATCGCGCCGGCCTTCTGACGCGCCTGCAACGGCGTGACTTGATCGCGGCGGCCGAAGGTCTGGCTCGTGAGACGGGACTGGCGTTCTCGGAGGCGCGACCCGGCCAGCGGCTCGAGGGCGTTTATCGGCGGTCCGTCGAGTTGGCCAGCGGGCGCTTTGCGATGATCGAACGCAGCCGCGATTTCACGCTGGTTCCTTGGAAGCCGGTGCTGGAGGGCCAGGAGGGGCGGGC
>FTCZ01005158.1_pt1 | contig 22423 bp, 22 predicted proteins | sample 1658871 | NCBI WGS metagenome assembly FTCZ01 (sample SAMEA3914864, study PRJEB12502) | metagenome | biome: forest; material: soil | place: USA | collected 2012-03-12 | depth 0.3 m
ACTACCGCTACTTCCCCGATCCCGACCTGCTGCCGCTGGAGATCGAGGAAGCGTGGATCGAGGATATCCGCAAGCACCTGGTCGAACTGCCCGACGACAAGAAGTCGCGCTTCATGGCGCAATACGGCCTGTCGGGCTATGACGCCGGCGTGCTGATTTCGGAACAGGCGCGCGCCGACTATTTCGAAGCCGCGGCAAAAGGCCGTGACGCCAAGCTGGTGGCCAACTGGGTGACCAACGAACTGCTGGCGCGCCTGTCGAAGGACGGCCAGGAGATCGGCGAAAGCCCGCTGCCGCCGGCGCATATCGCGGGCCTGGTCGAGCTGATCGAAAACGGCACCATCTCCAGCAAGATCGCCAAGACGGTGTTCGAGCACATGTGGGACGGCAAGGGCGCCACGACGCCCGCTGAAATCGTTGAAAAACATGGCCTGAAGCAGGTGACCGATACCGGCGCCATCGAAAAGGCCATCGACGAGATCATCGCCGCCAATCCGGACAAGGCCGAAGAGGTCAAGACCAAGCCCCAGGCTTTGGGCTGGTTCGTCGGCCAGGTGATGAAGGCAACCCAGGGCAAGGCCAATCCGGCCGCGGTCAACGACCTGCTGAAGGCCAAGCTCGGGGTCTAAGCCTCTCCGCTATCCATGAAGAAGCCCCCGCCGGACCATCGGCGGGGGCTTTCGTGTCCGTTGTAGTGCCCCATGTGGTGTCAAAAGAAGGGGGAGCTTTTGGGCATGGGGCGCGCCTGCCTTTGCCCCTGGGGGCGGTAGGGCCAGGCAGGGCTCAACGGCACGTCTTATTTGGAGGTCGACGACGAGGCGCTCGAGGTCGACGAGGACGACGATGAAGCGCTGCTGGAGGACGAGCTCGATTGTTGCGCTTGCGAAGCCAGGGGCGCAGCGGCCGCGACGGCAGCGATCAGGGCGCCGGCAATGGCGAGACGGGCAGTATTGGTCATGATGGTCTTCCTTTCGGATTTGGGGCGCAGTCAAGTATAGTCTCTCATGATCTTGAATCATGAGAGTTATGTCCGAAGTCTTGGAGGGCTTTGTCTCCGTCGAGGACGGTGGCATCTCACCCGCCGAATGTGACCAAAACCGGGCGAATATTATCGCATTGCAAAATCATAATCGGATTTTTATTTTAATGGCTTTTGGAAAAATATCCATTTTACACAACGAATACTTTTGACATTGGCGTAAAAAAAACGCCCTCGCGGCTGAGCCGTGAGGGCGCTTCTTATCGCATTTGCGTAATTATTTCGGCAGCTTGACGTCGGCGCCGGTGTCGGGAACGGCATTGCTGCTGCTCGACGCCATGGCGCCCGAGGTTGCCGGCGGCGTGCCGGTGGCATCGTTGGTCATGCCGGTGCCGGGGACGACGGGTGTGGCCGCGCCTGGCGTGGCGGTGCCGCTGGCCGGCGAGGCCATGGATCCGGCCGGCGCGACAGCGCCCGGCACGTTCGGATCCATGCTGCTGCTCATTTCCGACGAGGCGGCGACTGACGACGATGCCGAAGCGGCGGCGGCCGTCTTCTTCGACTTCACCTTGTGTTTGGCAGTGGTATGCGTGGTGGCGGAGGTGGCGCTTTGCGCCTGGGTGAGCGCCGGGACGGCGGCCGCGCCGGTGGTCAGGAGGACGGCAGCGGCGATGGGGAGGAACGTACGCATGATCGGAGTCCTTCAGTTAAATGTGCGAGCGGTCGAAACCGCGATTGGAGCAGTGCCGTCGGAATTCGCCTGGGGCGCGAAACCGAGGGCGCCGGCATAAGGGGCGGCGATCAAGGCGCGAAAGTGGCGGTTTGGTGACCTCGGCAAGTCCTAATCAGTTTTTTATTTTGAATTAAATCAATTAATTACAGATAATTTCACGGTAATTGGGCCGTTGCGCTATCGACACGATCCACCCCTTGCCAAGCGCAAGACATTCACCCGGGAGCGTATATTTCCTGATTATTGAGTGGCTTGGCCAAGGCTTTTAACGCGATAATGCAGATAGACCACGCCATTGGCGAAGCTGCGCTGGTCAAGGGGATCGAAACGCAGCATGAGGTTGGCCGGCAGGGCGGGGTGACCGTCGCCGATGCTGACCGGGCTGAGCAGCAGATGCACTTCGTCGATCAAGCCGGCGTGGAAGGCGGCGGCGGCCAGACGCGCCCCGCCGATGCTGATGTCGGCGGCACTTTCGGCCTTCAGGCGGGCAATGGCACCGGCGTCCAAAGCGCGCCGCAACTGCGTCTTCGGCGTCGTCACCTCGCTGAGCGTCGTCGAATAGACGACCTTGTCGGCGGCGCGCCATAGCCGGGCGAAGTCACCGACGACGGCTGGTTGATGATCGGTGTCCATGGCCTGCCACCCGGCCATGGTCTCATAGAGCCGGCGGCCATAAAGATAGGTGCCGATCGGGCGTTCGAGGTCGTTGACGAAGGCGTGGACGGCTTCGTCGGGCATGGCCCAGTCGAAGCGGCCGTGGCGATCGCTGATATAGCCGTCGAGCGAGGCAATGGCGATATAGACCAGCCGTCCCATGAATACTCCCCCTTTGGGCCGACTGTGCGCGCCCAGGCGGGCCAAGGCAATAAAAAAGCCCCCGGCAATGCGGGGGCTTTCCGTCTTGTGTCTGAGCGGCCTATTGCGGCGCTGAGCCGCTGCTGTCCGATGACGACGCGGCGGCGGCCGGTGCAGCGGAGGTATCGGGCTGAGCCGGAGCGGTTGCGGCCGAAGGCGCGGCGGGGGGCGTTGTGCTGTCTGTGGTGGACGGCATAGCCGGTGCGGTCGCTGGCGCCGCCGTATCCGGCGACGTAATGGCGCCCGGCTGCACCGCGCCTGGGGCCATGTTCGAGCCCGGCGCGCTCGGTTGTTCGAAGCTGGCGCCGCCGGCGCTCATGCTGGCGCTCATCGCCGCAGTGTCGATATTGGTCTTCTTCCACACATGATGCGTGGTCTTCTTGGCGGTCTGGGCGTCGGTCAGGGCGGGAATCGCGACGGCGCCGGCGGTCAGCACGACAACGGCGGCGAGGGGGATAAAGGTACGCATGACGGGCTCCTTTGGAGAAGGTGGGGAGGAAAAAGGCCCCCGGTTTTACCGGGGGCCTGGAACGCGTACGCGGACCGCTTACTGCGGGCTGCTATTGGACATGTTGTTGCTGGTATCGGCTTGCGGTGTCGTCGCCTGCGGGGTGTTCTGAGTGTCGGGCGTGGTGCCGTTCACCGGCGGCGACTGCGGCGGCATGACGTTGCTGCCGGTAGCGTCATTGCCATTGGTGGTGCCGTTCTGACCGGCTGGCGTCGTGGCGTCCGGCTGCTGCTGAATGGCGGTGGCGGCATCGACGCCAGAGGTATTGGTAGCGCCGCTATTGATCGCGCCCGGCTGGACGTCGCCAGAATTTGAAGAGTCGCCCGGCATGCCGGCCGGCAGGGCGCCGGCCTTGGCCAGTTGCTGTTGGTTCAGCGAGTTGGAACTGGCCGGGTTGTACGGATCGTTGGCCTGGTCGCCGGCCTTCATGGCGCGAGCGTGTTCACGGGCCAACTGGGCCTTGGAGGCCAGTTGCGCCGGATGCTTTACCGGAGCGGCTTGGGCCGAATTGACGGCGCCAAGGCCGGCAATGAGCGCCACGGCGGAGATGAGAGCTGCTGTTTTGATCATGGGAAACATCCTTCTGCTTTGAGCCGGCCTGGGCCGTTACTGACTTCGGGGGAGGAAACCGCCACGCCGTGTGCGCCGGCGCGGCGGAGGGGGGGGGGGCGAGTTAGCGGTTGGTACTGGTGTTGACGCCGGCCGAGAGGCCGCCGGTGGAAGCGCCGGCCGTGCCGGTCGACGTGCCGTTCAGGTTGGCAGCGCCTGTGCCGGTGGCCGTAGCCGAACCGGTGCGGCCGCTGTGGGTAGCGGAGACCGTGCTGCCGACGGCGCCCGAGCCTGTAGTCGTACGATGGCGGCCGCTGCGGCTATGAGTGACCTTGCCGGTCGCCGTGGTGGCGCCGGAGACCGTGTTGCTGCCGATGGCGCCCGGACGGACGTCTGAGTTCGAGCCCGAAATCGCCTGACCGGCATCGAGGCCGGCAGTGGTGGCGCTGTTGCGCGTGCCATTGGTGCTGTTGGCCAGCGAGCCGGTCACATTGCCGGCGCCGCCGAGCGCGCCGCTACCGTTCTGGCCGCTGCCCATAGTGGTGACATTGGAGCGGATCGAGTCGGTGGTGGCGGTCAGCGAGCCGTTCTGGCCCGAAGCCATGCTATTCAGCGCGCTGGTATTGTTGACGGCGCCGTTGAGGCTGCCGGTGGCGCCTTTTAGCGTTCCTGAAGCCGCGCCGCTGGCGGTATTGTTGATCGCGCCGGTAACCGCGCCGGCTGCATTGCCGTTGCCGGCCTGGCCGCCGATAGCGCTATTGACGGTGTTACCAGCCGCGCCCGTGGCGGAACCCGCGGCATTCTGGCCGGCGGTCGCCGCCTGGCCGGTGATGCCGGCTTGTCCACTCAATGTGCTGCCGACAGCGCCCGTGGCATTACCGACCGCGCCACCCAGGACTTGAGCTTGCGCAGCCAGGGGTGGCAGGGCCAGGGCGGAAACAACGGCCAGTACGGCGGTCGTGTGATAAGCGTACTTCATATAATCCTCACCAATCTTACAATGTTATAGCGGCCGTTCGGCCGGGATATTTGGTCGCGAAAGAAAAGGGGAGGGAATGTCTTGCAAAACCCGCGGAATTCAGCCCTTTGCGACCCGCAATTACAAATTTTAGGGCCAAATCAGGCGGAAATGTGTCAATGAAATAATGATGCGATGGGGTAAGGCCCTGTATTGGTTTGGCGAATATATGGATTTATAAAATATTTATTCCGCACTTATCGCTATTTATTAAAAGGTGACTTTGGCCAGCCTTTTAAGGCAATAAAAAAGCCTCCGCGGCGGAACCGCGGAGGCCTGTTTTCTGAGTCTGAGTCTATGATTTAGAAGACGTCGTAGACCACGTCGACGATCTCGCCGGTGTCGAGGTCGACCAGGACCGCGTCTTCACCGACGAAGAACCAGCCGCAGCCATAGGGCGCCGGGGGCAGGTCGTAATAGTTGAAGTCATAGATGCGGTAGCTGAAGAAGAAGCGCGGCAGGAACTCGCCGCGGCCCCAGTGGTGGCCGTACCATTCACCCGGCACGCGGTAATAGCCGCGACCCGGCGCGAAATAGAAGCCGTCCCGGATGCCGGAATATCCACGGAAGCGCGAGTCGCCGTGCCAGTCGAAGCGGCCGCCGCCATGCATGTGGTCGTCGCCGTGGAAATCGCCGCGGCCCGGGACGCCGTGGCTGTCGGCGCGTCCATCACGGCCGCCATTGCCGCGGCCATCGTCGCCATGCCAGTTGCCGCGATCGCCGCCGCCACGATTTTGCCAGTTCTGCGAGCCGTGGATGTCGGCGGTCACATTGACATGACCCTGGCCTTGAGCCTGAGGCGCGCCGCCACCGTTACCGCCGTGATAGTCGCCATGCGCCTGGGGCGCGGTGCCGCCGCCTTGGCCGCCATTATTGCCGGCCTGGCCATGACCGCCGCCATTGCCACCACCGTCACGGTGTCCACCGCCGCCGCCATTGCCGCCGCCTTGGGCATGGCCGCCGCCGTTACCACCACCACCGCCACTGCTGCTGTCGTGATGATGATCCTGGGCGAAGGCCGCCGCTGGAACGCTCAGGCCAAGGGCCAGGCCGAGAACGAGGCCGGGCAAAGCCATTTTCGTAAGCTTGCTGTTCATTTGATCCTCACAGTCGGGAAGGTCGTCCCGCGAAAGCGGGGAATCTGCGGACCTTGTTCGCGGGCGATAAGGATTTATCGTCTTGCCCCGCACTATGATCCGTGCCGTGTGAACTGAAGCTGAACGAACTTGTCAGTTTGAAGCGCGGTTAAAGAGCGGTTGATTTGAGGCACTGGACTGGCAAGCTGTATCGGACTATTGCCGATTCAGCTTAGCGGTTAATCGTGGCAATCCCGGCTTGGTGCAGTATATGTCAAATATTATGATGTTATTATCAATATATACTGTGAAATTTGCAATTTATTATCCAATATTGCGTAATTTATGAACATTATTTTTAATATTAACTCATGATTTACACAAAAAATTCAAACTAAATATCACTGTTAACTCTAATTTTATCCGGCGATGGTGAACTCCTCATATCGAAATCTGAGGAGCGCGCAAAAAGCGCGACACACAAATGACTATCGAAGTGAACGCCACGACGATCCCGCTGCCGACCGCCGACATGGGCGGTGAAGAACTGTTCCGCCTCGGCATGATGTATTCCACCGGCCAGGGCGGCGCCCCGGTCGATCTGATCTCGGCCCACATGATGTTCAACCTGGCGGCCATGCGCGGCTCGCTGGAAGCCAGCGTCTATCGCCGCGAACTGTCGCGCGAAATGGACCGCGAAGACATCGCCGAAGCCCAGAAGGCCGCCCGTCAGTGGATCGACCAGGGCCGCATCGGCTACGCCGCCTAAGACCGGTATGTTCGGACTGTTTCGGACCCCGATTGCCTTTCACGTCCGCGTTGTCGACGCGGGACGAACGGTCATCGGCTTGCCGGGCATCCATCCGGACAATCTGACAAAGGTGATGGCAGCGCTCAAGGCCGCGGGCCGGCTGCGCATCAAGTCCCGCGTCAACGACTTCGGCCGCCTGACCACCTATTTCTCGGCGGCCTTCGAATCCTACAGCCTGCACTGTTCGGGCACGGGAGCCGTCATTCGCGGCGAAAGCGGCGGTGACGAGGTCGATCGCCTGGCGCACTATATGCGCGCAAGCCGGCGCTTCGTCGAAATCGACCTGCGCCAGTCCCGCTGACGAGACCCGACTAGTTGGTGAATGTCTTGTAGGTAAAATAGTTGAGCACGGCACCGGGGATCAGGTTGTTGATCCATTGCTCGACGAACACGCCGGCCTCGGCGACCGAGGTCCGCGGCACATAGACGATGTCGTAGCGCCGAAGCGCCGTCATCTGCGACGCATGACCGCTGAGCGGATCCTGCAGATCGATAATCTGACGCATGGCCGCGCCGTCGCGGCGGCGGCGAATGATCACCACCTCATGCATCTTGGCCGAATGCAGCGGCCCGCCGGCGGCCATCACAGCCTGCAGCGCATCGAGTTCGCCGTTCATCGGCACCCAGCCGGGCGTCTTGACCTCGCCCCCGACCATGACCTGCATCGGCGCCGTATCGCCGGGCAGCACGGTGACTTCCGGATCGCGCAGCACGGTGCGGTATCTCTCGATAATGTCGGCCTGAAGCTGGGGCACGCTGCGATAGGCGGCCATGACGCCGCCGATCAGCGGCATCGTCACGCGGCCGTCGGGACCGACCGAGGTGGTGCGCGACAGTTCCGGCGCGCCGGCGACGTCGATTTCGACCTTGTCGCCGGGATAGAACAGATAAAGCGGCTCTTCGTCGGTCCAGGTGGCAAAGGCAATCCCGGAGGCCTGTGGCATCTTTTCCTTGGCGCTGAACAGGCCACGCGCCTCGCCAGCCCCGGCGATCAGGCCGGTGCCGAGGACGAGACCGGCGGCGGCGCGGCCAATGAGAAATCTGCGAGTCACCATGGCGGCCGGTTGCCTCGATCTGCAATCGTTAAACAAATTTACCGTGTTCGCAGCCTTGCCTTCCAAATCGTAAATCTTCGTTAACGACCGCTGGCTAAGCCTGACAATTCAACGCTGCGAGAGGATGACTCGCGGCGCGGGAATCGGTGTAGCCTGGCATCGCAGGCAAGGATTTTTATGCAGTCTGAGGATGTTTGGGACGGCGAGGACGGGCGTGGGGCAAGGCCTCGCGCGGCGAAGGCGCGCGCGAATACTCCCGGCACCGCTTCCGACCGAGTCCCTTCGGACCGAGTCGTCTCCCTTCGCCGCGATCCGGCCGCCGAGGCGGTGAGGGTGCACCTGCATATGAGCCCGGCCGATATCCTGGCTTCGCTGACGCGCGAGATTGCCCTGATGGCGGTGGTGTTTCTGGTGATTGCCGGTCTTGGCCTCGTCGTGGCGATGCGCCTGCCCAAGGACTACACCGCCAATGCCTCGCTGCTGATGCAGCTCAACAAGGATTACGTCTATAATCCGCTGGCCGGCGACGCGGCGAGGGGCGCCATCGCCACCGTCGACCAGATGGTCCAGGCCGAAACCGAAATCCTCAACTCGACCGAGCTGAAAAAGCGCGTCATCGCCAAGCTGGGCTACAGGACGCTGCTGCCCAAGTCACCGGCCCTGTGGCATCCGGTCAGCGACGTGCAAAAAGCCGCGGCGGACCAAGCCGCGCTGCGCGTCCTGACGTCGGGCCTGACGACCGCCACGGCGCCGACGGACAGTGTCGTGCGCCTAAGCTTTAAATTCAATGACGGCGAAGACGCCGCGCTTATCCTCAACACCCTGATCGACGAATACCAGGCTTATCGCCAGAGCGTGTTCAGCGACGCCACCGGCCCCTTGCTCGAAGCCCAGAAGGCGCATTTCGACGATCAACTGGCCAATGCCGACGCTGCCTATCAGCAGTTCCTCGACCGCAACGGCGTCGGCGACTTCGACGCCGCCAAGGCGACCTATTCCAAGGTCTACGACCAGGTCCAGACCGACCTCTACACGGCGCGCGCGGCACTCGCCCAGGACCGCGCCAAGCTCGGTGACGTCGAGGTCAATCTGAAAACCCTGAGCCCCGAGATGAGCGTCGAGCGCGATCTCGACCTGTCGATCCCGGCCAAGATCCTGTCGCTGCAGCAGGACCGCCAGGACAAGCTGTCGCGCTATCTGCCGGATTCACAACCGATCAAGGACCTCGATGCCCAGATCGCTTCGCTGCAGGCCCTGGTCAGTTCCGGCAAGGGCGTCGGCGAAAAGGATCACAAGCTCGGCATCAACACCGTCTATCAAAGCCTGTTGCAGCAGAAGCTCGACCTGCAATCGGACATGGCCGCCCAGCAAGGCCGCATCGGTCAACTCGAAGCCCAGTCCGGCCAGGTCATCGCCAAGGAACAGCAGCTTCAGGGGGCGGACGCCGAATACAACGCCCTGGCCGCCGAACGCGACACCTTGCAGAACAACATCAAGACCTTCACCCAACGCATCCAGGAAAACGACGCCACCCGGCGCATGACCCAGGGCGATGACGCCGTGCGCGTGGTCGAACGCGCCACGCCGCCGGACAAGGCCAAAAGCCTGAAAAGCGTGGTGATGATCCTGGCCCTGCTGCTGGCCGCCGTCACCGCCTTGGCCGTCGGCATCCTGCGCGTGCTGACGCGCAAGGGCTTTGCCAGCGCCGGCATGGCCTCGAAAGCGCTCGACCTGCCGGTCCTGGCTCAGGCCGGGAAGAAGGCGGCGTGATGGTCGATCTGACGCGCGAAATGGCCGGTCTGATGACGGCGCTCGGCCGGCCGTCGCCGCGCGGCCGCGCCCTGTTGTTCGTCTCGGCGGTATCGGGCGAGGGGACCTCGACCGTGGCGCGCGAATATGCCCGCTGCGAGGCAGCCTTCGCCAAGAAGCCGGTGTGGCTGATCGACGCCGACCTTGGCAACCAGACGCAGATGCAAGCCCTGATCGAAGACGGGGCGCGCTTCGGACCGCCGGGCAAGCTCAGCCAGGCCAGCCCCGACGGCTCGACCTTTTTCCGCATGGTGCCGCCGGGCCGCGATGCCGAGGGCAAGCCGATCAGCGACGACCGCTACCTCAGCGCGCGGCCGTTCCTCGACCGGCGCCTGTGGGTCACGCGGCTGCGCGAAAACCACTTCTCGGCGGGGCAAAAGGCCAAGATCCTGGCGCGGTCCGACTACTGGCAGGCCCTGCGCGGCCACGCCCAGACGCTTATCGTCGATGCGCCGGCCTTCGATCGTGCCACCACCGCCCTGCAACTGGCGCCGTTCATGGACGGCGTCATCATGGTGGTGTCCGAGGATCAGGGCGACGTCCAGGGTGGCGTGACGCTGAAGGCCGAGATCGAAGCCGCCGGCGGCCGCGTCATCGGCATGGTCTATAACCGCGCCCGCCAGGCCGGCAAGGACGCCTCACGTCGGCTGTCACTCGCCCGTTTGGGAAGCGCCGCGGCGTCGCTTTAGGCGGTTTACCGCTACCATTTCGGGAAACTTCCAATCCCTTGCTGAAAAAGGCGTTGTGGCACGGTTCTTGAACCCTGGCACCCAGCTTTCGGGCCCTGTCCCGATTTGCCTTTTCCGGGGTTTGGACTTTGGACGATCAGGCGCATATTTCACACTTCCCGGCGGCCCAGGACGAGCCGTTGACGCACGTCTATGCCGGCGAAGCGGTGGTCGTGCGCTCGGCCGTGGAAATCCTGGCGACGCTCGACGCCGGCGGTGCCTGCGACGGCCTACTCTTCATGCCGGAAATGGCGGCGATGATCGGCAAACCCTATCGCGTCCATCGCCGCGCCGAACGCGTCTGCGTCGAAGGCCACGGCTTTCGCCGCCTGGCCGATACGGTTTTCCTCGAAGAAGCGCGCTGCGACGGCTCGGCTCATGACAGCTGTCAGCGCAACTGCCTGATGCTGTGGCACGAGGCGTGGCTGCGTCCGGCCGGCGCGCCCGAACGTCCCGTCGATGGCGCTGTTGAAGCGCGGGCCAGACGCGCGCTCAAGCATCTGCATACGCGCACCGGTGATCAATATAGCTGTCAGTCGACGCACCTGGCCGCCGCCAGCCAACCCTTGCCGGGCGCGAACGTCAAGGCGCTGCTGCGTGACGTCAGGAACCGCGACATCACGCCGGTGGGCCTGGCCGGTATTACCCTGCGCGCCGCCGTCAACCGCGCCCGCGGCGCCATAGGTTTGCCGCAGATGGGCATGATCCTGGGGCAAGCCGGCAAGAAGTCGCGTGGCGACCTCGACCTCAAACCCGGCGAATGGGTGCGCATCCGCGACGAAGCCTTTATTCGCACCACGCTCGGCCCCGACGGCAAGAATCTCGGCCTGTCGTTCGAGCCGGAAATGGCCATGCTGATCGGGCAGGTGCGCCAGGTCGACCACGTCGTCGAGCGTATGATCCACGAAGAAACCGGCCGCATGGTCAAGCTGACGCGCACGGTGATGCTCAAGGACACCTTCTGCCGTGGCCTGTGCAGCAAGCTGTGCCCGCGCGCCAATCCCTTGTTCTGGCGCGAAGTATGGCTGGAACGCGTCGAAGCGCCCAACTAAATTACTTCTGATAGACCCGCACGTAATCCAAGGCCATGCTGGCGGGGAAGTGTGGCGCGTCGATGCCCTTTTGCCCGGCCCACGAACCGCCGACGGCGACATTGAGGATCAGATATTCCGGCTGATCGAACGGCCAGGTCTCGTGCGTCGCATTGGCCGGGCGCGCATAGGTGTGAAACGGCACGTCGTCGATCAGAAAGGTGACGGCGTCGTGCGTCCATTCGAGCTGATAGCGATGAAACGCCGTACACGGCTCGGTGATGTGGGCGGCGGCGCCGGACGGCGTGTGATGGGCGACCGAGTCGGGCGTATGCGCCGTGCCGTACACGGTTGACGGATCGAAACCCAGCTGTTCCATGATGTCGAGCTCGCCGCCCTTGGGCCATTCGTCGCCCATCAGCCAGATCGCCGGCCAGGCGCCGGCTGTGCAACTCAACCGGGCCCGAATCTCGAAGAAACCATAGGTCCAGCGCGCCGTACCGTCGGTGATCAGTCGCGCCGAGCTAAAGGCCTGGCCGCCATAGTCCTTGTATTGCGCAAGCTTTTCGTGGCGCGCCTCGATGATCAGCTGTCCATGGCCGATGCGGGCATTTTGCGGCCGGTTGGCTGAATAGTACTGGGCTTCGCCGTTCCACCAGCCGTCCTTGTTACGCCAGGTGTCGTAGCGCCACTTGGCCAAAGACGGTAGGGTGCCTCGGTCGAACTCATCCGACCAGACGAGGTGATAGCCAGCCGGCACGGCGCCGGCGGGACCCGACAGGACGATACCGGCGGCAATAACGGCCGAAGCGGCGAGGCGCTTGAGTTTCATTCTATTCGGCCGGAGTATTGACGCGCGGCGCGCGTCCCGGGAATGAGCTTCAGCGCCAGTTGCCCGACGCGGCCCCAGAAGTCGACATAGTCGCGGACGATGTCCTTCCAGAAATCGAAGCCCTGATCGTAATATTCCTCAACGCCGATGGCGAGCGTCTGGTCGGCGTCGCCCTTCCAGGTGCCGAACAGGCGGTCCCACAGCGGCAGGATGGCGTAGTGGCCGACACCGCCCTTGTAGTCGAGGATGTGGTGCAGGCGGTGATGGTTCGGCGACTGGATGATGTAGCGGCCGATCCAGCCGAAATTGGAATCGATGCCCGAATGGATGACCAGGCCGATCACCGTGACGATGAGGTTGACGGTGATCATCTCATCGACCGGCGCGCCCAGAATGGCCATCGGCATATTGATCAACAGCACCGGCGTGAACGCCGCCGGATGCTGGCGCAGCGAGGTGATGACGCAGAAGTCCTCGGTCGAATGGTGGAAGCGATGCAGCGGCCAAAAGACGCGGGTATGGTCGAGGCGGTGCGTCCAGTAGTCGAAGAAGGTGTAGATGAAGAAATAGCCGAAGATCTGCAGCGCGTAGGGCAGGAAGGACAGCCCGATCGATACGCCGGTCGTGCGCGCGATCTGATCGTGCAGCCAGGCCCCGGCCGCGGCCGACAGGCCAAACGTCATCAGATGGCCGGCGATGCGCAGCAACTGCGCCTGATCGGCCAGGATGCAGCCGATATCCATGCGGATACTGTCATTGCGGTCGAACAGGATGCGGCGCAGCGCCGCGCGCGGCCAGCCAACGATCAGCGCTTCGACGTAGAGCGCAAACGGCAGGGCGGCCAGGATCCACAGGCCGGACGTGAACAGCTTTTCGCGCATATGGTGAGCGCCGATGGCGTGGCCCTTGATGGCGACCGTCCAATCGTCGGCGATGTGCGGCGAAAGCCCTTGCCACGCCATCCACAGCAGCCAGACATAACCGCCATAAACCAGGACTGCACCAAGACGCGACAACCAGGTGAGGGCGAGGTCGAAGCTGTTTCGTTGTGAGCCAGCCGCTATGCGCGCACCATCCAGATAAGAATTGGTCGTATTTACCTGATTTTCCTGGTTATTTGTCGGCATCTGGGCATTACCTCTTTGGGAGCCGAGGCTCCGTCTCAGGCGTGTCCCTGCAAGCGCCATGCCCGTCACAGGGGAAAAAGCGCCTTAAGCCATCCTTCAATACTGGGCTGCTAGAAGAACATGGCTTTCACAGGATTTGCGATGCCCGCACCGGCCTATGGCACCCAGCCCGTTCGCACCGCCCCGTCACAGGGCTGGTGGACGCGCGTGCCGGCGCTGGCCAGCTTTGTCGATGACTGGTCCGGCATGGGGCCGTCTTTGGCCTTCGGGCTGATGATCGTCTTTATCTTTTCCCAGGGTTGGACCTGTCCGATCTTCGGCTACGGCACGACGCAGTCGGCCCAGGACGGCGGCCTGATCCGCCTGGCCTACTACCCGGCCTATGTCTGCGGTCTGGGCCTGGCTGGCCTGTCGTGGAAGCGATTGCTCGATGCTTCGTGGCGCACGCCCTTGCTGCTGTGCCTGATCCTGATGTGCCTGGTGTCGATGGCGTGGTCGATCGATCCGTCGACGACGCTGCGCCGCTTCATCGCCATGTTCATGACCAGCGCCTGCGCCTACGGCATGGCGGCGCGCTTCAGCTGGCGCCGGCTGACCGAGATCTTCGCCATCACCTTTGTCGTCCTGGCCATCGCCTCGCTCGTCATGATCGTTCTGGTCCCGGACAAGGGCCGCATGACCGACCTGTTCCCCGGCGCCTGGCGCGGGGTCTACGAAGAAAAGAACAGTCTGGGCGCGGTCATGGCCATCGGCTTCGTCGCCTCGGTGGCGGCGGCTCTGCATAATCCGTCGCGCTGGCGGTGGTGGGCGGGAGCGGCGCTCGTCATGGCCTTTCTGGTCGTCATGTCGACCTCGAAGACCGCGCTGCTCAGCCTGATGATCGGCCTGTCGGTCATCTCTGCCCTGTGGATCGCGCGGCGTGGACCGATCATGGCGGTCTTGGTGAGTTGGGCCACGGCCACCGGCCTGATCGGCTTGGCCGGGATCATCCTGATGGCGCCGACCCTGCTGTTTTCGCTGCTCGGCAAGGACGCCACCCTGACCGGCCGGACCTTCATCTGGGACGGCATCATGCGCCAGATCCATACCCGGCCGGATACCGGTTTCGGTTACGGCGTGGTGTGGACCATCGAGGATCGCTGGGCGCCGCTGGCCAAGATCGTCGCGGTGGCCGGGTTCCGGCCCTATCACGCCCACTCCAGCTGGCTCGAAGTCTGGCTGGCGCTCGGCATCGGCGGGCTGGTGTTGTGGGGGTGCGTCTTCGCCGAGGCCTGGTTGAAGGGGCTGTGGCGGGCGATCAAGGGCGATGGCGGCTATTTCGCCCTGCCGTTCCTCGCCATGTTCTCGATCGAGAGCCTGACCGAAAGCATGACCCTGGCGTGGAACGATCTGCGCTGGTGCCTGGTGGTGCTGGTCATCGTCAAGCTGTCGCTGAAAGGCGATGTCGATAGCGTCGCCCGCTGAAATCTCGCGTAGCGGCACTCCTAAAGATCTGCGCTTATCTGTGCCATCTGTGGCCCACTTCGACCAACAGTGCGGCCGTCACCGCCCCTAAGGTCTGGCCACAGATGCACACAGAAGAGGACAGATTTTGAGCCTTAGGCGGCCAGTTTCAGTGCGGGCTGGGCGCGGCGCGCGCCTTCGGCAAAGGTGACGATGTCGAAGTGCATTTCGAGCGCCTGTATGATCAGCCGCTCCAGCGCCTGCGGCGTGCAGCCCCAGTCCGACGGGTTATGGCGAACGTCGTGGGTGTAGAGCACGAGCCACGCCTTGGCCTCGGCGGCACGGTGCATCCAGTCCATGGCGACCGCCTCGCCGTCCTTGCCCTCGATGCCGACGGCCGGCGCCTGGTTGAGGTCGGTGCCCGTGGTGATCAGGCCGTGGTGCAGGGCGCGGCCGGCCAAATATCCATCATTGATTAACCCTTTCGCCGCCGGCGACACGTCGCCATAGGGATAGGCGAAGGTCTGGGGCGCTATGCCAAGGGATTTCAGGGCTTGCGCATTGGCGGTAAGCTCCGCGGCGATGGTTGAGGCGCGTGCCTTGCCGCAATCGAGGTGGCTGAAGGTGTGACAAGCGACCTCGTGCCCGAGCGCCGCCAAACGGGCGACATTGTCGAGCGTGGCATAGCCGCCGAGGTGATCGACCTGGCCGGCCAGGCCCGCCGAAATGAAATAGGTGCCGCGCACGCCGTGCTTTTCCAGCATGCGCGCGCCGTCGCGCACCGCCGAGGCCGGGGCGTCGTCGAAGCTGAAGGTCAACATCGGCCGCTCCAACGGCATTTGCGCCGGTTTGGTGGTGACGAGCCTCGCGACGCGGCGGCGCAGCTTGCCATACAGCGACCGGTCGGCGGAATAGGGCGTCGTGTGGTCCATCACACCACCTGGGCGTAGAGCGCGGCGCGATAGAGGCGCAGGCTGACGGCGCGCAATTTCGCCGGCAACAGGCCGCTCAGAGCCAACGCTTTAAAAGTGCCGCGCAAACCATTGATCAGTGGTACTTTCTTGAGCATCTTGGCGACGCGATAGCTCGGATAGTGCGACACCACGTCGAAATGGCGGGCGATGACGCGGGCAAAGTTCTGCACCGACTGCTCGTATTTGCGCGCCAGCGAGGCGGCGTTGTCGAGCCCCATATGGGTCGCGGTATTGTCGATATGGTCGACCGGGTAGCGGCCGGCGACGCGCATCGCCCATTCGACGTCTTCCCAGCCCCAGCCGGTAAAGCCGGAATCGAAGCCCTCGGCCTCGAAAACGTCACGGCGGACGAGCAGATTGGACGTGAAGACGTACTTTTCCGGGTGCTTGCGACGCTCGGCGGCGTCGAGGCAGTCGCTGTGGCCGGCCATCAGCTTGTGCACGGCAAAGGCCTTGTCTTTCGGCGCCTGGAGCAGTGAAAAGCCGCCGAAAACCACGGCCGGCAGACTATTGTCGATCAGATAAAGCCAGCGATCGAGGAAGGCCGGATTGTCGGGCAGCATGTCGGCGTCGAGGAAGAGGAAATAGTCACCGCGTGCCGCCGCGGTCAGCCGGTTGCGGCCGCGCGCCCGGCCTTCGTTCTGCTCCAGTGTGATCAGCTCGATGGCCAGGGGCGAGCGCGCCATGAAATCCTCGACCGCTTGCGTCAGCTCGGGCTGACCCGAACCGTCATCGATCAAGATGATCTCGACCTTGTGCGGATCGACGGCGCTTAAGGACCGCAGCAGGGCGACCGGGCTTTCGCGATAGAAGGGGATGAGCACCGACAGGCGCGGCGCCGCCCGTGTTGCTGCCTGCATGGCGGCATTACGCATGGGGACGGGCAGGCTCATGACGCAGCTCCTTGGGGCGAGATCTTGCGGCGCAGACGATCAATCATGGGCGCGGCCAGGGCGCGGACGCCGTTGAGATCGAGCAGCCAGGCCAACGCCGCGTAGACGCAGCCGCCGGCAGTGGCCTTGATGGCAGCATCTAGCAATCCGCCAAACAGCGACGGCGTGGCGGCGACCACGGCCATCATCGCCGCGGTGCAGAGGCCAATGCGCGTCAGCTCGATGAGCGGTACGGGCAGGGCGAGCGCCTTGCGGCCCAGCATCCACGAACCGGCGAGGCCAAGGGCGAAACTGGCCGCCGAAGCGACGGCGGCGCCCATCAGCCCCATCCGCGGGATCAGGATGACGTTGAGCGCGATATTGCTGATCGCCGGGATGGCCATGGCGACGACCAAGAGGCGCGTCCTCTTGGCCAGCGTAAAGGCTTGCAGGAAGTAGTAGGTGTTCAGGCCCGAAAACAGGGCGCCGGCGCTGATAAGCGGCGTCACCATAAGCGCCTGCTGGCGCAGGCCTTCGCCGATCAGGAACCCGCCCAAGGATGGCGCCACCATGATCAGTCCACCGACGGCCGGGAACAGGATGAAGGCCATGGTCGTCAATTGTTGACGCGCGGTTTGGCGCAGCGCCGGCTCGCCGCCGCTTTCCAGGGCGTGGACCATGGCCGGGGTGCCGGCGGCGCCGAACCACACGAACAGCACGTCGAGAATGCGCGAGGCCAGGCTGAAGCCGGCGTGATAGGCGCCGGCCTGGGCGTCATCGAGATAGTGGGCAATCAGAAAACGGTCGGCAGTGTACAGGGCCAGGGTCAGAATCAGACTGGCCGAGACCGGAAAACCATAATGGGCGTACAGCCGCGCGCGCTTCGGATCGAAATGACCGCGAACGGCGCGGCCCCAGTCTTCGCGTACGATGAAGGGCAGGCAGATGAGCGCGATGACGCCGGCGCCCAGCACCGGCGAGGCGCCGCCGATACCCGCCAACGCACAGGCAATACCGATGGCGAAGCCGCCGGCGGTTTGCGCCATGTCGATCAGGGTCGCCTGAGCAACGCGGCCTTCGGAACGGCGCTGCTCCTGTACCATCTTGGCCAGCGACCTCGGCACGACGCAACCGAGGCTGATGCCCAGCGCCATCTTCAGCGGGCCGTGGCCGGGCCAGAGCCAGAGACCCAGCGCGCAACTGATAGCAAAAATGACGATGACAGCGATGTGCAGGCGGTAAATGGTCCCAAAAAGCGCCGGCGCTTCGGGATCGTCACGGCCGTCGGCCGGGTAAAACCGCGCCATCGAGGCTTCGAGCCAGGTAAAGAACGAGGTCTGGGCCAGCGAGCCCATGCCGTAGGCCAGGGCGTATTCGCCGTACTGCTCAGGCGTCAGCACGCGCGTGAACACCATCAGCGTGGCGAAGCCGATCAGCCCTTGCAGGATATTGGCCGGAAGATAGCCCAGCAATCCCTTGAAATACATAATCTGTTTCTCGGTCGCGTGAGGTATCAGGTTAGCGGGTGGTCTTGCAGTCGCCCAACAGGCACGGCAGGGTCATGGCCATGACGTAGAGGTCGAGCCAGGTCGATTGGCGTTCGATATAGTCGATGTCGAGCGCGACGCGCCGGCGCACGTCCTCGGCCGTATCCAGCGGCCCGCGCGAGCCATGGATGGCGGCCCAGCCGGTCATGCCGGGCTTCATGCGGTGGCGCCAGGCGTATTCGGCGACCAGACGCGCCGATTCCTCGCTGCCGGTCTTCATGCCGATGGCGTGCGGGCGCGGCCCGACCAGCGACATTTCGCCGGTAATGACGTTGAGCAGTTGCGGCAACTCGTCGATGCTGGTCTTGCGGATGAACTTGCCGATGCGGGTGACGCGCGGATCGTCCTTTTGCACCTGACGCGCCGCGGTGTGGTCGGTCATGTGGGTGTACATCGAACGGAACTTCCACACGCGGATGGTCTCGTTATTGAAGCCGTGGCGGCGCTGGCGGAAGAACACCGGGCCGGGGCTGTCGAGCTTGATCCAGATAGCGGTGGCGATCATCAGCGGCGCGAAGGCAATCAGCATCAAGCTGCCGATGACGACGTCCTGGACGCGTTTGTGCAACGCCTTGCGCTCGTCTTCGGCCGCACCCGAGACGCGGGTCAGCGGCAGGTCGGCGAGGCGCGCCAGGGCGGCGTTGCGGCCGGTATCGCTGTCGACATCGACCAGCAGGTGGACGTCGTTGGGCAGGACACGCAGCTGTTCGATGATCGCCTTGACGCGGGCCTTGGCCGAGGTGTCGATGGCGACGACGATCTGGTCGACGTAAGGCGTGATCTTGTGGCCGAGCAGGGATGAGAGATCGCCCAGCACCGGCACGCCGGCGACATTGCCCGGGCTGCGCGCCAGGCGGTCGTCGAAAATGCCCAACACATTGATGTCGCCTCGGTCACGGGCGCCTTCGATCAGGTACTGGGCGTTGCGCGTGGCGCCGACGACGACGACATTGGGCGTCAGGCGGCCTTCGCGGCGCCAGCGGCCGATGACGCTCAGCCACAGCATGTGCAGCAGGATGAAAAAGGCGGTGGCGAACAGGCCCCAGATCGCCAGGGCATTAAGCACGGTTATGGTATGCGGGGCGGCGACGGCGGTAAACGCCGCCACGGTGAAGCTTAGCACCATGACCATGGCGACGCGGATCAGGTGCAAGGCCTGGGCCTCGCGGCGGCCGAAACGGTAGAGGCCGAAAACGCGCAGCAGGACGAAGGCGCAGGCGGCGGCGACCGCAAACGGCAGGCTGTCGCCCAGCGGCGCCTGCAGCCAGCCCTGGCGCACGGCGGGGGCGCAGCAGGTGGCGGCAAAGGCGAACAGGGCCAGGCTGTCAGCGGTGCGGAAAAGATGGACCATCAAGGTGCCGCCGCGGCGTTCGCGGGTCGAGACCAGACGCGCCGGACGGAACGGCCCGCGCCGATCACGGGGATCGGGAAGGCGGGTATCCATGGCGTCGGCGAGCGACTTGGGCGGTATGGCGGCGGTCATGACGTTCTGTCAGGCTCTCGGGCAGGCTTTCGGGGCGCGGCCTGTGCACCGATTTGGCGCTAAGGACCGATGGCAATGGCGAAAGGTGCAAGTTCCACGCCACGCCGACGCGTCCCAAAACCTGGTACAACCAGCGTTTTTCACGCCCGCGACCGGGTTCCGCACCCAGGCGAAAGCCTAGCCCATCTGACTTAGGGTCAAGTTAACAACGGCGAATTTTCCTTTATTTTCCGGGGCGTGGCCTTACCGGTCTTTTGTTCGCATTTCTGTGAAATACCCACGTCGCCCTTATGGGAAACCCCTTATTCTGACTTTAACGTCAACGTAAGGAGCCCGCCCATGGTGTCCGACCTTGATCTTTATCGGGACGACAGTCCGGCCTTTTCCTCGACCGTGTTCAACATCATGGATCGCTATCGCACGTCCGTGGTCGAACGCCACACCGCCAGCCGCGCCTTGTCGGCGATCACCATGGCGCTGGCGCCGGAAGACCTGCTCGACGGTCACGCCGAGGAAAAGCTCGAAAACTTCTTCAATGGCCGGCTCGATCTCTATCACGCCGGCAACAATCCCGACATCGTCAAGCAAGACGTCATCCGCGTCATGATGGCAGCGGCCGAAGCCGACTGGGACGTGCTGCATCACTTTGGTCTGTGGCGATAAATGCGCCGCCGGGGCGTGCCATCAGTTTGGCATCAGGCTCAGAGCCTATGGCCACCCATGCAGCGAACATAGTCCCCACGATTCGTTGCACGCGAGGGCGCCGCCTCCTGGACGCGTCCATAAATATATTCCCAGCCTAAAAAGCCAGGTTCGGCGCAGGAACCTGGCTTTTTCTTTGGATATAGGGCGTCAAAGAAAGCTTAGAAAAAGTCGCGGCTGCCGCCGCCGAACAGGTTCTCGATGCCTTCGAACAGTAAATCGCCGGCAGCGACCCCGGCTGCCGTGGTGCCGACATTACGCAGGAAACCGCTCATGCCATTCTGTGGTTGTTGGGCAAAATAAGGGGCCGAGAACGACGGCGACTGTTGCTGGTGATTGAACAGGCCGCCGAGGAACGAGCCTTGGCCTTGGGGCGCCAGATAGCCCGACTGTTGCGCCTGAAGCTCGTTGATCCGCTGCTGCGCCGCCTGCAGCGCCTGATCGGCGACGATAGCGTGCTGCACCAGGACGTAGAGCGCGTCCGGATTGCTGTCGATGGCCTGGCGGATCTGGGTGTCGGCTTCCAGATCCTTCGGCACCCCGCGCACAGCCGTGATATTGCCGAGAAAATGCGTCAGAAGCCCACGTTCGTCAGGTGTCATGAATTGTCTCCATAGGGACCCAGCCCGAAGCGGAATATCGGAAGCGCAAGGGGCCGGAGCAAGGCGGGCGGAGGTTAAATTTTGGACAGGGGAAGTCAAAAACGCGCGATGCTCTGCCGAGTTTCGATTATTGTATCGGCGTCGAAAGCTCTTCCGCTCACGCTGCCATGAAAGACTTCAGGCGTCGGCGCAGGATGTCGTTTAGCGGCCGTTCAACGACGAGGTAGGCCGCGATGCCGACGAGGCAGGCGATGACAACGGTCACCAGCACCGGCAGCGCCTGGGGCATCGAACCGAGCCCCGTTTTCTTCAAAAGCCAGCTATAGATGATCACGACGAAGGTGTGTGTGAGATAGAGCGAATACGAGGCGTCGCCGAGAAAAACGGCTGCCTTTGACGGGAATTTGCTCGGCACCGGAGCGCGAATGAAGGCGGCGACAATCAAGGCCGCGGGCAGCCCCCAACAAATACACCTCGACCATCCATCGAGACCGGCCGTCAATTTATGCGGCACCAAGGCAGGGGCTGCGAACACGATCAGGCACGCCAGAGCAGCGCCCCCGGCAAGCCAGTACGACGATTTGATGCGGTGGCTCACGGCGGCGACAAGGATGCCCAGGCAAAATTCGATCGCAACGGGGTTTCCCAAGAAGTCCGAGTGGAGGAAACCGCCCAGGATAACAAGCACGCTGACCGCGACAACCGCGCCCATCCTTTTTACAAGGAGAGAGGGCGATAGCAGGCACGCGGCGAAGACGAGATAGAAGAGCATCTCGTAGCTTAAGGTCCAGGATACGCCCAGCAACGTATCGCCCGGCCAAAGGACTATGGATAGGGCAAGCTGTGCCGGGGATACGCTGTGACTTTTCATGAAGCCCGCGGCGTAAACCACAACCATGGCCGCCAGGCATATCCAGTACATCGGATAGATACGCAGGACGCGCCGCTTCAAGAAGCTGGCCGCCGAAGGTGCCAGGCGATCCGTGTTGAAGCAGGTGTGATACATGATGAAGCCGCTGATGACGAAGAATATGTCGACGCCGGCGGCACCCGCGGTTGTCAGCCAGTCGGGGCTGAAGCGTCCGACGCTGCCGTTGGAGGCTTCAAGCACGTGGTGAATAACGACCGCGAGCGCGGCAAACCCCCGAAGCATTTGGATGCCGAACAGCTCACCCTTTTTCTCGATCATGAAATGCCCCAATGTTCTCAGGTTGAGATGAACGACTTTTTCCGGCCCGGATGATGCGGGACGGTGGTCGGCTAGAGGCTCCCTGTCGGAAATGAGATCGCCACGGTCTTGTTCGGATGCCGCAGACTCGTCGGCGTCGTGCGCTTGGGCTCTATGACCCTTTGGACTGGCGTCGCTTGATCTCGGTATCACGTTAGCCATCCCCGCAACGCCCGTCCACGGCCTTTTTGATATTCAAGCGTTTGGCGCCCGCCAACACGCGATGGAAACGATGGTATAGACTCCGCTTCGCTTCGCCGAACTCTGATTTGCCTAAGGGCAAATCCTCGTTACGAACCAATGGGTTCAAATCCTCATCGGCCCGAAACTTAAAAAGGCAGGCCCCCAGAAGGGACCTGCCTTTTTAAGTGGCGGAGACGATGGGATTCGAACCCATGATACCCTTTTAGGGGTATGCTCATTTAGCAAACGAGTGCCTTCAGCCTCTCGGCCACGTCTCC
>FTCZ01001393.1_pt1 | contig 22416 bp, 27 predicted proteins | sample 1658871 | NCBI WGS metagenome assembly FTCZ01 (sample SAMEA3914864, study PRJEB12502) | metagenome | biome: forest; material: soil | place: USA | collected 2012-03-12 | depth 0.3 m
ACCGACGAGGAGGCGCTGCCCATCCTGTTCGACCTGATCGAGCACGAAGGCCTGGTGCTGGGCGGCTCGACGGCGATCAACATCGTGGGCGCCATGCGGCTGGCGAAGGATCTGGGGCCCGGCAAGACGATCGTCACGATTCTTGCCGACGGCGGCAGCCGCTATCAATCCAAGCTCTTCAACCCTGACTTCCTGCGCGAGAAGAAACTGCCGCTGCCGCACTGGATGAAGTGAGCGTCCGATGAGCGGCGTCGTCGTCTGCGGCAGCCTGAACATGGACGTGATCGTGCAGAGCGCGCGGCGTCCGGTTGCCGGCGAGACGCTTTTGGGCGCAAAGGTCTCGCTCCTGCCCGGCGGCAAGGGTTCCAATCAGGCCATTGCGGCCGCCAAGCTGGGCGCACGCACCGCAATGCTGGGCGCCGTCGGTGACGACGCGTTCGGCCACGAGATGCGCTCCATCGCGCGCGCGCACGGCGTCAACGCTACGGGTGTCAAGGTCTTGCCCGGCGCCGCGACCGGCGTGGCCCTGATCCAGGTCGCTGCAAGCGACAATGCGATAACCGTCGCGTCGGGCGCCAACGCAGCCTTCACACGAGCGATGGCCGAGCGAGTGCCCAGACGCGACGAGGTCTGGGTGTTCCAGTTCGAGATTCCGGTCGCCACGACCGAAGCGCTGTTGCGCAAGGCGCGCGGGGCAGGCGCCCGGACGATCCTCAATCTCGCACCGATGGTCCCGTACCCCGCGCGGCTGTTGAAGCTGGTCGATATCGCGGTGCTGAACGAGATCGAGTTGTCGCAGGCGACCGGTGCGCGGATCGCCGCGAAGAGCCCGCTGCGCGCGATCGTGGCGGCGTGCCGGAAGCTCGGCCCCAAGACCGTCATCGCGACGCTGGGCGGACGAGGGCTTGTCGTCGTGGCCGCGGAGCAGGCGACCGCCCTTCCCGCCTTCAAGGCCAGGGTCGTCGACACCACGGGTGCCGGCGACTGCTTCGTCGGGGCGCTGGCGGCACGCCTGTCCGCGGGCGCCGATCTGCTCGATGCGGCGCGTTACGCCAACGCGGCCGCCTCCTGTTCCGTCGAGCGGTTGGGGGCTGCGCCCTCGATGCCTACCCCCGGGGAAGTTGCGGCGCGGCTGTCGAGAGCCTAAATCCCCCCCATGGTCGAAGAACTCTTCCGCAAGGACGCCTATCTCAAGCAGGCCGATGCCACCGTCACCGCCGTCGAGGAACGCGGCGTGCGGCTGGATCGCACCATCTTCTATCCCACCGGCGGCGGGCAGCCGGGCGATACCGGCGTGCTGCGCTGGGACGGCGGCGAAGCCGCGATTGTCGACGCGCTGAAGGCCGAGGGCGGCGACGTGCTGCATGTGCTGGCGCCCGACGCGCCCTGGCCCGCGGTCGGCACCGCGGTGCGCGCCGAGCTCGACTGGGAGCGGCGCTACAGGCACATGCGCATGCACACCGCACTGCATGTGATGTCGGCTGTCATCAAGGGCAGTGTCACCGGTGGCCAGGTCGGCGCCGACAAGAGCCGCCTCGACTTCAATCTCGAAGGCGAGGTACCGACCAAGGAATGGGTGACGGAAGAGATCAACAAGATTCTCGGCACCGATCATCCGGTGGTCGCGCAGTGGATCACCGACGAGGAGATGAACACGCGCCCCGAGCTGGTGAAGACCATGAGCGTGCGGCCGCCGATGGGCGCCGGCCGCGTGCGCCTGCTCGCCATCGAGGGCGTCGACCTGCAGGCCTGTGGCGGCACCCACGTCGCGCGCACCGCCGAGATCGGCCGGGTCGAATGCACCAAGGTCGAGAACAAGGGAAAGATGAACCGGCGCTTCATCATCGCGCTGGCCTGAGGGGAACACCATGACCTACGCAAGACCCGACGCGCTCGTCAGCACCGAATGGCTTGGCGCCCACCTCGACGCGCCCGACGTGCGTATCGTCGATGCCTCGTTCTACTTGCCGGCGCAGAAGCGCGATCCGAAAGCGGAGTTCGGCAAGCAGCACATTCCGGGTGCGGTCTATTTCGACATCGACGAGATCGCCGACAAGACCAATCCCCTGCCGCACATGCTGCCCTCGCCCGAGCAGTTCGCCCAGCAGGCCGCCAAGCTCGGCCTCGGCACCGGCAACAAGATCGTGGTCTACGACACCACGCCGATGACCGGCGCCTCGCGCGTCTGGTGGATGTTTCGCGCCATGGGCCATAAGGACGTGGCGATCCTCGACGGCGGCCTGCCGAAATGGATGGCCGAGGGCCGCCCGGTCACCGACCACGCCTCGGCGCCGCACGACCGTCCTTTCAACCCGCACTTCGAGCCGTCGCTGGTCCGTTCGATCGACGACGTGAAGTCGCTGCTCGACAACAAGGAGGAGCAGGTCGTCGACGCCCGCGCCGCCAACCGCTTCCGCGGCGAGGTGCCCGAGGCGCGCGCGCACCTGCGCGTCGGCCACATGCCGGGCGCCTACAACCTGCCCTACACCGACCTGATCGATCCCAGGACCGGCACGATGCGGCCCGACGCCGAACTGAAGGCCGCGATCGCCAAGTCCGGCATCGATCCGTCGAAGAAGGTCACGGCGAGCTGCGGCTCCGGCGTCACGGCCTGCGTCGTGGCGCTCGGCCTCTATCTCACCGGAGCGCCTGATGCGGCGATCTACGACGGCTCGTGGACGGAATGGGGCGGAAGGACCGACACGCCCATCGTCACCGGACCTTGAGCTGTTGACGGGGGACTTGTTCGCGCACCAGCCGCCGCCGCGCGGCGACGGCCGGCTCGAGATCACGATCACGCACGTCGAGATCACGCCGGCGGGCTGGACCCGTCGTGGCGTGACGCCCGACATCGCCGTCGACATCGTGCGCGTCCCCGCGCCGACGGTCGCCATCTATCGCGATCTCTACGACAAGGTCGGCCGTCCCTGGCTCTGATACGAGCGGCGCGCCCTGCCCGATCTCTCGCTTGCAGCCTTGCTGACGATGCCGGGCCACGAACTGCACATCGCCCGGTATGAAGGCGCGTTGGTCGGCTATTTCGAGATCCTGGACAACGAGATCGTGTTCTTCGGGCTGACCCTTGATTACATCGGCTGGCGCATCGGCCCCTGGCTGCTCGACCGCGTCATCGAGCGCGGTTTCGCGCTGGGCAATGACCGGCTGATCCTCAATACCAACACCGTCGACCACGCCCGCGCGCTCGACACCTATCGCAAGGCGGGCTTTCGTGTCGTTCGGCGGGAGACGAAGGACATGCCTGACCCGCGGGTGCTGTGGCCGGACGTCTATCGCTGGCCGCCGGGCTGAGCCATAGTGGTAAATGATGAATGCTGACGACATCATGGCGAAAGCCCCCTGATCCATGGGAATGCGGTCGATTGTCCAGGGCGGCATCGAGCGACTGATCGGGGCCCGTATCATGCGGGCGATGCCCCATGGCGTGGACCTTTTCGCCGATCTCCGAACGCAGCTGCCGACGACGCCGATCACGACGATCTTCGACGTCGGCGCCAATATCGGCCAGTCCGCGCGGCACTATCGCGAGGCATTTCCAACCTCGAATCTCTATTGCTTCGAACCCGTACAGGCGACGTTCGACCGACTTGCCGAGTCGCTTCGGGACGACAAAAGCACTCAATGTTTCCGGCTGGCTTTCGGTAGCTTGGCCGGCACAGGAGAGATCGCTGTCGGGCAGCACTCCGATCAGGCGTCGCTGACGGCCCGGCCGGCGGACACCACTCGTGTCGAGAGCGTGCCGATCGAGACGCTCGACGGCTTCTGCGCAAGGCATGCCTTGGACCGGGTCGGTCTGCTGAAGATCGATACCGAAGGCGGCGACCTCGCGGTCCTCGAAGGTGCACGGGACCTGCTCTCCCACCAGAAGATCGATGTCATCGAGGTCGAAGCCGGCATGAGCCCGCACAATGCCAGGCACGTGCCGTTCGAGGCTTTCACCGCCCATCTCGGTGCGCGGAACTATTTCCTGTTCGGCATCTACGAGCAGGTGCTGGAGTGGACGACTCGTGAGCCAAATCTGCGGCGGGTCAATCCGGTCTTCATCTCCGAACGAGTCGTCAAGGCGAACGCCGGCATCTAGCGTCGCGCCTCTATCGCTGGCCGCCAGCCTGAGAGCTGTGCCATAGTCTCAGGCATGACATCGAAGAAAACTTATACCAAGCCCGACACCATTTTGGCCGTTGCCGGCCGCGATCCCGACAACAACTTCGGCATCGTCAATCCGCCCGTCTATCACGCCTCGACGATCCTCTCGCCGACCATGGCGAAGTTCGAGAACCGCATTCCGTTCGAGGGTTACGGCTACGGCCGCAACGGCACGCCGACTCAGAAGGCGCTGGAGGATGCCGTCGCCGCCATCGAGGGTGCGCATCGTTCGATCGCCGTCCAGTCCGGCCTCGCCGCCGTGACCGGCGCGATCGTGGGCTTCCTGAAGACCGGCGATCACATACTGATCACCGACAACGCCTACGGTCCGGCACGGCGCTTCGCGAACACGACGCTGAAGGGATTCGGCGTCGAGACGACGTTCTTCGATCCGATGATCGGCGCGGGCATCGAGAAGCTGATCCAGCCGAATACCAAGATCGTCTATCTCGAGGCGCCGGGCTCGCAGACCTTCGAGGTCCAGGACATCGACGCGATCGCCAAGGTCGCCAAGAAGCACGGCGCGGCCGTGCTGATCGACAACACCTGGGCAACGCCGCTCTACTTCAAGCCGTTCGATCATGGTTGCGACCTGTCGATCCACGCCGGCACCAAATACATCGTGGGCCACTCCGACGCGATGATGGGCATCATCTCCTGCGTCGACCGGCCGATGTTCGAGATCGCCAAGACGGCGTGCCAGAACTTCGGCTTCCACGCCGCGCCCGACGATTGCTACCTCGCGCTGCGCGGCCTGCGCACCATGGGCGTGCGCCTGCGCCATCACGAGAAGAGCGGCATCCACATGGCCAACTGGCTGAAGACCCGGCCCGAGGTCGACAAGGTGCTGCATCCCGCCCTGCCCGACTGCCCCGGCCACGAGAACTGGAAGCGCCAGTTCAAGGGCGCGTCCGGCCTGTTCTCCTTCACCCTGAAGGACGGCTACAGCAAGAATGCCTTGGCCGCGATGCTGGACGGCATGGACATCTTCGGCATGGGTGCCTCATGGGGCGGCTACGAGAGCCTGATGATCCCGGCGCATCCCGACAGCTACCGCACCGCCGTGCCGTGGCCCAAGGACAAGCAGATCCTGCGCGTCCATATCGGTCTTGAGGACGTCGAGGACCTCAAGACCGACCTCGCCGAAGGCTTCGAGCGCCTCAACCGGGCGCATAACGCCTAGCGCGTGCGCGTCGTCGATATCCGGGAGAAGTCGGTCGACCTCTCCCGATACAGCGACCCAACGATCCCGTCGGGTGGCCTCACGACCAGCATCGTAGCCGTCCTTACCGATGCCGTTCGTCACGGCAAACCCGTCGTCGGCTACGGCTTCTCGTCGATGGGACGTTTTGCCCAGGGCGGCCTGATCCGCGAACGCTTCGCGCCACGCCTTTTGAAGGCAGGCGACGTCGCACCCTTGCAGGCCTGGACGGCGATGATGGCCGGCGAGAAACCCGGCGGTCATGGCGAGCGCTGCGTCGCACTCGGGACCCTCGACATGGCGTTGTGGGATGCCGCCGCCAAGATCGCCGATCTGCCGCTGCATGCCTATCTCGCGCAGGAATTCGGCGCGGGCAATGCGGTTCAGGCAGTTCCCGCTTATGCGAGCGGTGGCTACCTCTATCCGGCGGACGACGCCTCGCGGCTGGCCGACGAGATGAAAGCCTTTGCCGATGCGGGCTATCAGCGCGCCAAAATCAAGATCGGCGCCGCGACTCTCGACCGCGACCTGGCGCGCATCGACGTTGCGGCGAGGGCGTTCGGTCCGAACTGCCTCGCGGTCGATGCAATGAACGCCTATGACGCAGGACAGGCCCGCGTAACGGCGCGGGCCCTCGGGTCACGTGAGTTGATGTGGTTCGAGGACATCTGCGATCCACTGGATTTCGAAACGCTGTCCGCGATCGCCGCCCTGTATCAGGGACCGATCGCCGCCGGGGAAGCACTCTTCTCGAGTGCCGAGGCAAAGCTGCTCGACCGGCACGGCGGGTTGCGCCGGGATCGCGACATCCTGCTGTTCGATCCGGTCCATTGCTATGGGCTTCCGGGATATGTGGAGATCGTGCTGGCGATGGAGGAACGCGGTTGGCCACGCAGCGCCTTCTGGCCCCATGGCGGCCACGTCTTCTGCCTGCACATCGCAAGCGCGCTGGGACTGGGCGGCGTCGAGGTCAATCCGTTGAGCTTCCCGCCGTTTGGCGGCCTGGCCGACGGCGCGGGCATCGTGGACGGAAGGGTTGTGCCGCCGGACGCGCCGGGCGTCGGCTTCGAGCAGAAAGCCGACCTCGCCCGCCTGCTCGCCTCGCTCTGAGACGTCAGGCCGCCCGCTGGCACTCCGCGCAGGTGCCGGTGACCTCCAGCGTCATGTCACGCGCGGCGAAGCCGTGGCGGGTGGCGGACGCGGTGATCGAATTGGCGACGCCTTCGCTTTCCAGCTCCTCGGCGTTGCCGCACTCGCCGCAGATCAGGAAGAAGCCGCGGTGCTGCTCGCCGGGATGGCTGCAGCCGATGAAGGCATTCATGCGCTCGATGCGGTGAATCAGGCCGTTCTCGATCAGGAAGTCGAGCGCGCGGTAGACGGTCGGCGGCGCCGAGCCCAGGTCCTCGGTGCGCAGGCTGTCGAGCAGCGCATAGGCGCCCACCGGCTTGTGGCTCGACCACACCAGCTCTAGCACGCGGCGGCGTAGCGGCGTGAAGCGCAGGCCCTTGGCCGCGCACAGCTTTTCGGCCGCGGCCACGGCATCCTCGACGCAGTGATCGTGGTCGTGCTGATGAGAGACGGCTTTGGCCGGTTTCTTCACGGAAACTCCCGATTTGCCAAGCAGTTACCGGACGATTATACGCGCCGTTCCGCAATGAGGCCAAGCATGCCCGACCGAGTTGCCACCACTTATCCCGCCGCCGCGATCGACGCCATGCTGGCCGAGATCCGCTTCGATCCCCAGGGGCTCGTGCCCGCCATCGCCCAACAGCACGATACGGGCGAAATCCTGATGATGGCCTGGATGGACCGCGACGCCGTGGCGGAGACCATGCGCACTGGCCGCGTCTGCTACTGGTCGCGCTCGCGCAAGCAGCCGTGGCGCAAGGGCGACACGTCGGGCCACATCCAGACCCTGGTCGACTTCCGCGTGGACTGCGACGGCGACACCCTGCTGGTGCTGGTGGACCAGACCGGCGTCGCCTGCCACACCGGGCGGCACAATTGCTTCTTCCGCGCGATCCGCGGTGGCGTGCTCGAGGAGATCGCGCCGGTTGAGATCGACATGACCACAAACGGGAAGGACTGAGTATTGACCCAGCGTAGTCTCGGCCGGCGTTCGTTGTTTCGGGCCGCCGCCGTCGCTCCCCTCGCGTTGTCGGCCGCTGCCTGCGGCGACCTCGGCAGCATGTTCGGCCAGAAGAAAAAATACACGCTCACGCCGCGCGGCGACCGCATGGTGCGCTGGCTGCAGAACGAGGGCCGCGACGCCATGATGGCGCCGGAGGCCTTCGCCGTGATGGGCCTGGTCAACGGCGGCCGAGACATCCCGGTGAAGCAGATGGGCCTCGACGCCCGCGACGGCCGTTACGTCATCAGCCTGGTCGGCTTTCGCAGCGTTCATGAATTCGTGCTGCATCGCAAGCAGGGCGACATGCTGACGTTCCATCACTGCGACACCAAGTTCACGCGTTTCTCGAGCGCGCGCTACCCGCGCGACGGCAAGCCGGTGTTCATCACCGACACTGCATTCGCGGAGGCCGATTTCCAGCAGCAGCTCACCTTTTGGTTCGACCAGATGCCGGGTCGATAGTATTGTGACAGTGTCATGACAGCCGCCGCCCCTCCCGCCTCCGGTCGCAAGACCCTGGCGGTGTGCGGCGGGGCCCACGCGCTGCATGACGGCTTCACCGATCTTCTCAATGTCCTCTATCCCCTGCTGCAGGCGCAGTTCGGCCTGAGCTACGCCGCCATCGGCGCGCTGAAGTCGGTCTATTCCGGCGCGATGGCGAGCGGCCAGATCCCTTCGGGGCTTCTCGCCAAGCGATTCGGCGGCGTGCGCGTGCTGGCGTTCGGCACGGCGCTGATCGCCGTCGGCTACGGCCTCGCCGGATTTGCGGGCTCGCTCTACGGCGTGATCGCGGGCCTGCTGCTGGCGGGCCTGGGCGGCAGCACGCAACACCCGATCGCCTCGAGCCTGGTGTCTGCGGCCTATCCCGGCCTCCGCTCGCGCACGGCGCTGGGCACCTACAATTTCACCGGCGACATCGGCAAGATGGCCGTGCCTGCCGTGTTCGCGCTGATCGCGGCAGCGCTCGGCTGGGAGCAGGCGATGCTGGTGATCGCCATTGTCGCGGTCCTCGGCGCCGGCGTCATCCTGGCGAGCCTCCAGTCGGCCGAGATGCAGGCCCAGAAATCCGAAGCAGCCGCTGTCGCGGGCCAGGACCGCCCGTGGGCCTACTGGCTGTTGTTCGCCATCCACATCGGCGACGATCTGGTGCGCACCGGCTTCCTGATCTTCCTCCCCTTTCTGCTGCGCGGCAAAGGCGCCGACCTGCCGACGATCGGCCTCGGCCTCTCGCTGCTGTTTGCCGGCGGCGCGGCGGGCAAGCTGGTGATGGGTTGGGTCGGCGCGCGGCTGGGAGTCGTGCCGTCGGTCGTGCTGACCGAAGTGGCGACGACCTTGTTGATCCTGGCCCTGCTCCCGCTGCCGCTCACCGCGGGGTTGGCGCTGCTGCCGCTCGTGGGACTGATGCTGAACGGCACCTCGTCGGTGCTCTACGGCACGATCCCCGAGTTCGTGAGCCCCGAGCGCCGCACGCACGCCTTCGCCGTGTTCTATACCGGCGGCTCGGTCGCCGGAGCCACGGGACCGTTCCTGTTCGGCCTCCTCGGCGACCACATTGGCCTTGCCTCCGCCCTCACGGTCGTGGCCTGCGTGGCACTGACGACCGTGCCGATGGTCTGGGCACTGCGGCCGGCGTTCAAGTCGGGTTAGCCGCGTCGGCCTTGGCGAAGTGCGCCATCTGGTCGGCGTGCGCTTTCACGAAGGCCGGACGGGCCGTGGCGCGCGCGACATAGGCGCGACAGGCGGGATAGTCGCCCAGTGCCTCGAACCCATCAACCACCCGCAGCACGTCGGCCATCAGGATATCGGCCACCGAGAAGCTGCCGGCCAGCCATTCGCGTCCCGCCAAAACGGGTTCCATGCGCTGGAGCCGAAGCGTGACGAAGCCGTCCAACCACTTCCACTGGGGCGTGTCGCCGTTCAGTTTTGAGAACCTGAAGATGGTCCAGGGCAGGACCGCCATCTCGACCGAGTTGAGGCCCGCGAACAGCCATTCAACGGCTTCGCTGCGGCGCCGGGGATCTTCGGGCAACAGTGTTGTGTCGCTGCGCTGGCCCAGGTGCAGCAGGATCGCGCCGCTCTCGAAGATCGAGAGATCGCCGTCGGTCAGCCACGGCACCTGGCCGAACGGTTGATGCGCGAGATGTGCGGGGCCGCGGTCGCGGAACGGCACGCTCTCGACGCGGTAGGGCAAGCCCGCCTCCTCCAGCGCCCAGCGGATGCGGATGTCGCGCACATAGCCGCGCGGCATCTTCGGGACCCAGTCGAAAGTCGTGAGGACGAGGTCGCCCATCAGCCGCTCCACACCGGGCCCATCGGCTTCAGCTTGATGCCCTTGCGCAGGTGTTTGTAGGGCATCTCCACCGGATCGGTGATGTGCGCGCCGGGCGACTGCACGACCAGGATGGTCTCGGCGATCGGCTGGAAGTCAGCCCGGAAATGCACGGTCGACTTCAGACCGAGGATCGGCACCTTCGACGGCTCGACGCCGACATGGCGGAACATCTCCTGGTCGGCGGCCTGCACGCGCTTGCAGGCCAGCACCGCGGACACGCCGCTTGCTTCATCGGTGACCAGCGCCATCGGGCCGATCTGGAATCTCGCACCGCCGTAGAACGGGCCCGTGCCGGTGAAGATGCCGTCGCCCAATTTCACCACGCGCCAGTTGGCCTCGAGCGGCTTCTCGCCGGCGTAGCCCACCACCGCGCCGATACCGCGCTTCATGATGTTGCCTTCGCCTGTTTCGACGGCTGCCTTGGCGGCCCCTTCGTCGACGATCATGCCGATCACCGCGCCCTTGGCCTTGTGGCGCATCAGCGCCGCCAGCAGGCCGATCGTGTCGGAAGTGCCGCCGGCGCCGGGATTGTCCTGCACGTCGGCCAGCACGATCGGCTTCTGCGCTTTCTTCGCCAGCTCCATCGCGCGCAGCGTCGCCGCATCGGGATCGAGCAGCTCGCCGGCGAACGCTTTCTCCTGCGCCTTCACGGTGGCGGCGAGCTTGTCGGCTGCCGCTTCGACCGCTTCCTTGTCATGGCCATAGACCACCAGCGCGGGGCCGCACTGGGCGATGTCGGCTGGCGGGAAGCCCGGCGTGTGCGTCACGCTCACGATTCCCTGGTTGTGGCTCTTCTCGCCCGCCTCCAACTCGCCCACGAGATCGAAGATGCTCTTCGCCGGCTCGATGAAGGTGCATTGCCAGACCAGTGGAATGAGGAAGTCGAGCTGGCGATAGGCGCGATAGACCGGCCGCTTTTCCTTGAGCAGCTTGTCGAGCAGTTCGACCGCGCGCTTGCCGGTAACGGCCATGTCGATGTGCGGATAGGTTCGATAGCCGACCAGCGCCGTCGCCAACTTGGCCATCTCCGGCGTCAAATTCGCGTGATAGTCGAGGCTCGCCACGATCGGAAGATCATTGCCGACGACACCCCTGATGCGGCGCAGCAACTCGCCTTCGCCGTCCTCGGTGTTCTCCGCCACCATCGCGCCGTGCAGGTCGAGATAGATCGCATCGAAGGGACCTTTTGCGCGGATGTCCTCGTCGAACAGCTTCCACATGCGCTCATAGGCGTCTTCGGTGACGTAGGATGCAGGCGCCGCCGCGGCCCAGGCCAAGGGAACGATCTCGTGACCGAGCTCGGCCAGGCGTTTCACCGCGCCCGCGATCGGGATGTTGAAGCCCTCGACGCCCGGGATCATCTCCGCGCCGCGCAAAAGCGGCGGCCAGGCATCGGCCCGCTCAAACTCGCTCCAGGTCGCCTGTTGCGGTGCAAAGGTGTTCGTTTCGTGCTGAAATCCGCCAACCGCAATACGCGCCATCGATCTTCCCCGTCTTCACAATTCGAGCCGGCAGGACCATATCATTGCCATGCGCAGAATCCTGCCTTTCCTGATGCTGGCGACCGTGGCCGCGTGCGCCCTTCCCGAGACCCGTTGGGAGAAGGAAGGCGCCGACGTGGCCCTGGCGAACAATGATCTCGGCTACTGCCGGGCGGCAGCGCGCAACGAAGCCTTCGCGACCTATCCGTATGGCTACGCCTCGCCGTTCTACGGCTTCCGGCGCGCGCCCGGATGGTGGGCCTGGGACAACAACCGCTTCTATACCGAGAACCGACTCACCAGCTTCTGCATGCACGCCAAGGGCTATCAGCTGGTGACCGTGCAGCCGACGCCGCAAACACAGCCGCCCCCTGCTTCGCCTGAGCAGAAGTAATTGTCATCCCGAGCGAAGCGAGGGATGACAGCCTGCGGCTGTCACTTCTTCGTCGCGTCCTCGATCGCATGCAGGAGCGTCGGCCAGTATTCCTTGCCATGGCCCAGTTCGACCGCGCGCTCCATCAGTTCGCGCGCGACGTCGGCGCCGAGTGCCGGTACGCCACCTTCCTCGGCCATCTGGATGGCGTAGCTCAGGTCTTTGAGGGCGTACTCGGTCGAGAAAGCGCGCTCGGGGAAGACGCCCGGCAGCATCGCCTTCATGCCGTGGTTGCGCAGCGCGAAGGAGTCGGCCGAGCCCTTGGTGAGCGTCTCGTACAGCACCTTGCCGTCGACGCCGTGCGCGCGGGCGATGCTCAGCCCCTCGGCCAGCGCCACGCCGGTCTGGAACAGGATCATGTTGTTCAGAATCTTCACCGCCTGGCCCGCGCCCGCCTCGCCGCACAGCGTGACTTCGCTCGCCATGTGCCGCAGCAGCGGCTCGATGCGCTTGAAGGTGGGTTCGGTGGCGCCGACCATGATCGATAAAGTGCCGTCGATCGCGGCCTGGCGCGTGCGCGCCACGGGTGCGTCGGCAAAAGCCGTCGCGCGGCCCTCGAATTCGGCATAGAGCCGGCGCGCCAGCGACACCGGCGCGGTGCTGCAGTCGATCACCGTCCAGCCCAGCTTGGCCTTGGAGACGAGCCCGCCGTCACCGAGACAGACCTGCTCGACTTCCTTGCCGCCCGGCAGCGACAGCAGGATGGTCGTGCAGCTCGCCGCTATCTCGTCGACCGACGCCGCCTTCACGCCGTCGGCGGCCAGGCGCTGCAACGGCGCGCTGTCGCGGTCGGCCGCCAAAACGGTGAGGCCGCTCTTCCTGGCGAGGTTCCGGCACATCGGCTCGCCCATCGTGCCGACGCCGATGAATCCAATTTTATCCGTCATGATCAATCAATCCACGATGAAGAGTTTGGCCCCGTCCTTGGTGAACGAGCGATGCGCGAGGTCGCCGTCGGCCACTTGGTAACTCTGGCCGGGCTTCAGCACGACGGTCCGCCCGTCGGCCAGCTCGGTATGAAGCTCGCCTTCGAGCACCAGCAGGACGTGGCCCTTCTGGCACCAATGGTCGGCAAGATAGCCCGGCGTGTATTCGACCATGCGCACGCGGATGTTGTTGAAGTTGCGCGTGCGCCAATAGGCCTTGCCGGTCTCGCCCGCGTGCTCCGTGCGCTCCACGCCCGTCCAGTCGGTGGTGCCGAACGGTATATCGAACATCAACATGCTTACTCCCTCACTCCTACGCCCAATCCTTCAAGGCGTGCGCCAGGCTCTCCGGACCACGATAGAGCATCGCGCGCCAGCCGCACATCCGCGCGCCGTCGACATTTTCGACCCGGTCGTCGACGAACAGGATCGACTGCGCCACGGCGACGCCCATGCGCGCCTGGGCGGTGGTGTAGAACACCCGATCCGGCTTGCAAACGCCCAGCGCCGCCGAATAGACGATCTCGTCGAAATGCGCGCCGAGGCCCGCTTGGTCCCTGAGATAGGCCGCGCGGTGATGCTCCTGGTTGGCGGCGGCAAAGCAGCGTCCACCCGTGCGGGCGCGCCAGGCATCGGCCTGGGCCAGCACGCCGCGATCGATGACCGCGTCCTTCTCGAACCAGTAGGAGACGAATTCATCGATACGGTCGGCCAGTCCCTTGGGCCCGAAATAGTTCTGCAGCGCCACGTAGAGGTCGAGCCGGCCGCGCAGCACCTCCATGAACTCGCCCCTGAAGAACTCGCGCTCGATCTCCCCGTAGTCGAGACCGAGATCTTCCTTGAGGGTCGCGTGCCACGGCTCTGCCGACCCGGGCTGGGCGAGCGAGACGACGCCGTCGATATCGAGGACGAGGACAGGGCTGGAACTCATGCGCGCCCATGCTACAGCAAAAACATGGAATTGGTCGTTCCCGCCCTGCCCTATCTCGCGTCCTACACGGACGCGCTGCAGCGTGGCTGGTCGCCCGATAACGTGCGTCTGGCCGAAGCGACCCGCGAGCAGCTGGCCGAGATTGCCGCTGATCCGGCCGCGTTCGTGGCCTCGCTCGACGGCCGAGATCCCAAGGGTGTTCTCGTCACCTTCGCCGACGGATCGAAGAAGCCGCGCCTGCCCGGATACCGGCTCTGGATGTGGGATGGGGAGTTCTGCGGCTCGATCGGCTTTCGCTGGCAACCCGGCACCTCGGCCCTGCCGTCGTATGTGCTGGGCCACATCGGCTATGCCGTCGTGCCGTGGAAGCGCCGGCTGGGCTATGCAACGCGCGCGCTCGCGCTGATGCTCGACGAAGCGCGCCGCGAGGGCCTGACCTACGCCGAGCTGACGACCGATCCGGCCAACGAGGTCTCGCAGAAGGTGATCACGGCAAACGGCGGCCTGTTCGTGGAACGCTTCCGCGCCGATCCGATCTATGGCGACCGGGAAGAGCTGCGCTTCCGTATCCCGCTCTAGTCCGGCGGCCCGCCCGCGCGCATCACCGTCTCGGCCACGTCCGCCAGCATGGCCAGCCCGCGCGCCTTGAGTGCCCGGGACGACTCGCCCTCGCCGATCTGGCGCTCGAGCAGCAGGGTGATGAAGCCGTGCACGGTGGCCCAGGCGAAGTCGGACATCCGCACCTTCACCTCCCGCGGCGCGCGCGGCAGGGCCGCCTCGACGGCGGCATAGTGCATCTCGCGGGCGGCCTTGGAGGCGGCGGCCAGTGCCGGCGTCTCGAACCGGTCGGTCTCGCGGTTGAACATCAACCGGAAGATCATCGGATGGGCCGCGGCGAAGGCCATGTAACCCACGCCCTGGCCGATCAGCCGGGCGGCAGGATCGCTGCCCGCGCGCTTAGCTTCCGCCGCCATGGCGGCCGTCAGCTCCGCAAAGCCCTGGACCGCTATCTCGGCCAAAAGATCGTCGACCGACTTGAAGTGATGGGCGGGAGCGGCATGGGAGACCTCGGCCCGGCGGGCGCATTCCCGCAGGGTGAAGCCGGTCAGCCCTTTTTCCTCGACCAGCTTGCGGCCGGCCGTGATCAGCGCCTCGCGCAGGTCGCCGTGGTGATAGGGAGTCTTTTGACGGGTTTCGGACATGGCGCCAGCCTCGACTCGGTCAGCGTCAAGATTAAGGCGACGTGAAACTGACGATGTCAAATTTGCTTGGCTGGCTGTCTTTCAGATCCATCGCCGCCAACCACGACCGGCTCCAATGAAGCTAGCCACCAAGGCTATCTGGCTCAGGAATTTGCCTGCCCGGCGTTTCGCCGCCGGACGAGCGCGGATGCCGCCTATGCAGGAAAATAGCAATCTCCTCGCGAGCAGCTTCTCCGGCTGATCGTACTGCGCCCTCGAATAGCGCGCGCTGTACGTCGGCAGGCAGTTCACCCCAAACTACCGCGACGGCTTTGCCGAGAGTTGTCATGAGCTGGTCGGAAGTCACTCTACTACCTCCCTCAGCAAATTATGTTGGGAAAGACTACATCGGTGGACACCAGCCGTCGACCACCAGCTGTAGGCTCGCGGCAGGAGCGCCACGCGAACGCACGCAATGCTTTAGCTCCTCGCGCGAGAGGCCCGTGCGTTGGGTCAGGAACGCGATTTGGTCCGGCGTCAGTACCTTTCCGAGATCGGTTGGACTGGTCGGCTGGTCTCGACGGTGCTGACCCGCAGGAATTGCGCCGCGCGCGGAATGATCAAGGTTTTCCGAACGTGGCGATGCGGTCGACGTTGCAGATGAACAGGACGCGCTTTTCGTCGATCGCGGGATCTCGCAAACCATACGGCGGCGGATTGCCGGTAAATTTCGTCCAGATCTTGTCGAGCTGCCGGGTGACACGCTCGCCACCGGGTTCCCCCTCACGCTCTTCACGCTCGACCGTGCACTTGAGCTGGATCCAGTGATAGGCGTTATCGGGATTGACGATCAGTATCGTGATCCTGGGGTTTTTGCGGATCCAGTCGCATTTGGCTCGATGCGAGGCCGTGTTGACCAGTACCTTGTCGCCCTCGTAGTCGAACCACATCGGCGTCATGCCGATCCGCCCGTCCGGGCCGATCAGACCGAGGGTGACGGTGATCGGTCGATCGAGCAGTGCTTTGTAGATTGGATCGAGATCCGACAGGCCCTTGATTTTGACCCGGTCGCCTACGGCAAACTGGCCCTTCTGCAGGCCGCCGGCGACATCTCGAAATTTCGCGACGGTAATGCCTTCTGCCATGGTGCCCTCCCAAGTCGATTACTTGTGATTGCCGACGAGCTTACTCGAGATGAAGCTCCGAGGCGATGCGCGTCATACGACAGCCACTTTGCCGGCGGACATTGGCAGCATGCGTTTGTCGCTCGCTCTCGTCGCCCTGACGGTGGCCGTCCTGCCGCTGTCCGCGCGCGCCGATGACCTGTTCGCAAATCTGGTGCGGCAGCACATCCTGAGCCTGCTGCCGGCATCGGCGCCGGGCGGCATCGCCGTGGCGGTGCGGCTCGATGGCCGCACGCAATTCTTCTCGACCGGTCCGGTCGACGCCGACTCGCTGTTCAACATCGCTTCGCTGCGCAAGCCCTTCGAGGCGACGCTGCTCGCCCGGGCGGTCGGCGACGGCAGGATGAGCCTCGACGATCCGATCGCGAAGTACCTGCCCGAGATCTCGCCCGGCAGCGACATCGCGCGCGTGACGATGGGGCAGCTCGCCACCCACACTTCCGGCCTGCTGCTGCCGCAGGATCATCCGCCGTGGCCGACCGAGCGCTACACGCTCGACACGTTCTTCGCCGCCCTGAACGCCTGGCGGGCGGACGCCAACCAGGCGCCGGGCCGGCAGCACATCTACACTCACGCGGGCTACATCCTGCTTCAACTCGTGCTGGAGCGCGCGCTCGGCGGTCCGATCGACGCGTTGGTGAGCCGGCAACTGCTCGAGCCCCTCGGCCTCGAATCGAGCCTGATCCCGCAACGCGGCGCCGACGGTCGCGGACTTCTGCCGCCGCCGCTGTTGCAGCGCGCTGTGCAAGGCTACGGCGAGGACGGCGCACCGGTCGGCCTGCCGGGCAACCAGCAGACCTATTACGACTTCCCCGGCACCGGCCAGATGTTCTCGACGGCGCGGGACCTCCTGACATTCATCGACGCCAATATGGGGGACGGCCCAAACCACGGCCCGGTCGACCCGTCGCTGGTGCAGGCGATGCAACTCGCGCAAAGGCCAGCCTTTCCGACCGGCACGCGCACCTCGCAGGGCCTCGCCTGGGAGATCGACGACACGCACGCGCCGCGGCTGATCGACAAGAACGGCGGCCTCAACAACGCCTCGGCCTACATGGGCATGATGCCGGCGCGCCGGCTCGGCATCGTCGTACTGTGCAGCCACGGCGGCGTCGACGTCGCCCAGGCGGCGCGGCACGTGATCCGCCGCTACACCGAACAGCACTCGTGAGCGTCACGAACCTCACTTATTGCGATAGTGAAGGCGGATTTCTGAGCGAAATGCAGTTAGTCTCGGACAGCCTTCAATGAGCTGAAACGGACGACCGCATGCGCATTTCGATAAGTACCCGCGCACTTTCCCTTCTCGCCATCCTGGCCCTGTCGTTTCCCGCCGCGGCGCAGACGGAAACCGATCTCCATGCACTGCAGGGCCTCGCGCCCGTCACCGCACTCGACAAGACCGAAGCCGGCAAGGCCGCACTCGCGGCCAATCTCGCCATCACCGGCGCGATCCAGAACGGAACGTCTCCTCAGCCGACCTTGCTGCCCCTCCCTGAGCAGCAGCAGCAGGCGTTGCGCGATGCCTGGATCACCGGCGAGAACGCCTATGGGCTCGCCGACGGTCTCGGCAGCGCATTGGGCGCGGCGTACCAGGCCGCCACGGGCTATGCCGTCGTCGACGACGGCGAGCACAAGAAGAAGGTGCACGCCCCCAATATTTCGCCGGCGGTCGCCCAATACATCGCCTACGCCAACGCCACGTCGCGCACCGATTCGAATCTCGGCAAGTTCTTCTTCGCCAACGCAACGACCGACGGCAAGGCGCCCGTCTCGGCCGCGGCGCTGGCGATCCTGACGGAGATCGGCGGCGCGCCCGACATGTTCGGCCGCGCCTACAAACGGCCCGCAGGCAGCGAGGGCGCCAACAAATACGGCAACTCCCGGCCCTTCCAGACCCTGCCGCATTTCGTAACCTACGACGGCGCGGACTTCTTTGGCGCCGCGTCCAGCAACATGGCCTACCTGCGCGGTCCGGCGCAGAACCTGACCGACAGCGCGTCCTATCCCAGCGGTCACACGACCTACGGCTACATGGAATCCCTGCTGCTCGCCCTCCTCGTGCCCGAGCGCTATCCGCAGATGGTCGTGCGCGCCGCCGAGTACGGCAGCAACCGCATCACCATCGGCGCCCACTACGCGATGGACGTGCTGGGCGGCCGCACGCTTGCCACCTACGATCTCGCGCAACTGCTGGCCAACAAGCCGGGCTATGTCGGCGTGAAGCGCGGCAAGCTGGAGATCGCGGACTTCCGCAAGGCACTCGCCGACGCCCGTGCCGACGTCACGAAGGAACTCGAAGCGCGCTGCGGCAAGCCGATCGCCGCCTGCGCCGCCGACGACAAGAGTCGCTTCGCCGACAAAGCGCGCAACGAGGCCTTCCACGCGAGTACGCAGACCTTCGGCCTGCCCGTGGTGTTCGCCGAGACCGCGGCCAAGCCGGCGGACGTGGCCAAGCAGGCGCCGGAAGCCGGCTATCTCCTGACCGCGGCCTTCCCCTATCTCACGCTCGACCAGGCCAACACGATCCTGACCGCGACGCAGGGACCGGGCGGCGGGTTTCTCGACAATGGTTCGGCGTTCGGCGTGTATTCGCGGCTCGATCTCTATCGGGCGTCACAGCAGGCGATCGCGGCCAACCCCGCGAAGCAAACCAGGTAAGGCCGGAACAGGTCAGCCGCGCGACGCACGACGGCGCCGCGCCCAGCTATGTTCACGATATACACGACCGGTGGCACGGCCATCCGGTAGGCATTTTGCTGTGGCCAGCCTGGCATAGGAGCGCTATTGGCTTTCTTGGATTTACCCCAGATGTGCATATTGTGAACAACGACGTTTTTCGTTCGGCAGAAACGGATGCGGCTCCGCACCAAGGGACGCAAAGTCTGCAGCGCGCCATGGCGCTGCTGCGCGAGGTGACGGCTTCGAGCCGGGACGGACTGAGTGCAGCCGAAATGGCCGCCCGCGCCCACATCGACCGGACGACAGCCCATCGCATGGCACGCAGTCTGGCCGCCGAAGGGTTGTTCGGCTATTCGCGCGAAACCCGTCGCTACTTCCTGGGGCCGCTGGCTTACGAGATCGGCCTGGCTGCCGGCGAACGCGCCGACCTCCCCAGGCTTTGCGCGGCGCCGATGAAGCGCATCGCGGAGGAAACCGGAGATACGGTCTTCCTGATGCTGAGGTCGGACGGTGATGCCGTGTGCGTCGCACGCACGGAAGGGCACTACCCGGTCAAGACCTTCGTCGTGGACGTGGGCGTGCGACGGCCGCTTGGAGTAGGTGCAGGCAGCCTGGCGATCTTCGCCGCCCTGCCGCTCGATGAGAGCGAGGAATTGCTGAAGCGGAATGCGGCACGGCTGTCGCACTATCCGGGCGTCACGATCGACAAGATACGCGCGCGGGCCGCCGCATCGCGGGGGCGCGACCATGCCGTGGGCGATGTGATCGACGTGCCCAACGTCCGCGCCGCCGGGGTGGTGATCCGCACGCCGGGTGGACGTCCGGTGGCCTCGCTAAGCATCGCGGCAATCGCCTCGCGTTTCGCCAACAAGCGCGAGGCGGCGTTGCTGGCCATCCTGCACAAGGAGGCCGACGCCTTGCGCAAGACGATCGGCCGCGCGATCGCATAGACATGAGACGAAAGGAAACATCCGTGAAGACCACTCGTATTGGTCTCGTCCTGCTCGCCGCAGCGCTCGTTGTCGGTGCGGCACAGTCCGCACTGGCACAGTCCTTTCCCAACAAACTCGTTCGTTTCGTCGTGCCGTATTCGCCGGGCACCTCGCCCGACATCGTCGCGCGCATCCTGGCCGAGGAAATGGCGAAAACGCTGGGCCAGCCCATCATCGTGGAAAACCGCGGCGGCGCGGACGGCGCCATCGGCATGGAATATGTCCTGCATCAGCCGGCCGACGGCTACACCGTGCTGTCGACCATCACGTCCAACCTGGCAATCCTGCCGCTGACGGTGAAGGGTTTACGCTTCGATCCGCTCAAGGACCTGCCGCCGGTGATCGGCGCCGTCGAGGGCCGCTATGTGTTCCTGTCCCCGGCAGCCGCCCCGTGGACCAGCTTCGACGAGCTGGTCGCCTATGCAAAGGCGCATCCCGATAAACTGAATTCCGGCTCACCCACGCCCCAGGTGCGCCTGTCCAACCAGGAGCTGTTTCGCGGCCTGGGCGTGTCGATCACCGACATTCCCTACAGCTCCGGCGGACCGTACGGCGTCGCGCTGCTGGCCAACGAGGTGCAGATGGGATTCATCTCGACCTCGTCGGCCATTTCCTTCGGCTCGCGCGTGCGGGTCCTGGCGGTGACTGGCGAGACTCGGCGCCCACCGTTCACGAACGTGCCGACGCTGAAGGAACTCGGGCGCCCGGACCTTCCCGGCCTGAGCTTCACGCTCAACGTGGCGACCGGCACGCCCGCCCCGATCGTGGCGACGCTCCACGACGCCGCCGCAAAGGCGCTGGCCCTCCCCGCCCTGCGCAAGCGGTTCGAAGACCAGGGATTCGACGTGATCGCCGAGAGCGGCGAGGCCGCCACTCGTCGACTGGCCGATCAGTACCGCTTCTTCAGCGACGCCGCCAAACGCGCCGGCATCAAGCCCGAATAGAACGCCCCTCACCCCATCCCGATTGGAGACGACCATGCCTCTCAGCCTGCAGGACCGCTTTGAAATCCAGGACTTGATGAACCGGTATGCCTACGGCATCGATGTGGACTGCACCGAGGAAGAGTTCCTCGATCTCTTTACCGAAGACGCGCAGATGATCAGCCCCTACAGCGGCGTTCATGAGGGCGTCGAAGGCGTGAAGCTGTTTCGCAGCAAATTCGTCCCGCGACGGGGCAAGCTGCAGATCCGGCACGTCATCACCAACTTCCTGATCGATGGCGACGGCGACGTGGCCCACCTCAAGGCCTACTTCCTCGAGTTCAAGACGCAGCTCGAACTGCCCCGAACACCGAGCGCAAGACCGAGTTCTTCTTCGGTGGCAGCTATGACTGCGATATCCGGCGGATCGACGGAAAGTGGAAGATGAAGCGGCGCACGGTATTCATCGATCACCTCTCATGAAGGTGTTGATGAGCCTCACGGAAACAGCGCGATCTGTTCCAGGCCCGTCGTCTCGGGCCAGCCGAACATGAGATTCATATTCTGGATCGCCTGCCCTGCCGAGCCTTTCACGAGATTATCGAGCGTGGAAATCACGATCGCGCGGCCCTCGATGCGGTCGGCAACCACGCCGATCTGCACATAATTCGAGCCGCGTACATTCTGGGTCTGCGGCATGACGCCCTTCCTCGCGACGTGCACGAAGGGCTCGTCGCGATAGACCCGCTCCAGGGCCGCACGCAGATCGTCGGCGCTGGCGCCTTTGAGGCGCACATAGCAGGTGCAGAGCTCGCCCCGCGCCATCGGGATCAGATGCGGGGTGAAATTCGCCGTGACGGGCACACCTGCGGCGACGCCGATTTCCTGGTCGATCTCCGCGGTATGACGGTGCATGGCGACGGAATAGGGCGACAGCCCCTCGCCTGCCTCGGCGAACAGCGTGTTTTGCTTCAATCCGCGTCCGGCGCCAGTGACGCCCGATTTGGCGTCGATGACGAGATCATGCGCGTCGACGAGGCCGGCTTTCACGAGCGGCACCAGCGCGAGCAACACCGCTGTCGGATAGCAGCCGGGGCACGCCACCAGCCGCGCGGCGGTGATCTCTTTCCGGTACAGCTCTGTCAGTCCATAGACCGCCTCGCCTTGCAGATCCGGTGCGCGATGCGCATGGCCATACCACTGCGCGTACATCGCCTGATCACGCAGGCGGAAATCCGCGGACATATCCAGGATATTGATCGCGGGATTGGCCTTCAGCACGGCCGCGATGATCTCCTGCGTCGTGCCGTGCGGCAAACCGCAAAAGACAGCGTCGAGCGTGGTCCAGTCGACCTTCTCCCATTCCGCGAGCACCGGCAGGTCGAGCATGAAGAAGTGCGGAAACACCTCATCCATCACCTTGCCGGCATGCGTGTTGGCGGTCAGCGCGGAAATTTCCACGCCCGGATGACGCGCGAGCAGCCGCACCGCGTCGGCGCCGGTGTAACCGGATGCGCCGAGCACGCCGATCTTCTTTCTGAGGTGGCCGGACATAAAAGGCGAAGACGTAGACATGGGCAAAGCTCCTGCTTGAAGTAGGAGCCGCCGGATCAGTGGTCGCTGCGAAGAAAAGGTCTGCCGCGGACTAATCCGGCGGCAGGGGTGATCTCTAGACGCGAGCGATCGCCCATACCGCAGCAAGGCTGCGGCGACGTCGGACGATCGGGCTGGTCGCGAGATGGATCATGGGCGCGACGTATAGGGCTGCGCTGCCAATGAATCAATCGTCATTCCGGGATGGTGCGCTAGAGCGGCGGGCGACCTAGAGACCGGAACAGCGCCCATTGCAACGAAT
>FTCZ01006787.1_pt1 | contig 22289 bp, 23 predicted proteins | sample 1658871 | NCBI WGS metagenome assembly FTCZ01 (sample SAMEA3914864, study PRJEB12502) | metagenome | biome: forest; material: soil | place: USA | collected 2012-03-12 | depth 0.3 m
CGTGTCGATCCCCCGTTTCACCGAGCGGAAGCGGGCGAGGGCCTCTGCCGAAAGCTCGTGATCGGCGGTCAGGACCACGCAGCGCCCGAACGGCGTCATCTTGATCTCAGCATAGCGCGTCAGGAAAGCACGCAGGCGATCCGCCCCATCGCCCTGTCGTTCTTCGGCAACCGCCTCCTCGAGCGCCTTCAGGCCGCGATCGAGGCATTCGAACAGCACCTGATCCTTGGTGCCGAGATAATGATAGATCACCGGCTTGGTCACGCCGAGGCTCGCAGCGACATCGTCCAGTGATGTGGCTGAGAATCCTCGTTCGTTGAACATCTCGACAGCCGCCCGCAGGACCGCCTCGCGCTTGGCCACCCGCTCGGCCGCGCGCTCCTCCGGCGTCCGGAAGGGGGATCGTTCGAGAGGGACTGTCGACATGGCTTGAACCTTAGACCTCAAGCTGGCACCTACTCAACAGTAAACTTTATTCCCGCTGGTCGAACTCGCTCGGCAGGGGCCGATCGTCAGCAGGCAATCAGGAGCTTGTCATGGGCGGAGCTGGAGCTGAGCGAACGGCGGCCATTGCCGCAAAGGTCGAGACCTTTGTACGGGATGTGGTGATCCCCTACGAAAAGGATGGCCGCCGGAGCGCGCATGGGCCGTCCGACGAACTGATCGACGAACTGAAGGAAAAGGCGCGGGCCGCCGGTGTCCTCACGCCCCATATCCTGCCGGATGGCACCCACCTCAGCCAGCGCGAGACGGCGGCGGTGCTCAGGAAGTCGGGCCTCTCGATCCTCGGGCCTCTGGCGGTCAACACCACGGCGCCGGACGAGGGCAATATGTATCTCCTCGGCAAGGTCGGTTCGCCGGAGCTGAAGGAGCGGTTCCTGAAGCCGCTCGTCGAAGGACGCTGCCGTTCGGCCTTCTTCATGACCGAGCCGGCTTCGGACGACGGCGCCGGCTCCGATCCGTCGATGATGAAGACAAGCTGCCGGCTCGACGGCAACCATTGGGTCATCAACGGACGCAAGAAGTTCATCACGGGGGCCGACGGCGCCAGGATCGGCATCATCATGGCCCGGGCCGAGGAAGGGGCGTGCATGTTCCTCGTCGACCTGCCCGACAGCGCGATCCGCATAGAGCGCGTGCTGGATACGCTCGACGATGCGTTGCCCGGCGGACATGCCGAGATCGTCATCGACAATCTGCGCGTGCCCGCCGACCAGATGCTCGGGCAGGCGGGCGAGGGCTTTCAATATGCGCAGGTGCGTCTCAGCCCCGCGCGGCTTTCGCATTGCATGCGGTGGCACGGCGCGGCGACGCGTGCCCACGAGATCGCCACAGACTATGCCAATCGTCGCAAGGCGTTCGGAAAGACGCTGATCGACCATGAGGGGGTGGGCTTCATGCTCGCCGAGAACCTGATCGATCTGAAGTCGGCGGAGCTGATGATCGACTGGTGTGCCGATGTGCTGGATACCGGAGCGCTGGGCGTCGCGGAAAGCTCAATGACCAAGGTGTTCGTGTCCGAGGCGTTGAGCCGCATTGCCGATCGGTGCGTGCAGGTGATGGGGGGCACGGGCGTCACCCGCGATACGATGGTCGAGGCATTCTATCGGGAGGTGCGCGCCTTCCGGATCTATGACGGTCCGACAGAGGTCCACAAATGGAGCCTGGCCAAGAAGATCAAGCGCGACTGGATGCGGGCGCAGGAGCAGGCGGGGTGAGCTTCGATATCGAGAGCCAGACGGGCACGACCGAGGTTCGCGAGCGGCATCGCTTCGACATTGCCGCGCTGGAACGCTGGCTTGCCGAGCATGTCGCGGATTTCGCAGGCCCGTTGACAGTCGAGCAGTTCAAGGGCGGCCAGTCGAACCCGACCTACAAGCTGGTCACGCCGTCGCGCGCTTATGTCATGCGACGGAAGCCGCCTGGGCAGCTTCTCAAGGGCGCCCATGCCGTGGATCGGGAAGCACGGGTGCTTCGCGCCGTCGGTGCAGCGGGGCTCCCCGTGGCGCGGGTCTATGGCCTGTGCACCGACGAGAGCGTGATCGGAACCTGGTTCTATGTGATGGAGATGGTCGAGGGACGCATCTTCTGGGACGCCACTTTCCCAGAGGTGAGCCGCGATGCGCGCCCCGCCTATTTCGACGCGATGAACGCCACGATCGCGCAGCTTCACGGGATCGACTTCCAGGCAGCCGGTCTGGCGGACTTTGGCAGACCCGGCGGCTTCTTCGAGCGCCAGATCGCGCTGTGGACGCGCCAATATCTGGGCGATGCCGAGGCCGGGCGGGATCCGCATATGGATCGGCTGATCGAATGGTTGCCCACCAATATGCCGTCCGACGACGAGACGTGCGTCGCCCATGGCGATTTCCGGGCGGACAACATGATCTTCCACCCGATCGAACCGCGGGTGATCGCTGTCCTGGACTGGGAACTGTCCACGCTCGGCAATCCGATCGCCGACTTCGCCTATCATGCGATGATGTATCGCATGCCGCCGCTCATCGTGCCCGGCCTCGCAGGCGCCGATCTGCGCAGCCTCAACATTCCGGACGAAGAATCCTATCTTGCGGCCTACCGCAGGCGAACCGGACGCACGGACCTGCCCGGCTATGATTTCGCCATTGCCTTCAATTTCTTCCGCTTCGCCGCGATCATCCATGGGATCAAGGGACGGCTGCTGCGGGGAACGGCGGCCAACGCCGAAGCGGAAGAACGCGCCAGGGCGTTCCCGGTGCTGGCCGAACTTGCGTGGAGGCAGGCCGAGCGCGCCGGAGCATCTTGACTCTCTATAGCTAACTTAGTTAGCGATGTGTATCGGGCGGGTGAAGCAGAGAGCCGTTAGGCCGGGCCTTTCCCGCACAGACCGGAGAGGATGCGCATGACGCTTGCCACGTTCGATCGGCCCGCCGAAGTTCGGACGAAATCGGGATTTCCCGATTTCCTCGATCCGATCGAGACGGCGTCCCGCGAGGATCTCAATCGACATCAGGAGGCGGCTCTGGTCGCGATGGGCGAATATGCCTTTTCGCGCGCCCCGCTGATCACCGAGACCTGGAAGGCGGCCGGCATCACTCCGGGCGACATCCGCTCGCTCGCCGATTTCGTCGAAAAGGCGCCTTTCATCGACAAGGATTCGGTGCGCGCCTATCGCGACCGCAACAACGACCCCGCAGGCGGCATGGGGCGCTATGGCCCGGGCGAGATCACCCAGATCGGCACGACATCCGGTACGACGGGAGATCCCACCCCGGTTCCCTCGGGCCGCCGAACCACCGCCGAGATCAGCTTTGCGCGCGACCTTTGGCACCTGGGTCTGCGTCCCGGCGGCTTCCACAGCCATATCATGTTTACCTTTCGCGGGGGCTCGCGCCGACGGTTTCTACAGGAACTGGGCATCGGCGAGATCAACTTCTCGATGGACCCGCGGGAGATGCCACGGCTTTGCGAGGCCTCGCGTCGCTTTCGCCCGACGACGATGTCGATCATGCCCAATCCGTTGCTGATGGTGCTCGAGCAGCATTTCGAACGCAGCGGCGAGGATCCGGTCGATACGTTCAAATCCTATGGTGGTGCGCTGTTCGGCGGCGAGCCGCTTTCTGCCCGGCTTGGTGCTCTCGCCAAATCCTGGGGGCTGGAGATCTACGAGAATACCAGTCTCGGCGATGTCTGCGGCGCTACGGAATGCAGGGCGCGTGCCGGAATGCACGCTTATGAGGATCTCGCCTTCATCGAATGCGTCGACCCGATGGGCACCGCGGCGGTCAAGGATGGCGAGGTCGGCGAGCTGGTGGTGACCACGCTCGTCGATCGCTTCACACCACTGGTCCGCTATCGAACCGGCGATCTGGTCACGCTCGATCGGAGCCGCTGTGCCTGCGGGCGGACGCATGTGCGCTTCAAGATCCTCGGTCGCGCGACCGACCAGATTCTCGTCGAAGGGCGGACCGTGCTGCCTCGCGAGTTGATGGGCTATGTCGAGCTGCACAGCGAGACCCGTCATGGTCTCTTTCAGATCATTCGCACCCAGCGGGAGATGGATATGCTGCGGCTGCGCGTTGGCTACGACACCAGCCGGCTCGCCGATACCGTGCACGCGCTGCACGGCCGCCTGACCGACGATCTCACGGCGAAGATGGGGGTCGCCGTCCAGATTGAACTGGTCGAGGAGCAGGAACTGCTGAAACTCGGCCCTCCCCACAAGATTCCGAGGGTGACAAAGCAATGACCGCCATGATCGACACGGCAGAGCATCCCGACATCATCGGCCGTACGCTGGTGGAGGGGCGCGCGGAATTCTACGGCGCGAAGCGCGTCGAACTCGATCGGTCGGCGGGGCAGGTCGCGCGAATCCTGGGCGGCTTCCACGTTGAACCGGGGCGCTATGTCCTCACGGTTTCGCTCACGCAGGAGGTCATTCAGTTCGCACCGTTCGAGCAGGCCTGCACGCTGCTCGGACTGATCGGCGCCAATGCGGATGCGAGTCCCTTCGACGCCGCGCGCGTCGAGTCCCTGGTCCGCCAGTTCGATTGCGCGATCGTCTGCGGCGTGGACAAGGCGGTTCTGGATGGGTTGCAGTCGATCGGTCACGATGCCGCGAGAATTTTCGCGGGACGGATCGTCTGGGCGCGGCCGGACGCCTTCGATGCCGTCGCCGGCATGCCGGACGTCACTGCCCGGCGCTGCGCCGAGATCGGGCCGGTGCTCGGACTAGAATGCCGCGCGGCCGACGGAATGCACATCGATGGCCGCGAATGGGAAGCGTCGGCTCCCGAGGGTACGATCGTGCTGAGTTCGCGCATGGCCCGTATCGAGCCGGTCGAAGCGTTCGACACGCGCTTGCGGGGCCGGGTCGAGACGAGCCCGTGCAGCTGCGGCAGCCCGGATCCGCGCATCCACCTCGATTAGGGGAAAGGTGAGGGGGATTGTCCCCTCACCATGTGCCGCCATCGACCCGCAGCATCGTCCCCGTCGTGTAGCTCGATGCGGGGCTTGCCAGATAGAGCGCGGACGTCACGATTTCGCGTGGCTCGCCCGGGCGACGCAGCGCGTTCGGCTGGGTGGTCCGCGCCTTCTCGTCCCAGGCCTTGGCGATGTCGGTCAGGAACGGCCCGGCGGACAGCGTGTTGACGCGCACTTTCGGCCCATATTCGTGCGCGAACGACAGCGTCATCGCGTTGAGCGCCGCCTTGGAACAGCCGTAAGGGACGACGTTGGGGAGCGGCATCGCCCCGCCCGTCGACGAGACGTTGATGATGCTCCCGCCATCGCCCTGCGCCATCCGCATCGCGATCTGGCTGGCGAGGCGGAACGGTCCCTTGAAGTTGAGGTTGAGCACACTGTCGAACAGGGCTTCGGTGACCTCGTGGCTGGCGGCGGCGGGGCTCATGCCGGCGTTGTTGACGAGGATGTCGACCCGGCCGAACACCGTATAGGCCGTCTCGATCACGCGATCGACCTCCGGCCATTTGCCGACATGGGCTGCAATGGCGAGCGCGCGGCGACCCTTCGATCGCACTTCATCCGCCGCCGCCTCGCAGGCCTCGATCTTGCGGCTGACGACGATCACATCCGCGCCATGGTCGGCGAAGGCGCGCACCATCTCCAGTCCCAGTCCCCGGCTGCCGCCGGTGATGAGCGCGACCTTGCCGGTCAGGTCGAACAGCGGATCGATCATTCGGCCGCCACGAGGGTGTCGACGGCGAGCTCCGCCGCATATCGCTCGCGCACCGCAGCGAGGCGCGTCGGGATATGCTCGCTCGGGAACAGGCCGTCGTAGGGCGCGGCATTCTTGAGCAGAGCCTTTGCGACCTGCACCTTGTGCACCTCGGTCGGGCCGTCGGCGAGCGCGAGGCTGGGCAAGCCCATCCACATCGCCGCGAGCGGCGTTTCGTTCGTGACGCCATAGGATCCGTGAAGCTGGATCGCACGCTGCACGATGTCGTGATAGATTTTCGCCATCTGCACCTTGCACATCGCGATGAGCGTGCGTGCGGCGCCGTGCGGCTCATTGTCGATCACCCAGGCCGCTTTCAGTACTAGCAAGCGGAACTGCTCGAGCTCGATCGCGGAGTCCGCGATCATGCCCTGCACGAATTGATGTTCAGACAGCCGCTTGCCCTGCGTGCGGCGAGACACGGCGCGCTCCAGCATCATGTCGAGTGCGCGCTGGCAGCGACCGACGGTTCGCATCGCGTGATGGACGCGGCCGCCGCCCAGCCGCGCCTGAGCCACGCGAAAGCCGTCGCCGGGGTCACCCAACATCGCCTCGCGGGGCACGCGCACATGATCGTAGCGGATATAACCGTGAATGCCCTGATCTGCGTCCAGGTCGTCACCGATCACGCCGACGTTGCGCCGGATTACGATTCCCGGCGATTCCGCGGGTACAACGAACATAGACATGCGGCGATGCGGTTCCGCCTCGGGATCCGTGACCGCCATCACGATCAGGAAGGCGGCATAGCGCGCATTGGATGAGAACCATTTCTCGCCGTCGATGACCCACTCGTCGCCTTCCTGCCAGGCTCGACAGGAGAATTCCTTGGGATCGGCGCCGGCATGGGGCTCGGTCATCGAGAAGGTGGAGACGATGTCGCCGTCAAGCAGCGGTTGGAGATAGCGCGCCTTCTGGTCATTGGTGCCGAACATCGCCAGGATTTCGGCATTGCCGGTATCCGGCGCGGCCGTTCCGAAGATCGTGGGTGCCCAGTAGGAGCGGCCGATGATCTCGTTCATCAGCGCCAGCTTCATCTGACCATAGCCCTTGCCGCCGAGATGCGGATCGAGATGGCAGGCCCACAGCCCCTGCGCCTTCACCTGATCCTGCAAGGGGGCAATGATGCGGCGCGCCGTCACGTTCCGGGTGTCGTAAGGGTCGCCATGATGCGGGAATAGCAGATCGAGCGGCTCGCATTCGCGGATCACGAAATCCCGCATCCATTCGAGCTTCTGACGGAATTCGGGCTCTACGGAAAAATCCATGATGCTCCGTCCTTCTATGGGTCAGCCGGCGCGGCGACAGAGGCGCTCAGCCTTGGCGAAGTTGCCGAGCACGAGACGGGAAAAGAAGCGGCCGGTCTGCTCCGGCAGGATGCCGGCTGCCGCCTGAGCAACCTTATACTCAAGAATGCACCCTCCCTTGAACAGGGCGAGTGCGCAGTAATAGTCGAAGTTCGAAAGATCGCGCCCTGTGCCGGCCGCGTAATAGCGCGCCAGTTCCTGACGGGTCGGCATGTTCGCGATATTGTAGAGGGCATCGGCGTCGATCGCGTCCGGCTCGGTCTCATCGCGCAGCTTATTGGTGAACCAGGCGAGATCGAGCAGGGGGTCGCCGATGGTCGAGAGCTCCCAGTCGATCAGCGCGGTCAGCCGGCAGGGCCGATCGAAGGCGAACAGTGCATTGGGGGTGCCCACGTCGCCATGAATGATGCCGGGTCGGAAATCGTCCGGGATGTTGGCGCGCAGCCAGTCGCGCACGAAGGCGTAGCCGGGGAGTTCGCGGCCCTCATAGCCATAGAGCGTGGCGTAGCTTTGAAGCTGCCCTTCCCAACGGTCGACCTGGCGTTCGAGAAAATTGTCGGGCCGGCCGAAATCCTGCAGACCCACCGCCCGGTAATCCACATTGGCGAGTGCGATCAGGCCGTCGATCATGGCGTAGGCGACGCCATATTCGCTGGGCAGGACGTCGAAGGGGGCTGCGTTGTGGATCGTCTCGTCGCGGAGCTCGGCTGCCCAGCCGGGAACGAGCTCCATCACATAGAAGGGCGCGCCGATCACCGCTGGATCCGCGCACGCCGCGTGACAAAAAGGGTGGGGCACGGCCGTGCCGTTGAGCGCCGTCAGCACCCGCGCCTCGCGCAGCACGGACTTTTCCGATCCCGGCGGAGCTATGGCCGGCGGCCGGCGCAGGACAACCGTCTCCCCGCCACGGTTCAGCGAGAGGATCACGTTGCTGGTGCCGCCATGGATCTTCTTCGCGACGAGCGGTCCGGTCCCCAAAGCAGACAGATGGGCATCCAGCCACGCCGAAAGGCGCTCGATGTCGACCAGCCCCTCGAGCGTGTCGCGATCGGCGGCGACGGTGGTCACGCCGCCTGCTCCTCATCCTCGCGGGCGCGCATATTGGCCTCGATTGCGGCGCGGATCTGGTTGAGGCCGGCGACCGTCCGGGCGATCAGGTCCGCGTCGAGCCCGATGGTGAGACTGTCAGCGATCGCGAGCCCGCGGATATCGGCCGCGGCTTTCAGCTGACGACCCGCCTCGGTCGGCTCCAGCAGGCGAGCGCGCTTGTGGTCGGGATTGTCGACGGCGGTGATCAGGCCCCGCACGGCGAGGGAATCCGCCGCCCGCTGGATCACCTGGCGCGGGTGACCGAGGCTGCGGCCAATTTGAGACGCGGTTGGCGCCACGCGCGCGCCCACCACCGCGCTGAGTACGACATTCTCCATGTCGGACAGCCCCTGCGCCAGCCTGAGGTCGCGGAAAGCGGACACGGTACGGCCGTGGGTGCGGGCCAGTGCATCAAGCAACTGAATGAAATGGGTCGCGCGATTCGTCATGACACCATAGTGTCAAAGTGACACTATGGTGTCAACTATTCAGACCCGCTCGATGATGATTGCAGGCGCCATGCCGCCCGCGGCGCACATGGTGACGAGGCCGCGCTTCAGGTCGCGACGTTCGAGTTCGTCGAGGATGGTGCCGATCAGGATCGCCCCGGTGGCGCCGATCGGGTGGCCGAGCGCGATCGACCCGCCATTGACGTTCACCTTCTCGCGATCGAGATCGAGATCACGGATGAACTTCTCCGCGACCACGGCGAAGGCCTCGTTGATTTCCCACAGATCGATGTCGTCCTTGGTGAGCCCGGCCTTCGCCAGTGCCTTTTTCGCCGCCGGCACGGGGGCGTTGAGCATGAGTGTCGGATCGTCGCCGACATTGGCCATCGCCACGACCCTGGCGCGGGCCTTGAGGCCATGCTTTGCGGCATAGGCGGGGGAGGCGAGCAGCACAGCGGCGGCGCCATCCACGACGCCCGACGAATTGCCGGCATGGTGGAAATGCTGGATCTCGAGATCGGGATATTTCCGATTGATCAATCCGCGCGCGGTGTTTCCCTCGTCGTCGAGCGGCATGTCGGCGATCTGCGGGAAGGCGGGCTTCAGCTGCGCCAGTCCTTCGGCGGTGGTCTGTGGACGCGGATATTCGTCCTTCGCCAGCACAACATGGCCGTCATCGTCAACGACCGGCACGATGCTCCTGTCGAAGCGCCCTTCCTCGATCGCGCGGGCGGCACGCTGCTGGCTGACGAGCCCGAGGGCATCGAGCTGTTCGCGGGTGATGCCTTCCATCGTCGCGATCGCATCCCCGCAAACGCCCTGGTGGGACTGGGGATGGACCTTCTGGAGGCGGCCGTTGCCGGAACCCATGCCGAGCGGCATGATCCCGGCCGCCATTTCCTCCTGCGCCATGCTGGAGGTCAGCGACATCATCTCGGTGCCGCCCGCGACGATCAGATCCTCCATGCCCGACATGATCTGTGCGGCCGCGAAGTTGACGGCCGTGATGCCACCGCCGCAGAAGCGATCGAGCGTCGTCCCGCTTGCCTTCACATCATAGCCGGCGTCGAGCGCCGCCATCCGCCCGAGATCGCCGCCCTGCTTGCCCTTCTGCGTGGCGGTGGACCAGATCACGTCATCGACGTCGGCCGTGTTCAGGCCGTTGCGCTCGGCGATCGCCTTCAGCACGGTCGCGGCGAGATGCTGGGGGTGCATATGCGCGAGCGCGCCCTTGCCGACCTTGCCGGTTCCGCGTGGCGTACGGACGGCATCGATGATGAGTGCTTCGGGCATCGTTTCTCTCCAACGAGCATGGGGCGCTGATCGCCCGCCGGTTACAAGACTTACCTAGCTTAATATGTTACTCGCGGGAATAGGATTCGCTCGTCAGTCTTCGATCCCGCCTTTGGGAGCGTGCTCATAGTCGACCCGGATGGCGACATTGTCCCGGTTCGGGAAGAGGGCTGCGGCATCGCGGCTGTGAAAGAACATGCCTTCGCGCCCCATGGGCGTCGCGCCCGCGACGCCGAATTTCGGCCAGTCCGCCCGGTCGATCTCCGCCAGCGTCTCGCCGCCCGCGACGATGCTGGTCCGGACGCGAAAATAGGGCAGCTTCGCCATCTCTTCGTCGAGCCGGTGCTCGGCCCGGTCCTCGGCGTTCCAGCCCTCTTCCCAGGCGATCGCGCGATCGCTGCCGGGGGGATAGGGGTTGCGACCGGCATCCATGCGATACGCATGATCGGCGCGCGCCATCAGCCGGATCTCGGCGAGAATCTCGTCAGGCGTGGTGTCGGGCATGAGACCTCCTGGTGGGTGCCGGGTCAGGCGATGCTGCCGATCCAGCGGTGGATCCGATCATACATTTCCGTGCGGGTTCCGGCGAAGCTCTGGCAATGGCCCGAGCGGGGCAGGATATGCAGCGTCACGTCCTTCGAGCCCTTGTAATAGGCGGGCTCGGCATGGGGATCGGGCGAGACATCCCGTTCGCCGAGGCAGATATAGACGGGCACGGTGATCCGTCCGGCGTCGTCCGAGACGATGCCCATCGTCGTGGACTGCCAACTCAACATCTGCGGGACATGAACCGCCAATTGCTCATCCACGGCGAGCACGTCGCGCGGCACATCGTCCCAGTGGAAGCTTTCGGCGATCGCCGCATGGTCGAGAAGCCAATAGTCGCCCTTCTCCGCCGAATAGGGTTGGTCGGCGGAGACCATCTGCCCGTTCCAGCTGAGGTGCACGCCGATCGCCGTATAGCCAAGGACCAGCACGCGATCGTAGGTGGCATGCTCGGCCTGCTGGGTGATCGTTTGCATCCCGCCCATCGAATGGCCGCCGCCGATCTTCAGATAGTCCCCGATCGGCGGCAATGACGGATGGAGCGTGCCGGCTTCGAGTTTCGCATACGCCTGCCGCATCGCCTCATGATTGGCGGCGGCCGCGATCTGGCGGGTTACGCGTATCTGTTCCACCGCGCGTTCGCTGTCGCTGATGCCAAGATGATCGGGAAGCATCACGATATGGCCGCGGCTGGCCAGATATTCGGCCATGCTGTAGCCCTCGCGACCCGGCACATGGACATGGAAATAGCGCTTGTCGTAGCTGCCGCCGTTTAGCAGCGTGACCACGGTTCGACGCGCTTCCGGCAGCGCCGGCGGCAAGAACAGCCACATCGCTATATGGAGCGGCCGTCCGCCCGTCACCTCGCGGGGCAGCGCGGAAGCCACGTCGAATTTGAGAGCAATCGGTTCCATCGAAATCCGTCCCCTATCCGAAGCGGCCGGCGATCCGCTCGGCGAAATCGGGGCCTGCGCCGGGGCTGTTGGCGCGCTCCCAGGCAAGGCCCGCTGCCAGCGGCAAATCGTGCGTCTCCGCGAGCAGGCGCTTGTAGCCGCGCAGCGAATGCGGGGAATTGGCAGCGATATCCCTGACGAGCCTTCCCAGCTCCGTCTCGAATGTCGCAGCGGGCAGGCACAGGTCGGCCAGTCCCCAGTCTTCCGCCGTCCGACCGTCGATCTCGCCGCTCGAGAACATCATCAGCCGCGCTCGACCCGGTCCGATCCTGCGGGGAAGACGTTGGGTGAGGCCCCAACCCGGTACGAGCGCCCATCGCGCATGGGTGTCGGCGAAGCGGGCGTCTTCCGCCGCGACAATGATGTCGGCCGCGAGCACGAGTTCCAGGCCACCCGTGAAGCAAGCCCCTTCGACGGCCGCGATGACCGGCTGAGGCAAGCCCGCGAGCCGGTCGATGGTGCGGGCCTGGAAATGGCGCATCGGCGCGCTCTGCTGCTTGCCGAGATCGGCGCCTGCGGAGAAAACCGGCCCGTTGGCGCGCAGCACGATCACGGAGACGGCGGCCGTCGACTCGATCGACGCGAGGTGATCGTCCAGCGCCCTGAACATGTCGACGTTGAGCGCATTGCGCTTGGCCGCGCGATTGAGCGTCAGCGTCGCGATGCCGTTGCAATCTTGGCGCGTCACGAGCGTGTCCATTCGACGAGTTTAGACCTCCTTCGCTCTTCCCGTCCAGATACATCGCTAACTAGGTTGACATAGTGCGATGCTGGCCGCACGGATGCATCCATGGAGAGGCGGCTTCAGGGCAGGGTGGCGATCGTGACAGGCGGCGGCCGGGGCATCGGTCGCGGTATTGCGGAGCGTCTCGCCGCAGAGGGCGCGCAGGTCGTGGTCGCGACACGCAGCGCGGGACCGGCACGCGATGATGGAGGCCGCCATCCCGGTGGGCGCCATGAATGAGCCGGAGGACATTGCCGCGGCTCTCGCTTTTCTCGCCTCCGATGAGGCGCGCCACATCACCGGCCAGACGCTCGCCATCGATGGTGGCGTGACGCTGGGCTCCGCGGCCGGCCTGCCGCACGATCAGGACTGAAGCGATGCCGATGCTCCGTCATCATTATGAGCCCGAGCATGAGGCGTTTCGCGACAGCTTCCGTGCCTTCCTGAGCCGCGAGGTGGTGCCCAACCGGGCGGCCTACCGGGCCGCCGGCATGGTGCCGCGCGACGTCTATACGAAAATGGGCGCGCAGGGCTTTCTCTGCTCCTGGGTGCCCGAGGCCTATGGCGGACTCGGGCTTGCCGATTTCCGCTACGACCAGGTCATGCAGGAGGAGACCGCGCGGAGCCTCGAATCCGGAATCTGGACGGGCGCGCTCAACCGCAACTCACCGCCCTATATTGCGCGATATGGCAGCGAGGAGCAGAAGCGCCATTATCTGCCCAGGCTTGCCTCGGGCGAGATGATCTGCGCGATCGCGATGACCGAGCCGGATGCCGGATCGGACATCGCGGGTTTCAAGACCCGGGCGGAGAAACGGTCCGACGGCACATGGGTGCTGAACGGAGCCAAGACCTACATCAGCTATGGCGTGATCGCGGAACTGTTCGTCGTCGCCGCCAAAACCGACCCGGACAATCCCCGCCAGCTCGGCCTTTTCCTCGTCGAACGGGGCATGGCGGGCTTCCGCAACGGACGAAAATTGGAGAAGCTGGGCTTCCATACGCAGGACACGGCCGAGCTCTTCTTTGAGGACGTTGTGCTCCAGCCGATCCATGTCATCGGCGACCCGGCTCGGGGCTTCGACTATATGCGCGGCGGGCTGGCCGAAGAGCGATTGACCACGGCCGGCCAGTCGCTTCCCTGGTCGCGTCGCGCGATCGAGCTGACGATCGATTTCGTGAAGGAGCGCAAGGCGTTCGGGCAGCGGGTCGCGGATTTCCAGAACACCAAGTTCCAGCTCGCCGCGCTCTCCGCCGAGGTGGATGCGTGCCAGGCCTTCATGGATCACTGCGTACGGCTGTTCAACGCGGGCGAGCTCGATCAGGCGACCGCCGCCGCGCTCAAGCTCAAGGTGACCGAGGTGCAGGGGCGCGTGGTCGATGAGTGCCTGCAGCTGCACGGATCGGCCGGCTACATGCAGGAATATCCGATCTGCCAGCTCTACGCCGATGCCCGCATTTTCCGGATTTTCGCCGGCACCTCCGAGGTAATGAAGATCGTGATCGCGCGTGATCTGCTGGGAAGATGAATGCTCGCCGGAAGGATGCGCCATGGACTATGAGGATATCACCGTCGCGGTCGCCGATCGGGTCGGGACGCTGACCGTCAATCGCCCGGAGAAAGGCAATACGTCGCGGCCGCAGACGTTGGCTGAAATCTGCCAGGCGATGGATATGCTGAACGACGATGCCGACGTCGCAGCCATTCTGATCCGTGCGGAAGGCCGGCATTTCTCGGCCGGCGCGGATTTCGCCTTTCTCGACGATCTCACCCGGATGAGCGCAACCGACATCAAGGGCCAGATCTACGCGCATTTCCAGGGCGCGGCGAAACGCATCTATCATTGCCCCAAGCCGACGATCGCGGCGGTGCAGGGGGCGGCCGTGACGGTGGGATGCGAATTGGCGCTGGCCTGCGACGTCCGCATCGCGGCCGATACGGCCTTCTTTCAGGAGAGCTGGATCAGGCTCGGCATAATGCCGCCTCTCGGCGGCCTGTTTCTGCTCCCTCGGCTGATCGGGCTGGGGCGCGCCACGGACATGGTGCTGCGCGGACGCGCGGTGAAGGCGGAAGAGGCGGAGCGGATCGGCCTTGTGTCCGAGGTCGTGCCGGTCGATCAGCTCGCGCGCCGGGCGTCCGAGGTGGCCGCGGAACTCGCCGCAATGGCACCGCAGGCCTATGCGACCGTCAAGGCGGCGCTTCATCGCGGACTGGAGACGGGCATGGATGCGGAGTGGACCTCCAACGTCATGGCCCAGTCGATCCTGCTCGGAACCGAGGATTTCCGGGAAGGCCTCGCGGCCGTAAAGGAGAAGCGCCAGCCGGCCTTCACCGGACGCTGATGAGCCGCTCGCGGATGGCGGCGAAGGCGCTGCGATGGATCGCGTCCGTGATGCTGTTGCCGGCGAGCGGATAGGAGCCGAGCGTGATGACCGCGAGATCGTGCGCCGGATCGATCCATAGCCGCTGCCCGAAGACGCCGTTGGCGGTGAGCGTCGGCGGTTCGCGATGATCGATCCACCAGAGGCTGCGATAGGAGTTCGCGGGCAGCTCGGGTCGCCAGGCGGCGAAGAGCGCACGGCTTCCGCCCACGAGCAGCATGTCCGTAAGTGGTCGCCGGGCCGGCTCGAGCATCCACATCGCGATCCTCGCGAGGTCGCGGGCGGTGGCGTTGAGGCCGGTGCCGCCCATCTCGCTGCCGGCGGTATCGACCAGCATATAGGCCTCGTCGGCGCATCCGGCCGGGATCCACACCTCATCCGCGACGATCTGGGCGAGCGTCTTGCCGCACGCCCGGCGGAGCATCCATGCCACCACGTCGGCGACCGGCGTGCGATAGCGAAAGGTCGCGCCCGGCTCGGCATCGCGCGCCGACAGCTTGGCAAGCGCGCCCAGCGTGCCGCCCGATCCTGCCGCGGGCGTCCAGTAGGCCGCGGAATAGAGATGAACCTGTGCGTTCGCGTCGGCGTAATTCTCGTCGAACGCGACCCCGTCGGTCATGTCGAGCAGGTGACGCAAGCTAGCCGGTGCGAAGCCGCTTCCAGCCAGTTCCGGAACGAGAGCGGCCACGCGCGCCGCCGGATCGATGCCGCCCGATGCAATCAGCCGTTCGGCAGCGATCCCGATCAGCGATTTGGTGATGGAGAAGAGCATGTGCGGCGTGGCGGCGGTCATGCCGTTCGCATAATGCTCGAACAGGATCGCGCCCCGGTGGACCACGAGCAGGGCATCATGGAAACTGCGGCCGAGGAAATCGGTGAGGTTCGTCCGTCCGCCCTGGCCATCCTCGAAACGCAGATCGCCAAGCGGCAAGGGGCGCTCGACCGCTCTCCGTGGTATCTCCGCGCGGGGCAGTGGGCGCGAAGGGACCAGCTCGCGGGCGTGCTGAAAGGCCCAACGAGAATAGGGGTAAAGCCGCCAATTGTCCCGTGTCACCCGACGGTCAGGCGACACGTCCGGGCCGGGGCCGATCCCGGCCTCGGGCCAGTCGATACGGGGGGGTAACTCCATTTGCGACCGTCTAGGCGGCCTGTGGGTGGCTGGCCAGAGACGCCATGTCGATCACGAAGCGATACTTCACCTCGTTGCGCAACATCCGCTCATAGGCCTCGTTGATGTCCTGAATGGCAATCGTCTCGGTATCCGGGAGCACATCCTTGGCCGCGCACAGTTCGAGCAATTCCTGCGTGTCGGCAATGCCGCCGATCGCGGATCCGGAGACGCGCTTGCGCCCGCCGAGCAGAAGGCCGGAGTGGAAGCTTGGCAGCATGTCGATCGCGCCGACCAGCACCAGCGATCCGTCGATGCCGAGCAGGGACAGGTAGCCGCGAATGTCGTGGGCGACGGGAACCGTGTCGATGATGAGGTCGAGCGTGCCGCGCGCGACCTTCATGGCGTCCGGGTCTGAAGCCAGGACGACCTTGTGCGCACCCAGTGCCCGCGCATCGGCTTCCTTGGAGGGGGAGCCGGTGATGACCGTGATCTCGGCACCCATCGCGACGCCCAGCTTGACGGCCATGTGTCCAAGCCCGCCAAGGCCGGCGACGCCGACCTTCCGCCCCGGACCGGCTCCCCAGCGCTTCAACGGCGTATAGCTGGTGATGCCTGCGCAGAGGATGGGCGCGGCGCGGGCAAGGTCGAGCCCGTCGGGGATCCTGAGCACGAACTCCTCGCGAACCACGATGTGGCGGGAATAGCCGCCGAACGTCGTGTCGCCGGTCTGCCGGTCCTTGCCGTTATAGGTAAGCGTCGGCCCCTGCGCGCAGAACTGCTCTTCGCCCGCCTTGCAGGGCGGGCATGCGAGACAGCTGTCGACCATGCAGCCGACGGCGACATGATCGCCGACCTTGTGCCGCGTGACCCGACCGCCGACCGCGCTGACGCGTCCGACGATCTCGTGGCCGGGCACCACTGGATAGCGCGAATTACCCCAGTCATTCTGCACCTGGTGGTGGTCCGAATGGCAGACACCGCAATAGAGAATGTCGATCGCGACATCCTCGGCTCGCAGGTCGCGCCGCTCGAACGTCCAGGGAGCAAGGCGAGCCTTGGGCTCGTGCGCCGCATAACCGATGGTCTGCATGAAGACTCCCTTTTAGCGGGTCTCGTATTCCTTGGCCTTGCCCATGATGGCGGCGCGGTCGACCTGGGCCGTCCCGATCGGATTGCCGACCTGACAATATTTGAGACCGACCTGTAGTGCGGCCGTTCGCGGCAGGTCGAGCGACTCCCAAATGGCGCGCACCGTGCCCTGGGTTGCGGCGGGCGGTTTGGCGGCAATCTTGGCGGCGAGCTCGGCGGCGCGTGGCCACAGCCGATCCAGGGGGACGACCTCGGTGACGAGGCCGATGCGCAGTGCGGTCTGCGCCGATATCCGCTCGTCGTTTCCGAGCAGCGCCATGCGCAGCACGTCGCCGAGCGGCATCCGGTAGGTGGCCCCAATGGGCTCCAGCGCGGCGGTCATGCCATAGGTGACATGAGGATCGAAGAAGGCGGCCTCCTCGGACGCAATGATGATGTCGGCCTCGTTGATCCAGTAGAAAGCCCCCCCGGCCGCGAGGCCATGAACCGCACAGACCACGGGCTTCCAGCAACGGTTGGCCTTGGGGCCGAGGCGATCGCCAGGATCCTCCGCCGTCCAGACATTGTCGTGCATCACCGATCCGCCCGGCTGCAGCGCGGCCTTTACATCCACGCCGGTGGAGAAGGCGCGACCGGCCGCGGCGCGCAACACGACGGCATGCACGTCGTCGTCCTCGGCGATGCGGCGCCAGACCGCCTGAAACTCGTCGAGCATCCGTACCGTGAAGCTGTTCATCGCCTCGGGACGATGGATGGTGATCGTCGCGACATGATCCGCAGCCTCGTAGAGGATCGTCTCATATTCCATCGTGCAATCCTCCATAACCAAGTTATATAAGCCATAAGGGCCGGACCCGCGCGGTGCAAGCTTGCGCGGAAATGGTGTAGGCCTAGAATGAAGAGCTGATTTGAAGGGCATGGCGTGGCTGCGATCCTGAGCGAAAAATCCTCCGATGAAAGCGCGCGTGGCGCGGAAGGCACATTTCGGGCGATGATCCGCATCCCCAAGACCGCTGAGATCGTTGCCGATCACATCCGCAAGCGGATCATCCGTGGTGAATTGAAGGAGGGGGACAGCCTGCCGCCCGAGGGCCAGCTGATGGCCACGCTCGGCATCTCGCGGCCGACGCTGCGCGAAGCATTTCGGATCCTCGAGGCGGAAAGCCTCATCAGCGTCGTGCGGGGGTCGCGAACCGGCGCGCGCGTACATCGGCCGCAGGTGGAAAGCGTGTCGCGCTATGCCGGTTTCGTGCTCCAGTCGCAGGGCACGACCGTCGCGGATATCTACGATGCGCGGCTCGCGATCGAGCCGTTCGTCGTGCGTCGTCTCGCCGAGGATCGGCCCGCGGACGCGATCGCGCGGCTGAGGGCAGAGGCCGGGCGTCTGACCGCACTGGTCAACGAAGGCCATTATATCGACTTCATGATCGGGCTTGCCGAGTTCCACCGCCTGCTGGTGGAGCTCAGCGGCAACCGCACGCTGCTGCTGATTACGACGATATTGCAGGATATCGTGGCCCGCTATCAGGTCGAATATTTCCAGCGTCGCGCCTTGCCGGACGAGGCGCAGCGCAAACGTTCGCTGTGGGGCATCCGTTCGTTCGACAAGCTCATCGAGTTGATCGAGACGGGCGATGCCGATGGCGCGGAGGCTCATTGGCGACTCCACATCACCAACGCCAACAACTCGTGGGTCGATAATGCCGACGCGGATATGCTGATCGATACGATCAGCTGATCGAGGCTTCGGTCGCCGGCCGATCGCGATCCGTCCCCTTCCGGGGGCACGCGAGGCTTTTCTGAGTGTAGAACCTGGAGCCGGCCCGCTATGCGGGTCGGCCAATCTGCGCGAATTTCGGCGCAGCGCGCAATTCCCCGCACTTGCCGCTTGCCCGGTTTGCTATATCACCTAGTAAACCATGCTGAAGCCTGGTGGTCATGCGAGGGGATGTGAGATGGCGGATGCCGCAGCGGACCAGCCCGAGATACTGATCGAGAATGATGACGGCGTGCGCATCATCACGCTCAACCGGCCCGAGCGGCTCAATGCGTTGGTTGATACCATCATGGCCGACCTGGTCGATGCGACGGCGGATGCCGCTCGTGACCGAGCGGTCGGATGTCTCGTGCTGACGGGCGCGGGGCGCGGCTTTTGTGCAGGCGGCGATCTGAAGGACGGCGGCAAGCGCCCGTCCGGCGCGGATCGGGAACGCGGAGGTCGTGTCGAACAGGGGTTCGATCGGCTGCGCCATTTCATGGAGACGCCGAGGTTGCTGCACGAGATGCCCAAGCCCACGATCGCCATGGTCAACGGTCCGGTGGCGGGCGCGGGCATCGGGCTGGCCGGAGCATGCGACCTTCGCTTCGCCGCTGAATCCGCGACATTCCTTGCGGCCTTCGATCGCATCGGGGCGGGCGGGGATTTTGGATCCACCTGGTTCTGGACCAAGATCCTGGGGGCGGGGGCTGCGCGCGAAATCTTCCTGCTCGGCGAGAAATTGAATGCGGCCGAGGCCTTGGCAAAGGGCGTCTACACGCGTGTCTTTCCGGATGCCGCATTGCGCGAAGCGACCCTGGCCGCGGCCCACCGTCTGGCTGATGGGCCGCGTATGGGCTGGCGCTACATGAAGGCCAATCTCAACATGGCGGAAGACGCCCAGTTCGAGGCCGCGCTGGATCATGAGGCGCTCAATATGGGTCTGTCCACCATGGCCACAGCGTCGATCTGGAAAGCGATACGCGATGCCGAGGCGAAAGATTGACAGAGATGTTTGACTAGGTTGTCTATCTGATGTCATGACGGTCTCAGGAGGATGCGAGCGATGGACCTGAGCTACGGCGCGGAGGCAGAGGCCTTCCGGGAAGAGGTGCGCTCTTTCTTGGAGAGCCACTGGCAGCCGGGCGGACGCCGGGGCTCCGAGCTGAAGGATTTTGTCCGTCAGTTCCGCCGGGAGGCGACGAACGCAGGCTATCTCTATCGCGGCATCCCCAAACGCTATGGTGGCTCCGAACAGCCCAGTGACGTGGTCCGCGCGCAGGTGATCCGCGAAGAATTCGGCCGCGTTCGCGCGCCGATGGAGGTGGGCGGCAACGGCATGTCGATGCTCGTGCCGACCTTGCTCGAGCGCGGCACAGAGGAACAGAAAGAGCGCTTCATCCGGCCGACCATCGAGGGCGTGATGATCTGGGGCCAGGGCTATTCGGAGCCCGGCACCGGCTCGGATCTGGCCTCCGTGCGGACGCGCGGAGAATTGATCGACGGCGAGTGGGTGGTCAACGGCCAGAAGACCTGGACGAGCCAGGGCGGGCAGGCCAACCACATGTTTGCGCTCGTCCGTACGGAGCCGCAGGCCCGCAAGCATGACGGAATTTCCTATCTCCTGCTCGATCTGGATCAGCCCGGCGTAACCCGGCGCCCGATCCGCCAGATGACGGGGGATGCGGGCTTCTATGAATTCTTCTTCGACGATGCCAGGACACCCGCCGACTGGATCGTCGGCGATCGCGGCGAAGGCTGGAAGGTCTCGCGCACGACGCTGAAGCATGAGCGCGCCTCGATCGGATCGGCGACCTCCTTGGGCGGCCAGTTCGACAAGCTGGTCGAGCTTGCGAAAGAGGTGACCCGCAATGGCCGTCCGGCGATCGAGGATCCCGAGATCCGGCAAATGCTGACCCGTATCGAGGGCTGGGTGCTGGCGCACCGCTATTCGAGCTATCGGCTTTTCTCCGCAGCCGCAGCGCATGAGGATGCCGGCCCGATCCAGCTCATGATGAAGCTGCTGCTGACGGAGACCGGCCACGAGATCGCGCTCGCCGCACAGGAACTGATCGGGGACGAGGGGCTGATAGAGCCCGCAGCGGCCGGAACACGCGGTCGGGGGCCGGAAAAATGGCTGGACCAGATCATGGGCTCGCTTGGAAATTCGATTGCCGGCGGCACCACCAACATCCAGCGCAACATCATCGCCGAGCGCGGACTGGGTCTTCCGCGCGATCTCGCGATGGAGCGCGACCAATGAGATTCCACCCGACCGAGGAACAGCTCGCCATCCAGGATGCCGTGCGCGGAACATTGGCCGACTCCTTGTCCGCCGAACGCTTGCACGCGCTCGTCGATGGTGACGCCGATTTCGACCCTGAAAGCTGGCAGAAGCTGATGGATCTGGGCCTTGGCGGACTCATGATGCCGGAGACGGCGGGCGGTTCGGCGCTGGGCCTCGTGGATGCCGCCATGGTGATCGAGATGTGCGGTCAGGCGGCCGCACCGGGGCCGCTGATCGATCAGATCGTGGCCGGTATCGCGCTTTCCACGACCGGCAACGCGGCGGCCCGCGATCTTTGGTGTCATGGCATTGCGACCGGAGAGCGGCGCGCGGCACTCGCGCTTGGCGGTGCGTGGTTGCCGGAGAGCTGGAATGGCGAGGCTCGCTTCGTCACGGCGGCCCGATCGGCCGATCTCTTCCTCGTCGGAACGCCGGGTGGCGGCCTTGCCGTGGTCGAGGCCGGCGACGGCGTCGAGATCACGCCCGTGCCGTCGAGCGACCGGACGCGTCGCCTTTCCTCCGTCCGATTCGATGGCGCGCGGATGGAGGAGATCTTCGCGGCTGGCGATCCGGCGGTAGCGCGCATCTTCGATGCCGCGCTCGTTCTTGCCGCCGCCGACGCGCTGGGCGGCGCGCAGCATTGCCTCGACATCTCGGTTGCCTATGCCAAGGAACGCGAACAATTCGGCCAGCCGATCGGCCGCTTCCAGGCTCTGAAACATCAGCTCGCCACGATGGCGCTGGAGGTGGAGCCCGCCCGCGCATTGCTGTGGTACGCGGCCTATGCCTGGGACGCGCAGCTTCCCGACGCGCCGCGTGCGGCGGCGATGGCGAAGGCGCATATTGCGGACCGCTTCGTGTCGGTCGCGCGCGCAGCGGTCGCGGCCCATGGCGGCATCGGCTATACGTGGGAATATGGACTGGTGATCTGGTTTCGTCGCTCGCTCTACGATCGCGCCTGGCTGGGGAGCCCCGCTGTCCATCGTGCGCGGGCGGCAGATCTCGCGACATGGTGATGGAGACGCTCAGCCTCGCCGGTGAGGCACTGCCGACATTCGATCGGGCACCGAGCGCGCCGATGGGGCACTCGCCGCTTCGGCGGCCGGGCTCGGTTCGCCGCACGATGTCGATCGATGCGACCTGGCCGGACGGGCGAGGTGGCCATGGCGTGTTCCATGGCCATGCACGCGATATCCTGACGCCTGTCGCAGGCGGCGATCCGATCCTGCTGGCGGAGGATCGCATCCTGACCGTCGCCGATTTCCGCACGATCCTCAGCGTGGAGAGCGAACCGCCGCGCGCCGTGCTGGCGAGCCTCGCGGGCGCGCGGGCAGGTGGCTACCTCCGCGCGGCGCTCGACGACGCGTTGCACGATGAGAAGGTCGCGGGGACACCGCTCTATCTCCTTCTCGACGATCTCGCCGGTGCGACGCTGGTGGCCGGCTGGGCCTGGTCGCGTTGGAGCGATGATTGGATGCGGAACCGTACCGCCGAGGAGCGGGCCGCGCATGCCGCGCGAATGGAAGGGATCTGCATCGGCTTTCGCCCCGGATCCGGCGCGCTTGGCGATCAGGCACGGCCTGTGCC
>FTCZ01000467.1_pt1 | contig 22229 bp, 18 predicted proteins | sample 1658871 | NCBI WGS metagenome assembly FTCZ01 (sample SAMEA3914864, study PRJEB12502) | metagenome | biome: forest; material: soil | place: USA | collected 2012-03-12 | depth 0.3 m
CATGCCGAACTCGAAGTCGTCGGGAATGACGTCCTTGCTCCACGGCTTGGCCTCGGGCTCGAAGCCGCCCATCAGCAGGCCGCCGACCTCCTCCTTGAAATAGATGTAACCGTCGGGATCGCGCATCACCGGCAGGTCGCGCGGCACGTTCTCCATCTTCTCGGTGACAATGTACATGTGCTCGCAGGAATAGAGCGGCACCGTGACGCCGACCATGCGGCCGACCTGGCGCGCCCACTGGCCGCCGCAGTTCACCACGATCTCGGCCGTGATCGGCCCCTCCGTCGTCTGCACGCCGGTGACGCGCCGACCCGTAGGTCCTTCTGCGGTGTCGATCGACGTCACGCGCGTCTTCTCGAAGATGCGCACGCCGCCGTTGCGCGCGCCCTTGGCCAGCGCCTGGGTGATGTCCGTCGGATTGGCCTTGCCGTCGCCCGGCAGCCACACCGCGCCCACCAGGTCGTCGTTGCGCATGATCGGATACTTGTCGCCCGCCTGCTGCGGCGTGAGTTCCTCGCAGGCGACGCCCTGCTTGTTCGCCGTCGCCGCCGACCGGCGCAGCAGGGTCATGCGCTCTTGCGTGCGCGCAACGGACAGCGAACCGCACTGCTTCCAGCCCGTCGCCAGGCCCGTCTCGGCCTCGAGTTTCGAATAGAGCCCGGTGCTGTACTGGATCAGCTTGGTCAGGTTCTGGTAGCCACGCAGCTGGCCCACCAATCCTGCGGCATGCCAGGTCGTGCCGCCGCTCAGCCGACCCTGCTCCAGCAGCACGACGTCCTTCCAGCCGTTCTTGGCAAGATGATAGGCCGTCGAGCAGCCCATGATGCCGCCGCCGATGATTACGACGCGCGCCTGGGTCGGAAAAGCCGCCATCAGATGATTTCCATGTAGCGGTCGAGCTCCCATTCGGTGATGGCCTTGCGGAACTCACGCTCTTCCCACTCGCGTGTTGCAGAATAATGATCGACGAAAGCGTCGCCGAAGAGATCGCGCGACGCCTTCGACGCCTTCAGGCGCCCTGCCGCCTCCATGAGCGTGCGCGGCAGCTGCCCCTTGGCTGGATGTTTCTTTTCGTAGCTGTTGCCGGTGATCGGCTCGCCCGGATCGAGCTTGTGCTCGATGCCCCACAGGCCCGCGGCGACCGCCGCCGCCAGCGCCAGGTAGGGATTGGCATCGGCCGCCGCGACGCGATATTCGACGCGCGTCGATTTCGAAGAGCCCGGGATCACGCGCAGCGCCGTGGTCCGGTTCTCGACACCCCAGGCCGCCACGGTCGGCGCCCAGAAACCCGGGATCAGGCGGCGATAGGCATTCACCGTCGAGGCCACCATCGCCAGCGTCTCGGGCATCAGCGCCTGCTGGCCGGCCACGAACTGGCGCATGGTCTTGCTCATGCGGTGCGGCGCCTTCTCGTCGTAGAAGACCGGCTTGCCGTCCTTCCACAGCGACATGTGCATGTGGCCGCCGCAGCCCGGCCAGTCCTTCGACCATTTGGCCATGAAGGTTGCGAGCCAGTCGCGCTTCTGCGCCAGCACCTTGGTGAAGAGCTTGAACAGCGCGGCCTTGTCCGCGGCATCCAGCCCGCCGGACACGCGCAGCGCCGCTTCCATCACGCCAGCGCCGGTCTCCGTGTGCAGGCCCTCGATGCTCATGTCCATCGCCTCGCCCATGGCGAGCAGGTCCTTGTACCAGTCCGACAGCACCGAATTGCGCAGCACCGAGTAGCCGAAGAAACCAGGCGAGACCGGCTTCAGGTTCCGGTAACCCTTGTCGCGGATCGACTGCGCGGTCTCGGCGAAGACGAAGAACTCGTATTCGAAGCCGACCTTGACCTCGAAGCCCAGTTTCTTCGCACGTGCGAGCACCCGCCTGAGAATGCCGCGCGGACAGATCTCCTCGAACTTGTCGGTGAACTCGCAGAGGAACAGCAGGTTGCCGGGCTCGGTGGCGATCTCGCGGCAGGTGTCGGGCACGACACGCACGCCGGCGTCGGGGTAGCCCGTGTGCCAGCCGGTCATGGTGACGTTGTCGTAGAGCTGGTCGTTGGCGTCCCAGCCCAGCACGACGTCGCAAAAGCCCATGCCGCCCTCGAGGGCCGACTTGAACTTGTCGACGTGGATATACTTGCCGCGCAGGATGCCGTCGATGTCGTGGACGCCTACCTTGACGTGCGTCAGGCCGCGTTCCTTGACGATCTTCAGCGCGTCAGCCGCCGTTTTGACCTGCCGTGGCTCCATCAACTTCCCCCCGCAACCGCATCGTACGCGAGTGTGGCAGATAGACCTTGCGTTGCAAATCGAGCGACAAGCTGGCTATGGTCCGATGTGGCGGAAACGATCTCAACGGCGCGGGCGCAGACCTACGCGATCCTTCGACAGTCCGACGCCAATCCCGCCGGACGGCGGTGGCGTGCCTTCCATCTGACCGTGCTCGGCGCGGGCCTGCTCGCCGTGGCGCTGTCCTCGCTCGACCACCTGCACCATCCACTCGAGCAGATCCTCACGATCGTCGTCGTCTCGGTCGCCGGCGTCTTCCTGGCGGAGTATGTCGCGCGCCTCTGGATCGCACCGGAGTCCCCCCGTTACGCCGGCATGACCGACGGTGCGGCACGCCTGCGCTGGGCGCTTTCGGCCAATGGCCTGATCGGCCTGATGGCAATCGTGCCCGCCTTCGCGATCACCGTGGGGACGGTCCATGCCGACAGCGATGCGGCCCCCATCTTCTGCATCCTCTGGGTGCTCAAGCTCAACGTGCATGCGCCCGCCATGGGGACGCTGGCACGCGTGATCTCCAACGAACGCGCAACACTTGCCAGCGTGTTCATCATCTTCCTCATGGTCCTGATTTCCGCGGCGACGGCCACGCATTTCCTCGAACGCGACGGCCAACCCAACCAGTTCGGCAGCATCCCGGCGGCGCTCTGGTGGGCGGTGGTAACGCTGACGACCACCGGCTACGGCGACGTCATTCCCCATTCGGTCGGCGGCAAGATGATCGGATCGGTCGTCATGGTGAGCGGCATCCTGGTGTTGGCGCTCATGACCGGTATCCTCGCCACCGGTTTCTCCGAGGAAGAACGGCGCCGCGAATATCTTCGCGTCTGGGACCAGGTGACCAAGGTGCCGATGTTCACCGAGCTCGGCACCGTCACGCTCTCTGAAATCGTCAGCAAGCTGCGCGTGCGCCACTATCCGCCGCGCATCATCGTGGTGCGCCGCGACGAGCCGGGCGATTCGATGTTCTTCATCTCGGAAGGCGAGGTCGAGGTCCGCCTGCAGCGCGATTCGGTGCGGCTGGGCCAGGGCGGCTTCTTCGGTGAAATGGCCCTGCTCGACCGCCTGCCGCGCAGCGCCACGATCGTCACCACCCAGCCGACGACCCTGCTCGTGCTCTATGCCAGCGACTTCTATGAAATCGCCTCGCACATCCCCTCGCTGGTGGCCGCGGTCGAGAAGGAAGCGCGCCGTCGGCGCACCGCCAACGAGACGGCGGCCAGGGGAGAGTCCCAGTGACCATCGCCATTGGCCCGGCCCCCGCCTTCGGCTATATCGCCGCCCGATACCCGGCTTCGGCCGCCCGTTAAAGAAAAGCCCCTTCTCAGCGAAAGCCGTTGGAATGTCCCAGATTACGCCCGTTATCCTGGTTGGAGGCTCCGGCAAGCGCCTGTGGCCGCTGTCGCGCGAAAGCATGCCCAAGCAATTCGTGCCGCTACTGGGCAAGCAATCGACCTTCCAGCAGACCCTGGAGCGGGTGGCGGACCGGGGCCTGTTCGGCCGGCCGGTGATCGCAACCAACGACGCCTACCGGTTCATGGCCGAGCAGCAGGCCAAGGAAATCGGCATGGAGATCGACATCCTGGTCGAGCCCTCGCGCCGCGATTCCGGCCCTGCCATGGCCGCCGCGGCGGCCTACACACGCAGCCTGGGCGCCAAGGCGGTGCTGGCGCTGGCATCGGACCATCTGGTGATCGGTGCCGAGGAGTTCCGCACCGGCTGCCGCGAGGGGCTGCAGGCCGTACAGCAGGGAGGCATCGTCACCTTCGGCATTCCGCCGACAGAGCCCAAGACCGACTACGGCTACATCCGCCCCGGCAGCGAGAGCATCGGCCCCGTGCAGAAGGTCGCAGCGTTCGTCGAGAAGCCCGACGCCAAGACGGCGATGCGCTACATCGCCGAAGGCCTGCTGTGGAACAGCGGCAACTTCCTGTTCCCGCCCGAGGTGCTGCTCTCCGAAATGGCCCGCTTCGAACCGGCCATGGCCGCCGCCGCCGAAGAAGCCGTTGCCAAGGCCAAGAAGGTCGGCTCGACGGTGTTCCTCGATGCCGAGGCCTTCGCCAAGGCGCCGGCCAAGTCGATCGACTACGCCGTCATGGAGCGCACCGACAAGTGCTGGGTGGTCCAGGCCAAGTTCCGCTGGTCCGACCTCGGCACTTGGGACGCGCTGCTCGACATCGGCAATGCCGACTCAGCCGGCAACGTCACCGAGGGTCCGGTCGAGCTCGACCATGTGCGCAACTCCTACGTCCGTTCCGACGGGCCGCTGACGGCCGTGATTGGCGTCGAGGAAGTGGTGGTCGTAGCCATGGGCGACGCCGTGCTGGTCGGCCATCGCGACAATCTCCCGCGCCTCAAGGACGTGGTCCAGCGCATGTCGGACGGCAAGCACAAGGCCGCCACGGAACATGCCGTCATGCACCGCCCGTGGGGCAGCTATCAGGACATCGACCGCGGCGAGCGCTTCCGCGCCAAGCGCCTCACGGTGAACCCCAAGGGCAAGCTCAGCCTGCAGAGCCACAAGCGGCGCGCCGAGCATTGGGTGGTCGTGAAGGGCATCGCCGAAGTGACGCTCGACGGCAAGATCATGACCTTGCACGAGAACCAGTCTGTCTACATCCCGATGGGCGGCATCCACCGCCTGGCCAATCCGGGCGCCGAGCCGCTCGAAGTGGTCGAAGTGCAGACCGGCGACTATCTCGAGGAAGATGACATCACGCGTTACGAGGACATCTACGCGCGCGTCTAGTTTCCACGCTTCGGCGTGCGGTCGAACACGATCGGCTTCGGACGGCTGATCGCCTTGCCCAGGTGCACGAACAGGCTGCGCACCACCATGCCGATCTGACCGCCGACGAAGCGCAGCAGCACGATCGCGAAGCGCCCCGGCGACATCTCGCCATCGCGGATGAAATTGTGTCCCGCGCGCAGGAACGTCGCTGCGCAGAACACGACCCACGCCACCGTCAGCACGAACAGCTTCAGCAGCAGCGGCGCCAGCGCGGGCGCCAGCAGGCCGGCCAATACGCCCGAGACCACGCCGACAAGCAGAATCGGCTGATTGAGCGCCATGCAGAGATGCAGGAGCGCCGCCAGCTTGGCGCCCGGCTTGATGTCGCGGCTCTTCAGGATCTCCGGGAACATGCGCATGCCGACATGGCGGAAACCGTCCTGCCAGCGCTGTTGCTGGCGCAACCAAGTCTTCATGTCGGCCGGCAGTTCTCCCGGCACGGGAATGCCGACGAGGAAGACCGCGCGCCAGCCCTTCACCCAACCGCGATAGGTGAGATCGAGATCCTCGGTCACCGTGTCGCCCTTCCAACCGCCGCCGGCCTCGATGGCCTCGCGCTGCCAGATGCCGCAGGTGCCGTTGAACGGCAGCGGATGCCCCGCCCAATAGCGCGTCGCCTGCTCTATGCCGAGATGAGCGTCGAGCGTCACCATCTGCATCTCGGTGAGCGCGTTCTCGTGCGGATTGAGGAAGTCGAACCGCGCCTGCACGAAGGCCGTCTTCGGCTCGGCCACGAACACGCGCATGCAGTTGCGCAGGAAATCGATCGGCGGCACGTAGTCGACGTCGAACACGGCGAAATAGTTGTGCGGCGTCTGCTGCATGGCCTCGTGCAGCGCGCCGCCCTTGAAGCCGCTGCGATCCGTGCGCTGCAGCGCCACCACGTCGAAGCCCCTAGCGCGCAGTTCCGCCGTTACCGTGCGGGCGAGTTCGGCGGTCTCGTCGGTGCTGTCGTCGAGCAGCTGGATGTGGAGCTTGTCGCGCGGCCAGTCGAGTTTCGCCGCCGCCTCGACACCGCGCCGCAGCACCGGCCCCTCGTTGAAGGACGGAATCTGCACCACGACATGGGCGAGCTCCGAATCGGGCGGCAGCGGCGTGGCCAGCAGTTCCTCCTCGCGCTCGAGCCCCTTGGCGCGCAGGCGATGATTGAGCACGACCATGTACAGCAGACTGCCGATGAACGCCGCGAGCAGCCCGCAGCACACCGCGAAGACGGCGGCAAACACGAGGGCGAGCGTGGCGATGATGGCCATCGATCAGGCTCCCGTCTTGGGCGTGCGGGCGAATCCGGTCTTCCTGCCGAAGCCCGCGCTCACGATGGCGCCGGCGTTGGCGGCCGCCAGGTAGCCGATCACGACGGGCACGCTGAGCGCCGTCACGAGATATTGCCCAATGCCCCCTCGCTTCAGCTTGCGATAGGCGCCGAAGGTCGTGCCGAACAGGATGACCACCACTGAGACGAACCACAGCCACAGCAGGAAGCGAAAGAAGCCCGGCACTCCGTCGTGGCCGAACGCCGACACGACCAGCGCGATGACGCCCACCACGAGCACCGGAAACACGAGTTGCTGCCCCAGCGCCACGGTCGTCGTGAATTTCGCCTCGCCGGACAGGTCGGAGTGCCAGATCGGCAGCAGGAGCTTGCGGGCGACCTGCATGAAGCCCTTTGACCAACGGCTCTGCTGGACGCGGAAGTCGTCGAGATTCTGAGGCAGCTCGCCCACGACATGCGGCTCCATCGCGAACACGCCGCCCCAGCCCTTGAGATGCGTGCGCAGGACCAGGTCGAGATCCTCCGACAGCGTGTCGTGCGACCAGCCACCCGCCTCCTCCACTGCCGCGCGGCGCCAGATGCCGCCGGTGCCGTTGAACTGGAACGGCACGCCGCGACGGGCGCGGACATCCTGCTCGACGGCGAAATGCGCGTCCTGCATCAGGCGCTGCGCGCGTGTGAGCGCGTTGTGCCCGCCGTTGCCCCACTCGATCCGGGTCTGCACGAAGGCGGCCTTCGGATGAGCGAGCATCGCGGCCATCGCGCGCTTCAGCCAGTCGGGCGGCGGCACGAAATCGGCATCGAACACCGCCACGTAAGGCGCGTCGTCGAGCGCCATACCGGCCTCGAGCGCACCCGCCTTGAAGCCCGTGCGATCGGACCGGCGGATATGGTCGGCGTCGATCCCGTCCCTGCGCAGGCGCCCTATGGCATGGACGGCGATATCCGACGTGAGGTCGGTGCTGTCGTCGAGCAGCTGGATCTTCAGCCGGTCGCGCGGCCAGTCGAGCGCTCCCGCGGCAAGCAACGCCCGCTCGACCACGGTCGGCTCGTTGAACACCGGGAGCTGGACAAGAACGCGCGGAAGATCGTCGGGCAGCGAAGCCGCCATCTCTTCCGCCACCGGCAATTCGGACAGCCAGTAGAGCAGATAGAAATAATAGCCCGCGATCGCGAACTGCACCGCGAAGCAGAGCAAGACGATCAGATCGACGATCGAAAGCACGCCAGCCTGCCGCTCAGTGATAGTGGATCGGGACTTCGAAGCAGCGGCCGTCCTCGATATGGAGACGGCGAGTCGCCACGTCGAAGATGCGCTCGTCATGCGTTGAGAGCACCACGGCGCACTTGGCGCGCATGGCCATGTCCTTGAGCTGGTCGACCACCAGGCGGCCGGCCACGCGGTCGAGCGCGGACGTCGGTTCGTCGGCGATGATGAGGTCGGGCAGGCCGATCATGACGCGGGCGATGGCGACACGCTGCTGCTGGCCGCCGGAGAGCTCGTCCGGCCATGAATCGGCCTTGTCGGCCAAGCCAAGCATGCCAAGCAGGTGCCGAGCGCGCTGTTCGTCCCAGGCGGGATCGGCGAGCGGGGTCGTGGAGACGCCCGCGATGACGTTCTGCAGTGCCGTCAGAGACGACAGGAGATTGCGCTTCTGGAAGAGAAAGCGGACGCGGTTGCGCAGGCCATCCAGCGTCGGACCGCTGACCCCGGCGAGATCGGTGCCGAGCAGGCGCAGCTTGCCTTCGGACGGGCGCCGCATGGTCCCGAGAATGGTGAGCAGCGTCGTCTTGCCCGAGCCGGACGGCCCGGTGACGATCACCAGCTCGCCTTCGCGAACGTGCATGTTGATGTCGAACAGCACATCGGTGCGCTGCGGTCCCTCACCATAATGATGGTGGATGTCGACCGCCTCGACGACCGGCGGACCCAGGATTTGGCCATCAGTCGACATGGATCACTCGAACAACATGATGGGATCGACCTTCCACAGCCGACGGATCGCGAACAGACTCGATACGACGGTCATGACCAGCGACGCAACGAGCGCCACGGTCATCTCGCGCAGTCCCATCGTCATGCCGAGATGGATCGACGCCTCGGCCGCACCATAGAAGACGCGCGCCAGCAGGAAGGCCGCGAGGAACGCCGGCGTGATGATCGCCGCACCGATCTGTCCGATCATCCAGAAGAAGAACCACCAGTCGTAACCCAGGCTCTTCAGGATCGCGTATTCCGGCAGATAGAAGCGGATGATCTGGTACTGCGCATAGTAGATGAACACCATGCCGATCATCAGGCCCATGATGAAACCCAGGTCCGTGATGTAGCCGACCGGCGTTTCGCGCGACCAGTAACTGCGCTCACGATTCTCGAATTCGGGAATGGTGATTACCTCGGCGCGTCCGTTGAGCGCCTTGTTGAGCTGGTCGCGAGTCTCATACAGGTCAGCACCCGGCGCCAGCTGCAGGCCGATGAATGCCGGCCGATCGAGGTACCAATTGCCGAACACCTCGGCCATTGTCTCCTCGGACATCACGACGTTGCCGTCGTTCACGACGTTGGGGCCGATCGCGACCGTGCCGACCACGAACAGTTCGCGCAGCAGCTGGCGAAAGTCTGGCGGCCCGAGAACCGGCACTTCCTCGCCCCGGTCGGCGACGTCGGCAAGGTCGCCGAAGTAAGGGCGCGAATCGCGGTCGAACAGGATGCGCCGCGTCACCCGGAGTTTGTAGAGGTTCTCGCGCAGGCCCGGCACGTCAAGCGCCGGACGCTCGACGTCGATGGCGTACCAGGCGAGCTGCCGCGGGGCCCGCATGCCGGAGTGGTTTATCGACATGATGTCGAACCACAGTGGCGTGGTGTGGGCCACTGCCGAATTGGCCTCCACGATGTCGCGCATGGAAATCGGGACATTGGCGTGGAGCTGCAGCGACTTGAAGCCAGGAGAAACCAGAACGAGATCGGCCAGGACCGCGCGATGGACACGGATGGACGAAAAATAGACCGCGCGCTCGATGCCAAGCTGGGCGAAGATCACCAGCAAGCTTGCCGTCACGCCGGCCAGCGACAGCAGCGTGCTCGTGCGCTGGCGCCGCAACTGCTGCGTGCCGAGCGGCATCGCGGCCGCCGTCTTGGCTGCGGTCCGCAGACTGGTCAGCGAAAAACGCGGCAACCATCGCCGCAACTTCGCCGACGGCATGGCAGGCAGCGTGAACGCCATTAGAGGAAGGTGACGCGCGTCTCGCGCCCCAGCACCTGGGGCATGCTGGCAGCGTCGTCGAGTTCGATCTCGACCTGGACGACGCGGCCATCGGTCGACGAGCCGCCGTCGGGCTCGACACGCTGCATGCGCTTCACGGTGGGCGCCACGCGCGCAATCTTGCCTTTGTAGACCGAGGAACTGCCGCGGAAGGTGATCTCGACCTTGCCGCCCGCCGTCAGCCGACCGAGATGGACCTCATCGACGTCGGCGAATACGCGCATCTGGCTCATATCGACGATCTTGGCGATGCCTGTAGCCGCCACTCGCTCGCCCTGACGCGTGAGGATCTGAACGATCACGCCATTCAACGGCGAGCGAACAAGCGCATCCTCCCGCGCAGCGCGGGCATTGTCGAGCTTGGCTCTCGTGATCGTAATGTCGGTTTCGTTCAGGGCAAGATCGGAGGCTAGCGATTCCTTCATTACGCGAAGCTTGGCCTGCTCGCGCTCGAGGTCCTGCTGCGAGATATTGAGTTCGAGCTCTTTCATGTCCGGCTGTTTGCCGGACCGCTGGAGTTCAAGCTTCTTGAGCTTCAACTCCTCCGACTTGCCCTTCACGACCACTTCCTGCTGCGCGATCTCGGCCGTGCGATAACCGGAGACCATCGCCTCGCGCTGCAGCTTGGCCTTCTCCAGGTCGGCCTCGGTCGTCCGCACCGTGACGTCGGCTTTCGCATAGTTGGAAAGGACAGCGATGACTTCGTCACGCTTGACCGTCTGGCCCTCGGAGACTCGCAACTCGGCCAGAACAGCGCCGCCCTCCGGACTGCCGGCGAGCAGGACCGTCCCCATGGGCGCGTCGGTGAAGCCGCGCGAGATCAGTGGACCGGTGGCCTTGATCGCGTCCTGGGCACTGCTGGTCTGCCGGCTGGGGGCTATCCACAGGACGAGCGCCGCGACGACAAACAACATCGCCACGCCCGTTGCACCCCATCTGAATTTAGACTTTCGCGCCATTCCGACTTGTATCCAATAACGAAGGCAGACCGCTCCACCTGCTCAGAACGTGGTCGCCGGCAGGGCTCCCCTTGCGGCACTGACGATCGAGAACGTGCGATAGATAGCGGTCAAAACCTTATTGTATTCATAAAGTGGCGCATTCGTGACGTACACCACGTCATGAGGCTGGATCACGAATTGCTGGGCCACAAAGATAGACACTGGCTGGAAGAGGTCCAACCGAAAAACTCGCCCCCGGGCCGTGGGGTCCGCTTGAACGTCACCCATCCGAAACACGAAAACGCCGGTCTTGTTGGCCCGCTCATCGGAGAGACCGCCCACTGCCCCCAATGCCTCGAGAAGAGTCATATTGGCCTTTGTAATGTCGACATTGCCCGCCTTGAAGACGGCGCCTAGCGCCGTGAAAATGCGGGAGTTGGGGCGTACGACGATTTCGTCGGACTTCTGGACAGGAACATCCCGACCGGCCAGCAGATCGGAGTACTGCGCCCGCAGGATGACTTGCCCATTGCGCCGCAGGACCACTTCCGCTTGCGCAGCGAGAAGCGGGCTGTTCAGTCCGCCCGAGCGATTTATGGCATCAACCACCGATCGAATGCCGTCGAGCAGGGACAGGCGGCCGGGCGTCTTGACGTCGCCGGAAACCATGATCGTATTCGTACGATCGGCGACAAATTCGACGATCACCTGAGGATCTTGCGCCTTGCCGTTGGCCTTGACCTGATCGGCGATACGCTTTTCCACGCTGGAGAGGTCGAGGCCGACAACGGCCACTGTTCCTACGTAAGGCACGTCGATCGTGCCGTCGTCCATGACTCGCTGGGTGCCCAGGTCCGCGCCGGGCTTTTGGATTGTCGGAAAAACGGCGCCATCATAGGGCTCGAAAATCCGAACCTTGAGCACGTCGCCGGGGGAAACGACAATACGACCAAGTGCGGGTACGCTACTCGGCGTCGACGGCACATCAACACCGCCGAGGGGGCGATAGGGCACAACGGTCGTCGGCGTGAGATCGATGACGTCAAAAGGCAGCGCCTCAGTGCTGCGCGAGCTGGCGTCATTCATCCACGGACCGTCTCCGTTTATGGCCTGACACCCAGTAAGGATACCGAGGCCAAGGAGAATGGCAGTAGGTCGCGCGACGACGCGCAGCCAGCTCCAAATTGTCAAATTCCCATCTCCATCTGGAACGGCCGGCACGTTTTCACCGGTTTTGCGTCCCTTGGTCTCGCCTCTGCCTTATCCGTAATTCCCCCGCCGCACCGCGCGCGTGCAAGCGTTCGCCGGGGGCTGCCATCCGGCCGGGTTGGAGCCGGACGGTCGCCTCTTCGATGGAATCCGCCACTTCCAGCAAACGGGAGAACCCACTCACCAGCAGACAATCGGCCGCTGGCCCGCTAAATCGGCAAAACACGATCTGGGCCTGCGCATCCTCTGCACGGTGAAGAACCGTCGCCAGGGCCCGAACGCCCGCCGCTCCCATGTAGGTCACGTCGCTGCCATCCACGATCACGCGTGCGCCGAGGTACACTTTTTCCAGGATCGACTTCTCGACCGACAAGGCGGTCATCGAGTCGATACAATCGGGCAGCTTCACCGTCGCGATCTCTCCGGATGCATTCATGGCGGTCATTACGTCGCCCTCCCCGGCTTCATCCCCGCTGGCGCGCCATCCGCCGCCGAGATCGGTGCCGCGCCAGATGATCGTGCGCCCGCTAAGCGCCCGCACCATGAGGACCGGCGCAAGCACTTCGCGTACCAGCGCCGCCAATGCCGCGCGCAGGCCAAAGGTGAGGCCACGCCTAGCCATGAACCATTTTTCCGCCGCCAGCCACAAGAGCGTATGGCCAACAAGACCGGCAATGACGACATCGGCGCCGAGACTCGCCCCAGCGAGCGCCACGCCCGCCAGAATTCCCGAGACGAGCCAGCCGACGAAGGGCTCCCACAGCACCAGTGGCCATACCGGCAGATGCAGCCGCGTCCGTGCCCAGCGCACCTGCCGGCGCCATACGGTCGACCAGTCACGGGCACCGAGCGGCAGGCGCACCATGAAATCGCCCAACGTGGTGTCGAGGCCGAGCTCGCGCACCGAGCGTGTAACGGAATAGTCATCGGCGATCCAGCGATTGAAGCCGCGCCAGTTGCCGATCTTCTCGAGCGTGTCGCGCGACATCAGCGTTACCCCGCCCGATGCGACCGCCATGCCGAGCCGGTCGGCAGCGAGCAGGAAGCGCGCCTGATGGCCATCGATGTAGGCGCGCTCCAGTTCTGCCGCGAAATTTCCTGGCGCCTCGCCCGCCTTGAGCGCAAGCACCAAACCGACCTTGTCGGACAGCGGCAAGGCCGCGCGCCGCAGGTTCTCGGCATCGAGCAGGATGCCCGCGTCGCAGAGCGCCACGAACGGCCGACTAGCGGCTTCGAGGCCCTTGCGCACATTGTTTATCTTGGGATTGAAGGTGACGTCCTTGCCGACAAGGATTGGCGCGTCGGACCACAGGGCGCGAACCGGCGCGATGGCGCCATCTTCCGCCGTAGCCACGCAGATCAGGATCTCCGCGCCCGCTCTGGACAGCGCCATCAAGGCCTGGACGTAGGCCGAAGACGCATCGTCGGCCCCGCTCAGCGGAGCGATGATCGAGAAATCGGACGGTGAATGGCTGACGGCGTCGCGATCGCGAGGCTGCCGGCGGCGTCCCGCCAGGGTAGCGGTCGCCCAATGCAGAGCTGTGCTCGCCGTCCACCAGCCAAGGCCGACCCACACCAGGGCGCCCGCCGTCATGCGCGGCTACTCGCTTGCCGAGAAGCGGTGGACGTCGTCCTTTTCCACCAACAACGCGCGATGATAGTTGCGGATCACGGTGCTGGGGTCGCCCTGCTCACGGATCCGGCCTTCCTCGATCCAGATCGCGCGCGTGCACAGCCGGCGCACCTCAGCCATCGAATGCGAGACGAAGAGCAGCGTGCCGGTCTTGCGAAAGCTGTCGATCCAGTCGAGGCACTTGCGCTGGAACGCGGCATCGCCCACCGCCAGCGCCTCGTCAACCACCAGGATCTCGGCCTCGACATGGGCGCAGATCGAGAAGGCAAGGCGTGTGCGCATGCCCATCGAATAGTGCTTCACCGGCTGGTCCATATAGTCGCCGATGCCGGCGAACTCAGAGATCGAGTTGAATTTGCGCAGCACCTCCGAGCGCTTGAGGCCTAGCACGGCACCGCCGATCATGACGTTCTCGCGGCCCGACAGCTCCAGATCGAAGGTCGAGCCCAGCGCCAGCACGGGCGCGATGCGGCCGGTTACCCGCAGTTCGCCATGGCTCGGCAAGGTCATGCCGCAGATCACCTGGAGCAAGGTCGACTTGCCGCAGCCGTTGCGGCCGAGGATGCCGATGCTTTCTCCGCGATGGACCTCGAGGTCGATGTCGCGCAGCACCCAGAATGGCTTGAAGAACGACTTCCACCAGCCGAACATGACTTGTTTCAGCCAATCGTTCCGGCGGGCGTACAGTTGGTACGCCTTGCCGAGATTCTTGGTCCGAACGACGATGTCAGATGACGTCGACGATGACATTCCGATACCTGTCGAAGAACCAATAACCAAAGTAGAACGTGAATACGGACGTGAAGAGCGTCCAAGCATAGACATGCCAGTTCGGCAGCTTGCCGAACAGCACGATGTCGCGCATGACCTCGACGTAGCCGGTGAGCGCGTTGGCATAGATCCAGAAGTCGAACGGCGCCGGCAGCATGGACTGGGGATAGAACACCGGCGTCGCGAACATGAACAGCGGCACGATGTTGATCATCAGGTAGCCCGCGTCGCGCGTGAAGGCGCCGATTGCGCACAGGAACCACGACATGCCGATCAGGAACGCCATGAACGGAATGAAGATCAGTGGGATCATCACCACGGTCCACGGCAGGGTATGGGTCGCCGCGAGATGGAAGCACAGCATCACGGCGATCGAGATCAATGTGTAGGCAGTGGCGCGCAGCGTCGAGATCACCGCAAGCATGTCGCTGGGAAAGATCGTCTGCTTGATGAAGTGCGTATACTCGTGCAGCAGCATCGGCGCGCGAAACGCCATCTCAGACCAGAAATTGAAGACGATGATGCCGCTGAAGATGAAGAGCGCGTAGCCGATCCGCGGGCCCGCCGCATTGTTGGCGAGCGGCAACTGGATATTGGTCGTGAAGGCGAACGTATAGACGGCGATCGCCAACAGGGGCGCCACGACCGCCCAGACCCAGCCGGCGACCGATCCCTTGAAGCGCTCGCTCATCTCGCGGCGGAGGATGGCGAGGATCAGGTCCTGATGGTGCCACATCTGCACGAACGGCTTGGCAAAGAACCGGACCGCGCGCTGCCCCGGGCCGACATCCTCGACCACGATCTGCTTGCCGTTGACGACATTCACCGACGGCATGAACCGCGTCTCTCCTTGTTCGATCCGGTGGTGAGCCCGGTCGGTGTCGAACCGACGACCCTCTGATTAAAAGTCAGATGCTCTACCGTTGAGCTACGGGCTCGCTCCGGTGCCACGCCGCAGGCCGAAACCCGGCGCGGCGCCCGTATAAAGTGTGCGGGGTCCACGGTCAACGCGGCCTTCAGCCGGGTCAGTCTGAGGAAAACTTCCGTTTCAGGCGCTCGAAGACCTTTTTTGACACGAATTGCGAGGTATCGCCCCCCAGCCGGGCGATGTCCTTGACCAGCGACGAGGAGATGAACTGGTGCCGGTCGGACGCCATCAGGAAGATGGTCTCGACGTTGGGCTCCATGCGCGCATTCATGTTGGCCATCTGGATCTCGTACTCGAAATCGGAGACCGCGCGCAGACCGCGGATGATCACCGAGGCGTTGACCTGCCGCGCGAAGTGAATCAGCAGCCCCTCGAACGGCACCACCTCGATGCGGTCGCGATCGGCCGGTGGAAAATCGGCAATGTCGTCCTTGATGATCTCGATCCGCTCCTCGAGCGAAAACAGCGGCCCCTTGCCGATGTTGATGGCAGGGCCGATCACCAGCTTGTCGACAAGCCGCATCGAACGACGCACCACTTCCATGTGTCCGCTCGTAACGGGATCGAACGTGCCCGGATAGACACCGGTGCGCTCCAAGGCCATGGCTCCCCCTCGTCTCCGTACTATTCGTGCGCCGGTTGCAGCGGCGAAGTCTTAGCGACACGGACTGTCCTTATCCACCGTTTGTTTCGGAATGGTCTTCGCCATTTCCGTTTCCATTGCCGTTGGCAACGTCGTCCTCGCCGATCCGGACCGCCGAAACCACTCGCTCGCCTTCGCTGACGCTGACGATGCGCACACCCCGCGTGGCGCGTCCCGCGATGCGAACTCCATCCACAGGGCAGCGGATCAAGGTGCCGCCATCGGTGACCAGCATGATCTGGTCGCTTTGCAGCACGGGGAACGCGGCAACGACCTGGCCGCCCTTTGACATGTTCATGAGTTCGACGCCTTTGCCGCCGCGGCCGGTCACCCGGTACTCATAGGCGGAGGTGCGCTTGCCGAAGCCCGACGAGGAGACGGTGAGGACGAACTCTTCCTTCTCCTGCAGTTCCTTGAAGCGCTCGGGCGACAAGGTCGTGGTCGGAGCCGCCGCTTCCTCGGCGCCCTGCGTGGCCTCTTCCTCGACGCTTTCGGCAGCATTCTCCGCCTGCCGAAGCGCCCGGGACTGGCGAAGATAGGCGTCGCGATCCTCCGTCGTGATGCCCTTGCCGTTGTCGACCAACGACATCGAGATCACCTCGTCGCCCTCGGCAAGCGCGATGCCGCGCACGCCGGTCGAATTGCGGCTGGCGAAGACGCGCACGGTCGAGACCGGGAATCGCATCGAGCGGCCGAGCCGGGTGGCCAGCAACACATCCTGCTCTTCGCTGCAGACGCCGACGCCGATTAGCCGGTCGCCGGCATCCTCGCCCTCGAACTTCATGGCGATCTTGCCGTTCTGGTTCACGTTCACGAAGTCGCCGAGCTCGTTGCGTCGCACGCCGCCGCGCGCGGTGGCGAACATGACGTTGAGTTTGGCCCAGCTCGCCTCGTCCTCCGGCATCGGCATGATCGTGCTGATCGTCTCGCCTTCGGAGAGCGGCAACAGGTTCACGAAGGCCTTGCCGCGCGCCTGCGGAGCGCCCAGCGGCAGGCGCCACACCTTCAGCTTGTAGACGATGCCCCTGCTCGAGAAGAACAGCACCGGCGTGTGGGTGTTGGCCACGAACAGCGAGGACACGAAATCGTCGTCGCGTGTGGCCATCCCCGAGCGGCCCTTGCCGCCGCGGCGCTGGGCGCGATAGGCCGACACCGGCACGCGCTTGACGTAGCCGCCGTGCGTCACGGTGACGACCATGTCCTCGCGCTGGATCAGATCCTCGATATCCTGCTCGAACTCGTTGTCGAGGATCTCCGTCCGGCGCGGCGTGGCGAACTTGTTCTTGATCTCGAGCAGCTCGGTGCGCATCAGCGCAAACAGCTTGTCGCGATCGCCCAGCAGCTCGAGATAGCCCTCGATCAGCTTGGCGACTTCGCCCAGTTCCTCGGCAATCTTGTCGCGCTCGAGGCCGGTGAGGCGCTGCAGCCGCAGCTCGAGGATGGCCCGCGCCTGGACCTCGGAGAGCTTGTAGTTGCCCTCGGCCGAGACCTCGCGGCCAGGCTCGGCGATCAGGGCGATGAGCGACGCCACTTCGGACGCCGGCCAGTCCCGGGCCATCAAGCGCTCGCGCGCCACGACCGGGTCGGGCGAGCGGCGGATCAGCTCGATCACCTCGTCGATGTTGGCGACGGCGATGGCCAGACCGACCAACACATGCGCGCGATCGCGGGCGTGGTTGAGCTCGAACTTGGTGCGCCGCGTGATGACCTCGGCACGGAAGCGGATAAACGCCTCCAGCAGCTCCTTGAGGTTCATCAGGCGCGGCCGGCCGCCGTCGAGCGCCAGCGAGTTCACGCCGAACGTCGTTTGCAGCGGCGTGAAGCGATAGAGCTGGTTCAGCACCACGTCGGCCATGGCGTCGCGCTTCAGCTCGATCACCAGGCGCACGCCGTCGCGATCGCTTTCGTCGCGGATCTCCGAGACGCCCTCGACCTTCTTGTCGCGGACCACCTCGGCGATGCGCTCGTGCAGCCGCGCCTTGTTCTCCTGGTAGGGGACTTCCGTGACGATGATCGACTCGCGGCCACCGCGACTCTCTTCGATCTTGGTCCGCGCCCGCATGACCAGCGAACCGCGCCCGAGTTCGAAGGCCGCGCGGATGCCGTTGCGGCCCAGGATGGTGGCGCCGGTCGGGAAATCCGGTCCCGGCACGTATTCCATGATCTGCGGAATCGTGAGTTCGGGATTGTCGATCAGCGCGCAGCAGGCGTCGATCAGCTCGCCGAGATTGTGCGGCGGGATGTTCGTCGCCATGCCGACCGCGATGCCGCCAGCGCCGTTCGCCAGCAGGTTGGGGAACGCCGCCGGCAGCACCGTCGGCTCCTGCTCCCGCTCGTCGTAGTTGGGCTGGAAATCGACCGTTTCCTTGTCGATGTCCGCGAGCAAGGACTCAGCGGCACTCGCCAGACGCGCCTCGGTGTAGCGCATGGCCGCCGGCGGATCGCCGTCCATCGAGCCGAAGTTGCCCTGCCCCGAGATCAGCGGCAGGCGCATCGAGAAGTCCTGCGCCATGCGGACCATGGCGTCGTAGATCGCCGAGTCGCCGTGCGGGTGATACTTGCCCATCACGTCGCCGACGATGCGGGCGGACTTGCGGAACGGCTTGGTCGAGTCGTAGCCGCCTTCCTTCATCGCAAAGAGCACGCGGCGATGCACGGGCTTCAGACCGTCTCGCGCGTCGGGCAAGGCGCGCGCCACGATCACGCTCATCGCGTAATCGAGGTAGGAGCGTTTCATCTCCTCTTCGATGTTGATCGGCGCGATGTCGTGCGAAGGCTGGGGCGGCGTCGGCTCGTCCGAAGGCGGTGGAGGCGGCGGTGGGAGGATCGTATCGTCGCTCACGAATGACCTGGATTTTTGCTCGTTTTTGTGGCTCCACCGGGGGTTCCGCGGAGAGGAGGGGCACCCTACCAGCCCGGCCTCGCAACACCAACAAAAAACGCTCCGGGAACCTCCCTTTAACCAATTGATTTTATTGGCTAAATTTACCCCGAAAACAGCCTGAAAAAAGGCCTCGAAATGACCCCCAAAACAGCCCTCTCCAAGCCGTCGGTCGTTGTCTTCGACTTGGGTGGCGTATTGGTCGATTGGAACCCACGCCATCTGATGGACCGGGTCATCGCCGATGTCGCGCGGCGTGAGGATTTCCTCAGCAAGGTGCTGACAACGGACTTCCTGCTGGCGCTCGACGTCGCAAACGACTCTCGCGAAGCCGTGGCGCCGGCGCTCCGGCGCCATCCCGATTTCGCCGAGGAAATCGCCGCCTACATCGAGCGTTTTCCAGAGACGATCAACGGCGAATTCCCGGCGATGGCAGCGCTGGTGCGCCGCCTGCACGAGGCGAGCGTGCCGGTCTTCGGCCTCACGAACTGGGCCGGCGACACATTCACGCTGATGCGCCCACGGCTGCCCAGTCTCGCCCTTCTCCGCGACATCGTCGTCTCCGGACACGAAGGCATCGTGAAGCCCGACCACCGCATCTTCTCGTTGCTCTGCCAGCGTGGCGGGTTCGCCGCCTCGGAGGCCGTATTCGTCGACGACTCGCTACGCAACGTCGAGGCCGCCCGTGCCTTCGGCATGGCGGGCGTCCACCACCGCTCGGTGGAGCAAACGATTGCCGACCTCCAAACCTTCGGCCTGCCGGCGTGAAGCTCCCGCCGCAACTGGCCGACCTGCCCCAACCGCTCTACTTCTTCGACGGCTATTGCGTGCTGTGCAGCCGCTTCGTCGGCTTCTGCCTGAATCACGACGACGACGGCCAACTGAAGTTCGCCTCGACCCAGTCCGCGCTCGGCCAGCGTGTCGTGCAGGCGCTTGGCCTGCCGGTCTCCATGCTGGATCGAACGATCCTTCTGATCGAAGGCGACGCCGTCCATATGCGCTCGACGGCGGCGTTGCGATCCCTGCGCCACTTAAAGGGCTGGCCCCGCCTGTTGCAGCCGCTGCTGGGGCTGCCAGCGGTGCTGCGCGATCCGGTCTACGACCTCATCGCGCGCAACCGCTATCGCTGGTTCGGGCGCCAGCCGACCTGTTTGGTGCCGACGCCGCAAACCCGCGATCGCTTCGTCGATCTCTAGAACGGAATATCGTCGTCCAGCTCGGCCTTGCCGCCGCGCGCCGCCGGACGGCCACCACCGCCTCCACCGCTGCTCGGCGCGCTACCACCCATGCCGCCCATCTCGTCATCCATGGCACCGCCGCCCATGCCACCGCCTTCACCGGCGCCGCCACGGCCGTCGAGCATGGTGAGTGTGCCGCCGAAACGCGGCACGACGACCTCGGTCGTGTAGCGTTCCTGGCCGCTCTGGTCGGTCCACTTGCGGGTGGTGAGCTGGCCTTCGAGATAAACCTTCGCGCCCTTCTTCAGGTATTTCTGGGCGACCTCGGCCAGCTTGTCGTTGAAGATCACGACGCGGTGCCATTCGGTGCGTTCCTTGCGCTCCCCGCTCTGACGATCGCGCCAGGTTTCCGACGTCGCCACCGACATGTTCACCAGGGATCGGCCGTCCTGCATGGACTTCACTTCCGGGTCGCGACCCAGGTTGCCGATGAGAATGACTTTGTTGACGCTGCCCGCCATAGGGGCCTCCTTCGCTTTCCCGGTGCCACGGGACGCGGCACCTACCTCACGGGCGCGAACCTAGCCCCGGTCGCCTGTGCACAGCCACCAATTTTGGGTTGTATCGTTCCAGGTGAACTTCGCTCATGCTGCCCCTCTGCGAATTCATTCGTCCCCAACCGGGCCTATCCGTATCGTGAGGCCCATGAAGGACGCTTTCCACGTTCCCCAGGTCTCGCGCGGCGAGGCCTATGCCATGCTGGGCGGCGCGGCGCTGATGATGACCCTCGCCATGGGCCTGCGGCAGAATCTCGGCCTTTTCCAGGCGCCGGCATCGCGCGAGCTTGGCATTGCCATCTCCGACTTCGCGCTCGCCATCTCCGTGCAGCAGGTCGGCTGGGGCGTCAGCCAGCCCGTCGCGGGTCTCCTCGCCGACAAATACGGCACGCGCTGGGTCGCCTTGGCAGGCAGCCTTCTCTACATCGTCGGCATCCTCCTGACGGCGACTGCGCAGAGCGCCCTGCCGATCGTGATCGGCGCCGGCGTGATGATTGGCATCGCGCTGGCCTGCACGACCGCCGGCATCACCGCCAACATCGCCGCCCGCGTGGTCCAGCCGCAACGCCGCACCCTCGCCTTCGGGCTCGTCTCTGCAGCAGGTTCGGTCGGCACCATGCTGACGGCGCCGATTGCCGCCTACTTCCTGACGCACGAGGGCTGGCGCGCCGGCCTGTGGGCCTTCCTGATCCTGGCGCTTGCCATGCTGCCGGCGGCCTTCGTCGGCAGCCGCGCCGACCGTCTGCCCAACGGCATCGGTACCGACCGCAACCTGACCCTCGCCAAAGCCCTCGAGGAAGCGCGACGCCATAGCGGCTATGTCGTGATGTCGATCGCCTTCTTCGTCTGCGGCCTGCAACTCGTGTTCCTCACCACCCATCTGCCGACCTATCTGGCCCAGTGCGGCATGGATGCGAGCTACAGCGCCATCGCCCTGATGCTGATCGGCGGCTTCAACATCCTGAGCTCGTGGCTGTTCGGCTGGCTGGGCGACCGGTATCCCAAGCGCCTGCTGCTGGGCGCGATCTACCTGCTGAGGTCCGTCGCGCTCGCCCTGTTCTTCTCGTTTCCGCCCACGCCGCTCTCCGTCGTACTGTTCGGTGCGGTCATGGGGACGCTCTGGCTGGGCGTCATCCCGCTGGTGAACGGGCTGGTGGTGCAGATCTTCGGCCTGCGCTTCCTCTCGACCCTGACCGGAATAGCCTTCCTCAGCCACCAGGCGGGCTCGTTCCTGGGCGCCTGGGGCGGCGGCTATCTCTTTGATCTGATGGGCTCCTACGACCTGGCCTGGAAGATCGGCGTGCTGGTCGGCCTGGTGGCGGGCACGATGCAGCTGCTGATGAACGACCGGCCGACGGACCGGGTGGCGGCGCAGGCTGCGACAGCCTGACCGCCCGAGGTACTGACATTTCCTGACAGCGCCGTGGCGAATTACGCTGTGGATAGCCATATGCGCTGACTGCGCCCGTCGCGCTATTGTCGGAGCCAATGGCCAAGTCCCGCTTACCCACTGCCGAGCCCCTGCGTTACATCTCCGTCCGGGGCGCGCGCGAGCACAATCTCAAGAACGTCGACATCGACCTGCCGCGCGACAGACTGGTGGTGATCACCGGCCTGTCGGGCTCGGGCAAGTCCTCGCTCGCCTTCGACACGATCTATGCCGAAGGCCAGCGCCGTTACGTCGAGAGTTTGTCGGCGTACGCTCGCCAGTTCCTCGAGCTGATGCAGAAGCCCGACGTCGACTCCATCGAAGGCCTGTCGCCCGCGATCTCGATCGAACAGAAGACGACCTCGCGCAATCCGCGCTCGACGGTCGGCACCGTCACCGAGATCTACGACTACCTGCGATTGTTGTACGCCCGCGCCGGCACGCCGCGCTGCCCGGATC
>FTCZ01002957.1_pt1 | contig 22205 bp, 23 predicted proteins | sample 1658871 | NCBI WGS metagenome assembly FTCZ01 (sample SAMEA3914864, study PRJEB12502) | metagenome | biome: forest; material: soil | place: USA | collected 2012-03-12 | depth 0.3 m
CCTCAACGCGGTCGCGACCTTTGCCAAGACGATGCCGACCTTGCGGCCGACCTTGATGGTTATCGATCTCGACCGCTTCAAGCAGGTCAACGATTCCGTCGGGTTGACCGTTGGCGACTCCGTGCTGCTGACCATCGCTCGTCGCCTTGGCCGGTTGCTGCGCCCGCATGACACGCTGGCCCGGCTTGCCGGTGACAGCTTCGTCATGATCCTGCTCTCCGAAAGCAGCCCGGAACGCATTTCGGCCTTTGCCGATAATATCCGCCGCACCGTCACCGCGCCGATGACCTTCGCGGAGCAGGAAATCTATCTTACCGCCTCGATCGGCATCGCGCTCTACGAACCGCAGACCAATGCGAAGCGCGAGGATGTGCTGAAGAACGCCGAGATCGCCATGGTGCATGCCAAGCGTCTCGGCGGCGACAAGGTAACGGTCTTCCGCCCGCCGATGCGTTCGCAGCGCAACGACCGCCTGACGCTGGAGAGCGATCTTCGTCGTGCGGTGGAGCGCGGCGAGATGAAGGTCTATTTCCAGCCGATCGTCCGGCTGGAAGATCGCACCATTGCCGGCTTCGAGGCGCTGCTGCGCTGGGACCATCCGCGTCTTGGCCGGCTCAGCCCATCGGAATTTATCGGCATCGCGGAGGAAACCGGGCAGATCGTCGAGCTTGGCCTCTTCGCCCTCGAACGTTCGGCGCGGGAGCTGAAACTCTGGCAGAACGCACTGGTCGTCGATCCGCCGATCTTCGTCAGCGTCAACATCTCAAGCCGCCAGATGCTGCGTCACGACCTGCTGCATGACGTCAAGCACGTGCTCTCACGCTATCCGGTGCAGCGCGGCAGCCTCAAGCTTGAGCTAACCGAAAGTCTCGTCATGGAGAACCCGGAATATGCCGCGCAGATGCTGACGCGTATCCGTGATCTCGGCGCGGGCTTGTCGCTCGATGATTTCGGCACTGGCCATTCCTCGCTCTCCTATCTCGAGCGTTTCCCCTTCGACACGATCAAGATCGACCAGAGCTTCGTGCGCCATAATGGCCGCGGCAGCCGTCCGCTGATCCTGCGCTCCATGGTGACGCTGGCGCATGATCTCGGCATGAAAGTCGTGGCGGAAGGTGCGGAGACCGAGAGCGATACGGTGGAGCTCTACCAACTCGGCTGCGAATACGCGCAAGGGTTTGCTTTTGGTGAGCCGATGACGATTGCCGATGCGCGCAAGTTGATCGGCGTCACGGCGAGCGAGGCAGCCTGATCGTTCAGGCGTGGCCGGCGCTGTCGCTCAGCATGGCCGGATCGATACCGATCTTGCGCATGGCACGCTCATATTTGCCATCGAGATCGGCGCCGAAGATCAGGTCCCTGTCGGGAGGGCAATGCAGCCAGCCATTGCGCTGTACTTCGTCCTCAAGCTGCCCGGCCGCCCAGACGGCATAACCAAGCGCGAGTACGGCCGTATCCGGTCCTTCGCCATGCGCGATCGCCTTCAGAATATCGACCGTCGCGGTAAGCGCGATGCCGTCATCGAGCGGCAGGGTCGAATTCTCTATTTTATAATCGTCGGTATGCAGCACAAAGCCGCGTCCGGTATCGACAGGGCCGCCGCGCAGGACATTGATGCCCTTGGCAGCTTGCGGCAGCTCGATCTTGTCCTTCTTCGAAATAATATCGAGCTGAACCAGCAATTCCGGAAAGCGCATGTTCGGCGCGCGATGATTGACGATCAGTCCCATCGCACCTTCCGAAGAATGCGCGCACATATAGATCACGGAGCGCTCGAAAAATTCATCCGGCATGCCAGGCATAGCCACCAGCAACTGGCCGTCCAGATAGCCGCGCTCCCGCTCCGGCTTTTTGAAATCATCGAAATTCATCATGCGATGGTGGCACGCTCAGATAAAAGTGCAACCCTCCGGGAGTATTCACTTTCCCGTCACGTGAACGTTGCTCGTGATCTACGCGACATTCGTCTAATAGGATTGGCATGACGACGAATATCTCGAAACGCCATGCCCTTATCGGGTTCGCATTGGCCGTCTCGGGTGTCCTGAACCCGGCCCAGGCTGGCAGCGGCGCCTCCGACTGGTCGGACGGCCTTCACGCGAAGACCCGGCTCGTGACAGCCGGTCCACGCGATGCGGAAACCTGGCGCGCGGGCATCCAGATTCGCCTGGACCCTGGTTTCAAGACCTATTGGCGCACGCCTGGAAGCTCGGGCGTCCCGCCGGTTTTCGATTTCTCGCAGTCGCGCAACTTGAAGGCCGCGAAGGTGCTGTTTCCAGCCCCTGTCTACTTCCCTGACGGCGTCGACAAGGCGATCGGCTACAAGCACGAGGTGATCCTGCCCGTCGCCGTGCAACCACAGGACCCCGCCATGCCAGTCGATCTGGTGCTGAAGATGGACTACGCCGTCTGCGAAAAGCTCTGCGTACCCGTGCAGGCGGGCGTGATGCTGACCGTGACCGCGAAAGGCGTATTCGACCAGACAATCGCGGATCAACTGGCGGGCTTCGAAGCGCGCGTGCCGAAACCCGCGGCCGTCGGCGGACCGGGCTCCCTGGCTATTCTCGATGTGCAGGGCAACGATCCGGGGAATTATCTGGTCAAGCTGCGGGCGCCTCAGGGAGCAACGCCGCAAATTTTCGTTGAAGGGCAGACGGGCTGGTATTTCGATATTTCCGGTGGAGAGGCGGATGGCGACGCGCGTCGCTATACACTGAAGCTTGCGGAAAAACCTTCCAGCGAGAATAGCGCGAAAACGAGTGTTCTCCTCACCGTCGCTACGCCGGACCAGGCGATCGAGACGCAGGTCACTCTACCCGTCAGCGCAAAACAGTAAGACGCCTGAAAACGGTTCCTTCTTTTCGCGTCATGTTCTACCTGTAGCGCCCGAGAGCATCTTTCAGCCCTCGCACCCTTCTGGAGCCCTGCAATGACGATTTCCGTTGGTGATCACCTTCCCGAAGCGACTTTTCGCGTGATGACCGCCGATGGTCCGGCTCCACGCACCACGGCCGAGATTTTCGGCGGCAAGAAGGTCGTGCTCTTCGCCGTTCCCGGCGCGTTCACACCGACCTGTCACCGCAATCACCTGCCCGGCTTCGTCGAGAAGGCGGCCGCCATCCATGAGAAAGGCGTCGACACCATTGCCGTGGTTTCGGTGAACGACGTTTTCGTGATGGATGCCTGGGCAAAGGCGACCGGCGCAGGCGAGAAAATCACCTTCCTCGCCGATGGCAATGGCGACTTCGCCAAGGCGATCGACCTGGTACTGGACGCCAGCGGCAACGGCCTCGGCATCCGCAGCAAGCGTTATTCGATGGTCGTCGACAATGGCGTCGTCAAGCATCTCGCTGTCGAGGAAGCGCCTGGCAAGGCCGAAAAGTCCGGCGCCGAAGCGTTGCTCGGCAACCTCTGAGCCAGTTTGTTCCGGGAAAGGCCGCTGCCCAGCGGCCTTTTCTTTTGTCGATTCATGTGTAATTACACATTCGATGAATATCGATGTCGATCTCGTGGCGCGTTCCTGCCTTGGCTATCGCGCCCGCATGGCCACGCTGAACCTGTCGCGCATCTACAACGCGGCGCTGCGCAGCATCGATTTGCCCATCACCCAATTCTGGTTGCTCGTCGCCATAGCGCGCAATGTCGCCCGCACGCAGGACGCTTATGCCGCGGTGATCGGCATCGAACGCACGACCTTCCTACGTAATCTCAGGCTTCTGATCTCGCGCGGCTGGGTGGAGAAGCCAGAGGATGACGAAACGCGCCTCTATCGGTTAACCGCCGAAGGCGAAGCAGTGGTTGCGCGCGCCTTGCCCGTATGGGCTGCGGCGCAGGAAAAGATCGTCGCCAGCATCGGCGGAGATCATCTGACGGAAACCTATGACAGCCTGCGCCGTCTCGCGCGTCTTGCGCCAGCTTAGGAATTTCAATCGTAAGTGTAACTACACATCGCAGGGGAATAAGATGGCTCGTCCTGATTTCGAGTTCGTTGGCGTTACCGCTCCACAGGAGGCCGTTTCTGTTTCCGGCCTCGAGTTCCTGCGCGGCCTGATCGCAGGCCGGTTTCCGGCGCCGCCCTTCTCGAAAAGCACGAAGATCTGGCTAAGCAGCGCGGACGAAGGTCGCGTCGTCTTCGAGGGTGAGCCGGAGGAAGGTTTCTTCAATCCGCTCGGCACCATCCATGGCGGCTGGACGGCGGCGATCCTCGATAGCGCCATGGCTTGCGCGGTCCACAGCACGCTGAAGCCCGGTCAAACTTACACGACGGTCGAGATGAAGCTGAATTACGTCCGCGCTGTCATGCCGGGGCGCGGTATCGTCTCCTGCGAGGGGCGATTGATCCATGCCGGCAACAGGCTTGCCACCTCGGAAGGGTTTTTGCACGACGCCAGCGGCAAGCTGCTCGCGCATGGCACTGAGACCTGCATGATCCTCGAACCGCGGCTCTCATGATTTAAGGCTTAGTTCGGCCGCCGCCGAAACATCCACCGGTCCGCGCATGGCAGATTACTCCTCGTGAAAAAGGAGCCTGCCATGACGATTACTTGCTGCATCCGCTACACGCTGGACCCCTTCAAACTCGATCAGTTCGAGCAATATTCCCGCCGCTGGGCCGAGATCATCCCGGCCTGCGGTGGCGACCTGCTCGGCTATTTCATGCCGCACGAGGGCACGAACAACATTGCGCTGGCGATGATCTCCTTCGAATCGCTTGCGGCCTATGAGGCCTATCGCAAACGTCTGAAAACTGATGAAGCCGGCATGGCGAATTTCCGCTTTGCGCAGGAAAACCGCTTCATTCTGAGCGAGGAGCGGACCTTCCTGCGCGCCCTGCCGCCGGCCGGCGAATGACGGCGCCCATGCTCGAACGGGCGCATATGCTTGAGGGCGCCCCGCACCTGTTGCTGCGCGAACAGAGCGTGGCGGATGGTCACCCCGTGCTTTACATCCACGGCGCGACTTTCCCCTCCGCATGTTCGATCATGCACCGGTTCGATGGCGTCTCCTGGGCCGATCATCTGAATGGCTGCTGCTTCAGCGCGTACGGGCTGGACTTCGCCGGTTTCGGCGGTTCGGACCGTTATGAGGCGGTGCCGGAGAGGACGATTCCGGGGCGTTCGGAAACTGCGGTCGAGCAGATTTCACGCGCGGTGGATTTTGTCCGCGCGCACCACGGCGGCCAGCGCGTTTCGCTCATCGCCCATTCCTGGGGCACGATTGCAGCCTGCCTTTTTGCCAGCCTGCATCCGGAGGCGGTACAGGCGCTAAGCCTTTTCGGACCGATTATTCGCCGGGAAGGGCCGCCACGCGCATTGCCGGATGGGTCGACGCGACTGGTGACGATACGTCAGCAATACGACCGGTTTGTCGAGGATGTGCCGAAGGATCATCCGCCCGTGCTGCTTGACCGGCATTTCAAGCTGTGGGCTGAGGCTTATCTCGCAACCGATCCGGATAGCCGGATGCGAGAACCTCCGGCCGTGCTGATCCCGAACGGTCCGGCGGCTGATATTGCCGCCGCCTGGTCGGGAGAGATGCTTTACGATCCGGCGCGACTGATGATGCCGCTTCAGGTCGTGCGTGGCGCTTGGGACAGCCTTTGTACGGATGAGGATGTCGCCTGGCTCAGGAGGGACACGCCCGCCTGCGCGCGCTTTGAGGACGTCAAGATCAAACGCGGTACGCATCTGATGCATTTGGAAGAACAGCGGGGCGCGCTGCACGATGCCGCCGCCCGGTTTCTGCGCGAATGCCTGGAATTCATAAGAGACTGAAGGAGGACGCCATGATCGCCATCATCTTCGAGGTCGAGCCGGCAGAAGGCCGCCGTGACGACTATCTCGACCACGCCGCGCGGCTGCGGCCCATCCTGGAAAAGATGGACGGGTTCATCTCGGTAGAGCGCTTTCAGAGCATCACCGATCCAGGCAAGATGCTGTCGCTCTCCTTCTGGCGCGACGAGGCGGCGGTTGCCGGCTGGCGCAATCAGCCGGCTCACCGCGCGACGCAGGCCGCCGGGCGGAACGGCATCTTCAGGGATTACCGTCTTCGCGTCGCCGGCGTCATTCGAGATTACGGAATGGACGAACGGCGCGAGGAAGCGCCCGAAGATAGCCGGGCAACGTTCTCGATCTAGGCGCCCGACGGTCGCATCTGCGCCGGATCATAATAGAACCGCTCACGGAAAATCTTGTCGCCGCGCCACTGCTGGAGGGCGACTTCGTCCAGTTTGCGCGTGGTTCCCGCCGCATCGGTGACCTCGAACACCCAGTTGATGGCGACGAAATCGCCATCGACCAGAAATGTCTCGACCTTATGGGTATCGATCCGCTTCATGCGGGCAAGCGCGGTGCGTTCGTGCTCGACAAGCGTTTGGAGCCCGACGCGGGGCGGCGCGCCGTTCTCCTGCATGCTGGCGTCTTCGGTATAGAACTGCTCGATCGCGCCGACATGATCGCCGCTCTCGACAACCTTGATGAATTCCTGGACCTTTTCGCGGCTTGGCATGTCTGCTTCCTCCCAGCTGGCAGCGAGGAGATAGGGCAAACGCGCAAGATGCCGTGCCGAAAATCACACCTTCGGCGGCCCGGCGAGATCGGCGATATAGCCCCGGTTCCAGGTCGGGCAAATCCAGACTTCATTGATGACCACGCGCGGCGGCAGGCAGGCGATGTAACGGATCAGGTCGCCAACATCTTCAGGCTGCGCCATGCGGGCGCGATCCTCAGCGCTGACCGGGATCGGGCGTTTGTCGAGGATCGGCGTCGCGACCTCTCCGGGCAGCAGCGCAGTGCAGCGGATATTGTTGATGCATTCCTGCCGGTTGACGGTGTGGCATAGCGAGACCGCACCATGCTTCGCGGCAGTATAGGCCGCACCTGTCAGGTTGCCGATCGTGCGGCCTGCCATGCTCGCCGTGACGATGATGACGCCATCCTTCTGCGCTCGCATCATCGGCAATACCCCGGAGATGCAGTAGAACAGGCTGTTGAGATTGGCCCCGATTACCAGATCGGAGCCAGCCGGCGTCAGGTTGCTCCACATCCGGTCCGGCACGTTGGCCCCCGCATTCGCGATCAGGATTTCGAGCCGCCCGAAGGTTTTCTCGATCCAGGCGGTAATCTCGCCGACTCGTGCTGAATCCGTCATATCGCCGGCTTGCACATGCGCTTTTCCGCCGGCCGCTGAGATGCGCGCGGCGACATCCTCCAATGGAGCTTGACGGCGGCCAGTCAGCACCACTTCCGCGCCAATGGCCGCGAGCGCAAGGGCGGCGGCTTCTCCGATCCCCGATCCTGCGCCGGTCACCCACGCAATCTTTCCGTTGAGTTCATTCATGACACGTCCTCCCGAAATCAAGCGGGGATGACTGTCGAATCTCATGACGTGGAAGTCGATAGCCGTCTGGTGGCAATGATCTTGTAACCGGGACGGCTACCGAGCAGCCGTGCCTGACTTGAACGGCGCCATGCCTGCCCGCGCCAGAGCATCGGCGCGTTCGTTCAATTCGTTGCCGGCATGGCCTTTGACCCAATGCCAGGTCACGTCATGGCGAGCACGGGCTTCATCCAGTCTTTGCCAAAGCTCTGCATTCTTCACTGGCTTCTTGTCGGCGGTCTTCCAGCCATTGCGCTTCCAGCTATGGATCCAGCCATCGATGCCGCCACGCACATATTGGCTGTCGGTATGGAGATCGACGGCGCAGGAGCGTTTCAAGGCTTCAAGCGCCGAGATCGCCGCCATCAGTTCCATCCGGTTGTTGGTGGTCAGCGCCTCACCGCCGGAAAGCTCTTTCTCGCGGCCATTATAGATCAGGATCGCGCCCCAGCCGCCAGGGCCGGGATTGCCGCTGCAGGCGCCGTCCGTCCAGACCTCGACGCGGTCGTTCATGCCTCGAGTCCGTAGTCGCGAGCCGAGGAAACCTGCCGATGGAAGCGCAGCCGGCGATAGAAGGCCAGCGGATCATGCGGTTTTACCAATGCACCGGGCGGCACGTTCAACCAGTCGACCAGCCGCGTTAGCATGAAGCGCAACGCCGAGCCCTTCGCGAGCGTGGGCAGTGCTTCAACCTCGGCGGCTTCGAGCTTGCGGACCTTCTGATAACCGGCGAGCAACGCCCGGCCCTTGGTCAGGTTGAACGAAAAATCCGGCTCGAAGCACCAGGCGTTCAGACAGATCGAGAGGTCGTAGGCCAGCATATCGTTGCAAGCAAAATAAAAGTCGATCAGCCCGGAGATGCGGTCTTCGAGGAAGAAGACATTGTCGGGGAAAAGATCGGCATGGATGACGCCGGCAGGCAAATCCTTTGGCCAATCCCGCTCCAGTTGGCCGAGTATCTCGGCGGTCTCGCTTTCGAGATTGGCCTGCACCGTATCGGCGCGGCCGGCTGCCTGCTCGAACAGTGGTCGCCAACCGCCAACCGAGAGCGCATTGGCGCGGGTCAATCCAAAACCCTCGCCGGCAAGATGCAGTCTTGCGAGGGCTTCACCGAGCGCTGCGCAATGACGTGCGGCGGGACGGCGGACGGAAACGCCATCGAGAAAGGTACAGATCGCGGCGGGACGTGTCGCCAGCCGACCGAGCGCAGAGCCATCACGGTCGCGCACAGGTAGCGGGCAGGTAAGCCCCTGCTTGGAAAGGTGTTCCATCAAGCCAAGGAAGAAGGGCAGGTCCTGCTCCTTCACCCGCTTCTCATATAGGGTGAGAATGAAGCTGCCCTTGGCCGTCTTCAGCAGGAAGTTGGAATTCTCGACGCCTTCCGCGATGCCCTTGCACGAGAGCACTGGCCCGATGTCGTAGCGTGCAACGAAGCCGGAGAGCTCTTCGTCGGTGATCTCGGTGTAGACCGCCATCAGGCCTCCGCCGCGCGCAATTGCCGGGGCAGCGGGAAGAACACGCTTTCATCGGCCGTCGAAACTGTTTCGACCGTCACGTCGTAGCGGTCCGCGAAGGCGTCGATGATCTCCTCGACCAGCACTTCCGGCGCGGAAGCGCCAGCAGTGATGCCGAGCGAGCCGATCTCGCCGAACAGGGCCCAGTCTATGTCTTCGGCGCGCAGCACGAGCCGGGCGGTCGCACAGCCTGCCCGTTCCGCCACCTCGCGCAAGCGTTGTGAGTTGGATGAGTTGGGGCTGCCGACCACGATCATCGCCTCAACCATCGGCGCGACGCGCTTCACAGCTTCCTGCCGGTTGGTGGTGGCGTAGCAGATGTCTTCCTTGTGCGGTCCGGTGATCGCCGGGAAGCGCCGCTGCAGCGCCTCGACGATCGCGCGCGTATCATCGACCGAGAGCGTCGTCTGTGTAACGAAGGCAAGCGTTTCGCCCTGTTCCTCGGGCAGCTTCGAAACATCCGCGACGGTCTCGACGAGCCGCACCGCACCTTCCGGCAACTGGCCCATCGTGCCGACCACTTCCGGGTGGCCCGCATGGCCGATGAGAATGACGGTGCGGCCGCGCTTATGGTGCAGTTCCGCCTCACGGTGGACCTTTGTCACCAGCGGGCAGGTTGCATCAATTGCGAAGAAATTTCGTTCCTCGGCTTCCGCCGGCACCGATTTCGGAACGCCATGCGCGGAAAAGATCACCGGCGCATCGGTTTCCGGCACCTGATCAAGTTCGTCGACGAAGATTGCGCCCTTCCGGCGCAGGCTCTCGACGACGTATTTATTGTGCACGATCTCGTGGCGCACATAAACCGGCGGGCCGTATTGCTTCAGTGCTTCCTCGACGGCGTCGATCGCGCGGACCACGCCGGCGCAGAAGCCGCGCGGCGCGCATAGGATCACCTTGAGTGCAGGGCGGGCGGTGTCGCTCATGCCGTGCCTTGTGACCTTGCGGCCGGGTTCCGTCAAGCGATGCGCCGCCCCGCTCGGCCTTCGATACTGGATTTGCGCAATCCGCTCCGATAGGACACCGCTCAGGCTCGCGGCGTGCGAACGTCAATCGAAGGGAAGCGTGGATGCCGACAACCGCAGAGCATGCAGGTCTTTTGCCGCAGGTGCTGATGTTCCTGGCCGCGGCGGTGATCGGCGTGCCCGTGGCTCGCTTCGCGGGGCTTTCTGCGGTGCTTGGCTATCTCGTAGCTGGCATCGCCATTGGGCCATCCGGGTTCAAGCTGTTCACCGAGCCGCAGACCCTCACCGGAATCGCCGAACTCGGCATCGTGATGTTCCTGTTCCTGATCGGGCTGGAACTGAAACTCTCGCGGCTCATGGAACTCAGGCGCGACATATTCGTGCTCGGCCTGCTTCAGATGCTCATTACGGTCGCGTTGATCTTCGTCCTGCTGCGCTTCCGGGGCGATAGCGCCGCACTCGGCATCGTCGCCGGTATCGCGCTTGCGCTCTCCGCCACCTCGATCGGCCTGCAGATGCTGGAAGAGCGCGGCGAGTTACAAAGTCCCGGCGGCCAGAAGCTGTTCGCCATCCTGTTGTTCCAGGATATCTCGGTCGTGCCCGTGCTCGGCCTTATGCCGCTGCTTGCGCCGGGGGCGAGCGAAGTCGCTTCCTCCAATGCCGTGCTGGCCGGCGTCGCGAGCGGCATCGGCGCGATCGCCGTCATCGTGCTGGCTGGCCGCTACCTGCTCAACATCGTCTTCGGCCTGCTGGCGCGTTTCGGTGCGCGCGAGGTGATGACGGCCGCCGCTTTGCTCGTGGTGCTCGGCAGCGCGGTGCTGATGAGCGTCGCCGGCATGTCGATGGCGCTCGGGGCCTTTCTTGCCGGCCTGCTGCTGGCGGAATCGAATTTTCGGCATGAGCTCGAAGCGGATATCGAGCCCTTCCGCGGCTTGCTGCTCGGCCTGTTCTTCCTCGCCATCGGCATGGGCATCGATCTGCAACTTTTGAAGGCGCATTGGCTGCTGATCGTCGGCGGTGCCTTGCTGGTATTGCTGGTCAAGCTCGTCGTCATCGGCGGGTTGCTGAAGGCCTCCCGCTTCAACCTGGCGGACGCGCTCCGCTTCGGCTCGCTGCTGACGCCGGCTGGCGAATTCTCCTTCGTGTTGCTGCCGCTCGCCGCACAGCTCAATCTGATCGCTGCCGATAGCGCCAATCTCTTCACCGGCATAGCGGCGCTATCCATGCTGCTCGGGCCGGTTGCCGCCAAGGCGATCGATGTTGCGCAGCGTCGCCTCAAATCCGACGATCCCGACGACGAGATTGAGGAGGATTTCGAGGGCGCGGGCGGCCAGGTGCTGGTGATCGGCTTCGGCCGCTTCGGCCAGCAGGTCACGCAAATCCTGCTTGCCGCCAATATCGACACCACCGTGATCGACAAGGATATCGAGCAGGTGCGTGGCGCGGCGCGTTTCGGCTTTCGCGTCTATTATGGCGATGGCACGCGGCTTGACGTGTTGCGCGCAGCCGGCGCGACGAATGCTCGTGTTATCTGCCTCTGCATCGATCATGTGCCGAGCAGCTTCGTGATCATCGAGATGATCCAGGCGAATTTCCCATTGGCGAAAATCCATGTCCGCGCCTTCGACCGCCGCCACGCCATCGACTTGATGGGGCAGGATGTCGACTATGTCGTGCGCGAGACCTTCGAGGCGGCGATGGAATTCGGCGGCGGCACGTTGATGGAACTCGGCCAGGAGGAGGAGCGCGCCCTGGAAATCGTGCAGGACGTCCGCAAGCGCGATGTCGCCAGGCTCCAGCAGCAGAAGGCGGCCGGCATGTTCGGCGGCATCGACCTGCTCAGCGGCGGCAAGGTGCAGCCCGAGCCGCTTGCCGCGCCGAAGCGCAAGTCGCGCGCGCTCACCGAGGAAACCGAGGCGATGATCAAGGCGGAGAAATCGGTGAAGCCGACAGCGGATGCCGCCGAATGAAGCAGCCCCTGATTTCAGGAGAAGCGCGCTTCACCAAAGGTCCGGTGATGCGCCACATCATCGAGTTGACCGTCACCGGCGCGATCGGATTGATGGCGATCTTCTTCGTCGATTTCTTGAGCCTGCTTTATATCTCCTGGCTCAAGGACGAGACGCTGACGGCTGGCGTCGGTTTCGCGACCACCGTGCTGTTCTTCGCCACCTCCTTCAATATCGGCCTGATGATCGCGATCGGTGCGCTGGTCTCGCGGGCTGTCGGCGCCGGCTCTCTGGACAATGCGAAGCGGCTTGCCTGGTCCTGCCTGATCTGGTCCGGGCTGACCTCGGCTCTCGTGTCGGTGCTGGCGATGCCATTCCTGGAACTGCTGCTGACGAGGATCGGAGCCTCGGGGCACGCATTGGTCGTTGCGCGCGATTATCTCTGGATCACCATGCCGGCGAACGCCTTGATGGCGCTCGGCATGGGCCTGTCGAGCGTGCTCCGCGCCGTCGGCGATCCTCGCCGCGCGATGAATGTCACGCTCGCCGCCGGTATCGTCACCGCCTTCATGGACCCACTGCTGATCTTCGGCTTCCATCTCGGCGTCACTGGGGCCGCGATCGCCACCGTCATCTCGCGGATCGTCTTCATCGTCGTCGGCTTCTACAGCGTCATCGTCGTGCACCGCTTCACGGTGCGCCCGTCGTTGACGGAGATCCGCGCCAGCTTCCGGCCGCTCTTCGGCATTGCGGGCCCCGCGATCCTCACGAATATCGCGACGCCGGTCGCCAACGCCTTCATCATGCGGTCGCTGGCGCCTTTCGGCGATGCGATTATTGCCGGCAACACGATCCTCGATCGCCTCGTGCCGCTCGCCTTCGGCGCGCTCTTCGCTCTGACGGGAGCGCTCGGCCCGATCTTTGGCCAGAATCTTGGCGCGCGGCGCTATGATCGATTGAGCCGGGCGTTGCGTGACGCACTGCTCTGCGCCGGTATCTATGTGGGTGTCGTCTGGCTGTTGCTGCTGCTTGGCCGCGATGTCGTTCCCGCAATATTCGGGGCGACCGGAAAAACAGCCGAGTATGTCCGGTTTTTCTGCCTGATCGCCGGGCTGATCTGGGGCTTTAACGGCATGCTTTTCGTCGCGAACACCGCCTTCAACAATCTCGGCTTCCCGCTGCTGTCGACTGGCTTCAACTGGGCGCGCGCAACGCTTGGAACCGTGCCCTTCGCGGCAATGGGTGCGATGCTCGGCGGTCCCTCGGGACTGCTCATCGGTGTTGCTTGCGGCTCAGCGCTGTTTGGCACGTTGGCGATCCTCGTCGCCTTCCGGCAGGTCGGCCGGCTGGAGAGCCGCGATACGGCCTCCCCGAAGGTTGTGGCGGATGGGCTTCCGCCCTAAGCTCGCGCAAAGCCGCTGAGACAGGGGACGGAAATGCCAAATCTCTTCGAAATGATGCAGGCAGCCCATGGCGGCGACGCCATGCAGACGCTCTCCAGGCAGTTTGGCCTCTCGCCCGAGCAGACGCAGAATGCCGTTTCCGCGCTGATGCCGGCCTTTTCCATGGGCTTGCAGAAGCAGACGGAAAGCGCCGATGCGCTCGGCAACCTGTTCCAGTCCATGTTCGCTGGTCCTTATGCCGCGGCCTTTTCGAGCCCGCAGAAGGCCGTCGAGCCGACGACCGTCAACGCCGGCAACATGATGCTGAACCAGATGTTCGGTTCGCAGGCGGTCACCAATCAGGTCGCCCAGCATGCCGCCGCCATGAGCGGGGTGAGCAGCAGCCTGTTGCAGCAGATGATGCCGGTGATCGCCTCCATGGTCATCGGCGGGCTTTTGAAGGGCACTGGCAACAATAATGGGCTGGGCGGCATCCTCGGCCAGATGATGGGCGGCGCGCAGGGCAGCAATATCGGCGATATTCTCGGGCAGATGATGGGGCAAGGTCGCCAGCAGCAGCCGATGCCGCAATCAGGCAGTCCATTCCCTGGCGGGCTTGGCGATATCCTTGGCCAGATGATGGGGCAGGGTCGCCCCCCTCAGTCGGCCCCGGCGCCTGCTCCTAGCAACAATCCCTATCCCGGTGGCTTCGGCGATATCCTCGGCCAGATTTTCGGCGGCGCTCCGAGCAGCCGGCAACCAGAGCCAGAGGAAGAAGAGCCTGAAGCCGAACCGGCCCCGCAACAATCATCGTCCAATCCCGGCATCGATATATTGAACTCATGGTTCAAGGCCGGCACCGAGATGCAGGACGCCCATTTGAAGGGCTTGCAGGATATCTTTGACAAGATGAATGACCCGACGCCGAAGCGCTGAGCGGGTTATTTTTCTTTCGTCGAAAGCGGCGGTTCCGGAACAATCTGTGCGAAAAAGCACGCGGCAGGCTAAACATTCTTGTCGCTTATTATTTATCTGCCTAAGATCACCCAAAGTGATTGAAGGGGCCGATAAAGCTCGGCCTCCGGGAGGTTGAGATGGCTCATTTGCTCGATATCGATCAGTTGCGGACGTTGATTGCGATCGCGGATACTGGTTCCTTCACCCGTGCTGCTGATGTCGTCCACAAAACTCAGTCCGCTGTTTCGATGCAGATGAAGCGCCTTGAGGAGCGCGTTGGCCGTGAGCTTTTCGCCAAGGATGGCCGCGCCGCCAAGCTGACCGAGGATGGCGAGCGGCTGCTCGACTATGCGCGGCGCATCGTGCGCCTCAACAGCGAGTGCATCTCGACCTTCACCGATGCGCGCCTGACCGGCCGCGTGCGGCTTGGCGTGCCGGATGATTATGCCGACCGCTACCTGCCGGAAATCCTGGCGCGCTTCACCGAGTCCAATCCGCAGGTCGAGGTGACCGTGGTTTGCGAGCCGACGCCGATCCTCGTCGAGCATATCCAGCATGGCGGGCTGGATCTTGCGATCATCACGCATGCCTCGACGCTTCATGCCAGCGAGATCGTGCGCCACGAGCGCCTCGTCTGGGTCACCTCAGCACGCCACAGCGTGCATGAGCAAAGCCCGTTGCCGCTGGCGCTCGGCCGCCCGACCTGCAACTGGCGTCAGGCAGCGACCGAGCGGCTCGAAGCGCAGGGCAAGAGTTTTCGCGTGCTCTATGCGAGCTGGAACTCCTCCGCCGTCGGCGCGGCGGTGCTCGCCGGCCTTGCTGTCGGCGTGCTCCCGGAAAGCGCCATCCGTCCCGGTATGCGCGTGCTCGGCCCCTCTGATGGTTTCGCAGCGCTGCCATCGGTAAAGATCGCGCTGATCCGCAACCGGCACGAAGCTTCGAACCTCGCCGATGCGCTGGCCGGCCATATCATCCAGAGCCTCGACAACCTCTCCGGCCGCGAGCCGGAGCGCACCACGATGCCGCTCGCTGCCGAGTAGCAAATAAGAGTTGTCTAGACATTTTGCCTATGGCATGAAGCGGCGGAGCTGACCGGCTCCGTTGCTTTTTGCTTGAGGTGGCTATGTCGATCATCCGCAGCGTGGAAGAGCTGGAAGCGCTTTACGGCGTTCCGAACGATGCCTCGACGGTGAAGGTGACGAGCCGCGTCACGCCGGAATATCGCAAGCTGATCGAGGTCTCGCCCTTCGCGGCGCTGGCGACTTGCGGGCCGGAAGGGCTTGACTGCTCGCCGCGCGGCGACGGGCCAGGTTTTATCCGCATCCATGACGAGCGCATGCTGATGATGCCGGATCGGCGTGGCAATAACCGAGTCGACTCGCTGCGCAACATCGTCCGCGATCCACGCATCGCACTCTTCCTGATGATCCCCGGTTCCGGCACAACCTTGCGCATCAACGGCACGGCCGAGCTTTCGGTGGATGAGGGTTTGCGAAACTCTTTCCTGATGGAGGGCAAGGCTCCGCGCTCGGTGATCGTGATGACGATCGAGGAAATCTATTTCCAATGCGCCCGGGCCATCGTCCGTGCCGACCTCTGGAACCCGGAAAAGCACGTGGCGCCAGGCTCGCTGCCGACACCGGGACAGATTTTGGCGGCAATGAGCGCGGAGACGGTCGGCGGCTCGGAGTACGACCGCATCTGGCCACAACGCGCGAAAGAGACGATGTGGTGAAACCGGCTAACGCCGCAGCACCAGCACATTCCCGGCCAGCGCCAGCACCGTCCCGATCACCGCTGGCAGCGTCCAGACATACCCCTCGAACACCGTCGAGATCGCCAGCGCCACGATCGGGAACATCACGGTGGCGTAGCCAGCGCGGCCGGGACCGATGCGGCCCAGCAGGGTCAGATAAGCCCAGAAGGCGAGCACTGAGGCCGAAAGCGCCAGGAAGATCAGCGAACCGAGATAGCTTGCGCTCATGTCGAGCGCGAAGGATTGGCCGCGCCCCAGCCCGAACAGGCCGATCAACCCCGCACCATAAAGCATGCTCCAGGCGGTCGCGGCGATCACCGGCACGCCATTATGCTGGCTGGCGGCTGAGACCAGATTGCCAAAGCAGAAGCAAAGCGTACCGAGGATGCACAGGCCCAGCCCGCCGAGCGCCGCATGATCGAAGCGGCTGCCGAGAATCTGCGGCGCAAACAGTAAGGCGATGCCGATCGCACCGAGAAGCGCGCCGGCCAGCGTGCGCTTGTCGACCTTCTGGCGGAACAGGACGAAACCGAGCCCAAGATTAAAGATCGAGGCCGTCGAGAAAACGACCGAAAGCAGCCCGGACGGCAGCACCTGCGCGCCGTAATAGAAAAACGTGAAATTAGCGCAGAACAGACAGAAACCCATCGCCACGAACAGGCGATGCGCGGCGAGCGGCAGCCGCAGGTTCTGTCCTGTCGCCAGCGCCAGGCCAATCATGCATATGCCTGCGATGAGAAAGCGCCAGAACACCGAAATTTCCGGCACGACGAATGTGCCGACCTGCATATGCACGCCAATCCAGCTCGTGCCCCAGGCGAAGAGCACCAGCGAATAAAGCAGGAAATCGAAAGGTTTCAGGCGGGCGGGGTTCATTGCCCGCTTTTTAGGCGGAGGAGGGTCGCTCGAATAACGCATTTCCGCGATGGCAGGCATAAGTCGCCGAGATTTGAGCGCGAAATACTTGTGCGGCCCGCCACGGTGGTTCAATAGCTGCCGGACTTGGCGCAGGCCGCCGCGTTACGAGACCCTCAATCTTGCCCAGCTACGCCGTCAAAGAAATCTTCCTCACGCTGCAAGGCGAAGGCGCGCAGGCGGGGCGGACGTCGGTGTTTTGCCGATTTGCGGGCTGCAATCTTTGGTCCGGCCGCGCGGAAGACCGGGCAACGGCGCAATGCACCTTCTGCGATACGGACTTCGTTGGGATGGATGGTACCAAGGGTGGGCGCTATGCGACCGCTGAGGGGCTGGCCGCGACCATGGCCGCCGAGTGGGGCGATGACGAGCGCGAACGGTTCTGCGTGCTGACGGGCGGCGAGCCGCTGCTCCAGGTCGATGAAGCGCTGGTCGCGGCGCTGCACGCCCAAGGGTTCGAGATCGCGGTCGAGACCAACGGCACGGTCGAGCCGCCTGATGGGCTCGACTGGATCTGCGTCAGCCCCAAGGCGGCTAATCCGCTGAAGATCACCAGCGCGCATGAACTCAAGCTGGTCTATCCGCAGCCCGAAGCCATGCCGGAGCGTTTTGCGGCTTTGCAATTCGAACGCTTCTCGCTGCAACCGATGGACGGGCCGGCCGTCGCCGAAAACACCCAAGCTGCGATCGCCTATTGCATCGCCCATCCGCAATGGCGGTTGAGCGTCCAGACCCATAAATGGACCGGCATCAGATGAAGATCACCCAAAGCTTCACCTTCGAGGCGGCGCACCGCCTGCCGAACGTGCCAACTACGCATCGCTGTCACCGCATGCACGGCCATTCCTATCGCGTGGACCTGCGGCTCGAAGGACCTGTCGATCCGCACACCGGTTTCGTCGTCGATTTCTTCGATGTCGAGGCGGCTTTCGGCCCGCTGCTGAAGCGGCTCGATCACCATTGTCTCAATGAGGTCGAGGGGCTTGAAAACCCGACCGCCGAGAATATCGCGGTGTGGATTTTCGAGCGGGTGAAACCGGGGTTGCCACTGCTTTCGGCGGTAACGGTCTACGAGACGCCGATGTGTTGGGCGGAGTACGAGGGGCCTTAAGCCCCTCCTGCGATTGTATCCCGCTTTCGCGAGAATGACGGCTGAAAGCATCGCGCCTTCTCGTCGGGGTCGGCGGGGCAAGCCCGCCGATGACGTTTGCGCTATTCCGCCGCCAGCGCCTTCTCGAACGCGTCAAGCGTATGCGCCACATCGGTCTCGGTATGTGCCAGCGAGATGTAATATTTGCCGTCACCCTTCAGCACGCCGTTGTCGCGCAGGCGCTTGTTGATGCGCTTCTGGCGCTCGGCGTCGGCGCGGAACATGCCGCGATAGTCGCGCACGTCTTCCGACGTGAAGAGCACGTCGAACATGATCGGCGCACCCACGACCTTGCCGGGGATGCCGGCCGCCGCCACACGCTCCTCCAGCCCCTTCATCAGCGCTGTACCGGTTGCGAAAACCTTCTCGTAGACGCCGGGTTGATTGAGGATATCGAGCGTTGCAAGACCGGCCGCTGCCGCGACCGGATTGCCTGAAAGCGTGCCGACCTGCGTGAGAAAACGGTCTTCCGCCACCTTCGCCTTGTCGAAATGCGCCATGATCTCGGCCTTGCCGGCGATCGCCGCCAGCGGAAAACCGCCGCCGATGACTTTCCCGAGTGTGCAGAGATCGGGCGTGACGCCGTAAAATTCCTGCGCGCCGCCATAGGCCATGCGGAAACCGGTCACGACCTCGTCGAAGATCAGCACGATGCCGTATTCTGCTGTTATGGCGCGTAGCGCTTCCAGGAAGCCCGGCGCGGGCGGGATCAGGCGCTGTAACGGCTCGACGATAACGCAGGCGAGCTCGTCATGGTGCTCGCGGATCATCGCGACCGCATGCTCGATATCGTTGAAGGGCGCGACGAGCATTTCCTGCTGCACGCTCGCCGGAATGCCGGGTGAATCCGGCACGGCATTCGGAAAGTTGACGAGGCGCTTCGGCGCAAGGCTCATCAGCGCGTAATCGCTCATGCCGTGATAGCCGCCCTCGAATTTCAGCACCTTGTCGCGCTGGCGATAAGCGCGGGCGAGGCGCATGGCGTAGGCGTCAGCCTCGGTGCCGGTCGAGACGTAGCGGACCTGGTCGGCGCAAGCCATGGCCGAGACGATGCGCTCGGCCAGCAGAATGCCGTGTTCGTTATTGGCGAAGAAGGTGGTGCCCCGCTCAAGCTGCTCGCGGGCGGCGGCGGTGACTTCCGGGTGATTGTGCCCGACGAACATCGGGCCGGAGCCGATGAGGAAATCGATATATTCGCGGCCCGTCACATCCCAGACATGGCCGCCTTTGCCCTCGCGGATGATGATATCGGAGGCCATGTTGCCGAAACCGCCGGCAGGCAGTACGCGCCGCGCGGTTTCCATCAGCAGCTTTTCGTGCTCGGCGCTGGAAATATCGTTCATGGCTTGGCCTCCTCATTTCTGTTGAGGCAAATCCATCCACGTTCCGTGCCAGAGCGCAAGCTATTCGCTGGCCAATCGCTCCCGTTGCAAATCGCTGCGGGTCTTCGGCTTGCCGCGAATCTTCAGATCATCGAGGTCGGCGCGCTCGCGCACCGAGTTGCGGAAAATCTGGTCCTTGCCCGGCGCATAGGGTTTCGGGCAGGCGATATCCGCGCCGTACCAGGCGGCGGCCCGCATGGTGAAGAACGGATCGACGAGATGTGGACGGCCGAGCGCGACAAGATCGGCGCGGCCCGCCGCGAGGATCGTATTGGCCTGGTCCGCGCTGGTGATCGCGCCGACGCACATGGTCGCAACCTTCGCTTCGTTGCGGATCTGGTCGGAAAACGGCGTCTGGAACATGCGGCCATAGAAGGGTCGCGCCTCGCGCGTCGTCTGACCGGTCGAGACATCGACGAGATCGACACCGGCCTGTTTGAAGGCTTCCGCGATGCCGACGGCCTCCGCATCCGACAGGCCACCCGGCTGCCAGTCGGTCGCGGAAAGGCGCACCGACATCGGCTTGTGGGCCGGCCAGACGGCGCGCAGCGCTTCGAAGATTTCGAGCGGGAAACGCAGACGGTTCTCGAGCGAACCGCCGTATTCGTCGGTGCGATGGTTGGTCAGCGGCGAGAGGAAGCTCGCCAGCAGATAGCCATGCGCGCAATGAAGTTCGAGCATGTCGAAGCCGGCACGTTCGCCGCGCTCCGCCGCCTGCACGAACTCGCCCTTGATCCGGTTCATATCAGCGCGCGTCAGTGCGCGCGGCACTTGGCTTTCCGGATAATAGGGGATGGCGGAGGCCGAGACGATCTCCCAATCGGCTTGCGGCAGCGGCCGGTCCATACCTTCCCACATCAGTTTTGTCGCACCCTTGCGGCCGGCATGGCCGATCTGGAGACAGATCTTTGCGGCCGAATTGGCGTGGGTGAAATCGACGATGCGTTTCCAGGCGGCTTCCTGCTCGTCGTTCCAGATTCCGGCGCAACCATGTGTGATGCGGGCATCCGCCGCGACGCAGGTCATTTCCGTGAAGATCAGCCCTGCGCCACCCGTGGCGCGCGAACCGTAATGCACGAGATGAAAATCGCCCGGCAGACCGTGCTCCGCCGAATACATGCACATCGGCGACATCACGAGCCGGTTCGCAACCGTCATCTCACGCATCTTGAAGGGCTGAAAGGCCGGCGGGACCGGCTTTTCAACGTCGATGGCAAAACCTTGCGCTGAGACCGTCTTCGCAAAAGTCTTGTCCACCTCGGCGATGAAATCCGGCGCGCGCAGGCGCAGGTTGTCATAGGTGATAGCCTTGGCGCGGGTCATCAGGCCGAAAGCGAATTGCACCGGATCGTAGTTCCAGAAGCGTTCGAGATGCTCGAACCACACGAGTGAAACGTCGGCGGCGTGCTGGGTCTTTTCCACCTCCTCGCGGCGGCCGGTTTCGTAGGCGGCAAGCGCCTTCTCGACCGTGCCCTGCTTCTCGAAGGATTCGTAGAGCGCCATCGCGTCCTCGATCGCGAGCTTCGTCCCCGAGCCGATCGAGAAATGCGCGGTCGCCTTGGCGTCGCCGACCAGGACCATATTGTCCCTCACCCAGCGCTTCGAGCGGATCATCGGGAAATTGCGCCAGATCGACCGATTGGTGAGGATCGGGTGTCCCTGCAGGAACGCGCCGAAGATTTTTTCCATGAGCTTGGCGGACTCCGCTTCGCTCTTCGTTGCCAGGCCCGCGCGTTCGAAGGTTTCGGGATCGGTTTCGAACACCCAGGTCGAGCGTCCCGTCTCATATTGATAGGCGTGCGCGATGAAGGGTCCCCACTCCGTTTCCTCGAACAGGAAGGTGAAGGCGTCGAGTGGGCGGGTGGAGCCCATCCAGGCGAATTTGTTCGGCCGAAGATCGGTTTCGGGTTGGAAATGGCCGATATTCTGCTCGCGAAAACGGGAGTTGATGCCGTCCGCCAGCACGATCAGGTCGGGTGAGCCGAGCTGCGCGAGGTCTGTCACCTCCGTGCCATGCACGATCTCGACGCCGAGCTCGATCGCACGATCTTCAAGCGTTTGAAGCAGCGACGAGCGCGAGCAGCCGCAGAACCCGTTACCGCTGATGCGCCGCACCGAGCCGCGAAAATGAATCGAGATATCGTCCCAGTAGGAAAAACGCTCGGTGATCGCCTTGTAGCTTGGCGCGTCGTAGCGCTCGAGATTATCGAGCGTCGCATCGGAGAAGACTACGCCGAAGCCGAAACTGTCTTCCGGCTTGTTGCGTTCATAGATGGTGATGGCGGCCTGCTTGTGCCGCTTGCGCATCAGGATCGCGAAATACAGGCCGGCGGGTCCGCCGCCGATGATGGCGATTTTCATCGAGCCTCATCCTCCCCAACAGCGCCTTCCAAAGCGAAGTGTTTTAAGCCTAAAGTGTCTTGAACATCGTGGCAATATGTTTTAAGCATAAAATATATGGAGCGAAACATGCTGGCAGGAAAGCAGGCGCTGGTCACGGGAGGAAGCCGCGGAATCGGCCGCGCCGTGGCGCGCGGGCTGAAGGCCGCGGGCGCCGCCGTCACCATCGTCGGGCGCAATGCCGAGACGCTGGAAGCTGTCGTTCTGGAAGGCGATGCCGATGCATTTCTCGTCGCCGATGTTTCCAATATTGAAGCTCTGAAAAACGCCGTTTCGACCTTGCCAAATGCCATCGATGTCCTGGTCGCCAATGCGGGCGTCGCGGAATCCGCGCCTTTCCTCAAGACCGATGCGGCAATGTTCGGCCGCTTGTTCGATGTGAACGTGATGGGCGTGGTCAACGCCTTCCAGGCGGTGCTTGCGCCGATGCTCGAAAAGCGCGATGGCCGGCTGATCGC
>FTCZ01001138.1_pt1 | contig 22056 bp, 25 predicted proteins | sample 1658871 | NCBI WGS metagenome assembly FTCZ01 (sample SAMEA3914864, study PRJEB12502) | metagenome | biome: forest; material: soil | place: USA | collected 2012-03-12 | depth 0.3 m
AAGACGTCGCGCGTCCTGCTGATCAACAGCGAAGGCAATCTCGGCGAAGGCTCGGCCTGAGCCGGGGGCTGGCCCGGCGCCAGCCGGCGCACTACCCTTGCCGCAACTTTCCAGGAGTATCCCGTGCAGCTTCAGCTCAAGACGTGGCAGTTCGTCGAGGACTATCTCAAGACCAAGACCGGCATCATCATCCCGATCGGCTCGACCGAGCAGCACGGGCCGACCGGCCTGATCGGCACCGATGCGCTCACCGCCGAGATGATCGGCCGCGGCGTCGGCGAGAAAGTGGGCGCGTTGGTGGCGCCGACCATCTCGGTCGGCATGGCGCAGCATCACCTCGACTTCGCGGGCTCGATCACGCTCAAGCCCACGACCCTGATCGCCGTCGTGCGCGACAACGTGCTGTCGCTCGCCAAGCACGGCTTCACGCGCTTCTTCTTCGTGAACGGCCACGGCGGCAACATCGCCACCGTCACTGCGGCCTTCTCCGAGATCTATTCCGAGCGTTCGATGGAGCGCATGAGCAACCAGCCCTCGATCAAGTGTGCGCTTCGCAACTGGTGGGACAGCCCGGGCATCAAGCGCCTCAGCTCGGAACTCTATCCGACCGGCGAAGGCAGCCACGCGACCGCGTCGGAAGTGGCGCTGACCTGGTACAAATATCCCGAGACCATGGATCGCCGCGTGCTCGAGCCGAGGATCGCGCCGAATGGCTCGTTTGCCGATTCGGAAGACTATCGCCGCGCCTTTCCCGATGGCCGAATCGGCTCCGACCCGAGCCAGGCGACGCCCGAGCACGGCAAGCGCTTCTACGACCAGGCGGTCGAGGACGTGGCGCGCGACTACGAGAGCTGGGTCTCGCGCTGAAAGGATCAGCCGGTCGGCGGCTTGCCAGCGTTAACCGCCAATTGAGCCGCGAATGCCCGCTTGTAGGCGGGCCGCGCTTCGCCGCGGGCGACATAGGCGGCCAGGTTCGGATATTCGTCGAGGATGCCCGATGCTCTCAGCCTGAGCAGCACGGACACCATCATCAGGTCGCCCGCGCTGAACCCGCCATCGAGCCAGTCGGCCCTGCCAAGGCGGACGGAAAGCGGCGCCAGCCGGTCGCGGATGCGACCCTCGACCAGGGGCAGGCGCTCCCTGCTCCAGGGCTTGTCGCCTTCGAGAAGTTTGGCGGTTGCGAGTTCAAGGATCGGCGGCTCCACCGTATTGAGCGCGGCAAACATCCATGTGATCGCGCGCGCCCGCGCATTGGTATCGTCCGGCAGCAGGCCCGCATGGCGCTCGGCGATATGGAAGACGATCGATCCTGTCTCGAACAGGGCGAGATCGCCTTCCTGATAGGTCGGAATCTGGCCGAAAGGATGAAGCGCCAGATGCGCGGGTTCCTTCATCGCGCCGAACGAAACAAGGCGAACCTCGTAGGGCTGGCCCACTTCTTCCAGCGCCCAGCGAACGCGCGTATCACGTGCCAGGCCCTTGCCGCCGTCGGATGACCGTTCAAAGGCGGTAATGGTGATCGTCATGGTCGGATGGAACGTTCGCGCTGGCGCTTCAGGATGTAAAGGCCCGAGGCCACGATCACGACGATGCCGGCGAGCGCCAGCTCGTTCGGCACGTCGCTCCACAGCACGTAGCCGATCACCAGCGCCCACAGCACCGAGGCGTAGCGCAGCGATCCCAGCACGGCGAACTCCGCCCTCGACCGCAGCGCCTGCATCAGGAACTGGTAGCCCGCGGCCAGCAGCAGCGAGGCCGCGATCAGCAGCATGAGCCCGCGCATCGACATCGGATGCCATCCCTCGACCAGGGTGAGGCCGAGACCCAGCAGCGCCACGGCGGCGGCCGACCAGAAGGACATCACCGCCGTCGGCACGTGCGCAGGCACGTAGCGGCCCAGCACGTCGCGGATCGCGCCCAGCAGCGAGGAACCGACCACCACCCAGGTCCAGGCATTGAGGTCGTGCGGCTCCGGCTGGATCACCATCAGCACGCCCACGAAGCCGACCGCGATCGCGGTCCACCGCCGCCAGCGCACGTCCTCCTTCAGGATCACGACCGCGAGGACGGCGAGGAAGAACGGCGTCGAGAGATTGACGGCGGTGGCTATGGCAAACGGCGTGTGCGACAGCGCGACCAGATAGGTGAGCGCGGCCGCGGCTTCCAGCAGGCCGCGCGTGAACACGGCGGGATGGGCGATCGTGTTCAGACGCCGCCAGCCTCCCGTCGCCAGCAGCACCAGCAGGCACCACAGCGTGGCGAAGATACCGCGCAGGCCGATGACCTGCACGGCGGGCGCCGTCTCGGCGGCGAGCTTGATCAGGGCGTCGTTGAAGATGAAGACCACGACCGACGCCGACATCCAGAGGATGCCGCGGGTAGTGTCGGTCACTTCGAAGCGCCGGCCATCTTCAGAATGAGTTTCCAATGTTCGTCGCCGACCGGCGACACCGACAGCCGCGACTGGCGCACGAGACCCATTTCCTTGAACTTCGGATCGGCCTTGATCGCGGCCAGCGTCACCGCGTTCTTCAACGGTTCGACCGGCGCCACGTCGACGGTAACGGCCTTGCCCGCCTTGTCGGTCGGGTCGAGGTAGGCGGTCTTGACGACCTTGGCGATGCCTACGATCTCCTTGCCCTCGTTCGAATGATAGAAGAAGCAGAGGTCGCCGCTCTTCATTGCCTTGAGGTTGATCGCGGCCTGGGCGTTGCGCACGCCCGTCCAGGACGTCTTCTTGTCCTTCACGAACTGGTCCCACGAATAGACCGAGGGCTCGGACTTTATGAGCCAATGCGCCATTTCACTCCCCTTCACGTCTTAGGGGCCGCGCCAACAACGCCCGAATTGCGTCGTCGAGATCCGCGCCCTTGTGCAGGATAGCATCGACGGCTGTGCAAATCGGCATCTCGATCTTCTGCCGCGCGGCACGCGCCAGCACCGCCGGCGCCGTCGCCTCGCCCTCGACCACCTGGCGGCGGCCTTCCATGTACCTGCCGAGCGACACGCCCTTGCCGAGGGCCGCGCCCAGCGAGCGGTTGCGCGACAGCGGGCCGTAGCAGGTGAGCGCGAGATCGCCGAGACCGCTGAGGCCGGTCAGCGTCTCCAATTCCGCGCCCATGGCCTGGCCGAGCCGCGCCATCTCGGCAAAGCCGCGGGTGACGAGGGCGGCGGCGGCATTGGCGCCGAGGCCGCGGCCTTCGACGATGCCGGCGGCGATGGCCAGTACGTTCTTCACCGCACCGCCTAGCGCCACGCCCAGAACGTCATGCGTCCAGTAGGGACGGAACGCGCCCGACGCGAGGGCCGCCGCGAGATTGCGGCCGAGATTGGGATCGGTGGTGGCGATGCTGATCGCGGTCGGCAGTCCCTTCACGGCTTCTTCGGCGAAGCTTGGGCCCGACAGCAACGCGATTCGGCGCCCGGGCTGCACTTCTTCCAGCACTTCGTGCATCAGCAGACCGCTGGTCGCTTCGATCCCCTTGGCGCAAATCACCACTGGGGAGTCACCCGGCAGCTTCGCGGCGAGCGTGCGCACCGCTTGCGCGGGACACACAAGCAGCAACGCGTCGCACTTGGCGAGATCACTCAAGTCCGCGACGGCAACGATGCCTGCCTCGAGCGGAATGCCCGGCAGGTAAACCGCATTGGCGCGATCGCGGGCGATGGCAGCGGAGATCGTGGGATCGCGCGACCACAGGGTCACCTCGCGACCGGCGCGGCGCGCGAGGCAGGCGAGCGCGGTGCCCCAGGCGCCGCCGCCGACAACGCCGATGTGGCCCGCGGCACTCACAGGCTGAGATTGAAGGCGACGGAGATCCGCTCGGCCCTGCCGGTGTAGGGCCGGACCTGATGGAGCAGCCAGGCCGGGAACATCACCAGCCGGCCGGCCTTGGGCCGGATGGTCTCGTTGGCGCCGACCGACAACCCCGCGCTGCCGAAGGCAAGATGCGGCGCATACATCGCCGGACCCGGACCGCGCGGGTCCATGAATTCGAGCTCGCCGCCCAGAGCGGGATCGGCGTCGCTGCCGCCGTCGGCGACATAATAGACGCCGGACCAGAAGCTGCCCGGGTGCGAGTGGAACTCGTTGCCGTGGCCGCTGCGGTTGATGTTGGCCCACATATTGGCCCGCCAGCTGATCGCGACCGACTGGCCCTGCCGGTTGGTCGTGATGCGGTTGGCGGTGTTGCGGCCGATCGCCAGCAGCTTGATCGCCGCCGGCCCGCCCCAGCGGTCCATCTCCCAGTCCGACTGCCAGCCGCCGAGATTGGAATGCTGCGTGCCGGGATGGCTCTTCTCGCGCTGCTCGATGGTGGCGCGCAACTCGCTGTTGAGCGCCGCTGAATCGGCGACGTCGAGCGTCACCACGGGCGTGGAGAACAGGTTGGCGATCTGCGGCCCGGTGCTCATGCCGCCGACTTCACGCCTTTGGCGGCCAATGCGTTGGGATCAAGCGGCCAGCGCGGGCGCGGCCGGAAATCGAGCGCATCGATTTGGCCAAGCCGCAGCCGCTCGAGTCCCGCCCAGGCGATCATGGCGCCGTTGTCGGTGCAGAGTTTCACCGGCGGCGCGACCAGCCGTGCGCCGTACTTTGCCGCGATGTCTTCGAGCCGGCCGCGCAGATAGAGGTTGGCCGCGACACCGCCCGCGACGACGAGCGTCGAGGCGGGTTCGAGGGCGAGCGCATTGCCGCAACGATCGGCCAGCACGTCGCCCACCGTGCGCTGGAACGAGGCGCAGAGATCGGAGATCGCCTTGGTGTCTCCCGCCGGCAGCTTCTCGACGGCCAGCTTTTCGATGGTTTGCCGCACGGCGGTCTTGAGACCGGAGAAGGAGAAGTCGCAACCGGGCTTGCGCCACATCGGGCGGGGCAGCTGGAAGCGCTGCGGGTCGCCACCGATTGCCGCCTTCTCGACGGCGGGTCCGCCGGGAAAGCCAAGACCCAGAAGCTTGGCGGTCTTGTCGAAACATTCGCCGACCGCGTCGTCGATCGTCGTGCCCAGTCGCGTGAAGTCGCCGGGGCCGCGCACGGTGAGGAGCTGGCAATGGCCGCCCGACACCAGCAGCAGCAGATAGGGGAACGTCACCTCTTCGGTGAGGCGCACCGACAGCGCATGGCCTTCGAGATGATTGACCGCGAGGAAGGGCTTGTCGTGCGCGAAGGCCATCGCCTTGGCCGTCATCACGCCCACCATGACGCCGCCGATCAGCCCCGGTCCGCCGGTGGCCGCGATGCCGTCGAGGTCGCCCAGGCCCAGTTTCGCCTCGGCCAGCGCATCGGCCACCAGCCCGTCGAGCCGCTCGAGATGGGCGCGCGCGGCGATCTCCGGCACCACGCCGCCGAAGCGGCGATGCTCGGTCAATTGGCTATAGACGACATTGGCCAGGATCCGGCCCACCGGGCCATCCCCTGCCGCCTCGACGACGGCGACCGCCGTCTCGTCGCAGCTCGTTTCGATGCCCAGTACGCGCATGGCTGTCTTCTAGCGTTCGCGGCCCACCTACGCTAGAGCAGCCCCTATGACGGCTCCCCTTCTCAAGATCGGCACCCGCGGCAGCAAACTGGCCCTGACCCAGGCCGGGTTGGTGCGCGACGCGCTGGCGGCGGCCGTCCCGGCACTGGCCCTCCCGGGCGCCATCGAGATCGTGGTCATCAGGACCACCGGCGACATGATCCAGGACCGGCCGCTGTCGGAGGCCGGCGGCAAGGGCCTGTTCGTCAAGGAGATCGAGGAAGCGCTGCTCGGCAAGCGCATCGATGCCGCCGTGCACAGCATGAAGGACATGCCGACGGCGCAGCCCCCGGGCCTGGCGATCTCGGCCTTCCTGCCGCGCGAGGACGTGCGCGACGTACTGATCGCGGGCGAGGTGAAGCGCATCGCCGACCTCAAGAAGGGCGCGGTGATCGGCTCGGCGGCGCTGCGGCGCAAGGCGCAGCTCCTGCACCTGCGGCCCGACCTGCAGGTCGTGAATTTCCGCGGCAATGTCGACACGCGACTGGCCAAGCAGGCATCGGGTGTGGTCGACGCGACCTTGCTGGCGATGGCCGGCCTCAAGCGTCTGGGCCTCGGCCATGTCGGCGCGCCGATCTCGGAGCACGAGATGCTGCCCGCCGTCGGACAGGGCGCGGTCTGCATCGAATGCCGGATCGACGATGCGCAAACCTGCGCGTATCTGGCGGCGATCGATCACGCGCCGACGGCGACCTGCGTCGCGGCCGAGCACGCCATGCTCGCAGTGCTAGATGGCTCGTGCCGCACGCCGATCGCCGGACATGCGACCCTGCGCACCGACGGCACGCTTCATCTGCGCGGCATGATCCTGAAACCGGATGGCTCGCAAGTCATCGCCACGAAGCGCACGGGCCCTGCGACGGACGCGGCGGCCCTCGGCAAGGATGCGGGACTTGAACTGAAGCAGCGCGGCGGGCCAGGGTTCCTCGAATGACCGAAACAGCCGAATACGACGCCACAGGGCTGCTCTGCCCGCTGCCGGTGCTGCGCGCCAACCGCAAGCTGCGCGAACTGCCGGTCGGCGGCGAACTGACGATCCGCGCCACCGATCCGGCGTCAGAGAGCGATTTCCCGGCCTACTGCAAGCAGACCGGTCACGAACTGGTCTCATCCTCGCGGGACGGCGAGGTACTGGTATTCGTCATCCGGAAACGCTAGTAGGCCCGTCATGCCGAAAACCAGCTTCAAGACCATCGACAGCCTCGCCGTGTCCGGCAAGCGCGTCCTCGTCCGCGTCGACCTCAACGTGCCGATGAAGAACGGCCAGGTGACCGATGCCACGCGCATCGAGCGCGCCGCCCCCACCCTCAAGGAACTCGCCGACAAGGGCGCCCGGGTCGTGGTGCTGAGCCACTTCGGCCGGCCCGACGGCAAGCGCGTGCCCGGGATGTCGCTGAAGCCGCTGGTCGAGCCGCTCGCCAAGGCGCTCGGCAAGCCGGTCGCTTTCGCCGACGACTGCATCGGCGCCGCGGCCGAAACCGCCGTGCGCGCGCTCAAGAACGGCGAGGTGCTGCTGCTCGAGAACCTTCGCTTCCACAAGGAAGAGGAGAAGAACGAGGCGGGCTTCATCGACAAGCTCTCGGCCCTGGGCGACATCTACATCAACGACGCCTTCTCGGCCGCGCACCGCGCGCACGCCTCGACCGAGGGCATCGCCAACCGCCTGCCCGCCGCGGCGGGCCGCCTGATGCAGGCCGAGCTCGAGGCGCTGAACAATGCGCTGGGCGCGCCGAAGCGTCCGGTCTGCGCCGTCGTCGGCGGCGCCAAGGTGTCGTCCAAGCTCGACCTGCTCGGCAATCTCGTGGGCAAGGTCGACAAGCTGATCATCGGCGGCGGCATGGCCAACACCTTCCTGCAGGCGCAGGGCATCGCTGTCGGCAAGTCGCTGTCGGAAAAGGACCTCGGCGGCACGGCGCGCGAGATCCTCGAGAAGGCGAAGGCCGCCAACTGCAAGGTGCTGCTGCCGGTCGATGTCGTCGTCGCGGGCGAATTCAAGGCGGGTGCCGCGAGCATGGTCGTCGATGCCAATGCCTGCCCCGACGACCAGATGATCCTCGACGTCGGCCCGAAGTCGGTCGCGCTCTACGAAAAGGAAGTCGCCGACTGCGCGACCCTGGTCTGGAACGGCCCGCTCGGCGCCTTCGAGATGCAGCCGTTCGATAAGGGCACGGTGGCGCTCGCCCAGTGCGTGGCGAAACAGACCGGCGACAAGAAGCTGCTCTCCGTCGCAGGCGGCGGCGACACCGTCGCGGCGCTGGAAGCAGCCCATGTGGCCGACAAGTTCAGCTATGTCTCGACAGCGGGCGGTGCGTTCCTGGAATGGATGGAAGGCAAGACCCTCCCCGGCGTTGCGGCGCTGATTAGGGCGGCCTAGCCTCGGGGGCATGAGCGCCCCCACAACTCCGCCTGACCGTCCGCGGCTCCCCTGGGATCCGCCCGAGCATTTCGAGAAGCGCATTCCCGAAGGCGACAACCGCGAGCGACTGGTCTGCGGGCGCTGCGAGTTCATCCACTATCAAAATCCTAAGGTCGTCGCGGGTGCCGTATGCACCTGGAACGACAAGATCCTGCTCGCCAAGCGCGCGATCGAGCCGCGCAAGGGATTCTGGACCTTGCCCGCGGGCTACATGGAACTGGGCGAGACCACCGAGCAGGCCGCCCAGCGCGAGGCGAAGGAAGAAGCCTGCGCCGACATCGAGATCGATCGCTTGCTCGCGATGTATTCGGTCGCGCGCATCGGCCAGGTGCAGATCATGTATCGCGCGCGACTGATCAACGAGAACGTGGCGCCGGGCATCGAGAGCGAGGAAGTGGCGCTGGTCGACTGGCAGGACATTCCCTGGGACCAGCTCGCCTTCCCGACCGTCGTGTGGGCGCTCGCCCATTTCCACGAGTCGCGCGGCAAGAAGGATTTCGCGACCTACTCAAATCCGACGGGCGATCTCGCCAAGATGTGGCCGCCACGCAAACCGGAAGGGCTTTAGGACTCGCCGTTTTCAGTGTGATTTGCTATGATCGTACGAACGTCCGGTGAACGGACGAAACGGAGGAAACCATGCTGACTTCAGCCGCAAATGAGATGCTGACGCGCGTCGGCCCGGGCACGCCCATGGGCAATCTGATGCGCGAATACTGGATTCCCGCCTGCATGTCGTCGGAGCTCAAGGCCGACGGCGAGCCGATGCGGATCATGCTGCTCGGCGAACAGCTCATCGCCTTCCGCGACACCCAAGGCCGCGTCGGCGTGATGGAGCATCGCTGCCCGCACCGCTGCGCCTCGCTGTTCTTTGGCCGCAACGAGGAAGGCGGCCTGCGCTGCATCTATCACGGCTGGAAATTCGACGTCGAAGGCAACTGCACCGACATGCCGAACGTGCCGCCGGCGCAGGACTTCAAGGAGCGCATCAAGGCCAAGGCCTACAAGGTCGTCGAGCGCGGCGGCTTCGTGTGGGCCTATATGGGCACGCGCGCGGAAGCGCCGCCGATGCTCAACCTCGAGATCCTGCAGATGACCGACGAGGATCGCTTCACCCGCGTCCACCAGCGCGAGTGCAACTGGTTCCAGTCGCTCGAAGGAGACATCGACACCTCGCATTTCGGCTTCCTGCATATCGGCGGCCTCAAGGTCGAGGACGTCGATCCCAACACGATCCACAAATGGGGCGTGGGCGACCGCGCGCCGGACTACAAGGCGACCGAGACCGATTGGGGCACGATGTACGCGGCCTATCGTCCGGCCGACGAAGGCAACATATACTATCGCTTCGCGCACTTCATGTTCCCGTTCATCACGCTGACGCCAAACGGATCGTTCGAGGACCAGGTCGCGTGCACGCTGAACGTGCCGATGGATGACACGCATACCCTGACCTACAACCTCGCCTGGAAGAAGAAGACGCGTCCGCTCGAGACGCTGGCCAACGGCGACTGGATCCCGGGATTGGCGTCCGACATGCAGTTCCTGCCCAACACCAACGACTGGTTCGGCCGCCACCGCCTCGTGGCGCGTCGCGACAACGACTACTTCATCGATCGCGACATGCAGAAGAACGTCAACTACACCGGCATCCAGGGCATCGGCCGCCAGGACCAGGCCGCCGTCGAGTGCATGGGCGACATCGTCGACCGCAGCCTCGAGCACCTGGCGCCATCGGACCGCATGATCGCCATCACGCGCAAGCGCCTGCTGCAGGCAGCACAAGACCTGATGAACGACAAGAAGACGCCGCCGATGGTCGATGATCCGGACCTCTGCCGCGGCGCGCGCGGCGGTGCGTTCGTGGCCTCGGCCAAGCTCGACTGGCTCGATGCCTATGCCGAGAAGCTGCAGACGGCCAAGAGCCCGCTCGGCCTGCTCAATCGCCTGCCGCTGGCGGCCGAATAAGTTGACGCGAGACGGCTGCGCAAGACAGCCGGCGCACAAAGGAGGCTACGAGATGGGATCGGCCGCAGCCAAGCGGTTGCCGAAAAGATGAGTGTTGCCGCAACTGCGCCGGCAGCGCCCTGGCGTCCGCTCGGGCGCCATGGCCGCGCGTTCGGCCTCACGCTGCTGATCCTGCTGCTGGGCTTCCTGTCGCTTTATCCAATGGCGATGCTGTTCTACGGCAGCCTGCATTCGACCCCGCCCGGCATCGCCGGCACCTTCAACCTCGACGGCTACGCGTCGCTCGTGTCGGACGAGAACAGGGCGGCCCTCGTCAACACGGTGGCGCTCTCGCTGGTCAAGACGATCCTGTCGCTGGCGCTTGCAGTCCTGATGGCCTGGATCGTGGCGCGCACCGACACGCCGGGCCGCGGCGTGCTCGAGGTGCTGATCACGCTGCCGTTCTTCATTCCGCCCATCCTGACGGCGACGGCGTGGGCGATGCTGGGCAACGCGCAGGTCGGGACGATCAACCTGGTCTGGAAGGCGCTCACCGGCCTGGAGACGCCGCTGGTCGACGTCTATTCCTACGGCGGCGTCGTCTGGCACATGATGCAGTATTCGACGCCCTTCATTTTCCTGCTGGTCGTCGACGCCTTCCGCGCGATGGATCCCTCGCTCGAGGAGGCAAGCCGCATGTCGGGCGCCTCGCGCTGGCAGACCTTCTGGCGCGTGACCTGGGGGCTGATGCTGCCGGTCACGACCAGCGCCTTCATCCTGAGCTTCATCCGCGGCATGGAATCGTTCGAATCGGCGGTGTTCTTCGGCACGCCCGTCGGCATCAACGTGATCACGACGCAGATCTACAATTCGATCACGCAAAGGGCGCAGCCCGACTACCAGTCGGCGACGGCGCTGGGCTTCGCCGCCATGGCGCTGATGTTCCTGCTGCTGATCGTGCAATCGCGCCTGCTGGGCGGCCGCAGCTTCACCACCGTCACCGGCAAGGGCTACTCGCCCACCGTCATGCGGCTGGGCTGGATGCGCTGGGTGACGTTTTCCATCTGCGTCGCCTTCTTCGCGCTCACCGTCGTCCTGCCGGTCGGCCAGCTGTTGCTGAGCTCGTTCTTCCAGTTCTTCGGCTTCTACCAGCTCGACATGCTGACCTTGCAGCACTACCGCGACGTCTGGGAGAACGACGAATTCTGGCACGCCTTCGGCAACACCATGCTGCTGGGCGTGCTGGGCGCCACGGCCACCATGGTGCTGGGCGGCATCGTGGCCTACGTGACGACGCGCACGAGCTGGCATGGACGACGGCTGATCGACATCCTGGCGTGGCTGCCCTGGATGATGCCCGGCATGGTGCTGGGCATCGGCTTCCTGTGGGGCTTCGCCACCCTGCCGCATTCGATCCCGATCTACGGTACGCTGTGGGCACTGCTGCTCGCTTACATTGCACTCGGCACGCCCGTCGCGGTGCGCGTCACCTCGGGTGCCTATGCCCAGATCGCCAAGGACATCGAGGAGTGCTCGCGCGTCCATGGCGCCGGCTGGTGGCAGACCCTGGGACGCATCCTAATCGCGCTCGCCTGGCCCGCCTTCGCAGTCGGCTGGGTGCTGATCTTCTTCGGCATCATGCGTGAGCTCAGTGCCTCGATCCTGCTCTACGTGCCGGACACCGAGGTGATGTCGGTCGTGATGCTGAAGATGTGGGTGGGCGGCAAGCCCGAGGAAGTGAGCGTGCTCGGGCTGATCATGCTGGTGCTCGTGCTGGTCTTCCGCTGGGTCCAGCTGCGCTTCCTCCAGCGACGCATCAGCACGCTTTAACGAAAACAGGGAAGGAAACGCCATGCTGAGAAGAACGGTCTTGGGCGGCCTCACGGCGAGTGCCGCCATCGTGCGATCCGCCGCGGCGCAGGACGCCGACTGGCAGAAGGTCATCGACGCGGCCAAGAAGGAAGGCAAGGTCTCGGTCTATACTGCCTCGATCGGCTCGCCCTTCCATAAGGTCGTGTTCAAGGCGTTCGAGGCCAAGTACGGCATCAAGGTCGAACTGCTCGAGGCGCGCGCCAGCGAAGTACGCGAACGGGTGCGCGTGGAGCAGTCCGCCGGCCGCTTCCTGGGCGATCTTCACCACAACGGCAGTACGACCACCTGGCTGATGACGCAGGACGGCAACTTCCAGCCCTACGGCTCGCTGCCCAATCTCAAGAACATCGAGCAGCCCTACTCGGCGAGCGAGATGAGTATCCCGGCCGAGGTCATCAGCTACTGCGTGATGGTCAACAAGAACATGGTGAAGGCGGGCGAGGAGCCCAAGGTCTGGAAGGACATCCTCGATCCCAAGTGGGCGGGCAAGATCCTGTCCGACGACTATCGCGCGCTGGGCGGCGGCGCGGTGTTCTTCATGGTGATGTTCGGGGCGTTCGGCAGGGAGTTCCACGAGAAGCTCGCGGCGCAGAAGCCGGTGTTCTCGCGCGACCTCGCCAACAGCGAGCGCCGCGTGGCGCGCGGCGAATTCCCGCTCTACATCCCCTTCTCGCTGCAGGACCTGAACAACCTCAAGGGCCTGCCGGTGAAGCCGGTCGTTCCGGCGGAAGGCCGGCCTTACGTCCGCTTCGACCTGTCGATGCTGAAGAATGCGCCGCGCCCCAATGCCGCGCGACTGTTCATGAACTTCTATCTTGAACCTGAACAGCAGCTGGTTTTCGCCAATGCCGGCTACAATCCCGTGGTGAAGGGCGTGGTCGAGAAGGCGTCGGAGGATATCAGGCCTCACCTCGCGACCAAGGCGATGGGCACGACCTCGCCGTCAAAGCAGGACGCCATGCTGGCGCTGGCCAAAGAGATCTACAAGTAAGCCGATGCCTTCCGTCACGCTCCGCGCCGTCGGCCGTCACTTCGCTGGACTGAAAGCGGTCGACGACATCGACCTGTCGATCGAGGACGGCGAGTTCCTCACCCTGCTCGGCCCCTCGGGCTGCGGCAAGACGACGACGCTCCGCATGGTGGCGGGCCTCGAGCGCAACGACACGGGCAGCATCGACATCGGCGGACGCACCGTCAGTGACGCGCCCAGCGGCCTGTTCATGCCGCCGGACCAGCGCAAGCTCGGCATGGTGTTCCAGTCCTATGCGATCTGGCCGCACATGACGGTGTTCGACAACGTGGCCTATCCGCTGAGTGTCCGGCATGTGGCCAAAGCCGAAATCCGGGATCGGGTCGCCAAGGCGCTGCAGCTCGTGGAGATGGAACGCTATGCCGACCGGCCCGCACCCGCGCTCTCCGGCGGCCAGCAACAGCGCGTCGCGATCGCGCGCGCCCTTGTCTTCGAGCCCGAGGTGCTACTGCTTGACGAACCCCTCAGCAACCTCGACGCGCGCCTGCGCACCCAGATGGGCGCCGAGTTCCGTGCGCTCCAGCGCCGCTTGAAGATCACGACCCTCTACGTGACGCACGACCAGGAGGAGGCGATGGCGCTCAGCGACCGCGTGGTCGTGATGCAGCGCGGCCGCATCCTGCAGATCGGCGCCCCCGAGACGGTCTATTGCCGGCCGGCCAGCCGCGACGTCGCGGCGTTCTTCGGCACGCCCAACCTGATCCAGGCGACGGTTTCTTCCTGCCACGCCGCAGAGAACGGCGCATGGTTGGTGACGGTGGGGGGCGCGGCCTGGCAAGGCACCTGCCGAGCGGCACGAGAATTTCGCCAGGGCGATGCGGTGCTGGTGGTGGTACGGCCGGAGGACGTGACGCTGGCGGGACCGGAGACGCCGGCGGCGAGCAAGATCGCCTGGCAGGGCCGCGTGATCGACGGCGTGTTTCGCGGACCGCGCCGCACCTTGACCGTCGAGGCAGCCGGCCTGCATTTCACCGTGGAGTGTCCGGCCGCGCGGGCGGCTGCTGTCGGCGAGACCGTCAAGCTCGTGGTGGATGCCGAGAGCGCATGGGCGGTCGTGCCGTGACGAGATTCGGGAGAGCCTAAATGGCACGATTGAGGGCAGCCGATGCGGAAAAGCGCGTGGCGAGCGGATTTGGGCCGGACTTCCTCGAGGCCTTCGCGCGCGGACTTCGCGTGATCGGTGCCTTCGGCCGCGAGAAGAATCATATGACCCTGAGCGACGTCGCGCGCGCCACTGACCTGCCGAAACCCAGCGTGCGACGCGCACTCTACACGCTCACCTGCCTGGGGCTGGCGGCCAGCGACGGCCGCAGCTTCCGGCTCACGCCAAAGATCATGGAGCTGGCCTCGGCATACCTCGGCTCGAACATGGTCTCGACGGTGGTCCAGCCGGCCTGCGAGCGGCTGGGCGAACGGGTGGAGCAATCCTGCTTTGCCGCCGTGCTGGACGGCTACGACATCCTGATGATCGCCCACTCGCTGCACGGCCGGCCCGACGTGCTGGCGCCGACCATCGGCCTGCGGCGTCCAGCCTTCAATACCGCAGCCGGCCGCGTGATCCTGAGCCAGTTGCCCGACGCCCAGCTCGATGCCTGGTTGGACCATCTCGAGCCCAAGGTGATGACCGAGTTCACCGTCACTGACAAAAAGGCGCTGCGCGACGAGATCCTGCACGTCCGCGACCAGGGCTATGCCATCACCGCACAGGAGATGCGGCGTGGCTTCCATGCCGTTGCGGTGCCGCTCAAGCGCTACGACGGCGCCACGATCGCGGCCCTCTGCGTCGCTGCCTGGGTGGAAGACTCCTCGATGGGATCGTTCGCCGAGAAATATCTCGCAGCGCTCAGCGACGAGGCGGCGGCGCTGCAGCCGCAGCTGCTTTAGCTCAACCTTTGGTGAAAGGGTTGTCGTCGCCGTCCCAGTAGCGCTTGAGCAGCGGGATCTGGAAGAAGGCGAAGACCAGCGTGAGCGGGAAGCTCACGAACATCTTGCTGGCGATCCAGGTGTCGGTCGAGAAGCCGCGCCAGAACAGCTCGTTGACGGCGGCCAGCACGAAGAAGAACAGCGCCCAGCGCAAGGTGAGCTTGGTCCAGCCCTCGTCGGTCAGCCGGAACGCCGCGCCAAACAGCGGCTTCAGCAGCGGCCGCTGGAACAGCAGCAGACCGCCGCCCAGGATCACGCCGAACAGGCAGTTCACGATGGTGGGCTTCAGCTTGATGAAGGTCTCGTCCTGGAGCCAGATCGTAAGGCCGCCGAAGACCAGCACGAAGAAGCCGCCGACCAGCGGCATGATGGGCCAGCGGCCCTCGAGCCAGCGATAGCAGGGCAGCGCGATGGCGGTGGCGACGATGAAGACGCCGGTGCCGTAATAGATGCCGAATTTGCCGTTGGTGATGAAGAACAGCACCAGCGGCGCCAGTTCGAGCACCGAGCCATAGAGCCGGCGCGGACTTTGTTCTTCCTTCTTGTCTTCCGTGCTCATGCCGGCAATCCCATCAATCCACGGGCGAAGGCGCGGGCCTCGAAGGGCCGCAGGTCGTCGATGCCTTCGCCGATACCGATGGCAACCACCGGCAGCTTGAACTTCTCCGCGAGCGCCACCAAGACACCGCCCTTGGCGCTGCCGTCGAGCTTGGTCACGACGAGCGCATCGACCGGCGAAAGGTTCCGGAAGGTCTCGACCTGGGCGTGGGCGTTCTGGCCGGTCGTGGCGTCGAGCACGAGCAGGCAGGAATGCGGCGCCGTCGCATCGAGCTTGCGGATGACGCGCACGATCTTGGCCAGCTCTTCCATCAGGTTGGTCTTGTTGTGCAGACGACCCGCCGTGTCGATGAGCAGCACGTCGCAGCCCTCGGCCGCTGCGCGCTCCAGCGCCTCGTAGGCGAGCCCCGCGGCATCGGCGCCGGCGTCCTTGGAGATCACCGGCACACCCGCGCGCTCGCCCCACACCTTGAGCTGCTCGACGGCGGCGGCGCGGAAGGTGTCGCCGGCCGCCAGCATCACCTTGCGGCCCTCGCTCTTGTAGAGATGCGCGAGCTTGGCGATGGTCGTGGTCTTGCCGCTGCCGTTCACGCCCACCACCAGCACGACATGCGGCCGGTGCGCCGGATCGATCGCCAGCGGCAGCGCGACGGGCTCGAGGATCTCCGCGATGTGTTCGGCGAAGGCGCCGCGCACCTCCTCGTCGGTCACTTCCTTGCCGAAGCGCTCACGGCCGAGCTTCTCGACCAGCCGCGCGGCGACGCTCACGCCGAGGTCGGCCTGGATCAGCGCATCCTCGAGTTCGCCCAGCGTCGCCTGATCGAGCTTCTTCTTGGTGAAGAGCCCGGTGATGCTTTCGGTGACCCGCTTGGTCGATTTCGATAGCCCGGACCGCAGCCGGGAAAGCCAGGAGCCTTTTTCCTCGCTCATGCTGCCAACGTCGGGGGCAGTTCACCCTTGTAAGACAGCGAGATGCCGCCGGTCATCATCACATGATCGTCGCGCATCCAATCGATGACGAGCGTGCCGTGTTCGACGACCACTTCGACCCGGCGTCCGGCCAGGCCACGGCGCGACGCGGCGACGCCCGCCGCACAGGCGCCGGAGCCGCACGCGAGCGTGAGGCCTGCGCCGCGCTCCCAGACCTTCAGGCGCAAGCGGTCCTTGCCGACCATCTGCGCCACGCCGATGTTGGCCCGTTCGGGAAAGAACGCATGATGCTCGAGCTGCGGCCCGAGTTCGGCAATCGGCACCGAGTCGAGATCGTCGACGAAGAAGGTCGCGTGCGGATTGCCCATGCTGGTGCCGACCGGATCCTGCAGCACGCCCACGCCGACCGGCAGGTGATTGGTGTCGCAGGCCTTGGCAACCGGGATTTCGCGCCAGTCGAGCCGGGCCAGGCCCATATCGACGGCGATCACCGGTAGGCCGTTGGCGCCCATACCGGTCTTCTGCGAGTCCAGCAGGCCCGAGATCGTTTGCACGATGGCGTGATCGGTCTTGCGCTCGTCCATCACCAGCGATGCGACGCAGCGCGTGGCATTGCCGCAGGCGCCGGCCTCGCCGCCGTCGGGATTGTAGATGCGCATGAAGATGTCGGCTTCGCGCTCGGAGGGCTTCTCCAGCACGATCAACTGGTCGCAACCCACGCCCAGCTGGCGGTGCGCGATCGCGGCTATGCGCTTGGGCGAAAGGCCCAGCGTGCCGGCCCGATCGTCGAGGATGACGAAATCGTTGCCCAGCCCATGCATCTTGAGGAATGGGGTGCCGCTCATGCGGGGCTATATGGCGGTTCGTCGAGGTTCGCGCAATGCGCGGCCGGGCCAGCGCAACGAGCGTGCGCGGACCTGTCCGGCATGGGGACCACCGATCTCGCGCACATCGAGCGTGGCCAGGCGCTTGGTGTAAATCGTCATGTGCAGGATGCCGAGCGGATCGTAGGGCATGGCGGGCTCGACGAAGAGTTGCCGTTCGGCGTCCCAGGCGGGCGTGGCGTGGTGGATCGGCCAGTTGCAGCGGCTGGGCAGCGGCTCGCAGGCGAAGCCCTTGTCGTAGACCAGCACATTGAGCGCGATCTGGTCGGTCATGTTGGCCGAGCGCTGCAGCGCCTCACCCAGCACCTTGGCCCAGCCAGCCCAGTGCGGCGCCTCGGCCTTTAGCGCAAACACGCCGGCGTTGATCAGCGGATAGCGGATCAGCCGCTCGGCGGTCTCCTTGCCAAAGCCTTCTTCGTAAGCCGCGCCGTTGATCGTCGAGAATTCCTTCCACGCATGATGATAGTGGCGCATCGAGCGATGGATCTCCGGCGCCACCGCGAGCGCGCCGGTGCGGGCGGCGGCGAGGAACAGCGAGAGCGCATCGCCCTGCTGGACCCAGCAGTCGCCGTCGATCCAGAGATAAAGATCGAAGCCCGGAAAATATCGCGGCAGGAACGGCCGCGCGGTCAGCGCCTTGTAGCCGTCCTTCAGTTTCTCGCGCCCTGGGAAGTCGAAGTCCCAGACCGGCTCGACCAGGACGGCGCCTTGCGCGCGACACCAGTCGCGTTGCTCGTCGGTAAGGCCGCAATCGAGGATGCCCAACGCGAGCGCGCGGCCTTCCGCCGTTGCGCGCAGCGAACCAATGCAGTCGCGCATCAGGTCGAAATAGGCGGCGTCGCCGCCGGTAATCGCAATGGCCTTTTCCGTCACCGACAAAAGATGACACACTCCGCCCCACGGAGGAACGAATGGCCAAGCACGTCGATTACTATCTCTCGCTCAACTCGCCCTGGGCGTATCTCGCTTCCCGGCGCTTTGAGGCGATCGCGGCGAAACACAAGGCCGACGTGACGATCTGGCCGGTCGATTTCGGCTCCGTTTTCTCGGTATCGGGCGGCCTGCCGTTGCCCAAGCGTTCGCCGCAGCGCCAAGCCTATCGCATGATGGAGCTGAAGCGCTGGCGCGATCATCTCGGCATCAAAATCACGCTCGAACCCAAGTTCTTCCCGCACGACGAGATGCCGGCGGCCAAGTGCGTGATCGCGCTCCGTGAGCAGGGCCGCATGGCCGACGCCATCAAGCTCGCGCACGCCGTGCTCGCTGCCGTTTGGGCGGAGGACGGAACCCCCGCCGATCCCGCGACCTTGAAGGCGATTCTGGGCGAATGCGGGCTCGACGCCGATACCGTTCTCAAGGCGAGCGAAGGCATGGCCGCCAAACGCGAGGCCTACACCAAGCACGCCATCGATCAGAGCGTGTTCGGCGCACCGTTCTTCGTGATCGATGGCGAGAGGTTCTGGGGGCAGGACCGGCTCGAATTCGTCGATCGCAAGCTCGCAGCGTAAATCTCCCGGAAGCTGGCGTCCTAGCTTCCGAGCAGGGCCGCCGACAGCACGGCGAAGCCGTTGTTGGCGATGTGAGAGCACAGCGACGGCACCAACGAGTTCGTGCGCCGTCGCAGCCACCCGAACAGGAAGCCGAGCGGCAGCACCAGGATGATGTGCGCCGGCTCGAAATGGGCGCCGGCGAAGGCAAGCGAGCTCACGACCAGCGCCACCATCGAGCCCCAGCGGCTCTCGACCCAGCCATAGAGCAGGCCGCGGAACACCAGCTCTTCGACCAGCGGCGCCAGCAGCGCGAAGGCCACGAGGCTGGGCAGCAATTTGCGCGGATCCTGCGCGAGCTCGATCACCTGCTTCATGCCTTCCGGCTCGGGCCCGATCTGGCTGACGGCAACGGAGAGCGCCAGGGTGCCGACTGCACCGAACACCGCGTAGCGCCAGTTGGCGCCGCGCAGCCCGAGCGCTGGTGCGGCGCTGCGTCCCATCGGCGCGACGGCCAGGACCACCGAAAACAGGCCCACGAGATAGAACAGACCGAGAATCCCGATCAGCCCGCGCGGATGATCGCGCAAATACCAGACGGCCAGAGCGCCCAAGGCTGCCAAAACGGCCATGAAAAACAGGATCGTCCAGCCGGAGATCGGCCGAAAATCCTTATGTATCAATCCGTTGGACTCTAACGACAAGACTTTGACTCCCCGCTCCCCAAGGCTTATACCCCGGCCGCTCAATCGGTCGTGCCGATTTCTAAGGTTCCCCTGTGGGGAGCTCCGCTGATCCGCGAAGGTTCGCGCATCGGCGCGATTTGCGTTTGGGCGGATGTGGAGCGAGATGTTCGAAGGTCTGAGCAAACGTCTGGGCGACGTATTCGACAAGCTTCGGGGGCGCGGCGCGCTTTCGGAGGCCGATGTCGATGCAGCCCTGCGTGAAGTTCGCACCGCGCTTCTCGAAGCCGATGTGGCGTTGCCCGTCGTGCGCGAATTCATCGACTCCGTCCGTCCCAAGGCGATCGGCGCCGACGTCATCCGCTCGGTCACGCCGGGCCAGATGGTCATCAAGATCGTCAACGATCACCTGGTCGAGATGCTGGGCGGCACCGTGGCCGACCTCGACCTCAACGCCATCCCGCCGGTCGTCATCCTGATGGTGGGCCTGCAGGGTTCGGGCAAGACCACCTCCTCTGCCAAGATCGGCTATCGCCTGAGTCAGGGCCCGCAGGGCATGGCCGCCGAGTTCGGCGGCTCGTTCTCGACGAAGCGCAAGGTCATGATGGCCTCGCTCGACACGCGCCGCCCCGCCGCGCAGCAGCAGCTCAAGATTCTGGGCGAGCAGACCGGCGTGCCGACCTTGCCGATCGTGCCGCTCGAGATGCCGCTCGCCATCACGAAGCGGGCGATGGAGACGGCGCGCCGCGAAGGCTTCGACGTCCTGATCCTCGACACCGCAGGCCGCCTCTCGATCGACGAAGAGCTGATGACGGAGGTCAAGCAGATCTCCGACATTGCCCGGCCGAAGGAGACCCTGTTGGTCGCCGACGCGATGACCGGCCAGGACGCCGTCAACGTCGCCAAGGCGTTCAACGAGCGCCTCGCGGTCACCGGCATCGTGTTGACCCGCGTCGACGGCGACAGCCGAGGCGGCGCCGCACTGTCGATGCGCGCCGTTACCGGCCGTCCAGTCAAGCTGATCGGCGTCGGCGAGAAGTTCGACGCGCTCGAGCCGTTCCATCCCGACCGCATCGCCAGCCGCATCCTCGGCATGGGCGACATCGTCTCGCTGGTCGAGCGCGCCGCCGAGACGATCGACAAGGAAGAGGCCGAGAAGCTCGCGGCCAAGGTCCGCAAGGGCCAGTTCGACATGGACGACCTGCTGAGCCAGCTCCGGCAGCTGCGCAAGATGGGCGGGCTGTCGGGCCTGATGGGCATGCTGCCCGGTGCCATGCAGGCCAAGGCCGCGATGTCGAAGGCCAAGATCGACGAGGGCCAGCTCAAGCGCCAGGAAGCCGTCATCCTGTCGATGACGCCCAAGGAACGGCGCAATCCCGACGTGATCCACGCCTCGCGCAAGAAGCGCATCGCCAAGGGCTCCGGCGTGCAGGTCCAGGACGTCAACAAGCTGCTCAAGCAGCACGCCGACATGGTCAAGATGATGAAGCGAGTGAACAAGCTCGGAGAAAAGGGATTCATGCGCAGTCTCGGAGGCATGCAGCCGCCTCCGGGTTTCCCGCGCTGAAGGTTTCGTGAAGTTTTTAGACACTTAGACGAATCGTAAGGAGAAAGAATGCTAGCCATCCGCATGACCCGTCACGGCACCAAGAAGCGGCCGTTCTTCCACATCGTCGTGGCCGACTCGCGCAGCCCGCGCGACGGCCGCTTCATCGAGAAGCTGGGCACCTACAACCCGCTGCTGCCGCGCGAGCACGAGACCCGCATCACCCTCGACAAGGAGCGCATCGCTCATTGGCTGAAGGTCGGCGCCCGTCCGTCGGACCGCGTCGCCAAGTTCCTGTCGAATGCCGAGCTGATGAAGCCGCGCGAGCGCCGCGAGCAGACCAAGAAGCCGCTGCCCCGCGCCAAGACGCAGGAGCGCATGAAGGCCGCCGCTGCCGCCAGCGCCGCTGCTGCCGCAGCGCCGCCGGCCGAAGAGGCGAAGGAGGCTGCGGCCACCTGATGAGCCGGGACCGCGTCCTGCTGGGCGTCGTTGCGGCGCCGCACGGCGTACGCGGTCTGGTGCGCATCAAGAGCTTCACCGACGACCCGATGAAGGTGGGCGCCTACGGCCCCCTCTCGGACGAAACGGGGAAGAAGGAGTACCGGGTCGAAGTGCTCAGCGCTACGCGCGGTGCGGTGTTGGCCCGGTTCGAAGGTGTCGCCGATCGCACGGCAGCCGAGGCGTTGCGGGGTTTGCGTCTCTACGTGGCGCGCAGCGCACTGCCGGAGGCCGGCGAGAAGGAATGGTACGAGGCGGACCTTATCGGGCTCGCCGCGGTCGGCCGGGACGGCAGGGATTGGGGGAAGGTCGTCGCCTTCCACGATTTCGGCGCCGGGTCGGTGATGGAAGTGTCGGGTGGGACGATGTTGCCGTTCACCGACGAGGCAGTGCCCGAGATCGACGTCGAGGGCGGCAAGGTTGTGATTGATCCGCCGGCGGGTCTGCTGTCGGGCAAGGAAGCGAAGGAGGCAGGGACCTAACGTGTGGCGCGCGACGGCGCTGACGCTCTTCCCGGAGATGTTTCCGGGGCCGCTGGGCGAGAGCCTGGCCGGCAAGGCGCTCAAGGACGGCGTCTGGGGGATGGAAGCGGTCGACATAAGGCGGTTCGCCAAGGACCGCCACGGCACGGTGGACGATGCGCCGTTTGGCGGCGGTGCCGGGATGGTGTTGAAGCCGGACGTGCTGTCGGCGGCGATCGAGGCGGTGGCGAAGCCCGGTGTTGCGAAGCTGCTGATGTCCCCACGCGGGGTGCCGTTCTGTCAGG
>FTCZ01002699.1_pt1 | contig 22037 bp, 23 predicted proteins | sample 1658871 | NCBI WGS metagenome assembly FTCZ01 (sample SAMEA3914864, study PRJEB12502) | metagenome | biome: forest; material: soil | place: USA | collected 2012-03-12 | depth 0.3 m
CACGGTCGGCGGCAGTGCTGCGATCGTCCGCGCGGTCGGTGCGGCGTGCGCCATGCCGCTCAGCAGGAAGAGGAGAACAACCGACGCGCGCAGCATGAGGCGAACCTAACCCAACGCAGGCCGCGGTGAATCTCCTGAATCTACGGCCCTCAGCGTAGCTCGCACCATGGGAGACGCACGGTTTTCTATTGCCCGCCCATACGGCTCAGGAATGCGCGCGAAGATACCAGGGTAGGCGGTTTTGAAAGCCTGCCAAGCTTCGTGCGTCCGTTTTGGATTGGACCGAATTTTCTGCTCCAGAAAACCGATCTTTTGCATCGACTCCGGAATAACGCTCTTACCGAATCCCGAAGACCCGCGAGGACGCATTTGAAGTGGTCGCGAGAAGGCGGGAACGATCCCACTTTTCATCGCGGAGGAAAAAAGATCGATCTCGATCTCATAGCCCGGCGCCGACAGCGCGAGTTGCGCGAGTGACAGTAGTGAAACACCCCAGCAGCCCGCTTGGCCATCCGGCGGAAGTCCATCAACGCCGTCGTACCTTGTCTCGGATAGTTCTAGGCCGCGCAGCAACGCGAAATGCTCGAAATCCTCGATCGCTTTGCGATCATCGGACATGCCGTAATCGTCCTCGGGCCTCCTGCCGAAAACGATCGGTGCCGGAGATTCATCGCCCTTGCCGTAGAGCAGGTCGGCAATCTTGAAAATGTTGTCGAAATCGAAGGCACCTGACCCGTCTATCAAAACGCACTTCGCGTTCGAGCGCGCCGAGATTCCCTCGCGGTCTGCTTGATCGAGCGCTGTCAGCAGCGCGAGGCGTACCGCAAGGCCCTTGCCAACCCTGGTTTCCGAGAAGGACGGCAACGTGATTTTGACCGGGTCGGGCTCGCTCGGACGTACGACGATTGTGCGCCCCGGGAGGAGCGGCAGCGCGTCGGTCTGGTCTAAGCCGTAGCGCGTTCGCAAGCGCTCCCAGCCGCCGTTAACGCCAACTTCTTGATCCTTATACCAGTCAGTCCATGCTGCGGACCGAGCCGAGACCTCTTCTTCCGATGCCGTGAACATCGGGACGATGATAAACAACCTCACGTGTTCTTACCCCCTGACGAACCTTATCTGCCCCAAGCGCCCCAGTCGCCCCAGCCCACCCGGAATTGCCCAGGCTCGCGCTGCTCGCTTTCCCGCATATCGCCTGCCGTCGTCCCGCAGCGACGATCAAACGTGCGCAGGCGTTGCATCACTTGGACGCGATTCTCTCTGATCAACTCATCGACGCGCATCAGCATTCCTCCAGCAGCATGGGAGCAAACGCATCCCACACGAGTTGACGTGATTGCTTGCAGTATCGGGTTTCGGTCGCCCCAGCGTCGCCTTGCTCGGCGAGCTTGTTGCTGAGGGAGCCACCACGGCAAAAGGCGAAATAGTCGCACTGCGCGGCACAGCGCTCGATGCCGGCAAAGAACTCTTGGACGTAAGCGGATCGGCGAGCATTCGCGATTGCGGTTTCGAGGGTGTCATGCGCAACGTCCGCGACGACATAATCATTGTAGCGTTCTGACCGCATCTCCATCAGTTCGGGCGACAGCGCTCGCACACGACCTCTGAAGTCGATGCTGAGCAACCAGTCGATGGCCGGCGCGCCGGCCTGAGGCGTCAGGCAGTTGAACCGGGCGAATTCCAACACCTGCTGGACCTCGCGGATTGGAAGGTCGGGGTCGCGCTCCCATGCCAATCGCAACTCGCGCCAAAAGCGACCGGCCGACACATCGTCCAGTCCCACTGCCAATGATGCGCCGTCGCGCTCGACCACGTTGAACGCCGCGGATGTCCCGCCTAGCCCGCGGAGGAAGATCAGAAGGTCGCCCGCGATCTCGGGTTCAACCGAGCTCACCACCGAAATTGTCGAAAAGGGGACGCCATGACGTTTGAGTGCCTCTGCGCCGCGGATTACGCGTTCGAAAGTTTCACGGCCCGCGCGGTCGACACGCTCGCGGTTCAGATGCGCGGGGCCGTCAATGCTGAGCCCGATCGAAACCGCGAACTCCTTGAAGAATGCGCACCAGGCGTCATCGATGAGAGTCCCGTTCGTTTGAATCGCATGCACCACGCGACCGGCGCGGCGGAGCGGCTCGAAACATTCAAACAGCTCACGGAGATACGGCTCGCCAACGGATAATGGTTCGCCAGCGTGCCAGACTAGATTCAGGCTGCTGCCGAATTCATCCGCGCGACTCGCGATCGTGCGCGCGACCGCGAGCTGCATCCGCGCAGGGTTTTCGCGGTTCGCCAAGTAACAATAACGGCAACTGATGTTACAGAATCCGGTGGGCTGCAGCACCAGGCTACGAAGTTCGTAACGATGTGAGACTGCCGGTCTGGCGATCTCCCCCTCCACCGATTGCGTGTCCACGATGTTCTGCTGCTTCTGTCCCGATGGCAAGTCTCGATCGCATCCATATAGGTCGTTATTTGCCCGTTGGGCATTCGTCGAGCGAAAAGCGGGCGTTGAGCGTGATCGGCAATGTTGCGCAAAGCCGGATGTCTTTGCGCTCTAGGGAGCGCTTGGAGTGCGAACTAGCGTCTATTGTAGCGTGGTTGGATCTCAAACGGGTGATGACACTCCAAACCCTCCGCGATACCACAGAAACGCACCCCAATTGTCGTCGTTTAAACGTCGTCCGCAAAACCCGAAAGCGGTCGTGGGCGTCCTAAACGACAATTGCACCGGTTGATCGCTAACCAAGAAGCCACCGCAAGAGCCTCGCCCACAAACTCGGTTCGGGTTGTCTGGTAGGCGAAGGGAGCGGCGTTGACCGCGGCGGCGACCTTTCGCCCGTGTAGACTTGGCTTGCGTATCTGTCCGCTCGTTGAGCCTTCGCAGTTTGAGCCGCGGTCATGGCGGGCCACCAGTCAATCTTGGAATGGCGAATCCAGTAGTGTGAGCGGCATGGAAGCGTACCCAGACCGATTGAAGGCGAGAGGGAAATCGTATGGCCGTGGTCGATCAAATGCCACTGGGCCGGGTTTAGGGGCGTCACCACCTTCTGGCGGCAGCCGCAGCAACACAAATGCGAAGCAGTGCGAAACCGATTGGAAATGTAGAGCACACCCTCCTCGAGATCCTTGGGAATGAACTCAACATAGCGATGCGCGAGATGGTTGTGCCTCGTCACGCAATGTCCTCGTTGCAAAGCGCGTTGGTCGTGATCTGATAGCTCGAAAAATGCTCATGACCCGCGTCGCGGTAAAAGCCACACAGGCGCTTCCACCGAATAACTGCAAGAGCAGCGTTTAGCGCATTGAGCTCTGCGATCTGTATGTTTGTCGCGTATTCATTCTCGGGTTCATCATCGCTGCCGAAGGACATGCGGTCGTTGAGATGGTCATTTTTGGCGGGCGTGCTCGTGACTAGACGAACAATTCCTTGCAGACCGTTAGGGGCTCGAACGATGCCCATACCGACATCGACGAATGGGATACCATTTTGCAGCAGCCAATCGACAATCGCTCTCTTTGATTTACCGGTATCGAGGCACAGAAAGGCGAAGGTGATACCTTCAAGAAGATGCAGGTTGCCCTCGGTCAGCGGCTCGTCATATCCTATCAAGCCTTTGCGGCGAAGCTTGCGATAAATATCGACGAAACTCGCGACCTTTGACTTCTTTTCCTCCAGTTCTGCGAGTGACCATGCGCCCGGAGAACGAAAGGCGTTGTGCGTGTCGAAGCTGTCGCCATCGAAAACACGAATCTCCTCCGCACGCGTTTTGGCGACAAGGTCCAGGATGTAGGATCCCGTTCCGCCGACGCCGATAATGGTAACACGCTGTGCTTCGATCTTTTCGTTGTCGGCGCCGATATGCACTCGGCTCGATGCCTGATCCACGTAGTGGAAGACATCATCGTCCTCCTCGTCAGTGGCGTAGATGGGAAATGTTTGAGCTGTCACTTCCGGCCGAATTTTCTGCGCCTCGCCCACGATCCAACCCAGATAGGCCTGCATCTTGTGCACATAGTCCCGATAATCGGCCTTCGCTGAGAAGGTGAAATCGACAACGAGACCGTCGCCCAAATCGGTCGCAGCACTGGGATTCTCGAAGCTTCGAATCTTGGCTCCGTTGGCGTGGCATGGATGCTCGCCGATCCAGTAAGCGACATGGTGGGCGGGCTTTTTTGTTACCTCCTCACCATCAACCACCTCAGTCTCGAGCTGCGAAACCAAAATCCCATCCTCGCGCACCTCAGCCGCCGAGGTCACGTAAGGCACGTCCTTGATCAGAAAGTAGCCGCCGCGCTTCTCCAGATGGAATCCGCCGTTTCGCAGCTCTAGAAGGTCCTTACTACGAGCGATTAGCCGGTGTGACATCGAACTCCATTTCCTTCTTTACCTGCACCGATTCGCCCTCGATCAGAGTGCCGGTCGGTTTGTCGGAGTTCCCCTTGCTGTACTGTACCGAGTAGCGCTTATCCTCGGGCAGCGCAGGCGCCTCGATCAACGCGAGCAGGTCCTCGTAGCTGATGCGCTCCTTGGGCACCTCGTATTCGGTCCCGTTGACGTAGATCGTGACTGGCTTCGGCCCATGCCCGCCGCCCTGTCCGGGGTTGTCTTTATGGTCTGCCATCATCGTAATCCTTGATTAGTGTTTCTTATCGCGTGGCGGGAAAGGATCGCGGGCGGGCGCCACGGTGTCCGAATCCCGCCAGCGCCCATCGCGGCCCTGGATGCGGACTTCGCCCCCGCCCAGGCCGCGGACGATGTCCTTGGCCTGATGTTCTGCGGTGCTCTGTTTGTGGTGGACGCTCTCAGGAGCTGCGACCCCGCCCTTTTTCACGGCCCAATCCTTGCCGTGCTTCACTACAAATCTGTCATTGCCAGCCATTTCGACCACCTCTTAGGACTTGCCTATTTCGACTTCGCCATGGCATAATTGCCATATACGCCATGATGGGAGTACATGGCGAAAGTGTCAAGTTATTCATGCCGGGATCGCCATGCCAGATGATCAAGCCACTGATATTTTTAGCAAACGACTTAAGGACGCGCGCGATCTTCGCGGAATGAATCAGATACAGTTAGCGACCAAAGCTGGGCTACCGCCCGCTTCGGTATCGCATTTCGAATCGGGACCGCGAAAACCTTCCTTCGATAATCTGAAGGCACTCGCATCGGCCCTGGACGTGACAACCGACTATTTGCTCGGTCGGTCCGACACACCCGACGCATCCGCCGAAACCGTCGGCAGGCTGCACCGGGATTTGCATAAGCTGAGTTCACAGGACTTGGACTTGGCGAAGGGCTTCGTGGATCTGCTGATTCAAAAGCGCGAGGTCGGGGGCGAGCAAAAATGACGATGAAGCCGCGGATAGCTCGCCGATCGACGGCAGAGTTAGCTGCGGCTTCTGTCCTGCGCGCAAATAATATTGGGGGGCTGTGGGTTGACCCAAAGGCCATTGCTGCGAGCAGTGGGATAGAAGTGCAGGGTAAACCAGAAACCGCCGAGGGTGTTTCTGGTATGCTGATAAAAGCGGGCGATAATTTCGGAATACTGTACGCCACCAATATCCCGAGTCAGGGATTTCAGAGGTTCAGTATCGCTCACGAACTTGGGCATTACTTTATTTCTGGACACCCGGACGCGCTTTTGTCCGAAGGGTTTCATGTCTCGCGTGCCGGCTTCGTTGTAGCGGACCCATATGAACAAGAAGCCGACTACTTTGCCGCCGCGTTGCTAATGCCGGAACGCGCTTTCCGGCGCGCGATGGACGATCATGAGCCGGGGCTGGTTTGCATCGAGGCGTTGCGCAAAGCGTGTGAGACGTCACTTTCTGCCACGGCTATTCGGTATAGCACGCTGACCCGCGATGGCGTCGCTGTTGTAGTGAGTCGCGGGGCGACCATCGAGTGGTGCTTTATGTCCGAGGGCATCAAGCAAGCCAGCGGATTGAGTTTTCTGCGCAAGGGCACGCCTGTGCCGAAAGGCACCTTGACGCACCAGTTCAATGCCCAGCCCGACAATGTCAGAATGGGCCGGAGCGAGGTCGGCGAGGGCCTTTTGAATGTCTGGCTGGACGGCGAGCAGACCTATCGGATCACCGAGGAGGTCGTAGGGCTTGGCGGGTATGAGCGCACTCTCACGGTTCTGACCTGCAGTTCGCTCTCTGTGCGGCCAGAAGATGAACCCGATGAAGATGACGAGGAAGCGCTCATCGAAAGCTGGACACCGCGCTTTAAACGGTAATAGCCACCCGTTCGCTTAGCACTCGTTACCGCGTCTGTTCGACCGCAACTGCGTCAATTGCCAGTGTTCGCGCAAGAGCTTTGCGGACGACAGCGATCATCAACTTGGGGCCCGCAAGCTGCTCAGCCGCTAACGGCGCAAAACCGCACGATTAGGCGATTTGCGGGGGGCGAACGCTCTCCAGCGCTACCGGCCTATCAGCTTCACTCCGATTTCCTCTGCGAGGTCGACGACCGCGGCATAGGTTGGCGCGTCCGTCACGATATCCACCGAGGCAGCGCACGGTGTTAAAGGTGTGGCGCTTAGCCGATCCCCGAACAGCACGATAGCCCGGGCCTTGTCGTCCTGGCGCGAGACCCAGCACAGGCCGTCCACGCCGGGGCATTGTGCATAGATCGCCTCGGCCCAGGTTCGCGTGTACGGATATTGATCTTTCTCGGTATCGATCAGCTGACCGCGCGCGACGCCAAGTCTGCGCAGAGCGGTCGAGCTCAGGTCGGCCAGGGTCAAGTCACGTGCGGGGAGTACTTGCGAATAATCATGCTTCCGCAATTTGCGCTTCATGACGCTTTTGAGGCCCGGCGCGAACGGCACGTCGTGGAACACCGTCTCCATCGCGGCACAATCGAACGTCTCGCCGCCATAGATCGTCGCGATCGAATTGCCTCCGGCATCGACGATCGGGCTGAAACGGGCATTCCCCTTGAGCCCGGGATTAAACTCACCGGCCTTGTAGTCGTGGGGGTGGATGCGATGGATGATCTTGGCCGACGGCCATGTCATCGGCCGGACAAGCACGTTGAGATTGATCGGCGGTGCGGGCGGTGGAGCGGGGGTGACGAGGGATGGCGCCGGAGTGGGCGCGACCTTCCTAGCCATGCAGCACGCCAGCCATCTCGTCCTCCGCAGCGGCGAGCACGCGCCCAGGCTCGCGTAGAAGCAGGTCCTTGGGCATCGTGCCGCCCAGATAACTGTTCACGGACGCGAACCAGATGGCAATTTCCCATTCGTCCATTTCGGGCTCGAACAGGCTGAGAATGGGCGCCAATCCAGGAATGGGCCGATAGCCGGCCTCCGGATTGAGCGCGTAGCCCGGGAAAAGGTCGCTTCCGGCCTGACGGATCGCGAAGATGCGTCCTTCCCGCTTCCACCTGTTTGGCTGTGCACTGGGATTCAGGCCGCCAAAGCCGGCCACTTCGGACAATTGGGCGGCGGTGAGCCAGTCGGCAGTTTCGATCACGGCCGCCCGGGCTTCCCCGGCCATTCTGGCCTCGATCATCAAATGCTCCGGAGGGGCGACGTCAGGGACGAGCGCATCGACGATCTTCGCCAGCTTCGCCTGTTCGCGATTTGCAAGGGTTCGAAGAACGAGCGGGGCAATCAGCCTTATTGCTTCTGCCACGGCCGTGGCTTTGCGGTCGCCGGGTTCCAGCGTCAGGGCAACCACCTGATCCTCGTCAGATGCGCGCAGCCGCTTGCGGACCTCGTTGGCGGTTCCGGAAACCGTTTGAATGCCAATGGCATCCAGTTCGTCAGGTAGAATAGTAGCCATGTCGAACGCCCATCGGATATGATGGATATGAATATAGAGAGATCACCTTAATAATCAATGTCTGATTTGGAGCAAGCCCGGCCGGGCTAATGACGACACGCGACTGCCGGGCAACGCGGCATATCGTCATCCTGGACAACCGCATCGGCCATGATCGACCGGCGGCAAACGGCTCCCTCGAACAGCGGCCACCGATCGCCAAGCCTGGCCAATGATCGCCCATCAGCACCCTGCAGATTCCGCCGAAGTTGGCGGACATGTGCTGTCGTCCGGAACGGCTCCCGCCGCCCGGCGGGAGCTAGCCTGTGACGCCGACCAAATTACTCATCGGGCAAATCATCGTCGTCTTCGCGATCGTGATCGCGGGCGTCTGGGCCGCGACCCAATGGGCGGCCGCACAGCTTGCCTATCAACCGGAGCTCGGTGCGCCGTGGTTCAACGTCGGTGGCCAGCCGATTTACCGGCCGTGGCAGCTTTTCGTCTGGTGGTACCATTACGATGCCTATGCTCCGCACGTCTTCGATCGCGCGGGTATGCTTGCCGGTGCGAGCGGCTTCGTCGGCTGCGGCGCGGCGGTCGCAGGATCGCTGTGGCGCGCGCGCCAATCAGCCAACGTCACGACCTATGGTTCGGCGCGCTGGGCGTCGCATCGCGAGATCGAGCGGGCCGGACTCCACGGCGACGCGGGCGTGCTCGTCGGCGAGATCGACGGCCGCTATCTGCGTCATGACGGCCCCGAGCACGTCATGGCATTCGCGCCGACGCGCTCGGGTAAAGGCGTCGGGCTCGTCGTGCCGACGCTCCTGTCGTGGACCGGGTCGGCGATCGTCCATGACATCAAGGGCGAGAACTGGACGCTGACGGCCGGGTGGCGCAGCCGCTTCTCGCACTGCTTGCTGTTCAACCCGACCGATGCACGGTCGGCGCACTACAATCCTCTGCTCGAAGTGCGTCGCGGCCCGGAGGAGGTTCGCGATGTCCAGAATATCGCGGACATCCTGGTCGATCCGGAAGGGGCGCTCAAGCGGCGCAATCACTGGGAAAAGACCAGCCATTCCTTGCTGGTAGGGGCGATTCTTCACGTCCTTTATGCGGAACAGGACAAGACGCTCGCGCGCGTCGCGACCTTTCTGTCGGACCCGCAGCGATCCTTCGTCTCGACGCTCCGCCGCATGATGGCGACCAATCACCTCGGTACCGACGACACCCCACGCGTCCATCCGGTTGTTGCGTCCGCGGCACGCGAGCTGTTGAACAAGAGCGAGAACGAGCGCTCCGGCGTGCTGTCGACCGCGATGTCGTTCCTGGGGCTGTACCGCGATCCGACCGTCGCCGAGGTGACGTCGCGTTGCGACTGGCGCATCGCCGACCTGGTCGAGGGCAAGTGTCCGGTCTCGCTCTATCTCGTCATCCCGCCGTCCGACATCAGCCGCACCAAGCCGCTGATCCGGCTCGTGCTCAACCAGATCGGCCGCCGCCTGACCGAGCAGCTCGACACCGGGCCGAAGCGCCACGGCGTGCTGTTGATGCTCGACGAGTTCCCCGCGCTCGGCCGGCTCGATTTTTTCGAGACCAGCCTCGCCTTCATGGCCGGCTATGGCATCCGCGCCTTTCTGATCGCGCAAAGCCTCAACCAGATCGAAAAGGCCTATGGCGAGCACAATTCGATCCTCGACAATTGCCATGTCCGGATCGCGTTCGCGACCAATGACGAGCGCACGGCCAAGCGCATTTCCGACGCACTCGGTACCGCCACCGAGCAGCGGGCAATGCGCAACTATGCCGGTCACCGCCTCGCGCCCTGGCTCAGCCATGTCATGGTCAGCCGGCAGGAGACCGCCCGCGCGCTGCTGACGCCCGGCGAGGTAATGCAGCTGCCGCCGACCGACGAGTTGGTGCTTGTCGCCGGCATGGCACCCATCCGGGCGCGCAAGGTTCGCTATTATACCGATCGCAACTTTGCGTGCCGGGTCGTCGCGCCGCCGCAGCTCACGACGTCGCGCTACGCCGACCGGCCCGACGAACGACCCGGCGACTGGGGCATGATCGCGCGCGCCGTGCATGTTGCCCTCGATGGCGAACGTGACGGCGACGTCGACGAGGGTGGGCTGCAGCAGGAGCGGCATCCCGCGATCGAGCAAGAGCCTGCAGCCCGGCAGGACATCGAGGATCCCGCCCTGGCAATGGCCGACGACGAAGGCGATCCCGCCGCAGACCAGCGCGCGATGGACCGCGCGCGGGGTCTGACCCCTGCCTCGCGCGGCTTCGGCCTCAACGAAGGCAGCCACCGCGATCTCATTCCGGGACTGTGACGATGAAGGTCCGACAGAACCTCTATATCGACCGCGAGATCGCCGATGCGCTGGCGGCGCTCGCGGGTGGCAATCACGGCAACAAGTCGCGGCTGGTCAACGACGCCCTACGCGGCTGGCTCGCGCGCCGCGGCACGAGGGAGATCGACGACCTTCTCAAGCCCCGCCTCGACCGGATGAGTCGCGAGATCGGCCTGGTTCGCCGCGACATTGACGTCCTGCTCGAGAGCCTGGCGCTCTTCGTGCGCTACCAGCTCATGGTCACGGCCCCACTGCCGGAGGCCGATGCCGCCGCGCTCGCGGTCGGCCGGGACCGTTTCGAATCGTTTGTCGCCCAGGTCGGCCGTCAACTCGCTGCGGGTACGCGCACGCTTGGCGCCCCGGTTGCCGGAGACGGGAAATGACCGAGCAGCTCTCGGCCGATCGCCGTCGCGCCATGCTGCGCACCGCGTTCGGCCCGACGATCGCCTCCGCACTGGCCGACCCACTCGTGCTCGAGGTCATGGTCAATCCCGATGGGGCACTCCGGCTCGACCGCCTGGGCGAAGGGCGCACCGACACGCTCGTTCGGTTCGAGGCGGCGCAGGTCGAGCGGATCATTCGGCTCGTCGCCAGCCATGCGCGTGCCGAGGCCCATGCCGGTGCGCCGATCATTTCGGCCGAGCTGCCGCCGCATGGCGAAGGCGCAGGGGAGCGGTTCGAGGGTATTCTTCCGCCGGTGAGCGCGGGGCCGTGCTTCTCGATCCGCAAGCCCGCCACCCGGCTCTATTCGCTCGGCGACTATGTCGACGACGGCATCATGTCGGCAGAGATGGCGCGGCTGCTCGCTGCGGCCGTGGTCGATCGCCGCAATATCCTCGTCGCGGGCGGCACGAGCTCGGGCAAGACGACGCTCGCCAACGCGTTGCTCGCGGAGATGGCCGCGCTCGACGAGCGCGTCATCCTGATCGAGGACACGCGCGAACTGCAATCGCCGGCGCCGGACACCGTCGCGCTGCGGACGCGGGCGGGGGCGGTGACGATGGCCGACCTTGTCCGGTCGACGCTTCGCCTGCGCCCCGATCGGATCATCGTCGGCGAGGTGCGCGGCGGCGAAGCGCTCGACATGCTCAAGGCCTGGAACACGGGCCATCCGGGCGGGATCGCGACCGTTCACGCCAATTCGGCACGGTCCGCCCTGCTTCGCGTCGAGCAACTCATCCAGGAAGCCGTCGTCACCGTCCCGCGGCGGTTGATCGCCGAGGCGATCGACCTGGTCGTCTTCATCGCCGGTCGCGGCAGTTGCCGCCAGATCGACACGATCGCCCGCGTCGCCGGGCTCGACGGGCAAGGCGACTACGCGCTCGTCGAGACCATCCACAACCTCAATCAACAGCATGGAGACTGAACGATGTTGCCTGCCTTTCTTGCCCGTATGCGCCGGACTGCGGTCTCGCTACCGGTCGCCCTGTTCATCACGGCGACCGTCGCGATCCCGCCCGCCCAGGCCGGCGGCTCGGGCATGCCGTGGGAACAGCCGCTCCAGCAGGTGCTCGAATCCGTCCAGGGGCCGGTCGCCAAGATCGTCGCGGTGATCATCATCATCACGACCGGGCTGACACTCGCGTTCGGCGAGACGTCGGGCGGATTCCGCCGGCTGATCCAGATCGTCTTTGGCCTGTCGATCGCCTTCGCCGCTTCCTCTTTCTTCCTGAGCTTCTTCAGCTTCGGCGGGGGCGCGCTGGTCTGATGTCGCACGACCGGCCCAACGACCATCTCGAGGGCTTCGAGGTGCAGATCCATTCGAGCCTGGGCTCGCCGATCCTGCTTGGCGGCGCGCCACGCGGGTTGGCGATCGTCAACGGGACGGTCGCCGCCGCCCTGGGGCTTGGCTTGCAGCAATGGATCGTCGGGCTGCTCGTCTGGGCCGCCGGCCATTCGGTCGCAGTCATCGCCACCCGGCGCGACCCCGATTTTGCCCCCGTCCTCATCCGGCACCTTCGCCAGAAAGGATATCTCGCATGCTGAGTCTGCGCGAATATCGCCAAAAGACCGATCGCCTCGCCGACCATCTGCCATGGGCCGCGCTCGTCGCGCCCGGCGTCATCCTCAACAAGGACGGCAGCTTTCAGCGCACGCTCTCCTTTCGCGGCCCCGATCTGGAAAGTGCGACCGAGGCCGAACTGATTGGCGCCTGCGCGCGTGCCAACAACGTGCTCAAGCGTTTCGGGTCAGGCTGGGCCTTGTTCTTCGACGCCGAGCGCCGCGAGGCGATCGGTTATCCCGACAGCCGCTTTCCCGATGCCGCGTCCTGGCTGGTCGACGAGGAGCGCCGCGCCGGTTTCGTCGCCGAGGGCCAGCATTTCGAGAGCCGCTACCACCTCACCTTGACGTGGCTGCCGCCGGCCGACGTGACCGAAGCGGCCGGGCGCCGCTTCATCGAGCGGCCCGATGGCGAAGAAGAGCGCGACTGGCGCGCGGCACTGTCGGGTTTTGTCGCCGAGACCGACCGCGTGCTCGACCTGTTCGCCGGGTTTATGCCCGAGGTGCAGGTGCTCTCTTCGGCCGAGACGCTCACCTATCTTCACCGCACGATCTCGACGCGTGCGCACGATGTGCTGGTGCCGCCGACGCCGATGTATCTCGACGGCGTGCTCGCCGACACCGATCTCGTCGGCGGACTCGAGCCAATGCTTGGTGACCAGCATCTCAGGACGCTCACTATTCTCGGCTTTCCGAACTTGAGCCGGCCGGGGATTCTCGATGCGCTCAACGCCTCCGACTTCGGCTATCGTTGGGTCACGCGCTTTATTGCGCTCGACAGGACCGACGCAACCAAAGTGCTGACGCGGCTGCGCCGGCAATGGTTCAACAAGCGCAAGTCGGTTGCCGCGCTCCTGCGCGAAGTGCTCTACAGCCAGCCTACCCAATTGCTCGACAGCGATGCCGACAACAAGGTGATCGATGCCGATCTGGCCTTGCAGGAACTCGGCGCCGATCATGTCGCGTTCGGCTATCTGACCACCACGATCACTGTCGCCGACGGGGATCGCGCACATGCCGAAGAAAAAGTCCGGGCGGTCGAGCGGATCGTCAATGGGCTGGGCTTCACTTGCGTTCGCGAGAGCGTGAACGCGGTCGAGGCATGGCTCTCGTCGCTTCCCGGCCAAGCCTATGCGAACGTCCGGCAACCGATCGTCCACACGCTCAACCTGGCGCATCTGATGCCGTTGTCGGCGGTCTGGGCGGGCCCGACCGCCAACAAGCATCTCGGCGGCCCGCCCTTGCTCAATGCGCAGACTACCGGTGCGACGCCGTTCCGCCTGTCGACGCATGTCGGGGATGTCGGTCACATGATGGTGGTGGGGCCGACGGGCGCGGGAAAGTCGGTCCTGCTCGCGCTCATTGCGCTTCAGTTTCGCCGCTACCCCGATGCTCAGATCTATATTTTCGACAAGGGTCTCTCGGCGCGCGCGGCGGTGCTTGCGATGGGCGGCGCGCATCACGCGCTCGGCGCCGGCGAGGACGAGGCGCTCGCTTTTCAACCGCTGCGCGAGATCGACATTCCGATCGAACGCGCCTGGGCGGCGGAATGGATCGCCGCATTGGTCGAACACGAGCGCGTGGCGATCACGCCCGAGGTGAAGGAGGCGATCTGGTCGGCGCTCGGCAGCCTCGCGTCGGCACCGCCCGAGCAGCGAACGCTGACCGGCCTTTCCCTTCTCCTCCATTCCAACGCGCTGCGTGTCGCGCTCGCGCCCTATACGCTCGACGGGCCACATGGCCGGCTGCTCGATGCCGCAGAGCAGCATCTCGCGCTTGCCGACGTACAATGCTTCGAGACCGAGGCCCTGCTCAACCAACCGGGCGTCGTGGCGCCGGTGCTCACCTATCTCTTTCACCGGCTCGACGAGCGCTTCAACGGTCGGCCGACTTTGTTGGTGCTCGATGAGGCCTGGATCTTCCTCGACCATCCCCTCTTCGCCGCGCGCATCCGCGAATGGCTGAAGACGCTCCGCAAGAAGAACGTCGCGGTGTTGTTCGCAACGCAGAGTCTGGCCGATGTCGCAGCGAGCAGCATCGCTCCCGCGATCATCGAAAGCTGTCCGCAACGCATCCTGCTGCCCAACGACAGGGCGATCGAGCCGCAGTCGCGCGCTGCTTACGAACGCTTCGGGCTTAACGATCGCCAGATCGAGCTGGTCGCGCGCGCCACGCCGAAGCGGCATTATTATCTGCAGTCCGCGCGCGGCAACCGGCTCTTCGAGCTCGGGCTCGGGCCGATCGCGCTCGCGCTTTGCGGCGCGTCCGATCCCTCGAGCCAGCAGCGCATCGACGCCGTGCTTTCCGAACACGACCGGGCCGACTTCGCCGCCCGGTTTCTCGAAGCCTCCGATCTCGGCTGGGCCACAGGGCTGATCGCCGCGTTCGAGCCGCCGCTCCAGGCGTCCCCCCAAGAAGGAGAATGATCATGTCGCGTTTCCACTGCTCCGCTATTCGCAAGCGCCTCATCGCCGCCACGATGACGGCCGCCTCGTTCGGCGCGCTCGCCATGGCGGTCCACACCAGCCCGGCGTTCGCGCAGCTGACGGTGTTCGATCCGAACAATTATTCGCAAAACCTGTTGAGCGCCGCCCGGGCGCTCAGCCAGATCAACAACCAGATCCAGTCGCTCCAGAACGAAGCGACGATGATCATGCAACAGGCGAAGAACCTCAGCCGGATCGATTTCCCCGAGCTGCAGGCGCTGACGAGCAAGCTGCAGCAGATCGACCAGCTGATGAACCGGGCGCAGTCGATCAACTTCAACGCCGGCAGCATCGAGGCCGAGTATCAGCGGCTGTTTCCGCAAAGCGCGAGCTCGAACGCGCTGGTCGGCAACGCCCGCGCCCAGCTCGACGCGTCGGTGGCAGCATTCCGCCAGACCATGAGCGTACAGGCGCAGGTCGCGAGTAATGTTGCCGCCGATGGCGCTACGCTCACCGAACTCGTCGGCAAGAGCCAGGGCGCAGAAGGATCGCTGCAGGCGCAACAGGCGACCAATCAGTTGCTCGCGCTCGTCGCCAAGCAGCAACTCCAAATCCAGAATCTGATGGCCGCGCAGTATCGCGCCGACGCGCTCGAGGCGGCGCGACGTGCGCAGGCCGAAGCCGATGGGCGAGCGGCGGCCAAGCGATTTCTGGGCAACGGCACGGCCTATACCCCCCGCTAGGTCGGGCCGAACCCCAGCGTGACGGCGGCCGCCCACCCCCGAAGGGGCCACCGTCACACCCCGCGGAGCGCATGACCGCTTCCCGTGCGCTCCGCGGGCTTCTTTCCCTTGCAGATCGGTGACAGGCGATGGACGACCTCAACGTAATCGACCGCTTCGTGCAGGCGTTCTCCCGTTACATCGACAACGGCTTCGGCTTGCTCGGCGGCGATATCCATTTCCTGACCGCGACGCTGATCGGCATCGACATCACGCTCGCTGGCCTGTTCTGGGCGCTCGGCGGCGAGCAAGACGTCATGGCAAGGTTCCTCCGCAAGATCCTCTATGTTGGGGCCTTTGCCTTTATTATCGGCAGCTTCTCCACGCTCGCCGATCTGATCTTCCGGTCGTTCGCAGCCGCCGGCGTCACGGCAGGGGGTGGCGGCATTTCGGCGAACGACTTGCTGCGCCCGGGCGTCGTTGCCAGCACGGGGTTCACCGCGGCGTGGCCGCTGCTGCAGCAAATCTCCGACCTGACCGGGCCGATCTCATTCTTCACGAACTTCGGCACGATCGCGGTTCTGTTCGTGGCCTGGGCGCTCGTCATCGTCGCGTTCTTCATCCTGTCGATCCAGGTGTTCGTGACGATCATCGAGTTCAAGCTGACCGCGCTCGCTGGCTTTGTCCTCGTGCCGTTCGCGCTGTGGAACAAGACGAGTTTCCTGGCCGAGCGCGTGCTCGGCAGCGTGATCAGCGCGGGCATCAAGGTAATGGTGCTCGGGGTCGTGATCGGCATCGGCACCAGCTTCTTTTCGGACTTTACGGCCAGCCTGCAGGGCTCCGAACCCGACATCGTCAAGGCGCTGAGCCTGACGCTCGCTGCGCTCACGCTCTTTGGTTTGGGAATCTTCGCACCCGGCATCGCGACCGGCCTCGTATCGGGCGCACCACAGCTCGGGGCAGGGGCGGCGCTCGGCACGACGCTTGGGGCAGCCGGCGTCGTGGCGCTGGGCGGCGGCGCAGCTTTTGGTGCTGCCAAGGCAGCCGGGGGCGGAGCGCTCGGCGCGGTGCGTGCAGGTACCAGCATGGGGTCGGCGGCGGGTACCGCCTATAAGCTCGGCCAGGAGACCGCCCCTGCACCCACGGTCGCTGCCGGCATGCGCGGCGTCGCGACCGCCGCGGGCAATGCCATGAAACAGCGTGCCAGCTCGGCTTTCGGATTGGGTGAAGCCGCCGACAATGGCCGCAAGGCTGCATGGCACGCGCTCACCGAGACCGCGTCCAAGCCACAACCTGCCGGCGATTCTTCGAGCGAGCCCGGCCAACCTGCTTGGGCAAGCGCGATGCAGCGCGAGCAGGCCGCGCGGCACCACCGCCATGTCGCCGTCCAATCGCTGCGCGAAGGCGACAAGGGAGGGGCAGGCGCAACTCCCGAGATCAACGACAAGGAGGATTGAGACGATGCTCTTCAAGCGAAGCGTCCAGCGCTACGGGCGCACGCCCGAGCCCGAGACGCCCTTTCAGCGCGCCGGACAATTGTGGGACGAGCGGATCGGCTCGGCACGTGTCCAGGCAAGGAACTGGCGACTGATGGCGTTCGGCGCGCTTGCCATCACGGCGGGCATGTCGGGCGCGCTCGCCTGGCAGTCGACGCAGAGCCGCGTGACGCCCTATGTGGTCGAGGTCGACAAGCTCGGCGAGGCGCGCGCGGTCAGCGAAGCAGACAAGGCGTTCACGCCGACCGATCCGCAGATGGCTTGGCATCTGGCCAAGTTCATCGAGAATGTCCGTACGATCTCGCTCGATCCTGTGCTGATGCGGCGCAATTGGCTGTCGGCCTATGACTTCGCGACGCAGCGCGGCGCGGTGTTCCTCAACGACTATGCGCGGAGCGCGAACCCGTTTGCCGGGATAGGCGACAAGGCAGTGTCGGTCGAAGTGACGAGCGTCGTGCGTGCATCCGATCGCTCCTTTCAGGTCAAATGGGTCGAAACGAGCTACACGCGCGGCGCGATCTCCGGCCAGGCGCACTGGACCGCAATCCTGTCCGTGGTGCTCAAGACCCCGGCCAATGCCGATATGCTGCGGAAGAACCCCTTGGGCCTCTATGTGGACGCCATCGACTGGAGCCGCGAGGTCGAGCCGGCCGGCGCGGCCACGCCGACGCCTGCTGCTGTCCAACCTGCCGCGAATGTGCCGCCGGCGTTGCCGCTTGGCTCGCCGCTCGATCCCGATCTCGCCACCACCCCAACCCCTGGCCTGGAGAATAGGCAATGATTCCCTCCATCCTCTTGTCACCGGTCGGTGCGCTTGCGTTCGGCCTCGCCATGCCTGGCGATCAGGCCCCGCCGCCGCCGCGCATGAAGGAGCTTGGCACGCGCCCGGATCGCGCGGTTGGTAAAGCAACCCGCCTTGCGACGATCGAACCGACGGTGCCGGCGTTCGTTAATGCTACCGCGGTCTTCGCCTGGAACGATGGCGTGGTTTATCACGCTTACACCGCCGCCGGCCGCGTCACCGACATCATCCTCCAGCCGGGCGAAATACTGGGCTCAGTCGCGAGCGGTGACACAGCGCGCTGGATCATCGGCGACACGACGAGCGGAAGTGGCGCGGACAAGCGCGCGCACGTGCTGGTCAAGCCGTTCGCCGCCGGACTCACGACCAATCTCGTCATTACCACCGACCGGCGCACCTATCATGTGCTGCTGACCAGCGGCTCGGCGAGCGCCATGGCAGCGTTGTCCTGGACCTATCCGGCCGATGAGATGGTCGCGCTCCGGAAAGTCGAGGAAGCGAAAGCGGCAGCGGCGCCCGTCGCTGCCGGACTAGACGTCGATGCCCTGCGTTTCGGTTATACAATCAGCGGCGATCGGCCGGGTTGGCGTCCGCTGCGCGCCTTCGACGATGGCCGTCAGACTTTCATCGAGTTTCCTGCGACCCTGGGGCAGGGGGATGCGCCCCCGCTGTTCGCGATCGGCGCCGATGGGAACGCAGAACTCATCAACTATCGCGTCCGCGGTCATTTCTACGTCGTCGATCGACTGTTCGACGTCGCCGAGCTGCGACTGGGCACCAAGAAGCAGATAGTCGTGCGCATCCAGCGGCCCGATATCGATCGGCAACGTGGAGGTCGCAAGTGATGGTGGCCGACGACGATATCGCGGACTCCGCCGAACGGGCGCCGCTATCGCGGAAAGCCGACCCGGAATCGCTGGTGCTTCGCGGGCGCCCCGCCCGCGCGATTCGCTTCAAGCGTGGCGTCATCGTCTCGCTTGCCGCGATCGCTGCAGCCGGCATGGCCGGGACAGCATGGATAGCGCTGAAGCCAACCGCGCTTCATCTCGCGGCTGGTGACGATGACCAGATCCGGGCAGCCAAACCGCCGACGGACGCAATCGATGCGCTTCCGAAGAACTATGGCGACGCGCCTAAGCTGGGTCCGCCGCTTCCGGGCGATCTCGGGAAGCCGATCCTCGACCGCCAGCGCGAGCTTGCCGGTCAGCCGCCGCTTCCGAACACTGCGCCGGCGATAGACCCGGCTCAGACCAGGCGTGATCGGAGGGCCGCCGAACTCAAGACAGCTCGCGAATCCGGCTTGATGTTCCCGACCGCGGCACGACCGGTGTCAGTGGCAGAGACCGCACAGCCCATGCCTGCGACGGGGAACGATGATGGCCAGAAGGACAGCACAGCATCTGCTGACGATCAGAACCGTCAGGCGCGCAAGAACGATTTTCTGCGCACGGCGGACAAGGGTGGCGACGTCAATGCCGGGGTGGTTTCCGCTCCGGCCTCTCCCTACACGCTTTCAGCAGGCGCGGTCATTTCGGCGAGCCTGATCACTGGCCTTCGCTCGGACTTGCCGGGCTTTGTAACGGCACAAATCACCGAGCGCGTCTACGACAGCGCGACCGGTCGCATCCTGCTCATCCCGCAAGGCGCCAGGCTGATCGGCTCGTATGACAGTGTCGTCGCGTTCGGGCAGAGCCGAGCGCTTGTGGTCTGGCAGCGGATCATCTGGCCCGATGGGCGATCGGTCAGGATCGAAAACATGCCGGCTACCGATCCTTCGGGCTATGCCGGCCTTGCCGACAAGGTCGACTTCCACACTTGGTCGCTGCTCAAAGGAATCGCGATGTCGACCTTGCTGGGCGTCGGGGCCGAGCTGCAGTTCAACGGCGAAGGAGATCTTGTTCAGGCCCTGCGCCAGTCGTCGCAGCAGAGCGTCAGCCGGGCGGGAGATCAGCTTGCGTCGCGAAACCTTCAGGTGCAGCCGACCATCACGATCCGGCCCGGTGCTGCGGTGCGTCTGCTTGTGCATCGCGACCTCGTTCTCATCCCCTGGAAGGAATGATCGATGGCAGATCTCAAACTGGGCAAGCTTCCCGACCGGACGCCGATCAAGCTCACGATCGTCGTCACCCCCGATTTGAATGACGCCTTGGGTGAATATGCCGAGGCTTATCGCATAGCCTATGGTCAGCTGGAGCAGGTGAGCGACCTCATTCCGTATATGCTGAAGGCCTTCCTCGACAGCGATCGCGGTTTTGCAAAACGTAGGTCAAAATCGTGATCTCTCGATCCGACGCGGAGCAATTGGGAGACGGCCACCTTCTGGAGCCGTTGACGGTTCGGATTCCGACTGCCGTACAGCTGACTGGCATAAGCCGATCGCGGATTTACGAGCTCATCGATTCCGGCGACCTGGAAATGGTGAAGGTAGGCCGGTCGACCTTGATATCGTTTCAGAGCTTGAAGGCACTGGTTTCAGGCCGAGCCAACGGCTCTCAGTCTCCCTGATAACCTGTCGGATCGCTGCAACGCGCAGCGATCCGACAGGCGCTGACGAACTAGCCGTTTGATTTGGATCGACTGAACCAAGCCCGCGCTTCCGGCCGATAGTCCTGCCAGATCACCCGCCTGGTTGCCGTTCTGCTGGGGCCGCCGCTGAGACCAGCCATAACAGCAGTAGCGGGACGAGTTTTGAGAGTTCCGTTGCGCTCATGCTCGTCAAACAGCGATTGGGCTTTCTCATCGATCATATGTGATGTGATTTTCATTTCTCATCTCCATTTCAATTTTAGGAGACGAACCGGAAAGGCGCGCCCCCACGGGCGCTCGCCGGTTAACCCTCGAAGCCACCGAGGGACGGGGTTCCGGCTATGGCCGGAACTGGCAGCTGGAGCTGCCATGCAAAGCAACCTGCAAGTGGGAGCGATCGCGGTTCAAATCAAGCTGCAGCTTGCCGATTCAGCGTTTCTTATATCACCATTGTGTCCGGGAAGGTGTGGATTTGCCCGACTCAAGTTCAAGCGCCCTGTGGGCCGAGATGTGGGACGAAAATCGGCTCTCACGGCTCAATTTCGGACCTTCCCGGAATTGCGACCGTACAGTATGCCGCCCACTCGTCCATTAGCGCCCGTCGCTTTTCCAGCAGCGTTCCACGGCGGTAAGCCGCTTCAGTCTTGTCCTTGACGGCGTGTGCGAGGGCGGCTTCTGCGAGGTCGCCGGAAAAACTGGTGGTCTCGCTAACCCAATCTCGAAAAGATGATCGAAAGCCGTGAACGGTGTAATTCATCTTCATGTCCCGAAGGATCTTGATCAGCGTCATATCTGACAGGGCTTGATCGGGTTTCGCGCCAGGAAAGACGAACCCGTCATTCGTTGATTTGAGCACGGAGCAACGGGTGATCACCTTCATCGCCTCAGGGGACAAGGGGACCACGTGCTCACGACCTGATTTCATCCGGTCAGCGGGAATGGTCCAAAGGCGGTTGCGGATATTGAATTCTGGCCAACGTGCTTGTCGAATCTCGCCCGACCTTGCCGCGGTCAAAATAGCTAGCTCCAATGCCAGGCGACCCATCGTTTCTTTTTCCCGAAGGCTGAGGAGGAAGGGCGCCATTTCTCCGTAGGGCATTGCGGCGTGATGACCGTTGTTGCGAGGCTGGCGCGGCAAACCCTTCGTGATCGACCGCATTGGGGCTTCTGTTTCGCGATAGCCGCTCGCGAACGACCAATCGAGAACTGCGCCGATACGCTGGCGCACGCGCCGCGCCGTCTCCGGTTTGGCTAGCCATATTTCAGCAAGGACATTTCGGATCATCGGCCCACTTATGTCCGAAACGCGAACGTCGCCCAGCGTTGGGTACACGAATTGCTCCAGCGTGCGCTTCCACTGCCATTCGTGCTTTTCGTTGCGCCACGTCTTACGGTTCGCAGCGAAAACCTTTGCCGCCGCTTCTTTGAACGTAGGGATGCCGCGCGCCTTGCGCTTCTCGAAAACGGGATCCAGCCCGTGTTCCATCCATTTCCGCACCTGGGTGGCGCGCTCGCGTGCCTGAGCGAGTGTTACCTTGCTGGCGCTGCCAAGCCCGATGTCTCGCCGACGACCGTCCTTTTGGACCCTGCACACCCAATGCTTGCTCGCTGCGGAAGCGACCACAAGGAAAAGGCCATCTCCATCGCCAATTCTTCCCGGCGTATTAGCTGCCTTCACGCTGGTCGCAGATAGCTTTCCCATCTCCAAATACTCCCACATTTTCTCCCACACTCAAAATCGGTCACCGGCGGAAACCGCTGGATCGCGATGGACGCGAATCACCCGCAAACCCGCAGAAAACCTAGGTTTTCTGGGACGTGCATGGATGTGGAAGAACGTGGAAATGGTGGACAGGGCTGGATTCGAACCAGCGTACGCTCACGCGGGCAGATTTACAGTCTGCTGCCTTTAACCACTCGGCCACCTGTCCCCAGGTCTTCGC
>FTCZ01006576.1_pt1 | contig 21949 bp, 19 predicted proteins | sample 1658871 | NCBI WGS metagenome assembly FTCZ01 (sample SAMEA3914864, study PRJEB12502) | metagenome | biome: forest; material: soil | place: USA | collected 2012-03-12 | depth 0.3 m
AACTGGAAGGTCAGAAAAGCAGATCGCGCTCGGGCAGCCGCCATCTTGATCGTCTTCGGGAGTTCCGGCTCGTCTGATCCAGTGCCTATTGCCCGCAGGCTCTCCTGACGCGCGCGGGCATAACGGCCGATCGGAGCCTCAATGCCGTTGGTTTCTGGTTTCGTCGGCCATCTCGCGCATCGGCGCGGACCACAAAGCGGGCTCGTCGATGGCGCTGGCGTGCAGGCTCACGATGCACCCTGGACGGCGATACCAACCATGGGTGAGGCCTGGCACAATAATCATCATGCCCTACCAGGATCCGCGAAGATTCGTCTGCGCGCTGGGCAAAGCGACTGGGGCTATGCCTTTATCCGCCTGCTCAAGAGAATGGGGCTTGCTTGGGATATCGTGCTGCCGGAGCAGTTCGATCGTTCCGGCATGCTGATCCAAGTAACGCGTGATACGCTATCGTCAGTGCGCAATGATCTGGGGAAACACATATTGCTGGACCAGCACCAGCAGTCCCAGCAACAGTGTCAGCGCAATACTGTGCTTAAAGGTCCGCGCGAGCACTTCCCCTTCGCGGCCACTCAGGTCGGTGACGACCGTCCCCGTGCAGATATTTTGTGGCGAGACCATCTTGCCCATCACGCCACCTGACGAGTTGGTCGCCGCCATCAGGATCGGACTAAGATCGAGCTGGCGCGCAGCGACCACCTGCAAATTGCCGAACAGTGCATTCCCGGAGGTGTCGCTGCCCGAAAGGAACACCGCCAGCCAGCCAAGAAAGGCAGATACCAGTGGGAACAGCGCTCCGACCGAGGCTATGCCGACGCCCAGCGTATAAGCCATGCCCGAATAGTTCATCAGATAGGCCAGCCCGACGATCAGCATGGTGGTCAGGGCAGGCAGCCTGATCTGCCGAAACGATCGCAGCATCGCTCGCCCGAACTCCGCCGGGCCGAGCCCCACCAGCGGACAGGTGACGGCCGAAGCGAACAGGATGGCGGTGCCCGCCGCGAGCGGCTGGAACGACCAGATGGCAGCATAGGGCTTGCTGTAGGTCGTGATGAACACCGCGTTGTGAAGGCCCGGCCATTGCACCTGCACCTGGCCCAGCAGCGGCAGTTTCAGATGGAGCCAGGCGATGACCGTCACGGACAATATCAGCCAGGGCGTCCAGCCTCGCCAGTTCCCGGTCTCGGCCGCCGGGCTCGCGGCCGCGCGGGGCGGGATAGCCAGCGCATAGGCCGGATCCGGCGTCATGTGCCACACGCGCACGAACCCCAACGTCATCGCCAGCGAGATCAGGGAGGACAGTACGTCGGTCAGCGCATAACCGAGATAATTGGCCGACAGGAACTGGGCGAGGCCAAATGATCCTCCCGCCACGAGCAGCACCGGCCACACGCCCCGCAACGCGCGCAAACCGCCATAAGCGACGATCACATAAAACGGCAGGAGCACCGCGATGAATGGCAACTGCCGCCCGATCATGGCGCCCAGCACCTGGTCCGGAAGCTGGGTCACGGCCGCCAGCGTGGTCACCGGCGCGCCGAGCGCCCCAAAGGCGACCGGTGCGGTGTTGAATATGAGGGTAAAGACCAACGCCTCGATCGCCGGAAAGCCGAGCCCGATCAGCAACGCGCTGGTGATGGCTATCGGCGTACCGAACCCCGCCACCCCTTCGAGAAGACAGCCGAAGGAGAAGCCGATCACCACCAGCACGACACGGCGGTCATTGGGCAGATGCGCGACCAGCCAGTTCCTGAATGCGTCGAAACATCCCGACTTCACCGCCACGTTGTAGAGCACCAGCGCGTTGAACACGATCCACATCACGGGCCACAGGGCGAAGGTGGCGCCGGCGGCGATGCTATCCAGCCCGAGCAGGAGGGGCAGCTTCCAGACCGCCACCGCCAGCACGAGCGCGACGACCAGCCCCCCGGCGGACGCCTGCCAGGCAGGCCGTCGCAGGATACCCAACATGACCAGCACGATGGCGATCGGCATCGCAGCCACCAGGAAGGAGAGCGCGAGGCTGCCGCTCACAGGTTCGACGAGTTGATGAAACATTTCGGCACCTCCCCGGTGCACAGCCTGCCCATGCTGACTGCGGTAATTTTTTCTTACCAATCGATATTCTGGACCGACAGTTCTATCAACCGCTAATATCGGCGGACACCTTCAGGGAGATGAAATGAGACTCCGATCGGCTCCGCGATCAGGACTTGCGGGCGTTTTTGGCGCGCGGAGCTACCAGATCGTTGCGGGCCAGCCGCCGGATCGAGGCTTCGCGACGACGCTCCGCCTCCTGGATGGCGCGCTGGGTTCGTATCGTGGAGATCATGTGCGCCTGTGAAGCCTCGCGCGCCGCCTCAGGGTCGCGCGCCATGATGGCATCGAAGATCGCGCGATGCTCCGCGAGTTGCGAATCGCCCTCCGTGCGATGCTCGAACAGGTTCTTGCGGTTGAGATAGACGTTCGACCGCAGCAGGCTCTCCAGACTCCGCATGAAGTGGAGCATCATCAGATTATGGCTCGCCTCATAGATGGCGAAGTGAAACTCGGCATCTGTCCGCGCGATTTCGTCGACATCGCGCTTCTCATGCGCCGCGAGCATGGCGTTGTACCGTTCCACGATCATGTCGCGGTCAATTTCTGAAGCTCTCTCAGCAGCATAGGCGGCGGCCGCCGCCTCAACCACCAGTCGGAACTCCATGCAGTCGAGCCGGGCGTCGGGATCGTCCATCAACAGCACCAGCGGGTCGCGCAAGGATCGGCCGATCGATTCGCTGACATAGGATGCGCCGTTGCCATCCGTCGTCAGCATGCCGAGACCGACCAGCTTGTCGAGCGCGTCACGCAGCGAGGGCCGCGAAACATCGAGTTTGGTCGACAGCTCCCGTTCCGACAGCAGCCGCTCACCCGGCTGGAGCGCGCCTTCCAGGATCAATCGCTGGATATGCTCGGCAATAGCATCGGCCAGCTTGGCCGGCCTGATCGACGACATGGTCTTCCTGAACCCCATAATTGCGAAGGCATCAACATCTCTCATTTCACTGAAAGCCGGTCAATCTGGGTCATGAAATTTGGCCATTGTGCTTAGTGGTCATAAATGTTAGCCAGAATGTGAAAATCAAAAAATGTGAGCCCGTGCTCATCAGCACTCGGGGGGCGGTACGTCGTACTGCAAAGGGGAGAGAGATGGAGAAGGCCCATCGTTTGGCCGTGCTTTTGGCCGGCATCAGCACCGTTGCGTTCACCATGCCTGCCATGGCCCAATCCACGGTGGACCCTGCACCCCCGCCGCTGACCGTGGCGCAGGCCGCACCGACAGGCGGCGCCGCACCAGCGAGCCAGGAGATTGTCATCACCGGCAGTCGCATCGCGAGATCGCCGTTCGAAACGCCGACGCCGGTCACGGCGATCGGCCTGAAGCAGCTCGAGGCCAAGGCCGCGCCGACCGTGGTCGGCCTCCTGCGCGATCTGCCGTCACTGAGACCCAACAGGAACAACGGCTCCGCGACGGATGTCGGCACCGCAACGTTCGACCTCCGCTCGCTCGGTGCGACCCGCACGCTGGTGCTGATCGACGGACAGCGGGTGATGAATTCGAGCCCGACCGGCGGGTTCGACGTCAACCTGCTGCCGGCGCCCCTTATCCAGCGCATGGAGATCGTGACCGGCGGCGCGTCCTCGGTCTATGGCTCCAATGCGGTCAGCGGCGTCGTCAATGTCTTCCTGGACGGCAACCTCACCGGCCTGAAGGTCGATGGTCAGAATAACATCTCCCAGCATGGCGATGCCGAGAATTATACAGTCAACATCGCCTGGGGGACGCACTTCGCGGGCGACAAGGGCCACTTCGTGATCGCCGGCTCCTATTTCGACCAGCCGGACATCCTCTACCAGGGCAGCCGCGCCTGGGGCTCCAGGGGCGTCACGCTGATCCCGAATTCCGCCTACACACCCACCAACGGTCAATTCCGTCAGCTCATCGTCCCGAATGCACGGCTTTCGTCGATGACCTATGGCGGCGTCATCACCAGCAATGGTCCACTCAAGAACATCCAGTTCGGCGCCAATGGGGCGCAGAGCCAGTTCGTACAGGGCACCAACGTCAGCTCGGTGTGGATGCAGGGTGGCGAAGGCCTGGAGTTGCAGCCGGATTTCGCGGTGCTCCAACCCTCCACCCAGCGGATCAACGGCTATTCGCGGACGACCTATGACTTCTCGTCCGCCTTGCAGGGTCACCTCGACGTGCTGGCGGCCCGCACCAAGCAGCACCAGACCAACAACTATAATTACAACAATGGTGACATTGTCATTCAGCGGGACAACGCCTTTCTGCCCGAGAATATACGTTCGATCATGCTGGCGAATAATATTAAATCATTCAACATGGGCCGCCTCAATCAGGAGACCGGCATAGACGACAACACGACGACAGATACATACATCCGCAGCTCCGGTGGACTGAAGGGCGGATTGTTCGCAAGTTGGTCGTGGGATGGAAACCTCAATTACACCTGGGCCAAATATAGCAATGTCAGCCTGAATAACCGGATCAACGCCAACTGGACGAATGCCCTCGATTCGGTGATCGGTCCGGGCGGGACACCGATCTGTCGCTCGACGCTGACCAATCCGAACAATGGCTGCGTGGCAGCCAATCCCTTCGGCCTGAACAGCGTCTCGCCGCAGGCGGTCGCCTATGTCACCGGCACATCCTTCATCCGCGCGATCTCGACGCAGATCGAGGGCAACCTGAATACCAAGGGCAATCTCTTCGAGACCTGGGCCGGCTCCGTGGCGACGGCCGTGGGTGGCGAGGTCCGGCGAGAGACGGTGCATTTGAATTCGGACCCGATTTCCGCCATCAACGGATGGCGGCAGGCGAGTTCCGCGCCCTATCATGGGGCGGTGACCGTCAAGGAAGTCTATCTGGAGATGGGCGTCCCGCTGCTCAAGGATCTGCCGTTTGCCAAGAGCGTCCAGCTCGATCTCGCTGGTCGTTATGTCGACTATAGCACCAGCGGCAGCACGGGTGTGTGGAAGGTCGGCGGAACCTGGGCCGTGAATGACTCTATCCGATTCCGCGGCAGCTATTCGCGCGATTTCCGCGCACCGACAATCAACGAACTGTTTGCCGCCACCACCATTCGGCAAGGCACGGCCGTCATCGATCGGACCAACAACCAGTCCGTCGTCGTCGCCACCAGTTCGGGCGGCAACCGCGACCTGAAGCCGGAGGTGGCGCACACCTTCACGGCCGGCGTGGTGCTCCAGCCGAGCTTCCTTCCCAACTTCCAGGCGTCCGTCGATTATTTCGACATCAAGCTCGACGGCGCGATCACCACCCTTGGAGCGCAGGAGGTGCTTGATCGCTGCGCCGCCGGTGCATCAGAATTCTGCTCGGCGGTCACGCGCAACGCGGCGGGCACGATCACGCAGGTGCAGACGACCACCTTCAACGCGCAGGTTCTCAAGACCCGCGGGCTCGATATGGCGGCGTCCTATCATATCCCGCTCGACGGGATCGGCGCGGACCTGAGCCTCTCCGAAGTCGCGACCTATGTCGCTCACCTCATCACCGTATCGAACGGCGTCACCGTCGACACGGCCGGGCAATTGACCGGGACCAACGCCGTGCCCAAATGGCGTTCGGCTACGACCCTGATCTTCGAGAAGGGGCCCGTGCTCTTCCGAGTTCTGGGCAATTATGTGGGCGGCGGCAACTACGACAACACTTATGGCCCCCTCGACATCAACAAGGACCATTACAAGGGCATCTTCTACGTCGACCTGTCGGCGGAATATCGCATCAACGAGCATTTCCAGCTCTACGCCAAGATCGAAAACCTGTTCGACAAGGATCCGCCTCTTCTGGCGGAGAACACCATCGTCCGGGCGGGTGCCGCATCAGCATCGTCTTTTTATGATCTCGTCGGCCGCGATTTCGGCATCGGCGCACGGATCCGGTGGTGAAGCGCGGACCGCAGGGGAGGACACAAGACATGATCGAGAACGACATTGCGCCGAGCCGGCGTGAAATGATGGCAGGCATGGTGGCGGCGGGTCTTGCCGCCGGGCTACCGCTGGCGGGATCAGGCGCTGCCGCTCTTGCCGCGCCGCCATCGGGCAAGGGCTGGGAATGGGGGCCGATGCGCTGGGTGCAGATTTGCGCGACGGAAGATGACCCCGCCCGCTACGACAAGCAGTTCTGGATCGATTTCCTGCGCCGCACGCGAACTCAGGGGGTGTGCCTCAGCGCCGGCGGCGTGACCGCCTTCTATCCGACCAAGGTGCCCTATCATCATCGCAGCCCCTATCTCGGCTCCGGCGATATGTTCGGCGACCTCGCCCATTCCTGCAAGCAGATGGGTATCCGGGTGCTGGGGCGCGTCGATCCGCACGCGATGCGCGCCGATGCTCTGGCCGCTCACCCGGAATGGGTGGCGCGCAGCGCTGACGGCCAGCCCAAGCGGCACCCGACCGACCCGGAGCTTTACCTCACCTGTCCCAACGGCCCGGTGACGTTCGAGTGGATGCCGCAGATCCTCAAGGAGATCGTCAGCACCTATCCGGTCGACGCGATTTTCGGCAACCGATGGGCGGGCAGCGCCGGCATCTGCCACTGCGACGTCTGCAAAACGGATTTCAAGCGCGCCAGCGGCTTTGACATCCCGCGCTCGCTCACCAATCCGCAGGATGCAGCCGTGCGCGCCTATCTCGTCTGGGACGACGACAAACGCTACGCGCAGCTCAAGCTGTGGGGCGATACGGTCAGCGCCGTCAATCAGCAGGCCTTCTTCACACCGGGAAGCTGGGGCCGGCTGGATCCCAAGCGACTGCGCCAGACGATCCGTTCCATCTATGCCGATCGGCAGGGGCGCAGCGGGCAGAATGCCGCTTGGCTCAACGGGCGCAGTGCCAAGGAAACCTACTGCCTGATGCAGGACAGGCCGATGAGCGGCATCTTCGCGGTGGGCGAAACCTCGACGCCCTATCGCTGGATGGACTCGACCCAATCCAACCCGGAGATCAGCGCCTATCTGCACGACGGTCTGGCGCAGGGTTTTCGCCCCTGGATGACCAAGTTCAAAGCGGAGGTGTTCGACAAGCGCTGGGTGCCAGCGGTCGAGAAAGCCTATGTCTGGCACGCGGAGAATGAGGCCTATTTCCGCAACACGGAGAATCTGGCTGGTGTCGCCATGCTCCAGTCGGCGCAGACCTCCACTTATTATCGCCAGAACGCGCCGGCCGACACCGGCGGCGCCGGGCCTCAGGACGTCCAGTCCCTGCACACCGGCGCGGACGACGCGGCGAACGGCTATTATCAGGCGCTGGTCGAGTCCCGCATTCCGTTCAGCTTCGCTGACGAGCGGCAGCTCGAACCCGAATATATCAGCCGGTACAAGGTGCTGGTGCTTGCCAACATCGCCGCGCTCTCCGACAAGCAGTGCGCACAGATCCGCGACTTTGTGCGCCGCGGCGGCGCCATCGTCGCCACCGACGAGAGCTCGCTTTACGATGAGTGGGGCAAGCGTCGCGCGAACTTCGCCCTCGCCGACCTGTTCGGCTGCGACTTTGCGGGCAAGATCGATCCGCGCGTGCAGAACTCCTACATGACGGTGCGCGGCCCCAGTCCGATGACCGTCGGCTTCGATGACACGCCGCGCATCATGGCGGGCACGCGCCTCGTCTCGGTCACCCCACATGCCGGGTTGGGCAAACCGGCTCTCACGCTGGTGCCGAGCTATCCCGATCTTCCGATGGAAAATGTCTTCCCCACCGTCGCCCAGACCGACGTGCCGATGATCTACACCCGCAGCTTCGGCAAGGGGCGTGTGGTCTATTTCCCGTTCGATCTCGACCGGACCTTCTGGGAATGCGCCAACCAGGACCATCTCGCATTGATGCGCAACGCCGTGCTGTGGGCCGCGAACGAGCCGCAACCGATGACCGTCTCCGGCGCGGGCATGGTCGACATCAGTTACTGGCGGCAGGAAAAGTCCGTGGCCGCCCATCTGGTGAACCTCACCAATCCCATGGCGATGAAGGGCTTCATGCGAGAAATTCTGCCCGTCGGCCCGTTCGAGGTGGCGCTTCAACTGCCGCCCGGCGCCAGTCCGAAGCGCGTCCGCCTGCTGGAAGCGGGCCGCGATGTCGAGGCGCGGCGCGACGGCAACCGCATCGTCGTGCAGGTGCCACGGCTGGAGATGCATGAGGTCGTCGCTGTCGATTTCGCCTGATCAGAGGATCCAAGCACCCATGGAAGACAGTTGCCTTCGGCCCCCGCCGCATTCGCCGGGCTCGGCATGACGGCTTGCATCGACCCGCTCGGCGCCTGGACCGATCAACGCGCGCGCCTCGCCCTGCGGGCGATGCTCGACGCGGCGATCGCGAGCGCCGACCCGGCGCGAACCCTCGCCGGACACCTGCCGCCCCCGCCGGACGGGCGGTGCGTCGTCGTCGGAGCGGGCAAGGCCGCCGCCTCAATGGCGGCCGCCCTCGAGGCCACCTGGCCTGACGTGCCGCTGTCGGGCGTGGTGGTTACGCCCTATGGTTATGGGATGCCCACCCGGCGGATCGCCGTGCGCGAAGCCGCCCACCCCGTACCTGACGCCAATAGCGAGGCAGCCGCGCGCGAAATCTTGACGGCTGTCTCCGGGCTCGCGCCGAACGATCTGGTGGTGGTCCTGATCTCCGGTGGCGGCTCCTCGGTGATGGCGTTGCCGGCGGAGGGCCTGACGCTTGCGGACAAGCAGGCGGTCAATCGCGCTTTGCTGTCTTCCGGTCTCGACATCCGCACCATGAACATCGTTCGCCGTCGCCTCTCCGCGATCAAGGGTGGCAAGCTGGCTGAGGCCGCCGCGCCGGCGCGGGTCCTGACCCTCGGCATCAGCGACATCCCGGGCGACGACGTGGCATCGATCGCCTCCGGCCCGTCGGTTCCCGATCCCAATGCCGACGCCGACCTTGGCGAGGTGGTACGTGTGCTGGGCACCGGCCTGCCGGAAGCCGCCGTGCGTCGGCTGCTCCAGCGGCCGGCCCGACCGTCGACGCCGGTGCAGCAGGAGTTTCGCCTGATCGGTACGCCCGCCGCCGCGCTGGAAGCCGCCGCCGCCGCCGCACGCCGCGAGGGGATCACGCCAATCATCCTGGGCGACGATCTGGAGGGCGAGAGCCAGCAGTTGGGAATTGATCTGGCAGCACGCGCACTGCGCCCCGTCGATCGTCCGACGGTGCTGCTCTCCGGCGGGGAGACCACGGTGACGCTGACCGGCGGGCCGACAGGACGCGGCGGACGCAATACCGAGTTCGTGCTGTCCTTCGCCTGCGCGGTGGATAGCCATCCGACCATATGGGCACTGTCCGCCGACACCGATGGCGAGGACGGCGCGAACGACGGCGCGGCGGGCGCCATCGCCGCGCCCGACACGCTGGACCGCGCCCGCGCGGCCGGGCTCGATCCTTCAGCCCATCTCGCCAGCCACGACAGCGGCACCTTCTTCGCCGGGATCGGCGACCTGCTCGTCACCGGGCCGACGCGCACCAACGTGAACGATTTCCGAGCCATTCTCATTCTGCCCCAAGGAGGCAATTCATGACCCGATTGGCCGCCAATCTTACCATGCTGTTCACCGACCTGCCCTTCCTGGAACGCATCGACGCGGCTGCGGCGGCGGGCTTCAGGGCGATCGAATGCGTCGAGCCCTATGTCGCCCCGGCGAACGAGGTCGCAGAGCGTCTCCAGCGCCACGACCTCACCGCCGCGCTCTTCAACATGCCGCCGGGCGACTGGGCGGCGGGCGACCGGGGCTATGGCGCCGACCCGGCACGCATCGACGAGTTCCGCCGCAGTATAGACGTCGCGCTGGACTATGCCCGCGCGGCGGGGTGCAAGACGCTGCACCTGATGGCCGGCAAGATCGCCGTCGATGCCGATCGCGCAGCCTGCACGCGCACTCTGGTCGACAATATCCGGCTGGCCGCCGACAAGGTGGCGGCGGACGGCATCACGCTGGTGCTCGAGCCGATCAACACCAAGGTCGACATTCCCGGCTATTTCTATGCAACCACCGCCGCCGCGCTGGAGATCCTCGACCTTGCGGACCGGCCGAACGTCAAGCTGCTCTACGACATCTACCATATGCAGATCATGGAGGGTGACATCGCCCGGACCATCGAGCGGCTGCTGCCGCGGATCGGTCACATCCAGCTCGCCGACAATCCGGGGCGAAACGAGCCCGGCACGGGAGAGATCAGTTATCCCTGGCTGCTCGGTCGGCTGGAAGCGCTGGGCTACGACGGCTGGATCGGATGCGAATACAAGCCTGCCGGCGACACCGCCGCCGGCCTGGGCTGGGCCAAGCCTTATCTCGTCTGATTGCAGGAGCAGCGCACATGAAAATCGGATTCATCGGGGTGGGGATCATGGGCCGGCCGATGGCGGGCCATCTCCAGGCCGCAGGCCACGAGTTGCTGCTGGTGCAGCACCGCTCTCCCTTGCCCCCGGAGTTGTTGGCGGGCGGAGCCATCGCATGCGCTTCCGCACGCCACGTGGCTCAGGGCGCTGATGTCGTCATCCTGATGCTGCCCGACACGCCGGACGTCGAACGCGTCCTGTTCGGCGAAGACGGCGTGGCGAAGGGTCTGGGCGGTGGTCAATGCGTGGTGGACATGAGCTCCATCGACCCGATTTCCACCCGCCGTTTTGCCGAGAAGATCGAGGCTTTGGGCTGCGATTATGTCGATGCGCCTGTGTCGGGCGGCGAGGTCGGTGCCAAGAATGCCGCGCTCACCATCATGTGCGGCGCCAAGCCGGACGCCTTCGAGCGCGTGCGGCCATTGTTCGAGCGGATGGGCAAGAATATCACCCTTGTTGGTGGAGTGGGCGACGGACAGGTCGCCAAGGTCGCCAACCAGATCATCGTCGCGCTCAATATCGAGGCGGTGGCGGAAGCGCTGACCTTCGCATCGAAGGCCGGTGCCGACCCAGCCAAGGTGCGCGAGGCGCTCATGGGTGGCTTTGCGGCATCCCGAGTTCTGGAGGTACATGGCGAGCGCATGATCCAGCGCACCTTCGATCCCGGCTTTCGCATCGAACTGCATCAGAAGGATCTGGGGCTGGCACTGGGCAGCGCCCGTGCGCTGGGCATGGCGCTTCCCAATACGGCATCCGCCCAGCAGCTCTTCAGCGCCTGCATCGCCAGGGGCGGCGCGGGATGGGATCATTCCGCGATGGTCCGTGCGGTCGAGTTGCTGGCCGACCATCCGGTCAGGGAGGGGTGAATGTTAGGCGGAGCGAGCTTGCGTCCCGCCTCCCCGGCGATCGTCAAGCCGCTCCACGAACATGGTGCCGATCACCGACCCGTGCGACCGGAAAATCGCCGCGACTTCGGACGGAATGGGCTTCCCTGCGATATCCCGGAAACACAGATGGGGAAGTCGCAACACGTCCCTTACGCTGCTTGGAACGATCGACAATCCGGTGCCGAGCGACACCTCGGTCAGCACCGCCGACATTCGTCCCGGGCGGGCGACGATGACGGGCGTGAAACCACCGCGCCGGGCGACCTCATGGGTTCCGGCAAGTTGCTCGGGCACGACCAGAGGCTCGCCTGCAAGTTGGCGCGGTGATGGATTTCCAGCCTGCCGTGCCAGCGGGTGGTCGAGCGGAAGCGCGAGACAAAAATAGTCGTTGAGCAAAGTGCGGCTGACCAGGCCCTGGGGCAAGGCCATCGGGAGGCGAACAAAGCCGACGTCGACCTCCCCTGCTCTTACCAGTTCGGGCAATTCCTCCATGATCAATTCGCGCGTATGGACATCGACGTCCGGATGCGATCGTCGAAACTGGCGCACCTGTTCCTGGAGCACGCCCGCATAGGCTGCCGATCCGACATAGCCGATGTCGAGGCGTCCGATCTGTCCTTGCGCGGCCCGTCGCCCGACCGTCTCTGCCCGCTCGAAGCGGGCGAGGACTTCCCGTGCCTCGCGCAGAAAGATCTCTCCAGCCCGGGTGAGAGCAACCGATCGGCGTGTGCGGACGAGCAAGGGCGTGCCCAGCCGCCTTTCAATCTCCTGGATCTGCACCGTAAGGGTCGGCGGGGCAATATTCAGCCTCTCCGCGGCGCGGGCAAAATGGAGCTCTTCCGCGAGGACCGCGAAATAGCGCAGATGGCGAAGCTCCATCCCTTCCTCCTGTGTTAGGTTTTTCCTAACAGACGTGCCAAAATTTAAAAATGACGAACAAGTTCCAGAGGGGCATGGAGCGTTCATGGACCACCGTCAAACCATGACCGCGACCGCCCGGGCGCAGGCCTCAGCTCCAGATCTGGCGCTGTTGCTCACCGCATCGACCGGCTGCGCGATGACCGTCCTCGATGCCAATATGGTCGCCGTGGTGCTGCCGGCCATCGCCCGCGATCTCGCAGCGAGCTTCGCTGATATCGAATGGGTCGTCAGCGCCTATATTCTCTGCTTCGCATCGCTGCTGTTGCCGGCGGGGTCGATGGCGGACCGTTTCGGACGGCGGCGGGTGTTGGTCTTGGGCATCGCCGGCTTTGCCATCTCGTCGCTTTTCTGCGCGATCGCGCCCTCGGCTATGCTGCTGTATGTCTCGCGGGCGTTGCAGGGGGTCGCGGCCGCCTTTCTGCTGGCGCCGGCGCTCGCGATCATCGCCCACAGCTTCCATGATGAAAAAGCGCGGAATCGGGCGTGGGCGCTCTGGGGCGCGATGATGGGGCTGACGATGGTGCTCGCGCCGATGGCGGGAGGGCTGGTCGCCCATCTTCTCGGCTGGCGATGGGCCTTCTACATCAACATCCCGATCTGCATTGCGCTGGCCGCCGCCGTGCGGAGATATGTTCCGGAATCGCTAGACGAGGCCGCGCGAAGCCTGGATCCGGGCGGCATCCTTCTGTTCGCCGTGGCGATGTTTGGGCTGACCTGGGGTTTCATCAGCGGTCCGGCGCACGGCTGGGGCTCGGCAAGATGTCTCGCCGGTCTTATCGGCGGAGCCGTCGCGCTATTCGCCTTCGTCGCGGTCGAGCGGTCTCAGGAACGGCCGATGCTGGACCTAAGACTGTTCGCCAACCGCCGACTGGTCGGCGCGGTATGGGCTATGTTCGCCTATGCGGCATGCGCGCAGGTGATGGCCACCTTGCTCCCGCCATTCCTCCAGAATGGCCTTGGGCTGACGGCGATCGACACTGGCTTCGCGATGCTGCCCTTTGCCCTCGCGATGTTGATCTTCCCACAGGTCGGACGCCTCCTTGGGCGAGGGATGAACTCAGCGGGCATTCTGACCACCGGCCTCACGCTGGTTGGACTGGGCAACGCCCTCACGGCATGGGGGGCGTCAATCGGAAGCTGGCGAGTCATCCTCATGGGAATGGCGGTGCTGGGTAGCGGCGGCGGGCTGCTCAATGGCGAAACGCAAAAGGCCATCATGAACAACCTGCCGCGCGACCGGGCGGGCATGGCCTCGGGCATCAGCACGACGGCGCGCTTCTCGGGCATCCTGCTGGGCTTTGCGTTGCTGAGCAGCGTGCTGGCGTCCGTCGTGAAGTCGGAGATCCGGACGGGCATGCTCACATCGGCATCGGCGAGCCATCTCGCTGATGCCGTGGTCGCCGGCAATATCGACACGTTCGTCGCGAGGCTATCGGCCCCTGCCGCCCAGATCGCACTCGCGACGGCGCACCGCGCCTATTCCCGGGGCTTCTCAATCGCGCTGGGCGTCGCTGCGACGATCGGCTGGCTATCGGCGATACTCGCGTGGACACTGCTCGGCCGTCGCCAAACGGGATAACGGGCTTGGCGGCGGTCCAAAGCAGCGCCACCGTTGCGAAGAATGTGTCCGCCGGGCATCACGGTCGAATTGCCCCGGTTTCTTTGGAGCCCGTCATGGCCAGGATGGCCAGTCGCTCAGCCGACAGGGATCTGAAGCTTCTTCGCCGTCTCCTGCGTGCGAAGGATCGAATTGATGCCGCCCCCCATGAGGAATGGCCGGTGTCGCGATTAGCGCGGATCAGCGGCACCTCCGAAGCCTATTTCGCGAGATCGTTTCGCGATGCCTTCGGTATTCCACCGCATCGCTATTTGGTGACGCGCCGCGTCGAGCGCGCGGCGGCACTGCTGCGCGACACCGACATGCCCGTGACCGAAATCGCATTGCAGATCGGATGGAACAGCTTGGGCACTTTCGGCCGGACATTCCGCGACGTGACGGGCGAGAGCCCCGGCGAACTGCGGCAACGGATGCAGGCAATGCCGCGCGATCTGGAGCGCGTGCCTCACTGCTTCGTTGGCGCGGCGCAGCGGCCTGACCTGAGAATGGCAGTTTCGGAGAAGCGGCGACTGGAAAGTGGCGATACGACCGACGCAACCGAAACGGAGGTTCCATGATGCAAGGTGTTCAGGTCGCCGGTCTATATGTCCAGGATCAGGATGAAGCGCTTGAGTTCTATGTCGAGAGACTAGGATTCCGCGTCCACACGGATGCAGGCAATGGCGATTATCGCTGGCTTACGGTGCAGCATCCGGATCAGCCGGGGTTCCAGCTCGGTCTGTTCCGACCGCAGGCGCCGTCGGTCGACGATGCCACTGCGCGAAGATTGTTGGAAGCCGTCGCCAAGGGCGCGATGCCGCCACTCGTTCTGGTCGTCGAGGATTGTCGGGCTGCCTACGAGAAGATGCAGGCACGGGGCGTCGAATTCACGCAGGAACCGGTCGCGCGCTACGGCTCGGTCGATGCGAGCTTTCGTGATCCGTCCGGCAACGGCTGGAAGCTGGTTCAAGCCCGCTGACCCCATCACGTGCCTCATTCCAACTTGGCTGCTCTTCGACGGAGGTCGCCATGATCTTGCGGAACCGGATCCGACAGGCATCGCTGGCTGAGGATCGGCCTTACGCTGGTTATCCTCGCGAACTTCGTGGCTATGGCGTTCGTTCGGCCGCCAGCCGTGATCTACGCGCCGCTGGCGCTACTGCGGATCAGCGGCTTGCACATGTTCCTCCAGCCCTACGTCCGGAAGGTGGAACGTTCCAATTCAGACAGCCCCCGCATGCCCACCAGTCTCTTGGCAGCGAAGGCCGGTTTCAAGATCCGGCGCAAACTCGTGTGAAGGGCCGCGATGAGGTGCGTTCCTTCCGGGCAGCTTGCATGAGATGACTCCAGAGCCGCTTGCCCTCTCGTGTGTGGGCGTCAAAGCGGCGGATAGTTTCACCGGCTAGCGACCGCCTCCCTCCAGACCAAGGCATGCCTCGATTATCGAGCTCATGCCGGCACTTCGAAACCGGACCGGCAGCAATCGGGAATGGCGGGAACGCGCGCGCAGGTGCTTCGCCTCGGATACCTCGAGGCCGCCGTATTTCGCTTTCCACACATAGTAGGTCGGGCTCGACTGCCGTGCTTGCGGCACAGCTCCGTCACCACCGCGCCCGCCTCGGCCTCTTCAAGATGCCGATGATCTGTTCTTCCGAAAACCGTTTCCGCTTCATGCGTCCGTCCCTTTCGTTGGGTCGGACTCTAGCTCCATCGGGGGAAAATGCGGGGGTTACGTCAAGCTCTACGACCGGGGTTAGACGCTTAGCGGCGCGATCAGCGGAGGGCGCTCTTGAGCAAGGCAGCCCGTTGATCACTGAACTCGTTGGGACATTTGGTTACTGCTTTATCCCATGGCGTTTGGCGGCGTCACCGCGGGCTTTCATATGCGCGCGGACCAGCACCAGCAAACTCGCATTCAAACCGGAGGAAGAAAACGGCGGGATGTCAAAGATTCCCGGGCTTCCGCATCGCGCGCAAACGGCGATCAGTTCACTCTGGCGAAGGCCTTGCCGTTCCATCCCCAAAAATGGGTTTTTCCGTCCTTCTCCGCGAGCCGCAGGACCGATCGCGTGCCACGGCGCACGAGAGCGCCATCGTCACCGATCACGGTGCTGTGAATATAGCGCTCACCGCTTGAGATGAAGATATCGTAGGGGCTGCCCGCCGAGCCGCCATAGAGGGATGCCGCGCCGACGCAGTCGAGCGCGTGCCAGTCCAGCACGTAGTCGGTCTTTCCATCGCCGTTAAAATCCGTGCGCAATACATAGTCCGGGCCGATCTCGAGCTTGTTCCCCATTTCGGTGCACTCCCGCGCGTTAGATTGATGCTCGGCCTGCACCTGTGGCGGCAATCCCCTGATGCCCTGCCCGCTCGCGACTGCCGGTATCGTTGCCGCGAAGAGCGCAAATGCCTTGTACCTCATGATCTCTCTCCGGGCGCGGAGCGGGTCCCCCGCCCGCGCCTGCTTGTTCGTCACTGCCCCTCAACCGGCGGGCACTTCTTTTCGTCCATGGCGGTCCGGATTTTCTCGAGCTTGCCCCTGAACTCATCCATCCGGCCCTCCGTCGCCTCGGGGTCGTTGCCCGCGCGGATGCCAGAAGCCGCCACCTTCAGGCCGTCGGCGACGGCGTTGCGGTAATCAGAGGCGAGACTGTCGCAGGTCTTCGAGCAGCCGCCAAGGCTCACGATCGCGCCGCAAAGGGCGGCGCTCAGGATCATTCGATGTTTCATGACGGTGTCCCTCTCTCACAGAAGGCGGCCGGTGCTCGCCCTGATGCATCGCGCCCTGATGGATCCTGACCGGGTCATATCTCCCCTCTCCGACCGAGTTCAGTCCCGTCTCGTCCGCTTGATCACGTCTGTCCCGATGTTTTCGACACCGCTGACGAATTTTGGCGCAATGAAGACCAGGAACAGGCCCAGGATGATCAAGGGAATGCCGATGAATGCGAATAAGACGGTCAGCGTCATTACCGCTCCTGCCACTATCATCGTAATACCGATAAATTTATAGAGCTTGCGTAACGGATTGAGCGCGCCGCTCAAGTTCGTACGAGCGGCGCGAGTCGACGCAACCATATATATTTGCTCAGCTTTATTTCCGTCCGGCGTAAAATCAACGGCATGGCTGCTATCCGGTGCGGACACATCCATCCATTGGTCGAGTGCGAACACGTATCGACTGCCATCGTCTGCAGAAATAATGCCGCCGTTCTCGTCCAGCTTGAGTATCGTGCCGCGCATGATGTTTCCTTCCATGAGGCTGGCAAGGGATTCACGGATACACCGTACAAAGAGGCCTCTTGGCGCCGCTCAGGTTGCGTCACGTGCCAGCGGATTGCGGATGAGACCCAGGCCGGCAACAATCAGGGCGACTCCGCATAGCCCGATGACATAAGTGCCGAAGCCGAGCGAGACGGCCGCGTCCAACTGCCTTGACATCATCGCGCCGATCGATCCCTGGGGCGCACCGCCGGACCCGACGAGCACCTCGCGATATTCATAGATGATCGCGGAGGTCACAATCGCGGCGACGCCCGTCGCGAGCGACAGCGTTCGCAACTCTTTCCCGCCCCACGTCATCCAGAGCAGGACAGCGGCAAGAATTGGCACGCTCCAGCGCACCACCAACAGATTGGTCATGGCAGCTGCAAATCGCGCGCTGCTCAGCCGTTTTTCAGCAACGGCCCGCTGCTGCGCGATCGATCGCAGATCCGGGCGGATGTCGACTGGCATGCCGCCGAAGCCGGTGGCGCGGCGTACTTCAGCCTCCATCGCGTCCAGCTGTTTAAGGTCGTCCCGCACGTCCGCAACATCGTCCTGCGCCAGCAGCGGGTTGGCGCTGATAATACGGGCGACACCACCCAGACTCCAAAGCGAAGCACTTCGGATTGGGCTGGAAATTACAGGCATGAAGCACGCAATCAGGAGCAAGGCGGCGAGCGGAAATGCGAGCGTCGACATGAACAGCATCCGAGCCTTTTGCACGAATGGAGATGCCGCGATATCAGCAGCTGCGATCGGCATCGCAGTGGCCACTGGATAGATTTCCGTCGCGACGCCCGCCATGGGTGCGAAGTCGACATTGGTTCCAACGGCGATTGGCTTGTCGCTTCGCCACTGCGCCGCGACGAAGGTCAGGCGTTCGCCATTATCAGCTGCAATCGCACCCGACCCTGCTGAGGGAGTAAATCCTAATACCTTTCCTTTCATTTCGCTTCTCCGTTGCCAATTCAGCAGGCAGAGATGACAAGGAATGTCGCACCTCGGCGGCTGCTGCACGACAATGATGGAAGCGCTCGGGTCGCGTCTTGAAGCGTCTTTGAAGAACTTCTGAAGGCATATAGTCGGATGGGCGAGGCAGCGGCAGACGCTCGTGCAATAGCCCGTAGCAGGCGCCGGCGCAGGCGGTGGCACTTTGGCACGGTGGTGTTCGACGAGTCGAACTGGTTGCTGTTCGTCGATGGCGACGCTGTTGCGATCGAATCCAAGCCTCTGGAACTTCTGCACGAACTTTGCCTGCACGCTGGCGAGATTGTGTCGAAGGATGAATTGCTCGACACTATATGGGCCGGTCTCAGCGTCGTTGAGAACTCCATCCCGACCGCCGTTGCTAAACTGCGCCGCGCGCTTGGCGACAACAATCAGGAGGCAGTCGCAACGGTTGCCCGGATCGGCTATCGGCTTGCCGCACCCGTTTCGGTCGAAACATCGAGCGCGCCGGTGCAGCCTCGATTCGCATTTGCACCTGGAGATGCCGTTCCGAGGCGGCCGGAGTGGCAGTTGATCGAGCCGCTTGGCGATCGCGTCGCCGGCGACGTGTGGCGTGGCCGGCATCGGAAAACCGGCGAAACGCGGATATTCAAATTCGCGGAAGGCGCCGACCGGCTGCGCACCCTCACGCGGGAGGCGGCGCTGTCGCGGATAATGATAAAGGTGTTCGGCCTCGGCGGGCCGATCGCACAGGTGTTCGAATGCAATTTGGACATCGAGCCCTTTTTCATTGAGAGCCGTGATGCGGGCATCAGCCTGATCGACTGGGCCGGGGCCGCCGGCGGGTTGGGCGCGGTCGCGCTCGAGCAACGGCTTGAAATCGCGACGCGAAGCGCACGCGCCCTGGCGGCGGTGCATAATATCGGCGTGATCCACGAGGATTTTAAGCCGGCCAACATCCTGATCGAGACGGTCGCCGGAGAGCCCCGGCTCAACCTTGTCGGCTTCGGCGGCGGGCTCATCATCAACGATGAAGTTATGAAGGCGTTTGCGATCACTGACTTCGCCGACGAAACGATGCCGGAGGAGCACGGGCCGACTTTTGGAAGCTCGCCCTATCGCGCGCCCGAATTACTGACTGGCGCCGCGCCCACCGCAAAGTCGGACATCTATTCGCTTGGCCTGGTGCTTTTCCAGCTCCTGGTCGGCGACTTCGACCATATTCTCGCGCCAGGGTGGGAGAGCGAGGTGAGCGACCCGCTGCTGCGAAGCGATGTTGGGGACGCCGCGGCGGGCGACCCAGCTGCCAGGATCGGTTCGGCGGCCGAACTTGCGGACCGGCTGGAGCAACTTGGCGAGCGACGGTCTCGGGTTGCGGCCAATGCCGCAGCGGCGGCGCGGATCGAGGCATTCGCGCGGCTGGAAGGCCAGCGCCAGGCGCGCCGGCCTTGGGTGCGCGCTGCGATCGCGGCGACACTGATCGGCATCGTCGGGACGTCGGCCACCGCCATCCTCGCCATCGAGCAGCGGGACAATGCGCTGCATCAGGAGCAAATCGCGCGCGCCTCCTACGATTTTCTCGCCAACGACCTGCTGGCGCGCGCCGACCCATTTCATGCCGGGGTCGCCGATGAGACAATCACAACCGCCTCACGACGTGCGAGCGTCGAAATCGATAACCGCTTCGTCGGCGCGCCGCTGATTGCCGCCGGGCTGCACCACAGTCTGGCAAGAGCGTTCGACCAGCGTAGCGACGTCGAGGCGGCGCGTGCGGAGTATGCAAAGGCTGACCTCGACTTCCGCCGCGCAGGCCCGGCAGCTGCCGGGGACCGGCGAGTTGCGCTCACTCAGTGGGCGCAGCTGGAGGCGCTGACCGGCGATGCGTCGCGTCTTGCGATAGCGCGGCGTCTGCTGTTACAGGCACGATCGGGAGTAGCGCGCGAGGAAGGGGCTTTCGCGGTCTGGCTCAACTCTGCCGAAGGTTCGATCGCGCTCGCTGGCGAGGATGTGCGCAGCGCACAGACGGCATTTCGCAAAGCGTCCGCGCAGGCGGAACTGCTACCGAAGACGTTCGATGCGCGGCAGCGCCTGAACCTGCGCCAGCGGGTGGCATTCACCTATTTGCGGTTGGGCGACGGCAGGACGGCGGAGTCCCTGGCGAAGCCGCTGCTCGCCGCATTTATCCGACTCGATGGGGAGAATCATCCGAATACGCTCAACATCCGCCTCAACCTGATCCAGGCGGCACTGGTGCAAAAACGCCATGAGGATGTAATCGCGGCGGCAAATTTGCTGTTGCCGGTCATGGAGCGTGTGTTTGGCACCGACCATCGGCGGACGCTTCAGCTGCTTGCAGCACGCCAACAGGCGCTCGGCAGTGTCGAACGCTACGCCGAGGCCGCGCGTGACGGTGAACGGGTTTGGCGGGCAACTGTCGCGCACGAAGGGCCGACCGCTTTCCAAGCGGTCGCAGGGCGTGCAGACACCGCAGAAACGCAATGCCGAGCCGGTGAATACGAAAAAGGCTTAGAAAATGCACGCGCCGCGCTGGCCGGGGCGCGGGTTCCAACAGGGCCTGAAACCGCGCTTGCGATGGCGGTTCGTACCACCCTCGCCAATTGCCTCATCGGCGCGGGTTACCCGCGGGAAGCCAGCCCGCTGCTCGCCAACATCGACCGCGCCAAAGTATCGGAACTGGTCGGTGATGCGACTTGGAGCGCCAATTTGGATCTGGCATTGAGCCAGACCCTGTATGCCAGCGGCGACCTGGCGAACGCGAGAGCACATTTTGCGGCGGCAACGAAAGCCCTCGGCGATAACGCCGACGCCTATCAGAAGCGCCAGATCGGCCGGATTGCCAAGGCCATAGGAATTGCGACGGTCCTTTGAATCGATAAAGTTTCACGAACGCAATGCGATGCCTGGGTCAGCCGGCTTTGGGAAGCCGAGGCATCAGAAGGTCATCTCCCGACGCGGCGAACACCAAGCGCACCGGACGAACGAATGTCAGATCGAGGGCAGCGCTGCGCAGCTTCGGATGACCTACATAAGCCGACACCGGCCAACACGACCGGCGCAGCTACCATCTGAGCCTGATCAGCACCCCCACGACGGGAATGGCCGCCCTGTCCTGGACCTATCCGCAAAACGCGTTGATCGCGCTCAAGCGTGAACGGGCGGCCGTCGAAGCCGCATCATCCGTGGCGCAGGGTCTGTCCCTCGAAGAATTGAGCTTCGGATACACGATCAGCGGCGACACGCCGGCTTGGCGACCGCTGCGCGCGTTCGACGACGGCCGGCAGACTTTCATCGAGTTTCCTGCCGGTCTTGGCGTCGGCGAGGCGCCACCGCTGTTTTGTGCTTGGACCGAAGAAGGCGGCCGAGCTGGTGAACTATCGGATCAGAGGCCGTTTCTACATCGTCGACCGACTGTTCGGCGCCGCCGAGCTTCGATTGGGTACCAAACAACAGGGAGTCGTCCGCATCACCCGCGACACCGGTGCCGCTGCCGGCGCCCATGTCCGGACGGCGTCATGACCGACACAACGATGACGCCACCACCCAAGGTCGATCCCGAGACGCTGGTGCTAAGGGGATCGCCAGCCAGGGCGATCCGGTTCAAGCGCGGAGTCATCATCGCGGCCGCGACCATAGTGGCCATCTTTGTACTCGCCGCCGCCTGGCTCGCGCTCAGACCGCACGTCACCTCCGGAGGCATGCCCGAAGAGCGCTCCGATTTGACGGCAAAGCCGACCCTGGACGCACTGGGCAAGGCGCCCGCCAGCTACAGCGACGCGTGTGAAGGATCAGCATCTAAGCCCGAATCACGAGGATTCAGCTGGCTGGGGCGGCAGGATTCGAACCTGCGAATGCCGGTACCAAAAACCGGTGCCTTACCGCTTGGCGACGCCCCAA
>FTCZ01000911.1_pt1 | contig 21926 bp, 18 predicted proteins | sample 1658871 | NCBI WGS metagenome assembly FTCZ01 (sample SAMEA3914864, study PRJEB12502) | metagenome | biome: forest; material: soil | place: USA | collected 2012-03-12 | depth 0.3 m
ACGGATGCGGACCCGATAGCCACGCGCCTGAAGGAGAGCAGCAAGCGATGCCGCCATGAGACCTTTGCCAAGCGAGGAGACCACGCCGCCGGTGATGAATATGAACCGCGCCATGGGAGTCGGGCCTTAGCGGGTGAAGGGATGCGGAGGCAAGACAGCGACTCCAAATGAACGCGACACAATGGACGCAACAAGAAATCGCCCGCGCCGAGGTGGCGCGGGCGGGCGGGTGGCCGGGTTACGGCCGGTTATTGGGGCTGCGAGCTGCTGCCGTTGCCGGCAGCGGGCGCCGGCGGGGCGATGTTGAGCGTCGGCACGGGCTTGGCAGTGGCCGGCGCTGCGGGCCGGACGATCGCAGCAACCGGAGCTGTGTCATGCTGGGCGTTGCCCGTCGATACGCCGCCGATGCCGATATTGCTGTTCGACGTCTTGCTCGTGTCGATCGTCTTCAGGCTCGAAGCGGTCGGCGCCGGACGGGTCGCCTTCACGGGTGCCCGCTTCTCGGTGGCGGCTGGTTCAGTCGGCGCGGGGCCAGCAGCCGGCGCGGGCGTACCCATCATGGGCACACCGCCCACCGGCGCGATCGGAGGCGCTATCGGCGTGGGCGCGGTGATCGGGCCAACGGGCGCCTGATGCGCGAGGCTGGTGTCAATCTGCCCGGCGCTGTTGCGCATCGAAGCAAGCGTCGCCAGCAGGAAGGCCATCAACACGAAGAGCGTAGCGAGCACCGCCGTGGCGCGCGTCAGAAAGTCCGCCGCGCCGCGCGCGGTCATCAGGCCAGCCGGTCCGCCGCCCATACCGAGGCCACCGCCTTCGGAACGCTGCATCAGGATCACGGTGACGAGCGCGGCCGCGATCAGCGCATGGACGACGAGGAGGAAGGTGAACATCGGACGGACGATCTCTTCGGCATGAGCAAATGCGCCCGGACAAACCGTCCGGACGAAGGCCCGCTCCCTAGCGCGGGTAAGCGTGGAGTTCAATGCGATGCGACAGATCGACACGACCGGCCGTCAGGCGCGGGCGAGCACCGTGGCCGTGATAGAGGCGCGAATCCGAAATCCCAGCGCCTCGTAAAGGCCGATCGCGCCGGCATTTGTGGTGTAGACGTGAAGGAACGGCTTTTCGCCGCGTGACAGGATGCCCTGTGCCACCACGCTCATTAGCTTGCCTGCATAACCGCGCCCACGGAAATCGGGATGGGTGCAGACCCCGCTCACCTCGGTGAAGCCGTCGAGCCGCATGCGCTCGCCCGCCATCGCCACCAGCCGCCCGCCTTGCCTGACGCCGACGAAGGCGCCCAGTCTATGCGTGCGCGATAGGAAAGGCCCTGGCACAGTGAGGGTCGCAAGCGCCAGCATCTCGGGCGCGTCCTCCTCAGTCAACGGTTCGATCATGAAGGCCGGTGATGAAGGCACGATCGTCTCCGCCACCATTTGGTGGACCACCGCACTCTTCACGATCGTGCCGGGCGGTTCCGGCATCGGGTCGAGCTCGACCGTCCAGACATTGCCGCCGTCGGGAATTAGCCCGACGAGCGCCTGCAGACTGGCGGGTGAACTATCCGCCGCGGCCGCGAAGGGGCCGTGATCGGGCAATAGCCGGAGCGCCCGCGCATCGCCCTGGGCCAGATGCGCCTGTCGCGTGGTGAGAGCGTTCCAGACCGGCCTGTCGAGCGGATGCGAAGGCTTGAGCAACATTGGCGGAGCCTTACCCGGCGACGCCGATGATCGGAACGAACGCCGCCGCCGTCAGGCTGGCACCCCCGACCAGCGCGCCGTCGACGTCCGCGATCGCCAGCAGCTCGGCCGCGTTCGCTGCCGTCACCGAGCCGCCATAGAGGATGCGGATGGCGCCAGACCGTTCGGCGCCCAGCAGATCACGCAGCGTCGTGCGGATCAGGCCATGCATGTTGCCGACATCCTCTACCGTAGGGGTACGGCCGGTGCCGATCGCCCAGACCGGCTCATACCCAACTACCAGAGCGTCGCCGCCCGCTACGGGTAGCGAGCCGCGCAGCTGCGCCTCCACCACGCGGGCCGCTTCACCGGCATCGCGCTGGGTCTCGGTCTCACCGACGCAGACGATGGCAGTGAGTCCCGCTGCGATGGCAGCCTCGGCCTTCCCCTTCACCTCGGCGTCAGTCTCGTGTTGGGCGGAGCGGCGCTCGCTGTGACCGACGATGGTGAGCGTGGCGCCCGCCTCCACCAACATAGCGGCAGAGATGCATCCGGTATGCGCGCCCCTCGCCGCCGAGTGGCAATCCTGACCGCCGATGGCAAGACCCGACTGGCGGGCGACGGCGCGCTCGATTAGCGTGAAGGGCGGGCAGATCGCAACATCCACGTCTGGCCGAGCCTGGGCGGCAGCAGCGATGCCGTCGAGCTCGGCCAAGCTCTCGCGACTGCCATTCATCTTCCAGTTGCCCGCGATCAAACGCCTGCGCATGACCTACTCCACATGTTTATTTATCGCGGCGCTCGATAGCGTTCGTCGACGGGTTCCGCCAGCGGCTCGCTTGATGGTCGGGCTTGCGCCTTCTAAGGGAGGGGCTGTCCGATCCTATACCGGGGCCCGCATGATCGCTTTCTTCCGTCGTACCCTCGCCTCCAAGCTGGCGCTGGGCCTGCTCGCGTTGATCATGGTGGCCTTCATTATCACGGGTGTCTTCACGCACGAGATGCCCGGCAGTTCGCTCGTGGGCGGCGCCAGTGGGGCCGGGATCGCCACCGTCGGCGACCAGACGATTACCGCGCCAGACATGGAGCAGCGGATCCGTACCCAATACACCCAATATGCCCAGCAGCAGCCGGGTCTCGACATGGCAACCTTCGTCGCGCAGGGCGGCTTCGCCGCGATCGTCGACCAAGTGATCGGCGCCACAGCGCTTGAACAGTTCAGCCGACAGCTCGGCGTGACCGCGAGCCGCCGCCAGATCGACGGCGCGATCGCCGCGATCCCTGCCTTCCGGGGCATCGACGGCAAGTTCGATCAGAAGGCCTATCTCGCCATGCTGGCCCAGCAGCATCTGAGCGACGCGCAGGTGCGAAGCGATCTTGGCGGCGATCTCGTCCGCCGCATGATCTACCTGCCTGTCACCGGCGCGATCACGCTGCCGGACGGACTGATCCGCCCCTATGCCGGGCTGATGGTGGAGCAGCGCGCCGGCGCGATCGGCTTCGTGCCGACGGCGCTCACCGGCGGCGGCGCGGCGCCAACCGATGCCGAGCTCCAGGCTTTCTACAAGGCACATCTGGCGGCCTACACCATGCCGGAGCGCCGCGCGTTGCGCTATGCGCTCATCGGCCGCGACCAAGTGGCGGCGGCCGCCATTCCCTCCGAGGCGGAAATCCGAAAGGCCTACGACTCCTCCCCCGACAAGTACGGCGCTCGGGAGACGCGCGACCTCTCACAAGTGGTGCTCGACTCACAAGCCAAAGCCCAGGCGTTCAAGGCGGCGGTGACGGGCGGCAAGAGTTTCGCCGATGCCGCCAAGGCCGCCGGCTTCGGCGCCGCCGACATCGCCATCGGCGTCAAGAGCCAGGCGCAGTTTGCACAGCAGGCCTCGCCGGTCGTGGCCACCGCAGCCTTCGCGCTGCCGCAAGGCGGGGTCAGCGATCCGGTTAAGTCCGATTTCGGCTGGCACGTCGTGAAGGTGAACGCAATCGAGCGCATCCCCGCTACGCCGTTTGAGAAGGCGCGTCCGCAGATCGCAGCCGACCTCGCCAAGCAGAAGCAGGACCAGGCACTGTCCGATCTAGTCGGCAAGACCCAGGACGCCCTCGACGCCGGCCATGGCTTCGCCGACGTCGCCAAGGCGAACGGTCTCAATGTGGTCGAGACTCCTGCGCTCAGTGCGGGCGGCATCGACTTCGATCAACCCGCCAACAAGCCCGCGCCGGAGCTTCAGCCGCTGCTCGTTGCCGGCTTCAAGGCCAATCCGGACGACGCCCCGACCGTCCAGACCATCCAGCAGGGCGAGCGATATGCGCTGCTCGCGGTGTCCCACGTCGTCCCCGCTGCGCCTATCCCCTTTACGCAGGTGAAGCCTCGCGTCGGCAACGACTTCCTCGCCAAGCGAGCCGATGATCGGGCCAAGGCTATCGCCACAGCGATCCAGGCCAAGATGAAGGCCGGCACGTCGATGGCCGACGCCTTCAAGGCGGCGCCGGTGAAGCTGCCGGATATCCACACGACCGCCGGCCGTCGGATGGACCTCGCGCAGATGCAGGGCCATGTCCCGCCTGCGCTGGCCGCGCTGTTCACCACGCCGGTGGGTGGCACCAAGCTCGTGCCTGCCGGCAACGGCAGTGGTTGGTACATCGTCCATGTCGACAAGGTTGTGCCGGCCGACGACAAGGCCGCGGCGCCCGCCGTCGCAGCCTCGCGTGGCGGGCTCGTCCAGGCTGCGAACGATGAATATCTCGCGCAGTTCGCCAGCGCCGCCAAGCTCGCGGTCGGTACCAGGCGCGACGAGGCGGCGATCGCCCAGCTCCGCGCGCGCCTGCTCGGCGCCGCGCCCGCCGGTCAGTGAGCGCCTCGCCCACGGCCGAGGCAGATCGCCTCGCCGCCGAAGCGCTCGCTGCCGGCCGCCCGGCGCTCGTCTGGCGCCGCCAGATCGCCGACACCGACACCCCCGTCTCCGCAGCTCTCAAGCTGATGGAGCCAGGGCGCGGCGACTATCTGCTCGAATCGGTAGAGGGCGGGCGGACGCGCGGACGCCACAGCATGATCGGGCTGGCCCCGGATCTCGTGTTCCGCGCCCACGGTCGCGACGCCGCGATCAACCCGCGCTGGTTAGACGATCGCGACGTCTTCACTCCGTGCGACGGCGACAGCCTCTCCGCGCTCCGCGCACTTGTCGGCCGCTGCCGGATGGACGTGCCGGCCGAGCTCCCCAAGGCGCTTGCCTGCCTGGTCGGCTATTTCGCCTATGAGACGGTCGGGCTTGTCGAGGATCTCCCCCGCCCGGCCCCCAACCCGCTGGGCCTACCGGACATGCTGTTCGTGCGGCCGACGCTAATCCTACTGTTCGACAGGCTCACCGACGAGCTGTTCTGGGTCGCGCCGGTGTGGCCTGATAGTGGCGTGACCGCCGAGCAGGCGGTGGCGCGGATCGAAGCTGCGCAGGCCCGCCTTGCCGCTCCCCTTCCCGCCATCGAACGAGTCGTACCGGCGAACCTCAACGCTCCGCCCAAGCCGGTGCTGCCCGCCAGCCGCTATGGCGAGCTGGTCGCTGCGGCCAAGGAATATATTGCTGCCGGTGATATCTTCCAGGTGGTGCTGGCGCAGCGCTTCACCCGCCCCTTCCCGCTGCCCCCATTCGACCTCTATCGGGCACTCCGGCGGATCAATCCATCGCCCTTCCTCTATTTCCTCGACCTGCCAGGTTTCGCGCTGATCGGCTCGTCGCCGGAGATCCTGGTCCGCGCCCGTGATGGCGAGGTGACCATCCGCCCGATCGCAGGCACGCGACCGCGCGGGCGTACCGACGCCGAGGATATCGAGCGCCGGGAGGAACTGCTCGCCGACCCCAAGGAGCGCGCCGAGCATCTGATGCTGCTCGATCTTGGTCGCAACGATGTCGGCCGCGTCGCGTCGCCCGGCACGGTAAAGGTGACCGAGAGCTATGCGGTCGAGCTCTACAGCCATGTGATGCACATCGTCTCGAACGTTACCGGCCAGCTTGATCCGACGAAGGACGCTATCGACGCCCTCCTGGGCGGCTTCCCGGCTGGCACGGTTTCGGGCGCGCCCAAGGTTCGCGCCTGCGAGATCATCGCTGAGCTCGAACACGAGACGCGCGGCGCCTACGCCGGCGGCGTCGGCTATTTCTCGCCGGACGGATCGATGGACAGCTGCATAGTATTGCGCACGGCGGTGGTGAAGGATGGCGTGATGCACGTCCAGGCGGGCGCCGGCATCGTCGCCGACAGCGATCCCGCCGCCGAGCAGCGCGAATGCGAGGCCAAGGCCGGCGCGCTCTTCGCCGCCGCCCGCGAAGCCGAGGCCCGCGCCGCCGAACCGAGCTTCGTTCTTAACTCTTAACTCTACTTTAGTCGTTCTGCCCCAGAACGTTCCACAATCTCGGGGCAAGCATCAGATGAATCTCGCGAACACGGTGCGAAAGGCGGCAAAGCTTTCTGGCGATCTGGGCATTCGCACGCTCGATCTTCAGGCCAACATCGCAGCACTTGCCGAACGCGTGACCGAACAGGCTGCGACCGTCGAGCGCATCGGCGCCGATGCCGACCGGCTGGAACGTGATCAGCAATCGGTGTCGGTCGCGGCGCGCGAGGCCAAGGAAAAGGCGTCCGCCGCGCACGAGGTGATCGACGATTCGACGCGCAAGCTCTCCGCCGCAAACGTCAATGTGGTCGAGCTTATCGAGCAAGTTAGCCACATCCACGCCGGCCTCGGCAGCTTCAACGCCGCGCTGGCCTCGGTCGCGCAAGTGACGGACGCGATCAGCCGGATCACCGGGCAGGTCAACCTGCTGGCACTCAACGCCACGATCGAGGCGGCGCGCGCGGGCGATGCCGGCCGCGGCTTCGCGGTGGTGGCACAGGAGGTGAAGAAACTCGCGCTGGAGACAGCTGCCGCCACGCAAAAGATCGACCAGTCTGTCCGCGCGCTGACCGGCGAGGCTGGGACGATGCTGCACCGCATCGAGAGTGGCGTCGACAAGGCGCGCGCCGCGCATTCCGGCACGCGCCAGATCGAGACGCTGGTCGACGAACTGCGCTCACTAATGATGGGCCTCAGCGACGACAGCGACGCGGTAGCGCGCAGCATGGAGTCGATCGTCGGATCGGTGTCGGGCGTGCGCGTCGGCATCGGCGCGCTCAACACCACGTCCAACGACAACGCGACCGACCTCACGCAACTCAGCCGTCTACTCAGCAACGTCAGCGACGACACCAACGTGCTGCTACAGTATATCGCCGAGAGTGAAGTCGAGATCCCCGACACGCCCTATATTCGCTTCGCCACTGGTGTGGTCGCGGATGTGGCGCACCAGGTCGAGGCGGCAATCGCCGCTGGCCGGCTGTCGGTGGAAGATGTCTTCACCGAACATTATATGCCGATCCCGGGCAGCGACCCAGCGCAGTTTGATCATCCAGTCGTGCCGTATCTGGTCGAGGCCGTCCGTCCGCATCAGGAAAAGGCGCGCGAACTCACCGGCTTCTTCGGCATGACCATGACCGACCGCAACACCTATGGCGCGGTGCAGATGCCCGAGCGCTCGCAGCCACGCCGCGCGGATCCGGCGTGGAATAGCGAATACAGTCGCCACCTCCAGTTCTTCGATTATGAAGACCAGCGCATCCAGTGCAAGACGATCCAGCCCTTCCTCATCAAGGCCTATCGCCGTCCAGTGGCCGGTGGCGGCGTGATGCTGCTCAAACAGGTGATCGCCTCGGTCCACATCTGCGGGCGGCACTGGGGCATCCTTCAGCTCGCCTATCAGGACCAGGGCTGAACCACCGCACTTGCGTTCGTGCCCCGCAGCGCTAAGTCGCGGGGATCATGATCCTCGTCATCGACAATTACGACAGCTTCACCTGGAACCTCGTTCATTATCTCCAGGAGCTGGGCACCACCGTCGAGGTGGTCCGCAACGATGCCATGAGCGTCGGCCAGGCGATCACGAGCGGCGCGCAGGCATTCCTTATCTCGCCTGGCCCCTGCACCCCAAACGAAGCGGGCATCAGCCTCGATCTGGTCGCGGCCTGCGCGGAAGCGGGCAAGCCGCTGCTCGGCGTCTGTCTCGGCCATCAGGCGATCGGGCAGAGCTTCGGCGGCACCGTTGCGCGCGCGGCGACGCTCATGCACGGCAAGACCAGCCCGGTCATACATGACGGAACCGGTCTATTCGCGGGCCTGCCCTCGCCTTTCATCGCCACGCGCTATCATTCTCTGATCGTTGAGGAAGGCGATCTGCCTGCCGATCTGATCGTCAATGCGCGCAGCGACGACGGCACGATAATGGGCGTCCGCCACAAGACGCTGCCCATCCATGGTGTACAGTTCCACCCCGAAAGCATTGCCACCGAGCATGGCCATGCGATGCTCGCCAACTTCCTGCGGCTCGCCGGCCTGCCGGTCCGGGAGCGGCAACCGGCATGACCGCGCTCGCCCTCCTCCCCGACTCCTCCACCCCTCTGGAGTTTGAGACGGCCGAGGTGGCGTTTGCGGATATCCTCGACGGGCGCGTCGACGACGCGGCGGTCGCGGCCTTCCTTACCGGGCTGACGCTGCGCGACGAGACCTCGATCGAGATCGCCGCCGCCGCGCGCGCCCTTCGGGAGCGCATGATCGAGGTGAAGGCGCCGGCCGGCGCCATCGACGTCTGCGGCACCGGTGGCGACGGTGCACACAGCCTCAACATTTCCACTGCCGTGTCGATCGTTGTGGCGGCCTCCGGCGTGCCGGTGGCCAAGCATGGCAATCGCGCCGCCTCCTCCAAGGCCGGTGCCGCCGACACACTGGAGGCGCTCGGCCTTGATCTCGATCGCGCGTCCGCCACGGCGGAGGAGACGCTGGCAGAGCTCGGCATCGCCTTCCTCTTTGCGCAGAAATATCATCCCGCGCTCGGCCGGCTGGCGGCGGTGCGCAGGGCAATCGGCCGGCGCACGATCTTCAACCTCATCGGCCCTCTCTGCAATCCGGCGCGCACCTCGCGCCAGCTCGTCGGCGTCGCGCGCACGGATTATCTGCCTACCGTCGCGCAGGCGATGACGCTGCTCGGCACAGAGAGTGCGATGATCGTCGCCGGTGACGAGGGGCTCGATGAACTCTCGATCGCGGGGGGCAGCCGCGTGATCCGCATCGGTGTCTGCGGCGACCGCGAGGAGCATGTCTTTCCCGCCGACATCGGCGTCGTGTCGCATCCCCTGACCGCCGTGCGCGGCGGCGATGCCGCCTACAATGCCGCCGCGCTTGTGCGTCTGCTCGACGGCGAGGCCGCCGCTTATCGCGATGCGGTGCTGCTCAACGCGGCAGCCGCGCTCATTGTCGCCAATCGTGCCGACAATTGGACGGACGGCGCGGCTATAGCCGCCGAGACCATCGACAGCGGCGCGGCAACTAACCTCCTCCAACGCTGGATCGCCTTCTGATGTCGACCGTCCTCGACCGGATCCTCAACGCCACCCGCGAGGAAGTCGCGCGCCGCAAGGCCGCGACCAGCCTTGCCGACATGGAGGCGAGCGCGCGCACCCATGCCGCCCCGCGCGGTTTCGCGGCGGCACTCACCGCCAAGGCCGCGACAGGCCATGCTCTCATCGCGGAGATCAAGAAGGCGAGCCCCTCCAAGGGCCTGATCCGCGCCGATTTCGATCCCCCCGCCCATGCCCGCGCCTATGAAGCGGGCGGCGCGGCCTGCCTTTCGGTGCTGACCGACAAGCCCTGGTTCCAGGGCGACGAAGCCTTCCTCATCGCCGCCCGCGCGGCCTGCGTGCTGCCGGTGATCCGCAAGGATTTCATGGTCGACCCGTGGCAGGTGACCGAGGCCCGGGCGATCGGCGCGGACGCGATCCTGATTATCGTTGCGGCGCTCGACGACATCGAGATGGCCGAGTTGGAGGCGGCCGCAACCGAACTCGGCATGGACTGCCTCGTCGAGGTGCATGACGAGGCCGAGCTGGAGCGCGCGCTGCAGCTCAATTCCCGCCTGATCGGTGTCAACAACCGCGATCTTCGCGACTTCACCGTCGACCTTGGCCGCACCGAGGCGCTGGCGAAGCGAATGCCGCAAGGCACCCAGATAGTTGCCGAGAGCGGTCTCGCCACCAAGGCCGATCTCGACCGGTTGGCCTCCGCCGGCGTCCACCGCTTCCTCGTCGGCGAGACGCTGATGCGGCAGGCCGACGTCGAGACCGCGACCCGACACCTGCTGACCGGCGCATGACGGGCGGTCTCACCCATCTCGACAAGGACGGCGCGGCTCAGATGGTCGATGTCTCCGCCAAGCCCACAACCGCCCGCGAGGCGACCGCAACCGGCCGGATCGCGATGTCACGCGAGGCCGCGCAAGCGATCCGCGACGGTGCGGTGAAGAAGGGCGACGTGCTCGCCGTCGCGCGCGTCGCCGGGATTATGGCGGCCAAGCGTACCGCCGATCTGGTGCCGCTCTGCCATCCACTTCCCATATCCGGTGTCACGCTCGATCTCGCGGTCGAGAACGATGGCGTCACCGCCACAGCGACGGTGCGCACCACCCACACCACCGGCGTCGAGATGGAAGCCATGACCGCCGTCTCGGTTGCGCTACTCACGGTCTACGACATGGCCAAGGCGCTCGATCGCCGCATGGAGATCGGCGGCGTGCGGTTGCTCGCCAAATCGGGCGGCCGTTCAGGCGACTGGCGGGTCGGGGGGTGAGCCTCCTCCCCGTTGCAGAGGCACAGGCCCGGCTGCTGGCGCTCGCCGAGCCGCTTCCCATCGAGACGGTGCAGCTGCTGAGCGCTGTCGGCCGCTGGGCGGCGGACGATGTACTCGCCCGGCGCGACCAACCCAGCCACGATCTTTCCGCAATGGACGGCTACGCCATCCGCTATGCCGAACGCCCCGGTCCCTGGACCGTGGTCGGCGAGAGCGCAGCCGGCGCCGGGCTCAACCGGCTGCTCGGCCCCTATGAGGCCGCTCGGATCTTCACCGGCGCGCCGATGCCCGATGGCGCCGACAGCGTGCTGGTGCAGGAAGAAGCCTCCCGCGACGATGACCGGCTGCTTATGTCAGGTGAAGGGCCACTCCGCGCTGGCGGCAATGTCCGCCCGCGCGCTACCGATTTCGCGCTCGGCGCCCGGTTGATCGCCGTCGGCCAGCGGATTAGCGCGCGCGACGTAGCGCTCGTCGGCATCGGCGGCCATGGCATGCTGCCTGTCCGCCGGCTACCCCGTGTCACGCTGGTTTCGACCGGCGACGAGTTGGTGCCACTCGGTGAACCCACGCCCGGCGCCAAGCTCCCTGCCTCCAACGCAGCGATGCTCGCCGCCCTGCTAGCAGGCAAGCCTGCGACAGTCTCGGACAAGGGCATCGTCCCCGACGATCTCGACCTCATCGCCGACGCCTTCCGCGCTGCAGCGTCGGAGGCCGACATCATCGTCACCACCGGCGGCGTCTCGGTAGGCGACCGCGATCTCGTCCGACCCGCGCTGGAGGAGGCTGGCGCGAAGCTCGACTTCTGGCGCGTGGCCATGCGGCCGGGCAAGCCGCTGCTTGCGGGGCGGCTCGGCAACGCGATCGTGCTCGGCCTGCCCGGCAACCCGGTGTCGAGCTACGTAACCGCGAGCGTCTTCCTGCTGCCGCTGATCGCGAGGATGGGCGGCGCCGCCGCTCCACTGCCAGCTCCGCGCGCGGTCACGCTAGGCGCCCCGCTTCCAGCCAACGGGATACGCCAAGACTATCTGCGCGCGCGGATCGAGAACGGCCGAGCCTTCGCGCCGGACGGGCAGGATTCGGCCGCGCTCGCGGCCCTCGCCGCGGCTGATGGGCTGATCGTTCGCGCTCCCCATGCCCCACCCGCGACGGCGGGCGAGACCGCCGAGATGCTGCCGCTGGACTGAGCGGCGAGGCGTTGACAGGTCGCTCAAGGTTGCCTACACGTTCGCTATCCGTTCCAAAGGGGTTGCTCGGGGGATCGCCGATGCTGACGCGCAAGCAACATGAGCTTCTCTGCTTCATCCACGACAGGCTGGCCGAAACCGGCGTGTCGCCCTCGTTCGAGGAGATGAAAGACGCGCTCGATCTCAAGTCCAAGTCTGGCGTGCACCGGCTGATCCGGGCGCTGGAGGAACGCAGTTTCATCCGCCGCCTGCCCAACCGCGCCCGCGCGCTAGAGGTGGTGCGCATGCCCGAGGGTGTGATCCCGCTCGCGCCCGCGACGGCGACATCCCCTGCCGCGCCAGCGGCTGCGCCGAAGCTTCCAGTCGCCGCCAATGATGGTGTGATCGACCTGCCGCTCCACGGCCGCATCGCGGCCGGCGCCCCGATCGAGGCCCTGGAGGGCCAGTCGAGCCTCGCCGTTCCCGCCGCACTGCTCGGCCCTGGCGAGCATTATGCGCTCGAGGTTTCCGGTGATTCGATGATCGAGGCGGGCATCCTCGATGGCGACTATGCGCTCATCCGCCGCGCCGACACCGCGCGCGACGGCGAGATCGTCGTGGCGTTGATCGACGATAATGAGGCGACGCTCAAATATTTCCGCCGCGAAGGCCAGATGGTCCGCCTCGATCCCGCCAACCATGCCTATTCGCCGCAGCGCTACCTGGCCGGCCAGATCCGCGTGCAGGGCCGCCTCGCGGGATTGCTGCGGCGCTATTGACCGGCGGTCGGCGGCGCCCCGGTGAGCGTCGCGGTCCGGAAGGAGGTTGGGGTATATACCGGCGGAACTGGCCGGGTCGTTCAGCAGCGCAGCGGGGGCGGCGTGCAGAGCCCCAGCTGTTCGACTTCTGATCCCTCACCGATCCGGTCGATCACCATCAGCTTTTTGCCGTCGGCCGACAATCGGAACAGGGTCGCCGCATTGTGCAATCCCCGAGTGCGCGCCACCAGCAGCCAAGCCCCGGGTCCGGACATATAGCTCAGGACGTTTGCGAAACCGCGTTGCAGTGTCGCTTCGTCGAAATAGCCCAGGTTGAGCAGGTTCGCCACGCGGATGAAATCAAAGCGGCCGACAAACGACGCTGTGTGCGTGAAGATATCATTCTTCTCGATCTGGATTTCCGGCCGGCCGCGCAGTCTTGGGCTCAGCAATGTGACAGGCTGCAACGTGCCGTCCTGGCTCCGCAGGCGCTGGAGTCCCCTCCCGATACTCAGCGCGTGGAGGAGGGAGCGCACCATCACCATGCCGGTCGCATAATCGGCGCGTCGGCGCCAAGGGCGAATGGCGAGCCCCAGTACATCATATTGCAGCGGATGCCCCTGCTCGTCGACGAGCGCTCGCAGGCCAGGCAGAATAGGAACCAGATAGCCGGAAAGGCTGATATCGGTCCCCTTGATTCGCGGCGACTGGCCAGCTTCGCGCAAGCGATCGCCGAGCGCGAGCGTCGTGGCGCCGGACGAAACGCCGATATCCAGCACGTCGCCCAGCCGACTTCCGGCGGAGCGGAAATGCTGGATGCACCATTCGTCGACATCGCGGAAGCGATCCGTCGCCGTGCGCTTAAACGTGTTATTCCCGGTCTTAAGGTCGGTGAAGAAGCGGTCCTCGACGTCGGGCGTCAGGCTCGCTGGATCGGTCGTGAAGAATCTGGTCGCCGTGATCGACATGGCCACCCTCCCGCGTCTGTGTAACCGTGCCGGTTCGGCGCCGGGGCGTCGATTACGGATTACGACGGCTGAACGATGAGCTGCAGCACGGATGCACGCACGGCCGAAACGGTCGCCGCTTGCCGCCCTTACCCGAAACCCCCTTGTCCTAGTCGCCGCTTCCCGCGAAAGCGGAAGTTCGTCACGAATGCGTTCCGAGGGAGCCCCCATGTCCATCCAATCCGACCGCTGGATTCGCGAGCACGCGATGGAGCACGGCATGATCGAGCCCTTCGTCGAGGCGCAGCGGCGCGAGGGCTGCATCAGCTACGGCCTTTCCTCCTACGGCTATGACGCGCGCGTGGCGGACGAGTTCAAGATTTTCACCAATGTCGACAGTGCCACCGTTGATCCTAAAGACTTCGCGCAGAACAGCTTTGTCGATCGCAAGACGGACTGTTGCATCATCCCGCCCAATAGCTTTGCGCTGGCCCGGACGGTGGAATATTTCCGCGTGCCACGCGACGTGCTGGTGATCTGCTTGGGTAAGTCCACTTATGCACGCTGCGGCATTATCGTGAACGTCACCCCGCTAGAGCCCGGCTGGGAGGGGCATGTGACGCTGGAATTCTCCAACACCACACCTCTGCCGGCCAAGGTCTACGCCAACGAGGGCGCGTGCCAGTTCCTGTTTCTCAAGGGCAACGAACCGTGCGAGACGAGCTATGCCGACCGCGCCGGCAAATATATGGGCCAGCGCGGGGTGACGCTACCGCGTCTCTGAATCCGTCGGGGATCGCCTCGACGTGCACCAAGACGGCGCCGAGGCGATGAGGAGGGCGGCGGCGGTCTGCTCGTCGGTCGGCGCGCCGGGGGCCATTCTTCTTGATCTGCTCGATGGCGTTGGTGGCTGACGCCATCGGACCTTCCCTCGGAAGCGGGCCTAACCTGAATTTGCGGCGCTCTTTGGCAAGTCGCGCTCGACATATTCGCGCCACAGCATCACCAGCACCGCCATCGTAGCCGGTCCCACAAACAGCCCGAGCAGGCCCAGCGTCTCGACGCCGCCCAGAATGCCGACCAGGACCCATAGGAAGGGCAGCCGGGTTGCTCCGCCAATCAGCGCGGGTCGGATGAAATGGTCCGCAATGCCGACCACCGCGAAGCCGATGGCTAACACCAGAATCGCCCCGGTCACAGCGTCCTGCGTGACGAGCGCGAAGGCGGCGATGGCGAACATCACGGCAGCGCCAAAGGGGATCATCGCCGCGACCGCGGTCGCGGCCCCCAGCAGCAGCGGATGCGGCACGCCCAGAACCAGATAGGCAACGGCCATCACCGCCCCCTCGCCGATCCCGACCAGCACCAGCCCATCGATAGTTCCGCGCACGGACTGGACAACCTGCTGCCCCATCCGTTCTCCCGAGGGGCCGAACAGGCGCTGACCAGCGGCCTTCAGCTGCGCAACCAATATGTCCCCATCGCGCAGGATGAAGAATAGCGCCAGCAGCGTGAACAGGAAGATGATGCTGCGATGGATCAGTCCCTTGCCGACCAGCTGGGTATGATAGAGCAGCGCCCGGTTGTTGAAGCGCGCGAGCTCGGCTTGGGTCGCCTCAGGCGTTGCGAGGTGGTGTTGCCACCAGTTGACCGCCGCGTCCCGCCCGAACGGCACCGAGAAGAGCCAATGGGGCACCGGAATGCCCGTCTCGCGCACGGTCGTCAGCCAGCGGACGATGTCCTGCGCCTCCGCCGCCGCGCGGAAAATACCGAGCCCCACTGGTACCAGCACGAGAAGGGCGATGATGAGGGTGGTGATCGCCGGCAGGATCATGCCGCCGCGCAGATTCGGCCAGCGCATTTCGGCTCGCGCGTAGAGTGGCGAGATCGCAATTGCGATCACCGCTGCCCAAGCGAGCGATGCCAGGAAATCGTGGATGATCCAGACGCCAAGCGTCACCAGCCCCAGCGCGAGGATCAGCCGCGCACGCTTCTGCCGCAGCGAGGGCTCGCTCGACATGGTCTCCTCCCCCATCGCGCTCATCGTCGCCCCTGGTGACGGATGTTGGCTGGCCGCCCGCGACGGCTAACCAATCGCCGCGCGCCGGGTCGCCTCGAGCCACTGGGCATCGGCATGTGGCTCGCCCCCTCTGGCAACTCGAACCGCAGCGCCCCGCTCGCGACATTGGCTTCGACGAGACGGAGCGTCATCCGCTGGCCGAGCGTGAAGCGGTCGCCGCTCTCTTCGCCGACGAGGCTGTGCGTTGCCTCGTCATGGTGAAAGCGCTCGGCGCCCAGGGTCGAGACCGGCACCAGCCCGTCGCCCCCCAGCCCCTCGACGGTAGCGAAGAAGCCGAAGCGCTGCACGCCGGTGATCCGTGTCTCAACTAGCTCGCCGACCTGCGTCGACAGATAGGCCGCGACATAGCGATCGATCGTCTCGCGCTCAGCCTCCATCGCGCGGCGCTCGGCCTGGCTGATCCGCTCGCCGATTTCGTCCATACGCTGGGCATCGTCGCTGCCGAGCTTCGTCTCCTCGACCGCCGGTTTGAGCCCATAGGCCCCGACCAGCGCACGGTGAACGAGCAGATCGGCATAGCGGCGGATCGGGGATGTGAAGTGGGCATAGCTCCCGAGCGCCAAGCCGAAATGGCCGGCATTGCTGGGCGTGTAGACGGCTTGCATCTGCGTTCGCAGCACCTGGCTCATGATCTCCGGTCGCTCCGGCCGGTCAGCGATGCTGTCTAGGATGCGATTGAAGGTCTTGGGCCGCACCACTTGGCCGAGCGCGAACGGGATGTCGAAGGTGGCCAAATAGTCCTTGAGCGCCACCAGCTTCTCGCGGCTTGGCGCCTCGTGGATGCGGTACATGACGGGCGCCTGTTTCTTCTCGAGAGCGCGGGCAGCCGCGACGTTGGCGGCGATCATGAAGTCCTCGACCAGCCGGTGCGCATCGAGCCGCTCACGCGGGGCCACCGACGCGATCCGCCCCATCTCGTCGAGCATCACGCGTTGCTCGGGCAGGTCCAGCTCCAGCGGCTCGCGCTTGTTGCGCGCCTTGGCAAGCGCCTCCCAGCAACCCCAGAGCGGTTTCAGCGCGACCTCAGTCAGAGAGTGGCTCGCCGTACCGTCGATCGCAGCCTGCGCATCCTCATAGGCGATCACGGCCGCGATCCGGACCGTCGCCCGGCAGAAGCGGAAGGCGGTGACCGCGCCATCCTTGCCGATCGTCAGGTGGCACGCCATCGCAGCGCGATCTGCGCCTTCGCCCAGCGAGCAAACTTCGGCGGACAGGATCTCGGGCAGCATCGGCACGACGCGATCGGGGAAATAGACGCTGTTGCCGCGTTTCCGCGCCTCGCGATCGAGCGGTGTGCCGGGGCGAACGTAGAAAGACACATCGGCTATCGCAACGATCGCCTTCCAGCCGCCTTCATTGGCAGGGCCGTCATCCGGCGTGGCCCAGATCGCGTCGTCATGGTCGCGCGCATCCGCCGGATCGATGGCGACGATGGGCAAATGGCGCAGATCCTCGCGTCCCTCGCCGAGCGGCTGGCGTGCGCTGCGGTCAGCCTCCTCCAGTGCGGCCTCGGGGAACACGTCTGGAATGCCGTATTTGTGGATCGCGATGAGGCTGAAACTGCGCGGCGCGAACGGATCGCCGAGGCGTTCGCTCACCTTCGCGGTGATGCGCGGCGGTCGCCCTGCCTTCTCCGCTAGCACCAGGTCGCCGACGTCCGCCTCCCCGACATCCGAGATCGGGAAATCGTGGCGCTCCTTCTTGTCCACCGGACGGAGCCACAACCGGTCACCTTCCTTGTGCACCACGCCGAGTACCAGTTCCTCGCCGCGCGCCAGTTTCTTGAGTGGATGGGCGACCCAACCCCTGCCCGCCTCCTCGGTCCGCGCGAGGATACGATCCCCGACACCCAGCGCCGACTGGCGGCGGCCGCGCTCCATCACCCGCAGGCGCGGCGGTGGATGGCCCTCGGCCACCCAATGTTCGGGCACGGCGATCACCTGATCGCCGTCCACATCAACGACGCGCAGCACGGTCACCTTGGGCACGCCGCCCATCTTGTGGAAGGCGCGGCCCGGGCCGAGATCGATCAATCCCTCGTCCGCCATGTCCTTGAGCAGCGCCTTGAGGCGAATCTTCTCATTGCCCTTGAGGCCGAAGGCTCGCGCAATCTCTCGCTTGCCGGCGGGCTGATCGCTGCCTTCGATGAACTGCAGGATCTGGTCGCGGCTGGGAAGACCGGGGGCGGTATTCGGGAAAGGCTTACGCATCGTCGCGGAGCCTAGCCGCCTTGCAGCGATCCGTCACCTGTAGGCGGTGGCCCCAGACGCGTATCGATCGTTACGGATGGCGAACGCATCACCAGCTTCGAGACATATGTACTGGAGGCATCACACCGCGTCCGCCGCTGCTGGCGGCGCTAAGCTGAAAGTGGCGCCGCTCGAGCCTAACGGCCGAGCGGAGTCCAAGCCTCGTTTTCCGGCAGAGGCGCGAAAATCGTGTCGATCACGTGATCGGTGACACCCTCTGGCGTGGTCGGATTCCAGACCGGGCGATTGTCCCGATCGACCAGCAGAGCACGCACGCCCTCCGCGAAATCCGGCCGCTGGCAGACATGGACCGCCACGCCATATTCAGCCTTCATCTCGTCGGCGAAGTCCGTCCTGCCCTTTCCGTCCAGCACCAGCTTCAGACTCACCTTGCACGACTGCGGCGACTTCCGGCGCAGAGTTTTGAGCGTTGCCTGGGCCCACTCCGAGCGATCGGCCTCAAGCGCCGCCAGCACGTCCTCGAGACGACGATGGGCAAAGAGCCGATCGATCATCTCGCGGTGCGCAAGGATACCCGCCGGCGGGGGTTCGATCGATGCCTCGGCGAGCAGCCGTTCGATCCCCCGCGGATCGACCGCAATCGCCGCCTTGAGCTCCGCCAGTCGTTCCGACGCGACATAGTGTGTGGCGAGCCCTAGCGCGTAACATTCTGCGCCATCCAGTCGCGCGCCGGTGAGCGCAAGATGCTCGCCCATCGCGCCCGGCAGGCGGGAAAGATACCAGCCGCCCCCAACATCCGGAAACAGCCCGATGCCCGTTTCCGGCATGGCGAGCAACGTGTTCTCGGTCGCAATGCGATAGCGGGCGGGCTGCGAGATGCCGACACCGCCACCCATCGTCACGCCATCCATGAAAGCGACGGTCGGTTTGGCGTATGTGAAGAGCAGGTGATTGAGGCGATATTCTTCGTGGAAGAAGGCCCGCGCCGCGACCGGATCGGTGGATGCCTGCACGACGTCTCCACCCGCGCAGAAGCCCCGCCCCTCAGCATGATCGATCAGCACAACCTCGACATGCGGATCGCCGCGCCAGGTCTGAAGCGCCGCGATCATCGCAGTGCACATTCCCTTCGTCAGCGCGTGAATGGCACGGGGACGGTTAAGCCGAATCCGGCCCGCACCGCCTTCAATGATCGTCAGTACCTCGTCGCTCATCCAACCCGTCTCCTCAGATCGGCGACACAGCGCTCCGCTGTCCGCCCATCCCAATGCCTTGGTCGCGCCCGTTCGGCGCGGGGTGTCGCCAGCGCCGCATCGAGCGCCAGCGCCAGATCAGCCGCGCCCACCAGCCGGTTGGTTCCCTGGGTGATGGTAATCGGCCGCTCGGTATTCTCGCGCAACGTGAGACAGGGGATGCCGAGATAGGTGGTCTCCTCCTGGATGCCACCCGAATCGGTGATCGCCGCCGTCGCGCCTGCGACCAGGCTCATGAACCGCACATAGGGCAAGGGCTCGACAAGCCGGACGCCACCGGCCTCCAGCGCCCCGTCGAGCCCCGCCGCTGCCAGCCGCTGCGCCGTGCGCGGATGGACGGGGAAGACCAGCGGCAGCCGCACCTGCACGTCCAGCAGAGCCTCAACCAGCGCCTTGAGCGCAGCCGGATCGTCGACATTAGAAGGGCGATGCAGAGTGACCACGCCATAACGCGCTGGCAGGCCCAGTGCCGCGGGCTCAGCCGTCTTTTCGATCTTCGGGCGCACCAGTTCGAAGCTATCCATCATGATGTTGCCGACATTGGAGATCCGGGTCGACGGCACCCCCTCGGCGAGCAAATTCTCATCGCCGTCGACCGACGGCGTCCACAGCACGTCGGCGATCGCGTCAGTCGCGAGGCGATTGATCTCCTCGGGCATGTCTCGGTCGCGGCTGCGCAGCCCCGCCTCCAGATGCACAACCGGGATGCGCAGCTTGGCCCCTACCAGCGCGCAGGCGAGCGTCGAGTTGACGTCGCCCACGACCACCAACCAGTCGGGACGCTCGGCCTGAGCCACAGCCTCATAGGCGATCATCACGCGACCCGTCTGCTCCGCATGGCTGCCCGATCCGACACCGAGATGATGATCGGGCTGCGGCAACCCGAGATCGGCGAAGATCGCGTCGGACATGTTGGCGTCGTAATGCTGGCCGGTGTGGATCAGCGTTGGCACGAAGTCCGGCGCGGCGCTGAGCGCGTGCCACAGCGGCGCCACCTTCATGAAATTGGGTCGGGCGGCAGCGATCAGATGGACGCGGGCGGGCTCGGTCATGGGGTCTTCCTAGCCGGCTTTCGTTACGAGAGCAGCATGTTCCGAGATTGATCCGTTCGACCATTGATCAGCGACGAGCGAACGGACCGGACCGCCTTCATTCGAATTCGAGGATCACCTGATCAATGGCGAGGCTGGCGCCAACGTCCGCAGCGACCTTGGCCACGGTGGCGCTCTTCTCGGCGCGAAGCATATTCTCCATCTTCATAGCCTCGACAGTCGCGAGCGGTTGCCCGGCCTCCACTTTCTCGCCCTCGGCAACCAACAGCCGGGTCAGCAGGCCCGGCATCGGCGAGACGAGGAAGCGTGACATGTCCGGCGCCGGCTTCTCAATCATGTGATGGCGCAGCGCAGCAACCGCCGGCCGCATCGTCTGCACTTTACGCGCACGGCCGGCGGTGGTGATCACCATATGGCCGCGCTTCCGGGCAATGCGGAGAGTGATCGGCTCGCCGCCCACCTCCGCCTCGACCAGCGTCGCGCCCGGGCGGTAGCCGAGCGTCAGGCTGGCACTCGTGCCGTCGATTTCGGCGGCGTCGGTTTCTAGCGTGACGTCATGCTCGGTGCCATCGATGCGCACGACCCAGCGCATCGATGCGTCCAGCGGCGTGCCGAGCTGACCATCGATGTGGAGCGCGCGCGCCGCATCGAATCGGGCGATCGCAGCGGCCACCGCCGCGATCGCGCGGGTTGTATCCTCGGTCTCCGGTGCGCCCTGGAATCCCTCGGGATATTCCTCGGCAATGAAGCCCGTCGTGATCTCACCCGACCGAAAGCGCGGATGCTGCGCAAGGGCCGAGAGGAAATCGAGATTGGTGCCGACGCCGGCGATCTCATATTTGTCGATCGCGCCGATCTGCAGGTCAATCGCCGCCTCGCGGGTGGGCGCCCAGGTGACGAGCTTGGCGATCATGGGATCGTAGAACATCGACACTTCGCCGCCCTCGGCTACGCCGGTGTCGATTCGGACGACCGCATCGGTGGCACGGCTGGCGGCCGGCGGATGATAGCGGGTCAGCCGGCCGGTCGAGGGCAGGAAATTGCGGTAGGGATCCTCGGCGTAGACGCGCGTTTCCACTGCCCAACCGTTGAGTTTCACGTCATCCTGCCCGAAGGCCAGCTTCTCGCCGGCGGCGACGCGGATCATCTGCTCGACCAGATCGAGGCCGGTGATCTCCTCGGTGACGGGATGCTCCACCTGGAGACGGGTGTTCATTTCCAGGAAGTAGAAGCCTTGTCCCGTCTTGTCGGCCCCGCTGACGATCAGCTCGACCGTCCCTGCTGAATAATAACCGACCGCCCTGGCCAGCGCGACGGCCTGTTCACCCATAGCCTTGCGCATCTTGGGCGTGACGAAGGGCGACGGCGCCTCCTCGACGACCTTCTGGTGACGGCGCTGAATCGAGCACTCGCGCTCGCCCAAATAGACGATGTTGCCGTGCTGATCGCCCAGCACCTGAATTTCGATGTGGCGCGGGCTCTCGATGAACTTCTCGATGAAGACGCGATCGTCGCCGAAGCTGGCAAGGCCCTCGCGCTTGGTCGCCTCGAAGCCCTCACGGACGTCCTGCTCGCTCCAGGCGAGGCGCATGCCCTTACCGCCGCCGCCGGCCGAGGCCTTCATCATCACCGGATAGCCGATGTCTCCCGCGATTTTCACCGCGTCATCGGTGGTTGCAATCTCGCCCAAGAAGCCCGGGACCACATTGACGCCCGCCGCCTTGGCAAGCTTCTTGGATTCGATCTTGTCGCCCATCGCGGCGATCGCGTTGGCCGGTGGCCCGATGAAAGCAATACCGGCCTCTTTCAAGGCCTTGGCGAACGACTCTCGCTCAGAGAGAAAGCCATAGCCCGGGTGGACCGCCTGCGCGCCGGTGGCTTTGCAAGCCTCGATGATCGCATCGGCGAGCAGATAGCTTTCCGACGCCGGCGGGGGGCCGAGCCTTACCGCCTCGTCAGCCATCTGGACATGCGGGGAGAGCGCGTCGGCGTCCGAATAGACCGCGACCGTCTTGATCCCCATCTTCCGCGCAGTGCGGATGACGCGGCAGGCGATCTCGCCGCGATTGGCGATCAG
>FTCZ01008078.1_pt1 | contig 21820 bp, 17 predicted proteins | sample 1658871 | NCBI WGS metagenome assembly FTCZ01 (sample SAMEA3914864, study PRJEB12502) | metagenome | biome: forest; material: soil | place: USA | collected 2012-03-12 | depth 0.3 m
GCTTGGCATCGATCATGTCGTCGCGGAGGTTTCGCCCGCCGGCAAGGTCGAGGCGATCAAGCGTTTGTCGGAAGGCGCGGTGACCGCCTTCATCGGCGATGGCGTCAACGATGCGCCGGCGCTTGCCGCGGCCGATGTCGGTGTAGCGATCGGTACAGGTTCTGATATTGCCATCGAAAGTGCCGATGTCGTGCTGATCTCCGGCAATCTTCAGGGCGTCGTGGAAGCCATCGCTCTTTCCAAGGCGACCATGCGCAATATCGGCCAGAACCTGTTCTGGGCCTTTGCCTACAATATCGTGCTGATCCCGGTCGCGGCCGGCCTGCTTTATCCGGGCTTCGGACTGCTGCTTTCGCCGATGCTGGCGGCCGGCGCGATGGCGCTTTCGAGCGTGCTCGTCGTCGGCAATGCGCTGCGGCTCAAAGGCTTTCGCGGCCCGACAATGGAAGGAGCGCGGGTATGAATATCGGCGAAGCTGCTGCTGCCTCCGGCGTCTCGGCCAAGATGATCCGCTACTACGAGCAGATCGGCCTGATCGCCAGCGCCGCGCGCACCGAGGCCGGCTATCGCGTCTATGCGGCTGATGACGTGCATACGCTCGGCTTTATCCGCCGCGCCCGCGAACTCGGCTTTTCCGTCGAGGAGATGACGGAGTTGCTGGCGCTATGGCGCGACCGTTCGCGCGCCAGCGCCGACGTGAAGCGCATTGCGCTCAAGCATGTCGAAGAGCTCGAAGCGCGCATGCAGAAACTGCGCGAGATGGCCGATACGCTACACCACCTCGCCGAAAATTGCCACGGCGACGCCCGCCCGCATTGCCCCATCCTGCATCGGCTAGCCGGCGGGCATGAGGTTGCGGTATAGCGCTACGCCGGTCGCCGCATGTCGAAGCGGTTCTCCGGCCCGATCGTTGCATAGGCGCTCGGGCCCCCAGCGCGCATGATGATGCCGGCGCCGAATGTGTCGAAAATCCCGTCCTTCAGCAGGTCGCGGCGGATATGCACCGCGACGACTTCGCCAAGCGTCAGCCAGCCCTGCGCCAACTGGCCGGTATGGCTTTTGAGCTGGACGATGTCGCAGACCTTGCACTCGAAGCTCACCGGGCTTGCCGCAACGCGCGGTGGCGCGACGAGCCGCGAAGGCGCGGTAGCAAGCCCTGCCAGTGTGAATTCGCTCTCTCCATAGGGCGCGGTCGCGCAGGTCTGGTTCATCTCCTCGGCCAATTCGCGGGTCGAGAGATTCCAGACGAATTCGCCGGTTTCCTGAACGTTGCGCAGGCTGTCCTTCGGGCCGGTGCTCGAAAATCCGATGATCGGCGGATGATAGTTGAAGGCGTTGAAGAAGCTGTAGGGCGCGAGATTGACCGAGCCATCCTTGCCCTTGGTCGAAACCCAGCCGATCGGGCGTGGCGCGACGATGGCATTGAACGGATCATGCGGCAGGCCGTGGCCCTTGGCGGGTTCGTAATAATAGGTGTCGGCTTCGGTCGTCATGCAGGTTGGCTTTCGGGGCATTGGGATGAATGCGCTTTTGCATCAAGTTCTCTGACGGCGCCAGTATCGGATGGAGGGCGATGTTCACACCCGTGTCATTCCCGACGGCCCGAAGGGCCGAGCGGGAATCCAGGAGTCGATGCCTTACGCCTTCTGGATTCCCGCTCGCGCTAAAGCGCGTCAGGAATGACATCAAAGAATACGATCCAGATTGATATCAAAATGCAAGACTTGCAAAACAATATCAAAAATGCGATCCGTCTCGCATGCAAAGAAATCCCCGCAGCAAAATGACCTGTTCGGTCGCGCGCGCCACGGAGGTGGTGGGCGAGCGCTGGACTATTCTGGTGCTTCGCGAGGCCTTCCAGGGTGTTACCCGCTTCGATGTCTTCGAGAAGAATCTCGGCATCGCGCCGAATATTCTTGCCGCTAGGCTGAAAAAGCTGGTCGAAGCCGGCGTGCTGGAAACCATGCCGGTGCAGGATGGCGGCCGGCGGCGCGAATACCGCGTCACCGCCATGGGGCGCGATTTCTTCCCGGCCTATGTCGCCCTCATGCAATGGGGCGACCGTTGGCTGGCCGATGAAGCGGGGCCTCCGGTCGTGCTTCAGGATCGGGCTGTTGGCGCTCCGGTGCCGCGCCTTTCCGTACTTTCCGAAGCCGGCGAGGCACTCGATCACACGAAAATCCGCCGGGTGCCCGGCCCCGGCGCATCCGATCACCTCAAACGTCGCATCGCGGCCGAACATCAGATGGAGCAAGGCCGATGAGCGTCGCGACCGAAACGGCAGCGGAACCGCTTTCCCCGCCGGCGCTGAGCCCGCGCACGCTCGCACTGCTCAATGATCCTATCGTGCCGATGCTGTTCCGCCTCGCCTGGCCGAACATGCTGGTCATGCTGGCGCAGGCGGCAAGCGGGCTGATCGAGACCTTCTTCGTCGGCAAGCTCGGCACCGATGCGCTGGCGGGCATGGCCCTGGTGTTCCCCGGCGTCATGCTGATGGGCATGATCTCGGCTGGCGCCATGGGCGGCGGCATTTCCTCAGCCATTGCCCGTGCGCTTGGCGGTCGCCGGCATCACGATGCCGATGCGCTGGTGCTGCACGCTCTGGTCATCAATTTGCTGCTCGGCTCGATTTTTTCCGCCGTCTTCCTGATCTTCGGCCGCGACATTTACCGCGCCATGGGCGGCGAGGGCGCTTCTCTGGAAGCCGCGCTCGCCTATTCCGATGTCGTCTTCGCCGGTTCGCTGTTGCTGTGGACGATGAACGGGTTGGCAAGCGCCGTGCGCGGCGCAGGCAACATGCTGATGCCCTCCATCGTGATCGTCGTTGGCGTTGCCCTGCTCATCCCGCTTTCGCCGATGCTGATTTTCGGCTTCGGGCCGTTGCCGGCGCTCGGCATTGTCGGCGGCGGCGTCGCGTTGGTGCTGTTCTATGCCGGCGGCACCGCGGTGCTTGCCTGGTATGTGCTTTCGGGCCGCAACCCGGCGCGGCTGATGCTGGGCAAGCTTTCCTGGCCGATGTTCCGCGAAATCCTGCGCGTCGGCGCGATCGCCTCGATCACCTCGATTCAGACCAATCTGATCGTCGCGCTGACGACGGCGCTGGTTGGCGCGACTTATGGGCCGGGCGCGGTCGCGGGCTATGGCACCGGCGCACGGCTGGAATTCCTGCTCATCCCGCTGGTCTTCGGCCTTGGCGCGCCGCTGGTGGCGCTGGTCGGCACCAATATCGGCGCGGGGCAGCGCGAGCGGGCTTTGCGCATCGCGGCGATTGGCGGGGCGGCGGCCTTCCTGATCACGGAGACGATCGGCATCGGCGCGGCGATCTGGCCGGAAATCTGGCTGCGCCCCTTCGGTGATGATCCTGAAATGCTGCGTGTCGGCAGCACTTATCTGCGCGGAGTCGGCCCGTTCTATGGTTTCTTCGGCATGGGGCTCGTGCTCTATTTCGCTAGCCAGGGCGCCGGAAAACTGTTCTGGCCGGTCACCGGCGGCTTCACCCGTCTCTTCATCGCCGTTGGTGGCGGTTGGCTGGCGCTGCGCCTCACCGGCTCGCTCACGGGATTGTTCGTGGCGCTCGGCATTGGGTTGGTGGCCTATGGCTGCATCATCGTCGCGTCGATCGCACGCGGCGTGTGGTTCAAGAGTTGAGCAATATTTGACGCACCACCCAAGCCCTCATCCTGAGGAGGTGCGCAGCACCGTCTCGAAGCACGAGGGCGCTTCCAGTGCTCTCTGGATGATCCTTCGAGACGCCGCTTCGCGGCTCCTCATGATGAGGCGTAGAGTTTCGGCACAAGATTAAACGGAGACATCGCATGAAAATTCTCGTGGTCGGAGCCGGCGCGATCGGCGGCTATTTTGGGGCGCGGTTGCTGCAGGCGGGACGTGATGTCACCTTCCTGGTGCGGCCGGGCCGCAAGGCGGCGCTGGCCAGCGGCGGGCTGGTGGTGAAGAGCCCGCGCGGTGACGTGAAGATCGACAACCCGCCGATGCTTCTCGCCAATGAGATCGCTGCGCCTTTTGACCTGATCATCCTGAGCTGCAAGGCCTATGATCTCGACAGCGCCATCGCTTCTATCGCGCCGGCCGTCGGAGAGGAAACCGCCATCCTGCCGCTGCTTAACGGCATGAACCATCTTGACCAGCTCGTCGCCCGCTTTTCCGAGAAGAACGTGCTCGGCGGCCAATGCGTCATCGCGACTACGATGGACGATGCTGGCGCGATCATCCACCTGAACAACATGCATTCGCTGACCTTCGGCGAGCGCGCCGGCGGCCGCACGCCGCGCATCGATACGATCGCCGAAGTGCTTGGCGGCGCAGGATTCGACGTGACGGCGAGCGAGAACATCCTGCTCGAAATGTGGGAGAAATGGGTTTTCCTCTCGACGCTCGCCGCCTCGACCTCGCTCATGCGCGCGACCATCGGCGATATCCTCGCTGCGCCCGATGGCGAGAAGTTCCTGCTGGGAATTCTCGGTGAAGCGCGTCTCGTGGCCGAGAAGAGTGGCTACGCGCCACGGCCGCCGGTGGCCGAGCGACTGCTGACCAATCTGACGACCAAGGGCTCGCCGCTTAACGCCTCGATGGCGCGCGATATCGCCCGTGGGAACAAGATCGAGGCGGATCACGTGGTCGGTGATCTCATCCGCCGTGGCCGCGAGAAGGCGCATGGCGAGAGTTTTACGCTACTGGTGACCGCCTACACACACCTGAAGGCATACGAAGCCCGCCGCGAGCGCGAGGGCAAGTAGCGCAACGTTCGTGCCCCGGACTTGATCCGGGGCCCATAAACATAGGCTTATCCAGACAATGCGGTGGTGATGGGTCCCGCATCAAGTGCGGGACACGAGTGGAGCAGTTCCGCGTAAAATCAGTCCGCTCCAGTCTCATTCGGCCTCAATCAATAATCGCCTGATAGGTCAGCACGCGTAGCTCCCGCCGGATAGGATAGGTCGACGACGGCGTGAGCTGAGTCATCAGGATCACCGCCATGTCCTCTTTCGGATCGACCCAGAAGGCGGTGCTCGCCGCGCCGCCCCAGGCATATTCGCCGGGTGAGCCGAGGATCTGTGCCTTGGCCGGGTCGATCATCACGGAGAAGCCGAGCCCGAAGCCGATGCCGAGATAGCTCGATTCCGAGAAACGCGGCGCGCCCATGTCGCCCATATCGCCGCCAAGATGGTTCGATGTCATCAACTCCACTGTCTTGCGCCCCAAGAGCCGCACGCCGTCGAGCTCGCCCTTGCCGAGCATGAAGCGGCAGAAGCGCAGGTAGTCCGCCGTCGTCGATACGAGCCCGCCGCCGCCCGAGTTGAGCTTGCGCGGCGCTAGGTAGCGGCTGTTGCCGGGATCATCGATCAACGTCAGCCCGCCGCCGGCCGCCGGCGCGTAATTCGCGGCAAAGCGCCCCCTTTTATCCGCCGGCACATGGAAATCGGTATCGACCATGCCGAGCGGCTTAACGACCTCATCGACCAGGAACCGCTCGAACGGCTTTCCGGAAATCACCTCGACGAGGTAGCCGAGCACATCGGTCGCGACCGAATAGTTCCAGCGCGTGCCGGGCTGCGCGAGCAGCGGCAGGCGGGCGAGCTTCTCGACCATTTCGGCGAGCGGCATATCGGCGCCGCCGTTGAAGTCGATGCCCTCGGCGCGATAGATTGCATCGACGGTGTTCGATTCCATGAAGCCGTAGGTGAGGCCCGAGGTGTGGCTCATCAGGTCGCGAAAGGTGATGGCGCGCATCGCCGGCACCGTATCGACTTTTCCACGCGAGCCGCCGGCATAGACGGTCGATGTTTTGAAAGCCGGCACGAAACGAGAGATCGGATCGCCGAGCTGGAACAGCCCGCGCTCGTAGAGCATCATCGCCGCGACCGTCGTCAGCGGCTTGGTCATCGAATAGATGCGGAAGATCGTATCCTCGGCGACAGGCTTGCCGCGCTCGACATCCATCTGCCCGGCGGACGAAAAATGCGCCACGCCACCGCGCCGGTAGACCAGCACCTGTGTGCCCGGAAGCCGCCCGACCTGCTTCTGCACCCAGTCGCCGACCCGTTCGAGGCGGCTGGAGGAGAGGCCAAGCGCCTCCGGCTCCGTGGCGATTTCGATGGGCATGGCGTGCTCCCGTAAGCATCTGGGTTTGGCCTAGTCTAGGCGCGGGCGAAGGACGGCAGCAATCGCGGAAAGGTCGCAGCGCCGGCAAAGGTGATGGTGCTGCGCGTGAAAGACGATATGCAGTCTCGCCGCCTGCTCACGCGGTCGCGGCGTAAATCTCCAGCCGCGCGGCCAGCACCGCGAGTATTGTTTCCCTTGTCGGATCGCGGGTGTCGCGCAGCCAGGCGGCGGCCAGCGGCAGACGCCCGAGCGGTTCCTGCCCCTCCAGCGCAAGCGGCACATAGCTCACGCCGGAAATCGCCATTCGCGCCGTCCAGCGTGGCACGATCGCGGCGCCGAAACCCGCGCCGACAAGCTGGATGATGGTCTGCTTCTCATCCGCCACCTCGGCGATTTTCGGTATCAGGCCCGCCTGCTGGAAAAGCTTCACCGTCAGGTCGTGGCTGTGCGGACGGGAACGGCGGTCGGGCACGATCAGCGGTTGGTCGGCGATATCGGCAAGCGATATCGAGTGGGCCTGCGCAAGCGGGTGCATTTCCGGAAAGGCGACGACCGCGCTTTCCTCGAGCAGCGCCTTGAACTCTAGCCGCTTGTCCGACCGCTCCGGCGGCCGCACGATCGCGAGGTCGAGCCCACCTGAAAGAAGTTTCGGCAGCAGCTTGATCGTTTTGTCTTCGAGGAGCTGGACGGAAATGTCGGGATGCCGTTCGCGGACATCGTGCAGGAGCTGCGGCAGCAGCCCGGCCGCCGCGCTGTCGATCGCGCCGATCCGGAAGCGACGGGCCGGGTCCGAACGCGGCCGCGCGCGGAACCTGTTCGCGATTGTATCGGCGCCTGACAGCAGCTCCGCCGCTTCTCGCGCGAGCGCCGCCCCGTCTTCCGTCAGCGAGACGGCGCGGGTGGTCCGGGAGAAGAGCCGCGTTCCCAGGTCTTCTTCCAGCAGCCTGACATGGCGTCCCAGTGCGGCGGGCAGCATTTGCAGGCGCTGCGCGGCCCGGCCGAAATGCAGCTCTTCCGCCACCGACAGGAAACAGCGAAGCTGGTGCAGGTCCATTCAATTTAGCCTCCAGAATCATCATTATATCAGAATTTTATATAAACCTGTAAATCTTGAGATTGGCTGCCATCGCCCGAATAGTCGCAACCGCGCACTACAAAACAAAACAGCGCGAGGAGACGTAAGGGATGGAAAGCGAGCTGCAAACGCGCGTCCTACGCAAAATTTCCTGGCGCATCGTGCCCTTCGTCATGTTGCTCTATTTCGTGGCCTTCATCGACCGCGTGAATATCGGCTTCGCGGCGCTGACGATGAACAAGGATCTCGGTTTCTCGCCCGCCGTCTTCGGCTTCGGTGCGGGTATCTTCTTCTGGGGCTATTTCCTGTTCGAGGTGCCCTCCAACGTCATCCTCGACAAGGTTGGCGCACGTATCTGGATCGCCCGCGTGATGGTCACCTGGGGCATCATCTCCGGCGCCATGGCCTTCGTCGAAGGGCAGAACAGTTTCTATGTCCTGCGCTTCCTGCTCGGCGCGGCGGAGGCAGGTTTCTTCCCGGGCATCATCCTCTATCTCTCCTACTGGTTTCCGGCCCGCCAGCGCGCGGCGGCGACGTCATTGTTCATGGCGGCCGCGCCGCTCTCGACCGTGCTCGGCTCGCCGGTTTCGAGTGCGCTGCTGGAGATGCACGGCTTGCTCGGCCTGAAAGGCTGGCAATGGCTGTTCCTCATCGAGGCGCTGCCGGCGATGCTGCTCGGCTTTGTCGTGCTTGGCTTCATGACCGACAGGCCGGAACAGGCGAAATGGCTCGCCGATGACGAGCGCGCCTGGCTAACCACCACCATGAATGCAGAACGCGCCGGCAAAGCCGCCACCGCCAGCCACAGCCTCTGGCGCGGCCTCGCCGACCCGCGTGTCTTGGCATTGGCGCTCGTCTATTTCGGCACCTCGGCCGGACTTTACACGCTTGGCGTCTGGGCCCCGCAGATCATCAAGGGCTTCGGCCTGCCTAACATGGAAGTCGGCTTCCTGAACGCGGTGCCGCCGACCATTGCGGTGATTGCGATGTATGCCTGGTCCTGGCATTCCGACCGCACGGGCGAGCGCACCTGGCATGTCGTCATCCCCTGCCTTGTCGCCGCTATAGGCCTGGCGCTTGCCGGACTTTCGACCGGCGTTGCGGCCGTTGTCGCGGCGCTTGTGCTGGTCAATATCGGCATCAGCGCGGCCAAGCCGCCACTCTGGAGCATGCCGACCCTGTTCCTGTCGGGGCCGGCGGCAGCGGCCGGTATTGCCACAATCAACTCCATCGGCAATCTCGGCGGCTTCGTCGGCCCCGCGATGATCGGCTGGATCAAGGACCAGACCGGCAGCTTCGCCGGCGGCCTTTATTTCGTCGGCGGATTGCTGTTCCTCTCCGCGATCGTCACGCTTGCGCTCTCCCGCAGTGTGGACCGCCAGCCGGTACAGAAGAATTCCGCAGAACAGGTTGTCTGAAGTGAAAGAACGAGAGATGAAAACCTACAAGATCGCAGCCATTCCCGGCGACGGCATCGGCACGGAAGTCATCGAAGCCGGAGTCGAGGTGCTCAAGGCGCTTGCCGCGCGCGAGGGCGCTTTCGGCTTCCAGTTCGATCATTTCGATTGGGGCGGCGAGTACTACAAGAAGCATGGTCGGATGATGCCGGCGGATGGACGCGAGCAGATCCGCCATCACGATGCCATCCTGTTCGGCTCGGCCGGTCATCCGGATATCGCGGATCACATCACGCTCTGGGGCCTGCGGCTCGCCATCTGCCAGCCCTTCGATCAATACGCCAATGTCCGCCCGACACGCATCCTGCCCGGCATCACCTCACCTTTGCGTGGCGTTTCAGGTCCGGAGCTCGATTGGGTGATCGTTCGTGAAAATTCGGAAGGCGAATATGCCGGCGTTGGCGGACGGGTGCATCAGGGCCTGCCGGAGGAAGCGGCCACAGACGTTTCGCTGATGACGCGGGCCGGCGTGACGCGCATCATGCGCTTCGCTTTCAAGCTGGCGCAAAGCCGTCCGCGCAAGTTCCTGACCGTCGTCACCAAGTCCAACGCCCAGCGCCACGCCATGGTGATGTGGGATGAGATCGCCCAGCAGGTGGCCGGCGAATTCCCTGACGTGACCTGGGACAAGATGCTGGTCGACGCGATGACCATGCGGATGACGCTGAAACCGCAGACGCTCGACACGATCGTCGCTACCAACCTGCACGCCGATATCCTCTCCGATCTCGCGGCGGCGCTTGCCGGTTCGCTTGGCATCGCGCCGACGGCCAATCTCAACCCCGAGCGCAATTTCCCCTCGATGTTCGAGCCGATCCATGGCTCGGCCTTCGACATCATGGGCAAGGGCATCGCCAACCCGGTCGGCACTTTCTGGTCGGCGGTGATGCTGCTGGAGCATATCGGCGAGAAGCCCGCGGCCGATCGGCTGATGAAGGCGATCGAGCGTGTGACGGCCAATCCCGAACTGCACACGCCCGATCTCGGCGGCAAGGCCAACACCCGCAAGGTGACGGATGCGGTGATCGCCGCGATCCGGGCGGAGAACGCTTAGGAGCGTTTGAGCAACACCGGAGCCTCATCCTGAGGAGCCCGCAAAGCGGGCGTCTCGAAGGATATTCCAGAGAGCACTGGAAACGCCCTCGTGCTTCGAGATGGTGCTTCGCACCTCCTCAGCATGAGGGCTGACGTAAGGGGCTATAGAAGCCGAAAAGGCGCTCATGTCGCAGGTCGGCCCCTTCCTTGGAGCCACCCTTGCGCCTAACATCCCCGCGATTTCAATCCTTGCCTTTGGTGTCCCATGGAAAAGCGGCGTCTCGGTCGGTCGGAGCTCAACGTTCCGACATTGTGTTTCGGCGGCAATATCTTCGACTGGACGGTCGACAAAGCGCAAGGGTTCAAGCTGCTCGACGGGCTGATGGAGGCCGGCTTCAACTTCATCGATACGGCCGACGTCTATTCGCGCTGGGTCGAGGGCCATATCGGTGGTGAATCCGAGGTGGTGATCGGCGAGTGGATGAAGGCGCGCGGCAACCGCGACAAGGTCATCCTCGCGACGAAGGTCGGCATGGATCTGGGCGACGGCAAGAAGGGCCTTGCGCCGGCCTATATCCGCCAGGCGGTGGAAGCCTCGCTGAAGCGGCTGCAGACCGATTACATCGACCTCTACCAGTCGCACACCGACGATGCCGAAACCCCGCTGGCCGATACGCTCGGCGCTTACGCGAAGTTGATCGAGGAGGGCAAGGTGCGCGTCATCGGCGCCTCGAACTATTCCGCCGCGCGTCTCGCGGAAGCGCTCGAAACAAGCAAAAAAGCCGGCCTGCCGCGCTATGAGAGCTTGCAGCCCGAATACAACCTCTATGCCCGCGAGGGTTTTGAGGCGGAACTCGGCCCGCTCTGCCGCAAGGAAGAGGTTGGCGTCATCCCTTTCTTCGCGCTGGCCGCCGGATTCCTCACCGGCAAATACCGGTCCGAGGCCGATTACAGCAAGAGCCCACGCGGCGCGCGCAGCATCCCGAAATACATGAACGAGCGCGGTTTCCGCATTCTCGACGCGCTCGACAAGGTCGCGGCTGAGGCAGGCGTGCCGCAGGCCCGCGTCGCCATTGCCTGGCTGATCTCACGCCCCGGCCTCACCGCGCCGATCGCCAGCGCGACGACGCTGGAGCAATTGAGCGAACTGATCGCGGCGACGAAGCTTTCGCTTTCGGCGGAGCAGCTGGCAGCGCTTGATAAGGCGAGCGGTTAAGCGAGTTCAGTCGCGCTTACTCCGTCAAACCAGCCCTTCGCCCGCGATGCGAGACGGTGATCCGGCGAATCTCGACTGGGGGTGAAGAAACGCGCGGAGTTCTGAGAACAGGAAGTCGCTATAGCCTATGCTTTTGCCCTTCCGTCGGGTGGGCTATGCATCGGCATCGCTTGGTTCGATTCGCCCGACGGCGGGGGAGGAAGTTTGGCTTTTGATCTCAAAGCGATCGAAACGCTAGCGCCCGATCAGGCGTCCCTTGCCGCCGCATCTAAGTTGACGAAACGGTCACATTGGGGACGCCTGGAGAAGAATGAGGCTCGGGCACTGCTCTGGGGTGAATGTCAGGGCTCCGGAGCAAATCCCTATCGGGTTGTGATCGATGCCGGGGATCAGGGCTACAAATGCACCTGCCCGTCGCGGAAGTTTCCTTGCAAGCATTCCTTGGCGCTGATGTTAATCAGCGGGACCACTCCTGAAAGTTTCGCCGCAGGCGACGTTCCGGACTGGGTCGAAGAATGGCTTGGCCGGCGCAGGAAAACGGCCGCTGCTCCCGCCGGTGTGGCCGTCGGCGCGGCCAAGAGTATCGGCGATGCTCTCGTGCCCGTGGAAGCTGAACCTGAAGATGCGGCAGCCATCCAGCGTCGCGAGGCTGCGCAATTGAAGCGCGCGTCTGAAACGCGCGCGGCGGTCATCGCAGGCCTCTTGGAACTCGATCAATGGATCGTCGATCAGTTGCGCCTTGGTCTGGCGGGTTTCATCGATGCCGCCAGCGAGCGTTGCCGGCGTATCTCGTCCAGGCTGATCGATATGAAGGCCTCAGCACTTGCCAGCAGGATTGACGAGATTCCCGGGCGGCTGCTGGGGTTGCGCAGCGAGGAACGACCTGAAGCGACGATCCGCGAGCTTGGAAAACTCGTGCTGCTTGCGGAGGCCTGGCGCAAGTCGCCGGACGATCCGGAGCTCCAACGGATGGTCATGGCCTCGGAAACGCGCGAGCAGGTGCTGTCCAAATCTGACGCAATCCAAATTGTAAGTAGCTGGGAGGTATTGGGGGAGCAGATCGAGACGCGTCGGGATGGTCTCGTGAGCCATGCAACCTGGCTCCTCAATCTCAAGAACATGGCGCCGCAATTCGCCTTGCTGCAGGATTATTATCCGGCCTCGGCCGGCAGGCGCGCCAATGCCTTTTCGGCCGGCGAACGATTCGAGGCTCGCCTCGTTTTCTTCCCGGCACGGCTGCCGCTGCGGGCGTTGATGATCGAAAGGATAGGCTCTGCAAGGCATGACGGGCCTTGGCCAGAGACTTCGATAGCGACGGTCGTTGATCCTCTGGCGGCGCATAGCCTGCATCAAGATCACACGCCTTGGGAAACCGATACACCGCTCTTGCTCCCTGCCGGGGCAATCCTGCGCGACGGCAACGGCGCCGCTTGGTGGCAACGACACAACGATGCTTCAGGTATCGCTCTTCCGATCATGGGTAGCCCGCCGGAGCCGATCTTCGGCATGGCGCTCGCGGCGACTGCGGCGATCTGGGACGGGGCGCGGCTGAAGCTGCTGGCGGCCGAGAGCGGCTCGTTTGGAAGGCTCAGCCTGTCATGAACGAGTCCGAACGTTCGAGCCTCGTCATGATGCGCGACCGCTGGATCGCGGGCGGAACAGCGGAAGTCCTGGCGCCTGATGCGTGGAAGGAAATCACCGCAGACCAAACGGATCAGCACGAGCGGTTTCTTCTTGCCATCGCGGGGCAAGGCTTCGATGTCGCGTTCAGGCCGGCTGCGCCCGGGACTTTATCGATTTGTGCGCCTTTGCCTGTTCTGGCGCTGCCGACGCTCCCAGAGTCGATGCGTCCGGTCCTCCGTGCGGCGCTCAAGCAGGCTGGAGCCGCGCGAGGAATGTCGCATGTTGCGGCATTTGTCGCGAGTCGCGGCTTCGCTCCACATCCGCTTGATTGGATGCCGGCGGCATCCGACCTCGATGCACCCGCCGTCTATGCCCCATGGGTTGATTGGCAATCCGATCGCGCAAAGTCTGGGAGCTCTGCGCGGGAACAACTCGATGCGGAAACTTGGGGAAGTTTTCCCCCGGCCGTTCTTCGTGCGCACCTCTCGGAAATGCGTCGGTCGGATCCCGCCGGCGCTTTGGCGCTGATGGAGGCCAAGGCTGCGGAGGAATCCGCTGAAACACGGCTCGCGCTGCTAGCGCTATTGGATAACGGATTGAGTGCGGCAGACGCTCCGTTTCTGGCAAGCCTTGTCGGTGACAAGTCCAGCAAGGTTCGTCAACTGGCAATGCGGTTGCTGGCGCGGATAGGGCGGCGCGACACCGGCGTGGAGGGTGACGCCGCAGTCACCGAACTTGCCGGCTTGATTGAGCAGAGTCGTGCCGGCGTGATCCGCCGACGCACGGTCTATGGGCCAATGAAATTGAAATCGATGGCGCAGCAGCAGCACCGGACCACACTGTTCGAGCTCTGCCAATTGATCGATCTTGCCGCAAAGTTTGGCGTCTCGGAGAATGAATTTATCGCCGGCTGGCAATTCGGTATCGAGGAAAGTGTCGATCTCGCCTTTGCCAGGATGGTGGCCGCTTCGGCGAATGATCAGATTGTGTCGCAATTGGCGGATATGCTGATCGTGGATGCTGCGGTAGCGCCGTTGGCCGCGCTTGGGCCTCGGCTGGACGAGGCCAGACGGCGCAGCTTCGTCAGGACCGTGCTTGCCGGAGAGCCTCGTTTTCTTGCTCTGCTCGATCCCAGCATCGCGATTGAACTCTGCGGGCTCGATCGCGACGAGATCATGGCGAGCAAAGCCTACCGACAAGTGCGCGGCGCGATCGAGGCGGGCAATGGTCCTGGGGTCGCCCCTGTCGCCGCGCATTGCTTCATCTTTGGTTTCCTCGCCAGCGCCGCTGCCGCTCAATCCATTCTCGCTGATCTCGCGTTGGCAGGACTGGGGCCAGCCGACACCGCCCTTGGCCTGCTGCGTCTTAACGCTGCGCTGGCTGGTACGTCATCACCCCAAATACTGAATTGAATAGCGCTGGAGCAACACCATGACCGCATTAATGCGTCTGCCGGCTGAACAAACCTATGCGCCGGAACTTGCGGCATTGGCCCGCGGTGATGACGGACAGAAGCCTGCTGGCTGGCATTTGTCTCCAAAAGCGGTTTTGGCCTATCTGCTAGGAGGCAAGGCCAGTGACGGAACGGTGATCTCGCCAAAATATGTCGGCAGTCGCAGGCTGATGGAGGCAGCGATCGCAACGCTTGCCACCGACCGCGCGCTCCTCCTGCTCGGCGTGCCCGGCACGGCAAAATCCTGGGTGTCGGAGCATCTCGCCGCGGCGATCATGGGTAACTCCACGATGATCGTGCAATGCACGGCGGGCACCGATGAAAACCAGATCCGCTATGGTTGGAACTACGCGCAACTGCTGGCCAAGGGGCCAAGCGAAGAGGCGCTCGTGCCAACGCCGCTTTATCGCTCCATGCAGGAAGGAAAGTTGTGCCGGCTGGAAGAGCTGACTCGCATGGGCTCGGACGTGCAGGATACGTTGATCACCGTCCTGTCCGAAAAGATGATGCCGATTCCAGAACTCAATTCGGCTGTCTACGCCAAGCGTGGCTTCAATATTATCGCTACCGCCAATAACCGCGACAAGGGCGTGAACGAATTGTCCTCCGCCTTGAAGCGACGCTTCAACGTGGTGGTGCTGCCACTGCCTGACAGCATGGAAGAGGAGATTGCCATCGTCTCCCGGCGGGTTGGAGAGATGGCCTCCGGACTAGATCTCCCGGTTCCGAAAAATGTCGAGGAAGAGATTTCGCGAGTGCTGACGATTTTCCGCGAATTGAGGTCCGGCGGCACGGCTGACGGCAAGGTGACGCTCAAAACGCCGTCGGGGTCGCTCTCGACTGCCGAAGCGATCGCGACGGTGGTGGGCGGTCTGAGCCAGGCTGCCTGGTTCGGCGGTGGCAAACTCTCGGCCGATGGACTTGCTGCCAATCTCGTCGGAGCGATCATCAAGGATCCGGTGCAGGACAAAGCGGTGCTGGAGGAATACCTCGAGACCGTGCTGAAGAAGCGCCCGGACTATGCGGGCTATTACAATGCGCTGAACGATTCCATCTGACGACATGCGCAAGGATGGCGACAAGGCGGTATATTTCGGCATCCGCCACCACGGACCGGGCTCTGCGGAGAGCTTGTTGAAGGCGCTCGATGCATTGCAGCCTGCGGCGGTATTGATCGAAGGTCCGGCGGATGCCACCGGGTTGCTGCCGATGCTGGCCGATCCGGCGATGGTGCCGCCGGTCGCGCTGCTGTGTTATCCGGAGGACAATCCTGCCGCGACCACCTTCTGGCCATTTGCTGAATTCTCGCCGGAGTATCAGGCAGCGCGTTGGGCCGTGCGTCACGGTGCGGCCCTGCGCCTGATCGACCTGCCTTCGTCCGCGCATTTTGAAGCGGTGCCTGGCCCGGAAGCAGAATCTGGTGACGCCGGTGCCAAATCCGAACCCGTTGGCGAGAGCGAACCGCATGCGCGTGATCCGATTGGCGCGCTTGCGAGCGCCGCGGGCTATGAGGATGGCGAGAGCTGGTGGACGGATGTCATCGAGCAGAATCCGGAGCCTGGCCCGATCTTCGCAGCCGTCGCCGATGCGATGGCGGCGCTGCGGGATGGTGAACCTGGTTTGCCACTTCGGGAGGCGCGACGCGAGGCGCATATGCGCATCGAGGTCGCCGCGGCGCTCAAGGATTTTGATGGCCCGATTGCCGTGGTTTGCGGGGCCTGGCACGTTCCGGCCCTACAGGCCAAACGGGCCAGGAAAGACGACCAGGCGCTGCTCAGAGGGATCGGTCGTCGCAAGAGCGCGATGACCTGGGCGCCCTGGACCAGTCCGCGCTTGGCATTCCTCCACGGTTATGGAGCGGGGGTGACGGCGCCTGGATGGAACTGGCATCTCTGGCAAATGCGTGGCCGGCGGGACGCTGCCACCATCTGGCTGGTCAAGATAGCGGCCGTGCTGCGCACCAAAGGATATCTCGTTTCGACCGCTTCGCTGATCGAGGCGGAGCGTCTGGCCCGCGCCCTCGCGGCCATCCGCGAGCGTCCGAATATCGGCTTCGAGGAATTGCGTGATGCGGCGATTGCCAGCCTGTTCAATGGCGAAGCAGTACTTTGGAAGCTGATCGAAGCGGAATTGCTGCTTGGCAATGATGTGGGCGAAATTCCACCCGATGTGCCGCTTGCCCCGCTGATCGAGGATCTGCAACGCTGCCAGAAGACGGCACGACTGAAACCGGAGGCCCTCGAGCGCGAGCTGGCCGTCGATCTCCGAAGCGACAGCGGCCTGTATCGCTCGACCTTGCTGCATCGTCTCGCGGCACTCGATGTCCCCTGGGGCCGCCTGACTGATTCTGGTCGCAGCCGCGGCACCTTTCGCGAACGCTGGATTTTGGCCTGGCAGCCCGAATACGCCGTGCGTCTTGTGGAAAATCTGGTTCACGGTCCGACGATCGAGAAGGCCGCTTCTGGTCGACTGACTCAGCGGATTGCCCAGGCCGACGGCCTTACGTCCCTGGCCAAACTCGTGCAGGGCGCTATCACCGCTGACCTGCAGGAGGTGGCGGCGATAGGGCTCACGGCGCTGGAGAAAAGCGCCGCGCTCAGCAGCGACTGCCATGAAATCCTGGCCGCGATTCCACCTCTCGCCGACATCATTCGCTATGGCGAGGCGCGCCAATCCAATACCGATCGGCTTTCGGATCTCTTGGAACGGCTGGCCGACGAAGCCGCCATCGCCTTGCCCTATGCGGCGCGTGATCTCGATACGCAAACGGCGTCCGCCCTGGCGGGTATCTTGCGCAGGGCTGACGAAGCGATCCGGCTTGTCGAGCCTGCTGCGGCCGTGCTGGAAACCTGGCGCGACCAGCTCACCAAGGTGCTCGATGATAGGCGCGCCACTGCGCTTGTCGCTGGCTGTGCGGCGCATCTGCTCTACGAATCCGGAGCGCTCGAGGCCGGGGAGGCTGCGCTCCTGCTGGGGCGCCGGCTTTCGCCGGGCACGCCCATTGCCGATGCTGCCGGTTTCTTCGAAGGTTTTTTCAGCGGCGCCGGCCGGAAGCTTCTCTACGATCAGGCTTTGCGCGGCGCGGTCGACGCGTGGCTGGGGGCCTTGGACGAGTCGACCTTCGTGACGCACCTGCCCTTGTTGCGGCGGGTCTTTTCCGATCTTGACAGCATGGAGCGGCGTCGGCTGATCGAGGCTGTTCTCGGCCGTACGGCCCGTCTGCCGGCAACGGTCGTTCCGGTTGCCGATGTCGGCGAAGGCTGGCGCAGACATTTGCAGTCCCTGCGATCTCTTCTTACAAATGGACCGAACCATGGCTGAAGCGGCAACCACCATGGGTTTGGCCGAATTATCTTCGGATGAGGCGCGTGAGCGCCGCTGGAGACTGGCGATCGGCGCAGATGACGAGCAGGCGAGCAGGCTATCCACGGAGGACCAGCGAATTGCCGCGGCTCTGAACGCTCTTTACGGTGATGGAAGCGACAAGGGTTCGCCTGACCCCCGCAAACAGCGCGGAGGGCTGGGGCGCTCAGCGCCCCGTATCGCCCAATGGATGGGCGACATTCGCTCGTTCTTCCCGGAGCAGGTCGTCCAGATCATCCAGAAGGATGCCTTCGAGCGGCTGGATTTGAAGCAGATGCTAATGGAACCCGAGTTCCTGAAAGCAGTCGAGGCCGACGTCAATCTTGTCGCCGACCTTATTTCCCTGCGCAATGTGATGCCGGCGAAAACCAGGGATCTGGCGCGCAGCGTCATCGCCGAGATCGTGGCGAAGCTGATGGAGCGGTTGGAACGCAAGACCGCCGAGGCCATTCGTGGTGCGCTCGACAAGTCGCGGCGCACCAACCGCCCGCGCTCCCGCGATATCGATTGGCGGCGCACGATCATGGCGAACCTGCGCCATTATCAACTGGAACATCAGACCATCGTGCCCGAACGGCTGGTCGGCTTCTTGCGCAGGCAGCGCCGCATTGTCGATCTCGACGAAGTCGTGCTTTGCGTCGACCAGTCTGGATCGATGGCAAGCTCGGTGATCTATGCGTCGATCTTTGCGGCGGTGATGGCGTCGCTGCCGGTGGTCAGGACGAAGCTTGTCTGCTTCGACACCGCGATCGTTGACCTGACCGATGAACTCAGCGATCCCGTCGAGGTATTGTTCGGAGTCCAACTTGGCGGAGGCACTGATATCAATCAGGCGATCGCTTACTGCGCGGAGCGGATCGAGCGGCCGACCAAGGCGCATCTGGTCCTGATCACCGACCTTTACGAAGGCGGCAATGGAGTCGAATTGCTACAGCGACTGGCGGCGCTTGTCAGATCGGGCGTCAATATCATCGTCCTGCTCGCGCTGACTGATCTCGGCCGCCCCGGCTACGATTCCGCAAGGGCGAGCCTAGTCGCAGCGCTCGGCATTCCCGTCTTCACCTGTACGCCCGACCTTTTCCCCGATTTGATGGCGGCGGCTTTGCGCCGTGAAGATATCGGCGCCTGGGCCTCAGGCGCGGATATAAAGGTCGTCCGGGCGGAAGCTTAGGCACACGCGGCGCGCTCGACAAATTCAACGCTGTGACCTTTACTTCCGGAGGCTACGTCCACTCGACTCCAGCCGTATTGATTGGCCACCTCCTCGGTCGATGTTCAAGCTGCGACACCACGCCGATTTGAATTTCTGTGTGCGCTGCAGCATAGCGAAATCATAGATCTTACCGTTCTGTCATGATCCGCCTTTTTGCTTCACTTTTTGCCGATTGAGATCCACTCGATGTTTCCCACGCGACCGGATTGGATTTTTGCCTTCCGGACCGTCGGCGCTGCCCTGGTCGCCTTGGCTATCGCCTTTGCTCTGGGGCTGCCCGAGCCGCAATGGTCGATCACGGCCGTCTTCATCGTGGCGCAGCCCTATGCGGGCATGGTGCTGGCGAAGGGCATCTACCGGGTCATAGGAACGCTGGTTGGCGCGCTTGCCGCCGTGGCGATGGTACACCTTGTTGCGCCCGTTCCCTGGCTTTTCCTGCTGGTGATGGCGGCCTGGATGGCGGCTTGTACTTTTGCCTCTACGTTGCTGCGTGACGTGCAGGCCTATGGCGCGGTTCTATCTGGCTATACGGCAACGCTGATCGCGTTCCCTGCGATGGCGGAGCCCGAATTACTCACCTATCTCGCGACATCGCGTGTCAGCGAGATCGCGCTTGGCATCGCCTGCACGGGTGTGGCGAGTGCGCTCGTCATGCCGCGCCCGATCCGACCGGTCGTCTATGAGCGCCTGCAAAAGCTCATGCGCAACGTCGCAGTCTACTGCGCCGGCGCGCTTTCGCGGGAGAGTGACGCAACGCTGACGGCGCTCCACCGGCAGATCATCGCCGATATCGGCGATGTCGATCAGCTTCGTCGCTATGCGGTTGCGGAAGCGCCCGTCTCGAGCCGGCGCAACCGCCAAGCGCGCCATCTGCTGGCGCAGTTGCTCGCCGCCATGTCGGTCGCGAGAACCTTGCATCGCCATCTTTCCGGCGCGCCCGGACCCTTGGAAGCGCTGCTGAAGCAGGCGAGCAATGCTCTGGAGACTGTTGCTACCTCGCCGAACGGGTTCGAGCGGGGCGGCGCATGGCTCGATCAGCTTTCGGAAGTTTCGGCCATCATCTCGGCGCGACAGGCCGAATTGCTCGGCAATGATCCGGATTCCCTGAAATGGGCTGCTTCACTCGCGCGTCTCGGTGAATTGATCGAGGCGATCATGCGAGCGACCGCGGGCTTCGGCGTCCTCGTCCATTCGGGCCAAACGAAAGCGGTTGGAACCAAGGCGGCTCTCGCTGTTCACCGTGATATGCGCGCCGCCTGGAAAAATGCCGCGCGTGTGACGGTGCCGGTCATCGTCATGGGAGCTCTCTCGCTGGTGACAGGCTCCATCGCGGCCATGGCCGGCGTGGTGATCGTCACTTCCATCGTTGGGCTCTTCGGCAACCGGCTCGATGCGGTCGCCATGAGCATCACTTTCCTCAAGGGGGTGTTGCTGGCGGCGCCCTTGGCCTTCATCTACGCCGTGTTCCTGCTGCCCGCCATTCCCGGGGAATGGCTGCTGATGCTGGCGCTGAGTCCGGTGTTGCTGCTCGCGGCGCTCGGCATGGCGAAGCCCGGCGCTGTCGGGCTCGCCGCGACTGGCTTCGTTGTCTTCTTCCTGGCGCTTGTCGCGCCGCGCGCGGTGATGGTGGCCGCACCCAACCTGTTCTTCGAGAATACCGCCGCGGCTCTTGGCGGCCTCCTTCTTTGCGCCATCACGTTGAAATTCGTCCTGCCGCCGAACCCGCGCAAGGAGGTCGAGGAACTGATTCTCGCCATGCGCGGCGATGTGGCGGATATCTGCGTCGCGGAGAAACTGCCATCCCGTCTCGCCTTCGAGAGCCGGATGTATGATCGCATCAATCGGCTTCTGGCGCGGCGCACCTATCTCGGTGACCGGGCGGAGGCTGTGATCGATGGCGGGATTTCCTGCCTGGTGCTCGGGCTGGAGATTTTCGAACTGCGCCATTCGAAAAGCATTCCCCGGCAACAACAGCAGGCGCTGGCGTCGATCCTGGCGCGGTTGTCACGGGTGCTCCGTGAAGGAGCTGCCGCCAATGTGGTGAGCGGCCACGCCGAGGAAGCCCGCGCCATCGCGGCCGGGCTTGTCACGATCGATCGTTCACCGCACTTCCTGCGCCTCGCCGCCGCGCTGCGCCTCATGGCGCTCGAACTGATCGACCAGCGGGATTTCTTTGCCGCCGTCGAGCCTCCAGTGCGGATCGCCGCCTGAAATTCCTTTGGCAGGTTGAATGTAGAGGAAAGGCGTGACGCTCTCGCAGGGCGCGCCTGATTCATGTCTTTGAATCAACTTGTGAATCAATTGGCTGGCCTGCTGTGAAACGCGGGTGCCGGTGGGTGCGCGCCGTTTGGGAACTGGCGGCCTGTATCGTTCTGAATCAAAAATTTAGAGAAAATTTTTTTCTCGCTATGGAGCCGCTACCAGACCGGGGCGGAAAATAATCCTGCTTCGGCGAATTCCACGTCGCTAAAAAGTCGAAAATCGTAATCTTTTTCAAACGCCTGCCGGTCTGCGGCGTGAAACGCCGACGCGTTGAGAAACGTCGCGGGAATCGCACCTTCTCAGCCATCTCTAGCCGCAAAATGACCGAAAAGTTGCCGAAAGCGTCAACGCAATCGTTCAACTTTTAAGGGAATTTTATCCAATGACTCCCAGAGTCAACGGCGGGAGGAAACCAAATAAATTTGTCTGCGTATCTATGAGTTTTGCCAATGGGTGAGTTTAGCTTAAGTATCTCTGGCGCGTGCGACATCTCGACGATTGTTGAACGAAAGTCGATGATCTCCGCTCCTTTGGAGCGCGCGGAATCTATATTGATCGACTGCGGCGAGATCGATCGCGTCGATATCACCTTCATCCAGCTTATAGCGGCCGCGCAGAAGGTCTTTGACGATCGTGGACTCGGGTTTCGGCTCGCCAACGCGAGCGAAACACTTCGCACGGCGATCGATCGTTCCGGTTTCCATTTCTCTGCCGATGCGGGCCGCATTTCCTAAGGAGCATGCTGATGCCGACAATCTTGACCGTGGATGACAGCTCCAGCATCCGCCAGATGATCAAAGTCTCGCTCGGGCCGGCCGGCTATACGGTGCTCGAAGCCGGCGACGGCGCTGAGGGCCTCGCCAAGGCCAAGGCGCAGAGCTTCGATATGGTGATCACCGATCTCAACATGCCCATCATGAACGGGCTGGAGCTGATCAAGAATCTGCGCAAGTTGCCGAGCTTCACCGGCGTGCCGATCGTCTTCCTGACGACAGAATCCGAC
>FTCZ01000598.1_pt1 | contig 21804 bp, 16 predicted proteins | sample 1658871 | NCBI WGS metagenome assembly FTCZ01 (sample SAMEA3914864, study PRJEB12502) | metagenome | biome: forest; material: soil | place: USA | collected 2012-03-12 | depth 0.3 m
GAATCGCCAAAGCGGCCCTGCGTCGTGGGCCGCCAGCCGTTCGGCCTGGTCTCGATCGCAAATTCCGACGCGGCAGCAAGCCCTCATACCGATGCCGCTTTCCAGGAAGGGCACCGCGCGGCGCAGGAAAGGCTCGAACGCAGAACCTATCCCTTCACCAAGGCCGGATAGGGCAGGGGATGGCCTGACGGTGCGAATATCTGTGCGGCTTGCTCGCGCGGGGTTGAGCAGGCCGCTGGTGGGACGCGCGCGGGCGCCTGCTCAATGCCTCTCTTTCAATCACATCCTGCGAGCAATTCCCGCCCAGGCAGTTTCGTGCACCGTCGCGCCGTTGAAGCATGTCGTGGTCCGACGTGCGGCATTTCAAGCGGGTGAGAAAATTCGACGCCGGTATGGAGACCTCCCGTACGTCATGGACTGCCCGTGATGACCGACCCATATGAACTCGACCGATTCATTGCCGCACAGGCATCATGCTATGCCACCGCGCTGGCTGAAATTCGTCGCGGGGCCAAGCGAGGCCGCTGGATGCGGTTCATCTTCCCGCAGATCGCCGGGCTCGGACGCGGCGCGATGGCTGATCGCTATGGAATTCGCTCGCTCGAGGAGGCACGGACCTATCTGGCGCATCCCCTGCTGGGACCCCGCTACCGCGAATGCGTCGCCATGCTTCAGGATCTCACCGGCAACAGCGCAGCAGGCGTGTTCGGTGACAAGGATGCGGTCAGGCTCCGCTCCTCGCTCACCCTGTTCGCGGAGACAAGTGACGAGCGGCTCCTGGCCGCGGCGCTCGAGCGCTGGTGCGGTGGCAAGGATCCCATGACCCTTGCGCTCCTCGTCGACATGTAGCCATGGGTTATCGGTCGCCAGCGAGCCGGCGCGGGTGCATTGCCAAGGGCACGCAATGGACCAGGTAAGCAGGAAGCCGGCAGGCGAAGGCGGATGCGCAAGATCACCGGGCCCGGCGTTGCGACAGCGCTCAGGCGATGCCCCATGCCCTTGGCTGGTGGCCGATGGTGAAGACGCCGCCTCCGATCCAAGGGCCGCCGGTACACGGGCGGATGGTTCTGGTCGACCCGTGGCCGGCGCTTGGCCACGCGCGTACCAGGAGAGTCCCGGCGGGGGCTCTCACGCCGGCGCGATCTCGCACCGGCAGGCTCTCATCGCCTCCGTGTGCGAAAATGCCTGAAGCGCTTCGGGGGCTGTCTCGGCGGCGCGAGGGCGGGAGACCGGCTGCGGTCTAACCCATGGCATTTTCTGTCGGCGCAGCCGTGGCAGACCGCGGAAGCAGCAGAAGCATCGCACTGCCGATCAGCACGGTCACGCCGGAGATAGCCAGGAACAGGTCGTAGTTGCCGTACTTCCGGAGAATGACGCTGAGCATGAGGGCGCCGCTTGCAATAGCGAGGCTGATCGCCGCGGTTACGAGGCCCATGACGCTGCCATAGACGACGGTGCCGAAAGCGCGGGAAACGAGGACGCCGATCAGGTCGCCCTCGGCGCCGACCGCCACGCCGATAAAGACCATGGCCAGCATCACCGTTGCGGTCGTCGTGAAGCCAGAGGCAAGCAGGAAAAGCCCGATGCTGGGCAGCCCCATGCCCACTGCGGCGACAATTTTCCCGGGCAAACGGTCGATTGCAGCGCCGCACAGGAAGCGCCCGATCACCATCGACACGCTGAAGGCGGAGATGATCCCGCCCACCTCAAGCTTGTCGACGCCCTTGGAGAGAATCAGGAGATTCAACTGCGCCTGGACGAGGGTCAGGTACAGATTGCACAGCACCATTGCCACAACCAGGATCCAGAAGGCGCGGGTGCGCAGGATCACGGGATAATCAGCCCAGCTCCGCTTGCGCGGCGGGGCGATGACCGCTTTGTCTTCGGTCGTCACGGAGACTTCCTTGCGGTGTGGTGGCAGCAACCATAGAGCGATACCGCCGCACACAAGCGTTATCGCTGCGGTGGCGAGATAGCCGGTGCGCCATCCATTGGCCTCGACAAAGGGGTTCAGGAAGAGGCCGGCGAGAATGCCGGTGACACCCGGCGCGGACGCAGCGATCGCGAGCGCCAGGCCGCGTGCGCGCTGGAAATGGGTAACGACGGCGCGGCTGAACACGGTCGCAGTCGTCGTGACGCACAATGCCGCCTCGATGATGAAGATGATATAATATTGGCTGATGTTGCCCGTCATCCGGCTGAGCGCGATCATGCACAAGGGCAGCGCGACAACGCCGATCGCCGCGGTGCGGCGCACCCCCCAGAGGTCGGCCAGTCGTCCGGCGATCGGGATGAACAATGACATCAGGATCGACACCGCGCCGACCTGTGCGAACGCTGCGGGCGTCCAGTGAAGATCCTTCAGGAAGTGCGGCGCCATGATGCTGGTCACGACTCCGGTCGTCGAAAAGCCGGTCCCCATCCCGAGCGTCGCTGCGGCGAGTGGACGCCAGCCGCCGCGAAATTCACTCCAGTACGTCATCCCCACCCTCTCAAGCCGCTGGAGGCCCAGCAATCGTTTCGAGAAGACTCTTTCGTCAGCCATTCCGGTCGCGCGGTATCCTGTTTGCCTACCGCGACGTGCGCGCGCCGGGAAGCGGGCAGATGTCAAAACGGTATCGCCACCGTGGTATCCGCGATCAGATGGCCATCAGGGTCCAGAGCAGCCACCACTTGATCAACCAAAAGCGGACAATTTCCACTGCGCGGCGCGTGAATGCTATTCTTTCCGCCCGTGAGGTCGCGAGGCGATAGCATATCGCCCGCCCAAGGCATGGCCGGTGAACTCGAAGCCGTCATTTCGCACGGACTCGACTCCGAGGTTGGCGCCCCGGCTGTCTTGCTGAATGTCACACGCTCGGTGACCGCTGCCGCAGCGAGGCTTGTGCAGTGAGACCCTGAACGCGCCATGCGCGCCAGAGTCTGCATCGGAGCAGCAGTTTTAGAGAACGGCGGCTCCTGCCCGCCGCAGAACCGCCATTTCGCCTCAGTCCTGCCGGGGGGGAGGAGCTGTGCCGACGGATCCGCCGAACGAGGGCATGCCTTTCCTGAGGGGGTCGAAGGTCGCGCGCGCATCGGCAAGCTTCTTGCGCATATCGGCGAGCACATCGGGATGGCGTTGATGCACGCTGTAGCTTTCGCTGGGATCGGCGGCCACATCGTAGAGTTGCGGATATTTGCGATCGGTGGGGAGCACATGGCCGTGATAATCGGCATAGGAAATACATTTCCAGCGCTGGGTCCGCACCCCCGTCACCTCCTCGTCATCGAAAAGAAACAGTGCGTCATGCGGTGAGGGTGCGCCGCGCGTCAGGACGGGGCTGATGTCCTTGCCGTCGAGCGTGACGCCCGTCGGATCGGGCAGGCCGGCCATGGCACAGAAGGTCGGGAGGAAATCGATGCCCATCGCGATCGAATTGCAACGCCGTCCGGCCGGTACCGTGCCGGGCTGCCAGGCGATGCACGGCACGCGGTAGCCGCCATCATAGCCGGCGCCGCCCTTGCGGTCGCGCAGGACTCCGGCCGAGCCTTCGTAGAAGGGGCCGTTGTCGGAGGTGAAGATGACGAGCGTGTCGCGCTCAAGCCCGAGCGCGTGGAGTTTCGCCATCAGCCGCCCGACGATCGCGTCGATCTCTTCGACCACCTCGCCATAGGCGCTCTCCATCTTCGGATCGCGGTATCTGGCATTGGGATAATTCTCGATATGCGGCGCGCTGAGCGCGAGCTCGACGAAGAAGGGCCTGTCCTTGTTCGTTTCGATGAACTTGACCGCTTCGTCATAGAAACGCTGCTGCAACTCGCTGAGCACCGGCTCCTCGAAGGTTGGCGCAACGTCTGGCCCGGTGTCGGTGATCAGCGTCAGCGGCATCATGTCATGGCTGTAGGGGATGCCGAAGAAGTGATCGAAGCCGTGCCTGGTCGGCTGCCAGTCCGGCCCCTTGTGTCCGAGATGCCATTTGCCGAACAGGCCAGAGACATAGCCAGCCGGCTTCAGCGCCGTCGGGATAGTGACTTCGCTGGTCGGCAGGATTCGCTTGTCGCCCTCCAGGATCACGCCCCAGGCCAGGCCGGTACGGATCGGATAGCGCCCGGTCAGCAGGCCGGCGCGGGACGGCGTGCACAGATTCTGCGGCGCGTAATAGTCAGTCAGCAGCATGCCCTGCCGAGCCATCCTGTTGATGTTCGGGGTGGGGATTGTCTTGCCGCCGGTCGGCTCGATATCACCATAACCGAGATCGTCGCACAGGATGATGATGAAATTCGGCTTGCGCCGCGCCGGGGCGGCAAAAGCGGGCACCATGCCGGCCAGCGCCGTGGTCGCCATCAGGCCGAGAAACAACCGCCGTGTTGCCGTCATGATTTTCATCTCCTGCTGTTCTTGCGTATGCTGGCGTCGCGCCACCGATCAGTCCGTGATCAGTTTCTCCAGGGCGCCGGCAACCGCAGTCATGCCCGCTTCGTTTGGATGGAAGCGCACGCCGCCCCGGCCGGCATCGATCACATTTCCGTTTGTCCAGGGCTTCCTGCTGCAGGCATCATGCTCCCGCGACAGTGCAGAGGCACGCAGCAGATCCACGCCCTCGGACGTCGCGACCTGTGCCGTGACGGTCGCAAGCCGCTTCGCGATCGCACGACTGGCGTCCGCCTGGGCTGCGGACAGACCAAGCGTTTGACAGGCCCCAAACGGGGGAAGGACAGTCAGATAGTCCACGAAGATGATGCGTGCTGCGGGTGCGCGATGGCGAATCTGCCCGACGATATCGTGCATTGCCGTCCCGACTTCCAGCCATGCCTTGTCGTCCGGCATCGGCATTTGGCGGCAGCTTGTGGATGCTGCCTTGGAGGCGTTGCAATATGATGCAGCGATCAGGCCGCCGACAAAGCCAACATCGTTGCCGCCGATGGTGATTGTCACGAGGCGCGTGTCTGTCGTCACGGCGTCGATTTGTGCCGGGAGCTTGCCCCAGGGGGCGAGAATGTTAGCGGTGGTCGCGCCGCCGCAACTCACATCGACCAGATCCAGGCTGCGCCTGCGGGCGAGCAAATGAGCATAGTTGGCAGCGGAGCGGCCGCAGCGATCACTTGTCCGCCCATCCTCTGGCGGGAGTCCCGGCCCCGCGGCGTAGGAACTGCCCATCGCCACATATCGGTCGCCCGGTGAAGCCCCGGACCGGACATCGGGTTTCACAATGGATGCAAGAAAGAAAAGTGCCCGGTTCAGCGTGTCGTCGAACATCGAGATGCCGAGCTTTGGATCGATATCATGCTTGTCGGCGAAGCTGTGATCCATCCCCTGATATTCAACCAGCTGACAGGGTCGCCCGATGGCGGTCACCCGCGCGCAGAAGGTGCGGGACGATATGATCGGGACCGTGTGATCCGTCGTGCCATGGAAGATGATCGCGGGCGGCAGGTTTGCGACCGCCAGGCGGATCGGCGAATAGGCCAGTGCCTGGGCCGGGCTCTGATCATGCGCGGTGAGGCCGGTCTCGAGATCAAGGACCGGATTGAACAATATGAGCGCTGCCGGACGTTCGCTGTTCGGGACACGCATCGCTGCTGACGCCGCCAGCATCCCGCCCGCCGAACCGCCGACCAGCACGATCTTCCGGCGGTCGATGTGCAGCATGGCCGCATGGCCGCGCACCCATGAGAGCGCAGCTTCGGCGTCATCGACGCCGGCGGTGGGGCCGACATTGTCGCGGCACAGCACGCGATAGTCGGCGAGCGCGGCCACATAGCCATGGGCGACAAAGGCCTTGGCCAGACCGGCATAAGAGGCTGCGTCGCCCACCCGGAAGCCGCCCCCGAAAAAGAAGATTGCCGCCGGGTTGCGACGTGCCTTGCCGTCTGGTGCGAAGATGTGGATTCGCAGGAGCCGGTTGCCGATGATGCGGTAGGTGAAGCTCGTCGCGCCAGGCAGGCCCTGGGATGGGGGCGGAATATGCGCGCAATAGGCAGGCGGTGGTGCAGGATTCGTCTGTGCGGTCGCCGGCGCGCAGCCGAGGAGCAGCGCAGCTGATGCCGCCAATATCCGCCGTGTGATCGGCATGATTTCTTTCATCACCCGAAGCCCGTTCGCCTCTCCCTGCAAGGTCATTTCTTGACCGGGATCTTGGCCAGCTCGACATCGATCTTGGCCAGTGTCGCGTCGGACAGCTTGTCGGGCGCATAACTCTGCATGCTTTGCAGCGTCATGGAGCGCGCCATGTCGATCTGCGGGCTGCTGATCAATTCGGGCAGATATTTGGCGAGAATTGCCTTTGTGTCGGGATTGTCGAGCAATGTGCCGACGTCGGTATCGGCGACGGTGTATTTCTCGGCCGCAGCGGGGGCAGTGGGGGCGGGTGCGGTCTGGGCGTAGGACGCCGGCGAAAGAGCGACCAAGGCCAGCAACAGGGCACAGTAGGTAAAACGCATCGTCATTCTCCTCGTGAGTGGCACTATTTGAAATCCTCGAGGCGCCATTCGGCGCGCCAGTCGATCACCGGCCGGTCGCCCTCGAAGCGGAGCGGCAACCACACATAACGGGCCCGTGACGTGTCGACATCGGGGCGCAGCTGCTTCATCGCTTCCTGCTCCTTCGCGTCGAGCGCCGGGCGTGGCGTCAGCATCGACATGGTCTTGGTCAGCGCGCTGTTGAGCGCCCGCGACCTGGCGCCGCTCTCGAACACCGGGTCAGTCTGCGGACCCATCCACCGGTCGGCGAGCGCGATATAGAGATCGGTCTTGTCGGGATGCCTGAACACGCTGCTGATCTGCGAATTGAACGAAGTGCGCGACCGGTCGCGCGGATGCAGATCGCCCAGCACTGTGAAAGGACCGTGGAAGGTGTCGGCGACGGCGATTTCGGACGGATTGGGAAAATAACCCGTCGTCCCGGACGTGGCGAGATAATGTTTCCCAGCCCTGCGGAAATAGGCTGGCCCTTCCCGGACAGCAGGTGGGGCAGGGTGCGGAAAGTGCGTCGAATAATAGCCGGTGAAATCGGTATAGTCGTCAGTCAGGTCGGCGCAGATCATCTCGCTATGGACGCGTTCGAAATACATATACGCCTTGCCGTCGGCCGAGCTGAAGGTGAGATCGAAATCGCCAGCGCTCATGCCGAGCGGCCGTATGTCCTGGCGCACGATCGCATAGGGGCCGGTGATCGCGTCGGCGACCAGAACGGTGCGGGTCTGCCCCTTTTTCCCCATGATCTTGACCCAGCAGACGAACTTCTTCGTCGACCGGTTGTAGAGGATATGCGGACGATCGAGCATCTGCTCAGGGTGCAGGGGAGATGCAGGGTTCTTCGTGTCGGGCGGGATGATCAGGCCAAGATCGTCCCAGTTGTACAGGTCGCTGGACGCATAGCAGCGCACGCCCCAGGTCCAGACCTTGCTCCTGCCCGTCGTGAACTCCTTGTTCTCGCCATACCAGTAATAGAGCGCGCCAACCCTCAGGATGGAGCCGCCATGCGCCTGGATCGGCTTGCCCGCTGTATCCAGCCAGACCTCGCCCGGCGTGAAGCTCGAACGGCGGGCGGGCGCGTCGGCAAGAATTGCCGGGCGCGCGAATGCAGCGGTTGCGGCACTCAGCCCCAGCAGGCCTCCACTCCTCAACACTGCCCGTCTGTCGATTGCCATCACCGGCCCCTCTTCACAGCAGCTCGATTAACGCCACGCCTTCGGCGGGCAGATCGATCGTCAGGGTGCTGCGCGCATCGAGCCGGTGCCGTTCCGGCGGCGCGATATCGGCGTTCCGGCGCAGCGTGGCGATCTGCTGCGGGCTCGGATATTGTGGCGAGCCCATCGTCCGCCACGCCGGCATGGGGGAGCCGCGCGCCTGATCGACATAGTGGACAAGGGCCGCCTGGCCGGGGCGGGCGCCGGCGAACTCCACGCTGTAGCGCTTCGCATCGCCGGTCACGCTGCGCGTATGACTCATGCCCGGAATGCCTGACGGCTGGGTGGCCTCAGCGAGGTTCCACACCAGAGCCGCGACCGACTGCCCGGTGCGGCGGGTCGCGAGCACCGGGCCTGTCGCCTCGAGGCGTTGCTCACCGAGGCGACGCATCAGCTTGTAGGTATTGAACGGCGGCTTCGCGATCCCGGCGGCCATCATCCCCCATCCTGTGTCGCCCTCCTTGAGGACATAGTTGGGGATGCCGAGCTCCTCGAACTCGGCGCTGAGCGCCCAGTGCGACATGAGCTGGCAGTGCGCGAGGCTCTCGGAGATGACATGGGCGATCATCGCCGGACTGTCCGATGACCATTCAGTGATCCAGAGCGGGCGCCCGGCGAGTGGTGTCGCGTCGATCTGCGCGCGCGCCTTGGCGATCGCGCTCGGCACGACCTGGTTCTGGGACATTTTCACGCCTGCGCCGAACAGCTCGCGCTGATTGTCGCCGGCATAGATATGGGTGCTGAAGAAATCGACCGGCGCGTTGTTGGCCGTGCAATAGCCCGCGAATTCAGGTAGCCAGCCGGTCGAGGCGGTCGCCGGCCCGCCGACGCGAAGCTGCGGGTCGATCGACTTGATCGCCACTGCCGCCGCCTTGTACATCTCGAAATATTGCTGCTGCGTGCCGGCCCAGAAGCTGGAAAGATTGGGCTCGTTCCACACCTCGAAGGGCCAGCGGCGAACGGTGGCGATGCCGTATCGCGCGACCAGATGGCCGACAAATGCCTTGAGGAAATCAGCCCAGGCCTCAGGCGTGGCGGGCGGCGTGATGTTCCCGCCATAGGTGAAGAGCAGTTCCTTCGTGCCCGAGGCAATCGCCTTTGGCATGAAGCTCAGTTCGACCAGCGGATCGACGCCGCGCGCGACAAGGCCGTCATAGACCTGGTCGACCAGCCGGAAGTTGAGCACTGCCTTGCGCGCGGTAAGATAGGAGGCCGTATCAACGCCCATTTCGTCGTTGAGGATGCCGTGGAAGCGGACCTGCCGGATCCCGACCTCGCTCCGCCAGCGATCGAGATCGTGGCGCCAGCTTTCCCGAAGTGTGATCGCCGCGCGGTCCGATCCGACACAGTCGCTCCAGATATGCGGTAGCGGCCCGGTGACCGCGCGTGTGTCGATCCGGGCGGGCACTGCGATCGGTTCTGCCGCCCATGCGGGCATCGCCCGGCCAGCCGCAAATGTCGCTCCCGCGGCCAGGATCGTCCGCCGGTCATAGCCGCTTCGACTCACCACATCCTCCTCCAGCGAACTGCCGCTTTCTTCAGCGGCGCCCGCTCTTCACCCGAGTATCCGCGCGACTAAAGCCTTCCATTCGCCGAGCAAATCGAATGCGTCGGGCGTCCGAAGCCATTCCTGTTCGAGTCCTTTCATCGACGCGAGGAGGTGCAGGGCGACTGAGTGAGGCGCGTCGACATGGGGCGCCAGCATCTGGGCAAACAGTTCCCGCGTTGCATCTGCGCGCGCCGCAAAATAGTCGTGGGCCGGATGACGCGGATTGAGGGCTTCCAGGCTCAATACTGCAAAGAGCCGCAACATTTCGGGCTGCGCCAGGTTGTGCGCAACGATCGCGTGCAAAGTCTGGAGAATCCCTTCGCGCGTGAGCTTGTCCGTGTCCTCGAAATCATCCGGTTTCTGAAGGCTGGCGATCAGAATGCTGTCACGGCGATCCCGTTCCTGCAACAGCTCGACAAGCAACTGATCCTTGGAGCCGAAATGGTGCAGCAGCCCTGCCTTGGTGACGCGGCAGCGCTCAGCCAATTCCTGCAGGCCGAAACCGAAATACCCGCGCTCTCCGATGATGCGGGCGGCCTCGGCGAGAAACTGCTTCCTTCTGAGAGCCGTGGTGGTCTGGCGCTCTGTTTTCACCATTTGACGGTTTCCATATAGCGCGCGCCGAGCTTCAAAAGCGATGGCTTCTAAAGGCACTTACCGATCGGTAAGTCAATGGGCGAAGTCATCGTGCTAATGTCGGCGGGTATGCAGGCGAGATAGTCAACAAGCGACTCCCCCATTTCATCACGGCGAGCGAGGCGGATTGAAGCGCGGATGGCCGCCCACCTCAAGCCCTGTCAGCGGATCGCGAAGCTGTCGTCAAAAGCGAGATCACGCGACGAGGAACTGACCTGGATGTCATACGGTTCGGCGATATCGAGATCGGGCAGCTTCACCCGTCCGACACCGGCGCTAGCGTTTGATCGGGCAACGCAAGCGATCCTGACATCGCCGGCACCGTGAGGTAAATTGGTGCGGCGAAAGCCTTCCAGTAAGTCGTCCCGAAAAAAACGGCCGGGCAGTAAACCACCCGGCCGAGTTCGCAGCTGACGGGAGGACACCCTTCAGCTGACGTAGAAGCTGTTCAGCGCGATCCGATCGCGATGCGCAGATTGACGCCCAATTCCCGAGGCGCCAGCGTGTTCACCGAGAAATACGAGGAGCCATAGGCGGCCGATGTGGTGCCGATCACCTGGCCCACATTGTTGAACTGAAGCGTCGTCGTGTTCGTGGTAAGCGGTGATGCACTGCGGTTGAGGACGCGCTGCTCACCCAGAACATTCTTCACGAAGAAGGATAGTTCCCAGGCGCCCTTTTGATCGCGAACGCCGGCGTAGAGATTAGCGAGGAAATAGGCCTTTGTGTCGTCATAGGCGTTGCTGGGATCCTGCGAATTGCCAGGATAATAGGTGCCGAGGCCGCGAAGGAAACCGTCGATGGCGCCCGAAATCGGAACGGTGCCTTCGGATTGCAGGTTTGCGCTCCATTTCGGCGTGAAGATCGCCCGGCCGCTGAACTTGCACTGCGAGACATTGTTGGTGCCGACCGCGGCCTGCAAAGCAGCCAGGCTTGGCGCTGACGGGCTTGAATCGGGAATGCCGTCCCCGTTCAGATCGTTGCACGCGACAGTGCCATTCTTCACCCGACCGTTGGCGTAGCTGACATTGCCGCCGATGCTCCAGCGCGGCATGATCTGGAACGAGGCTTCAGCTTCGACTCCATCGACCTTGACGGGTACCGCGGCGACGAAATTGAAGTTGCCGACGCTCGAGGAGATGAAGCCCGGCGCCAGCTGGCTGTAGCTTACATAATAGACGCTGTTGCCTCGATAGGTGTAGTTCTGGAAATCCTGGTGATAGGCGGTCAGGTCGAACGTCCCGCGGTGGTTCATGAACGAGGATTTGAACCCAAGCTCATAGGATTTGGATGTCTCGGGCGGCAGGTTGACAAAGGACTGCTCGCGCGCGGACTGGCCAAGGCCGCCTGCACCCACGCTGAAATCGCCGACCGCGTGGACGCCCGGGCGCCAGCTGCTGCCGACCTGGGCGTAGACCATGAAATTGTCGGTGAAATTATGCTTGGCCGATGCAGTGAAGATGGTTGCACTATATCTGTCGTATGTATCCGGCGCCGGCTTCGCGCCGTTCACGACGATCGAGTTGAAGGTATGATAGTCGATGTAGCGCAGGCCGCCGGAAAGCTCCGTCTTGCTGCCGATATGCGCGGTGAGATTGCCGAACACCGATTTCTCGACTGAATAGCCGCTCTTGATGATCGGGGTGAGGTTGACGGTCGCGACGCCGCCGCCAAATGCCGGAGGCAAGAGCAGCGGCGTTTCCTGGGTCAGATGGCTCGGATTGCTGTTATAGTCATAGAAGCCACCGACCACATAATCGAAGATCCCGGCGATGCGCTCTTCCGAGGCCAGACGGAGCTCGTGCGAGGTCCGCTGGGCATAGCTATGCGTGCATTGATAATAGCTCTCGTTGTTCGGGTTTACCCCTCTCTGCTGCTGCAGGTTCGCGCAGACCGCCTCCGCGCCGGCGGGGTCGTTGAAATTGCGGCTGGCGAGCGGAAAGCGGGAAGCGTTGTAATAATCCCCGCTGTCCTGCTGCCCGAGCGTAGGCAGATCCTGGGTATTGTAGGAGCCGACATAGCTGAGTTTCTGGCCGAGGAGGCGATAGCTGGCGCTCCAGTCGAATATCCTGAACTGCTGCTGGGCATAGTTGCCGACATCCTCGTTGCTGAGGCGGTCGAACGCTCCAATGATCGGCGTGCCATCCGGGGCCGAGCCATTGATCTGGGATGCTGACTGCACCTGATCATATTGATGGCTGGTTTGATGGAGCGTCTCGTACATGAAATTGAAGGCGAGGGAGTCCGTCGGCTCGAAGCGGACGCTCGCGCGGAGCGCCTTGGTGTGGCGGTACGGGGCAGCATTGTGGCTCGGGTCGGCCGCCGCCTTGATGCTGAAGACATTGTTGCCGCGATTCTCGTCGTCGACGCCCGCGATGCGCACGGCCAGCATGTCCCTGATGATCGGAACGTTGATCGCGAAATCGCCCTGATAGGCGTGCTGGTCGGTAGCGGTCAGGTCAGCGACGAAGCCCGCCTGACTCAGATCCGGCTTGCGAGTGGTGACGGTGATCGAGCCCGAGGGCGATGCGCGGCCGCGCAGCGTGCCCTGGGGGCCGCGGAGCAGCTCGAACTGGCCGATGTCGAAGTTCGACTGGAACAGGAAATTCGAGGCGATCGGCGAGTCGTTTAGGTAGAATTCGACGGTCGGATTATTGCCCGAGGCTTCAGCGTTGAATGCGACGCCGCGCACCGTAGCCGAGGTCGAAAAGGTGCCGCCGCCGCTCAGCGTCAGGCCCGGCACCACTGTCTGGATATCACTGAAATTGCGCAGATTGAGCTTTTCGATCTGCGACGCGGTTACGACGTTGACCGTTTGCGGAACGTCCTGGAGGCTTTCTTCGCGACGACGCGCGGTGACGATGATGTCGACTGTCTCTGTTGCAAGCTGGCTTTTGTCGGTCGGTGCCGGTGCGGTTTGAGCATGTGCCGATGCGGCCATTGCCAGCAGGCTGACCCCGGCAAGCGCCAATGATGAAACGATCCTCATGCGATCTCTCCCCTTGAGCGTCAGACTATTGATTTGTCTGATTACATCCGACGCCCGCTAAAGGGCGTTTGGCCGAATGGAAAGCGAAATGCTGACCGATCGGTAAGTTCCCGTCTGCCTGTTACAATCTTGCCACAGCTGCGGGTTTTCGGATGTTTTTGTACGATGAATGCCGCTTTCCAAGCTCCGGCTGGACAAGGGTAATTCCGGGGTGGGGGATGTGCAGCCGCCCGGAAGGTCATCTGGGAGCAGGCTCTCCGCCGAGAGGGCGGCCGGTTAAACGATGCGGCAGTATCATTGTACTCAGACAACTGATTGACTGAGTGCCTCAGCACACTTACCGATCGGTAGGCCATTGGGCGAGGGTGTCGTCGGTGACAAGCTCTCGCGTCACGGCACTGGTCATCGGCGCCTGACAGGGTCATCGAAGCGCCGTTGATCCAGCCAAGACCAAGTTGGAGAGGGGCAGATGACCGAAATCGAGCGTCTGGCAGCCGTCAATAGCATCAAGCCGCTCAAGGCACGCTTGATGCTTGCCCCGTCAAGGTCGGAGCGCAGGTCAAGCATCCTTACAGTGGCGGCGCTGCTGGTGATGTCCGCGGGGATTGTCACACAGGTTGATGCCCAGCAAACCGCGCAGGCCAGTACCGCGCTGGAAGACGGGTTTCGTGATCCGCCCGCCAGCGCGCGCCCCCGCGTCTGGTGGCACTGGATGAACGGCAACATCACCGAGGCCGGAATCCGCAAGGATCTGGAATGGATGCACCGCATCGGGATCGGCGGCGCCCAGACCTTCGACGCCAACCAGGCCACCCCCCAGATTGTCGACAAGCGGCTCGTCTATATGACTCCCGCATGGAAGCAGGCTTTTCGGTCTGCCGCGGCGCTTTCGGACAGGCTGGGGCTCGAGCTGGCGATTGCCAGTTCCCCCGGATGGTCGGAAACCGGCGGCCCCTGGGTAAGACCTGAGGACGGGATGAAGAAGCTGGTCTGGAGCGAGACCAGCGTGGCGGGCGGCAAGCGGTTTGCCGGCCGGCTGGCGGCACCACCCGTCACGACGGGCGCATTCCAGGATTTGCCGGCACAGGAGTCGGCGGATCTGGTGACCGGAAAAAACCCGCTTCCGGTGCTCTATCGCGATGTTGCCGTGCTGGCCTATCGGATTGCTGACGCGAAACCGCCACCGATGCCGCGGTTCACCGCAACGGATGGGACGATTCTCGATGCATCGGCTCTGACCGACGGGAGTTTCGTCACCGCGGCGCATATCAAGCGCGGGACGACCAGCAAACCAGCGACCGTCACCCTCGATTACGACACGCCGCAAACGATTCGCTCTGCGTCACTGTTCGTGCCGGGCGCCGTCGCAACGCCTTTGAGTCCCGGTCTCAGGCCGATGCTGGAGGCGAGCGACAACGGCACCGCATGGCGCAAGGTTGCCGACGTCATCATCACGTCGGCGCCGTCGACCGTCAGCTTCCCGGCAGTGACGGCACGTCATTTCCGCTTCGTATTCGCATCGGCATCGAGCGTGGGAAGTCCCGCGGGTTTCTCGCTTCCGGCCGGCGTGGACATGAGTGCGGTGAGCGGAATCATGGGAAGAGGGCCGGGCGATCTCAGCATTGCCGAACTGCGCCTGTCGGGTGAAGCAAAGGTCAACCAGTTCGAAGCCAAGGCGGGCTTCGCCACGACGCCCGACTATTACGCCCTGGACGACAGCGTCGGTCCCGACATGGCCGGAATTCCTGGCCGCGACATCGTTGACCTGACTGCCCGCGCCAGGGCTGACGGAACGCTCGACTGGACTCCGCCAAAGGGGAAATGGCGGGTCGTCCGCATCGGCTGGTCGCTGGTCGGAAAGGTCAATCACCCCGCGACTGAGGAAGCGACGGGCCTCGAGGTCGACAAGATGGATGCGGCAGCGGTGCGGCGCTACCTTGAGCATTATATCGGCATGTACCGTGACGCGGCGGGAATTGACCTGGTGGGCGCGCACGGGGTCCGGGCGTTCGTCGACGATTCGACCGAGGTCGGGCCGTTCAACTGGACGCCCGCGATGGTGGGCGAGTTCAAGCGCCTGCGCGGCTATGACCCGACTCCCTGGCTGCCGGCCCTCACCGGCGCGATCATCGGATCGCGGTCGCAAAGCGACGGATTTCTCTATGACTTCCGACGCACGATCGCCGACCTTCATGCCTCGGCCCATTACGGCACCATCACGCAGATCGCGCATGACAATGGCCTGAGGACCTATGGCGAAGCGCTCGAAACCGGACGCTCCACGCTCGGCGACGACATGACGATGCGCAGCCACGCGGACTATCCCATGGCGGCGATGTGGTACATTCCGCGTGGCTATCCGCCACGGACCGCATTTCTCGCCGACATGAAGGGAGCGTCCTCTGTCGCGCATCTCTACGGCCAGAACATCGCCGCCGCCGAGTCCATGACGTCGATCCTGTCACCCTGGGCGACCGGACCGGCCGAACTGCGCCAGACCATCGACCTCGAATTCGCTTATGGCATCAACCGCCCGGTGATCCATACCTCGGTCCATCAGCCTGTCGACGACAAGGTGCCGGGGCTGTCCCTCGGTGTGTTCGGGCAGTATTTCAATCGGCACGAAACCTGGGCCGAAATGGCCGGCCCGTGGATCGATTATATTTCGCGCAACGCCTATATGCTGCAGCAGGGCAGGAATGCCGCTGATGTCGGCTATTTCTACGGCGAGGAGGCGCCGCTCTCCAGCCTCTACAACAACGCGGCGGTCGCGGATGCGCCGACGCGCTATGCCTATGATTTCGTCAGTGCGGACGCTCTTCTCAACCTGCTGTCGGTCGACGCGCATGATCTGGTCGCGCCCAGCGGGGCCCGGTACCGGATCCTGTATCTGGGCGGTTCCAGCCGCAAGATGACGCTGCCGGTCCTGCGCCGTATCGCCTCGCTCGCCGAAGGCGGCGCGACGATCGTCGGCACCGCGCCCGAGGGATCGCCCAGTCTCATGGACGACAAGCCCGAATATGCCGCGCTCGTGAAGAGACTTTGGCCGGGAACGCCTGTGACCGGTGTCGGAAAGGGGCGCGTGATCGCGGGTCGCGACGCCGAGGCGGCGCTCGCATCGATCGGCGCGAGGCCGGATTTCACCTATGCAAGCCCTGCCGCCGACAGTTCGATCCTGTTCGTGCACCGCAAGCTCGATGACGGGGACGCCTATTTCGTCGACAATCGCAAAGACCGCGCTGAGATGGTCGAAGCGCGTTTCAGGGTCGCGGGCAGGATTCCGGAGATCTGGCACGCCGATACCGGCGTCGCAGAAGCGGTCTCCTATCGCATCGATGGGCCGGAGACGGTGGTGCCGCTGTCGCTCGGCCCGGAGGATTCCTTCTTCGTCGTGTTTCGCAAGCCGGCGACCGCGACAAGCGCGACCATTGCCCGGCCACGGTTTGTCGTTGCCGCCACGCTGGAAGGCTCATGGGAGGTCGCCTTCCAGCCGGGCCGCGGCGCCCCGGCGGAGACCAGGGTCGCGGCGCTCGGGTCCTTGAGCGATCAGGCTGATCCCGGCATCAGATATTTCTCGGGCGTTGCGAGCTACACCAAGCAGTTTTCCCTGCCGCGTGGGGCACATCCTGGCGCGCCCCTCATGCTTGATCTGGGCCGCGTGGGGGATATCGCGGAGGTGCGTGTCAACGGCCGACTGGTGGGCACCGTCTGGCACGCGCCTTATGCGCTCGACATCGGGCCGGCCGTAAAACCAGGCGCAAACCGGCTCGAGGTGCGGGTCGCCGACCTGTGGGTCAATCGTCTCATCGGGGACATGCAACCTGGTGCGAGGAGGGTGACCTACACAAGCATTCCGACGTTCAAGGCCAATGCGCCTCTACGGCCCTCGGGCCTGATCGGACCGGTGACCCTTGGGCGTCCGATCGGGTAGGTTGCGCGCACCCCTTCTCTCGGGCGAAAATGGCTCAGGAACTGGCGCTTGGGCCTCTCGTCCGAATACGCCCTTTGAGCGCCTGACTTCACGTAGATGCCGCCCCGAGTTCGGACTTGTGCGGGACCTGCGGCCAGTCACGGCTGAAGCGGATTGCGGTGTGGAGAAGGATTGTCATGAGCGAAGCGTCTCGAGAGGCTCGGCGACCCGTTGAGGAGGTCGCCGCCGCCCGCACGTTCTACGCGAATATCGGTCAGGACGTGGGCTATTTCTCGGCGCTATGGCACACGTTCAATGTCGGCCACATGCTGACGACAGATCTCGACCGGATCTGCCGACGACATGATCTCAGCATTGCGGACTTCAACCTGATGGGGGCTCTCCGCATTGAAAGACCGCAGCAATTGCGGGCAACGGATCTGGCAATCACGCTGCAAGTCTCGAATGGCGCCCTCACGGCTCGGGTCGCCAGGCTCGCCAGCAAGGGCATGCTCATCAGGTCGCCGGTACGGGGGGATCGGCGGGCCTTCGCGCTGGAGCTGACTCCGGACGGCGCCGCCAAGGTCGAGGCGATTCATTCGGCAATCTCACAGGATTCACATTTCGTCCGCGAAGTGAACCGGCTTTCGGACTCGGATCGCGCGGTATTCGAGTGCGTCATGGGCACGCTGCACGGCCAACTAGACCGACACTTCCTGCATTCGCATCGCTGAACATCTCAGGGGGGAACCTCGCCGCTCTTGGACCTACGCGTCCGGGTCAATGTGTTTGACCCCTGAAGCAGTTTCAAGCGGGACGGATGGGCAAGGCTGCGCCTTCAGCTATCCTCCCGCAAAATCAAACGGGCCATCTGCCCGAGCACGCTGGAGAGAAAATGACGGAAATCGAGCGCCTCACTGCCGTTGACGCGATCAGACAGCTCAAGGCGCGCTATTTCCGGGGTGTCGACACCTGCGACGGCGATCTGGTGAGGGGAATCCTCGCGGCGGATTGTGTGCTGGACTATATGGGCTGCTGCACCGACCCTGCGACAGGCAGGGACTATATTCCCGCGATGAATGTCGTTCTACATGGCCGCGAATCCTGGAAATCCGATGGCATGGCCAGGTTCGGCATCGTCAGCGTCCATCAGGGCCATGATCTCGAGGTCGAATTCCTCGACGACACGACTGCGAAGGGGATCTGGTCGATGACTGACCGGCTCTGGTTTCCGCCAGGCGGCGAATTCTCGCTGATGACCGGTTACGGCCACTATCATGAGACCTATGTGAAGGTCGGCGGCGACTGGCAGATCAGGACCACGCGCATCACCCGCATTCGCGTCGAAGTATCGTGAAGCAATCGACAACATTCCGGTGGCTGGACACCTGCCTTTGAGCGATCCCGGCGCCAACGTCGGACGCATGCTGCAGATAAAGTCCCGGGCGTGGATAACCGAAGGAGTGGACGGCGTGGAGATGGTGACGAACGATGTCGGGGGGCGCTTCCGGACAGTGACCGAGGAGGAGATCGCGCACTACCAACAGTTCGGCTGGGTGAAGCTCGAGAAATTCGTGCCCCTTGATCGCGTCGACGACCTGTTGGCGATGGCCAAGGACAAGATGGGCGAAAATGGGGACAGGAATGCGCCGCCGGAAGCCTTCAGCTATTTCAACCCGCTGACGATGCGGGGGCTCAACGATCCGACCTTGGGGCCTGTGATCGAGCATGTCGGCCTCAATGCTCGGTCCCTGATGGCGCGCCGCGCGCCGGTCGGCATTCGCTATTTCACCGATTATTTCGCGGTAAAGCTGCCCTCGGCGAAGAAGCAGGAAGGGAAGGGCGGTGCAGGGAGTTCGGACTGGCATCAGGATTTTGCGGCGTCGGCATCCGATCGCTCGGGCGGCATGGTCTTCTGGATGGCGCTGACCGACATGACCCCTGACAAAGGGACGATGGCTTTTCTCAACGGGTCGCACCGATACGGCGTGATGGGGCACTATGCGACCTATGGTAAGGGTAATCTGCTCGACAGCTATCCGGAGCTTGTCGACAATTGCACGAGTTCCGGGAACCTGACCTACAGCGCCGGGGACGTTACCGTTCATTCAAACATGACGGTTCATTCAGCCGGAACCAATGTGACGGATGATCCGCGCTGGACCTATATCGTGATCGTCAATCCAGCGGACGCCTGCTGGACCGGTGGACCGGCCGATGCCTTTCAGACCGATGGCCTGACGCTTCACAAGGAGCTGATAGACGACCGTTTTCCGGTCATCGGGTGATCGCGTTCATCATCGGCCGGATCGAGACGAAGACCGGCGAAGTATCATGGGAGCGTCCCGGTGAAGGTTGGAGCAGCATATCCGAGTACCGAGGTCGCCGGCGATCCTCATGCTCTACGCTTGTTCGTCAGCGCGATCGAGGCGCTGGGCTACGACCACATGATGGTGCCCGATCATGTCGTGAAGGTGCAGAAGGAAGGCCGCGATCCGGTTCTGAGTGGTCCCTATACCGAAAAGGACAGTTTTCCGGATCCGTTCGTCATGTTCGGCTTTGCCTCGGCACTGTCCGACAAACTCGAGTTCGTAACGGGTGTGCTCGTGCTTCCACAGCGTCAAACCGCGCTCGTTGCGCAGCAGGCGGCAGACGTTGACCTTCTCTCGCACGAGCGTCTCAGGCTGGGTGTCGGTATTGGCTGGAATTACGTCGAGTACGCGGCCTTGGGTCAGGATTTTCGCACTCGAGGGAAGCGGATCGAGGAGCAGATCGGCCTTCTTCGTGAGTTGTGGAAGACGCCGGTCGTCAGCTTTGAGGGGCGCTTCGATCGCATTGACCGCGGGGGCATCAATCCTCGGCCCAAAAGGCAGATTCCAGTTTGGCTGGGAGGACATTCGGACGCCGCCTATGAGCGCGCCGCGCGACTGGGCGACGGGTTTATTTTCGCAGACGGCAATGCTGCCGCCGAGGCCTGGAGCCGTGTCCGACATCATCTCAGTTCAATGGGCAGGGATGAAGAGGGATTCGGTCGCGAGCTTTTCACCCAATTCGCCGCCGATGCAGGCCAGGCTGCGGATCAGTTGAGCCGTTGGCGCGACGACGGTGGAACGCATGGAAGTGTCCCCAGCACCGACAAAGGTCTTGGTTCGGACATAAATGCGCACATCGACTATCTGGCCGAGGTCAAGCGCCTGCTTGTAGCCTGACAGCAGGAATGCTCTCCTTTTCGAACAGGCGAGGTGTGAACCGGCCGACCAGAGGCGCAGTCACATGTCGATTGGGCGGGGCACTCCAACCACGTCAAAGACAAGGACCGCGATGAACGGAAACCGCGTACGATCAGGGCCGGAAGATTTTGATATCGACGCGCGCGAGGCGCAGGTCGTGGGAAATCCAAGAATTGGTCCGCTGGCCGCAGAAGAATTCACCGATGAGGCGCGAAAGCTGGTCGAGGAGACGTTCGCACAATTTGGAGCGATCGATAAATCCGACATCCCCGTTATCTTCGGTACGATGTTCAAGCATCCGGGCCTCTATCGCACCCAGATGCAGCTCGGCGTCGAACTCAGCAGCAACGGTTTTATCCCTTCACGTGAGCGCGAACTCGCCGTGCTGCGCGTAGCCTGGCTGTCGCGGGCGCCCTTCGAGTGGGGTGAGCATGTTGTCTACGGCAAGAAATCGGGGCTTTCCGACCAGGATGTCGAACGAGTCACCCTGGGTTCCGACGTGCCGGGATGGAGCGAACACGACCGGGCCGTGATGCGCGCCGTAGAGGAACTAATGGGAGACTACGCCATCTCCAACGAAACCTGGGACATTCTCGCAAAAAGCTGGACCGAAGCCCAGCTCATGGAGTTGCCCGGTGTGGTCGGTGCCTACATCATGGCAGCTCTGATCTACAACACGATCCGGTTCGATCTGCTCGAGGGCAATAGCGGCTTGCGACGCAGGTGATGCTGTGCATTAAGGCTATAGTCGTCATTCAGGGGGGGGGAATTTAAGCCCTGCCGGCTCAATTCAATCGAACGAAGAGACGGAATTCCGCAGTATGGGGAAAGCTGCCTACAGCGCTGCCGGCCTCATTGCGCATTCCCACTGGATCGTGCGCAGCCGCGACCGACGCCCGTGATTCGGACGGCCTCGCCCCTCGCTGCGACCCGCCCGGCATGGCCTTTGTCGCGAGAGAGCGTCGCGGCGGCAAGCGAGCACGATGTAACGCCGGAGCGATGGATGGTCGCGACGGGATGCATTTGTCTCGTTCGGCGATGCGTCGGTCTAGCGAATTTGCCGAAGGGCGTATTATAATTTCGGCAGAAACTGACAGACCAGCGTTTCGATCTTCCTGAAATGGCCTTGATCGAGCTGGTCTGGCCGCAAGATTGGAGGCTGGCATAGGCCGAGCTCGATTGCCTGTGTCGCGCGTGTGCGGAACGGTGTGGCCTGCCCGGGCCGAGATGCGACCAATGTTGGATTATGAAGGAGATACTTAATGCGCTTGATTCCAGTACTCGCGGCTTTCGGCTCAGCTGCTCTTCTCGCCATTGCCTCCCCGGGGGCTTTCGCGACCCAGGCCCAGACCCCGCCCGCCGCGGCTCATTACACGACCGCCGACACCGAGCTCGGGACGCTTCTTGATGATCCCGCGGCGAAGGCGGTGCTGATGAAATATATTCCGACGCTCCTGGCCAGTCCGCAGATCGATCAGGGGCGCGGCATGACCCTCAAGGCAAGCCAGCAATATGTGCCGGATCAACTGACCGACAAGACTCTGGCTGATATTGATGCTGACCTGGCAAAACTGCCTCCCAAGAAATGATCATCGCCAGGCGTGATTGACCAATAGCCGCAGGCGCGCGGGCAAGTGCCGCGCGCCTGCTGTCTATGTTCCGGGCACCATTCACGCTCCCTGTTGCGAAAGGGCTGCCACACCCTGGCTTGGCGGCCTTCAGGCCCGGGCCGGGGCCATGTCTTTTGCGGCTCGGATCAGGTCATCGAATGGCAGCGCGCCGACTGGGCCGCCTGTAGTCGGCCTGTTGTCGAGCGGCAGCGC
>FTCZ01004116.1_pt1 | contig 21698 bp, 18 predicted proteins | sample 1658871 | NCBI WGS metagenome assembly FTCZ01 (sample SAMEA3914864, study PRJEB12502) | metagenome | biome: forest; material: soil | place: USA | collected 2012-03-12 | depth 0.3 m
ACTTGGTGCCGGCCGCCTTCAGCACTTCGGAAGTGTCGATGCCGATCTTGTCGAAGATGATGGCCAGCTCGTTCATCAGCGCGATGTTCAGGTCGCGCTGCGTGTTCTCGATGACCTTGCAGGCCTCGGCCGCCTTGATGCTGGAGCAGCGGTGCACGCCCGGCTTGACGATGCGCTCGTACAGCGCCGCCACCTGCTCGAGCGTGGCGGGCGTGTCGCCGGCCACGACCTTGATGACGTTGGTCAGCATGTGCTCGCGGTCGCCCGGGTTGATGCGCTCGGGGCTGTAGCCGACGAAGAAATCCTTCTTCCAGCTGCGGCCGGAGCCGCGCTCCAGCTCGGGGATGCAGACCTCCTCGGTGGCGCCCGGGTACACCGTGGACTCGTAGACCACGATCGCGCCGGCCTTCAGGTGCGGGCCGATGGCGCGGCTGGCGCCGACGAGCGGGCCGAAGTCGGGGGTCTTGGCGTTGTCCACGGGCGTGGGCACCGCCACGATGACCACGTCCGCCGCGGCCAGATCGGCCGCGCTCGACGTGTATTCGGCGTGCGTGGCCGCGCGCATGTCCGCATCGGGGATCTCGCGCGAGGGATCGGTGCCGGCCCGGCACTTGGCCACCTTCTCGACGTCGATGTCGAAACCGATCGTGCGACCGAGCTTGCCAAATTCAACGACCAGGGGCAGGCCCACATAGCCCAGGCCCACGACGGCGACAACGGTCATTTGCAATTCTTCTTGGAAAGGAGGGTTCAGTCGAAGCGGATCGACGCGGCGCACTGGACGAAGGTGTCGCCGTAGGCTGGCGTCAGGTCGACATTGTCGACCACGACGGAGCCGTGCCGCGTCTCGTGGCCCACGCCGCAGTTGACATCGGTGGTGCGGGACGGGATGTAGTGCGCGCTGAAGTACAGGCGCGAGGTCTTCGTCGTTCCGCTGGCCGACGTGGTGTCGGTCTCGCGCAGGCCGGTGTACTTGCGGTCGGTGTAGTCCTCGCTGGCATCCAGGCTCACCTTGGCGGTCAGCGCATACGTCAGCTCGAGGTGCCCCACGTTGTTGATCGAGGTGCCGTTCAAGTTGTTGCCGTTGACGGTGCCCACCGAGGCGAGGCTGGTCGACGCGTCCGCGTCCGAGCTGCGCTTGATGCCGAAGTTGACCGTGAAGTGCGACGGCGGCGTCCACTTCCAGTTCAGCGAGCCGTTGACGAAGTTGCGCTTGCCGGTGAGTTCCTGGTTGTCTTCCGTGGTGTAGCCGGCGGACGCGTCCACCGCGCTGTTGCCGCTGGCCTGCCAGTGGCTGCTGAGGCCGTACGACCGGGTGCTGAAGTGCGACGCGCCGTCTTCGGCCTGGCCGTTGACGATGACGCCACCGTGCGGGTATTCGCCGCGCACGTACGTGCCGTTCAGGCTGAACGACAGGTCCGGGGATGTGGAATAGCGCGTGCCCAGGTTCGTCGACCACTGGCGCTCGTCGTTGGCGCGGAACAGGTCGTTGGAGAAGTGGCGCTGGTTGGCGTCGGCGCCGCCGTAGACGGCAAAGCGGGATTCGGCGCCCAGCACCAGGCGCGCGAAGGCGTGGCTGTCGGTCTGCAGGTTGTGGACGATGGTCTCGGTCTGGCCGTCGGGGCCCAGGTCGAGGGTCTGTCCGGCGACGTACTGCCGGCGATGGGTGTCGGCGCCGAGCGAGCCGGAGAGGTCGCCGATCGTGTTGAAGTCGAACTCCGCGGCCGCCTGGTAGCCGACCGAATTGAGCGGGTGCGAGTTCTTGTAGCGATTCAGGTCGACCGCCGCGGTGACGTTGAGCGTGTCGCGCCCGAGCTGCTCACGGATGGCGGCGTTGAGCTCGGTCGTCGAGAACCAGTCCGCCTTGCGGTGCGCATCGTCGTTGTGGCCGATGTTGCTGTCGTGCGTCAGCGTCTCGCTGAGGCCGACGGAGAACGGCCCGCCGTCGTCCGATTCGGCGGCACCGGCGGTGGCGGCCAGCAGGGCCAGGCAAAGCGGCGACAGCATCGCCAGGTGTTTCTTGTTCATTGGTTTCCTCCTGCCGTTTCGGGAACGGCTTGGCTTCAATGGGTTTGCGGTGCCGGCGAACTGGCGAACGGGTCCTTGTAGCGACCCAGCCGATCCATCAGCATCCACCACAGGAACTTCGAGCTGCGCACGTAGCGCATCAGGTAGCGGCGCGGCTCGGTCGAGACCCGATACGTCCATTCCAGGCCCAGGCGGCGCAGGATCACCGGCGCGCGCCGGACCTCGCCGGCCTCGTAGTCGATCGTGGCGCCGACGCCCATCATCACGCGCACCTGCGGCAGGCGATGGCGAACGGCGGAGATCCAGATCTCCTGCTTGGGCGCGCCCAGGCCGACCAGCAGCACGGTGGCGCCGCTGGCCTCGATCATCGCGACCACGGCATCGATCTCGGCCGGATCATTCACGAAATTCATCGACGGGCCGTGGGCGCCGACCACCTGGTCGCGGCCCGCGCGGGCATTCATGTTCTCGAGCGCGCGCTGCGCCACGCCGGGCCGCGCGCCGAGCAGGAAGATGCGGACGTCCGGATTGGCCGCCTCACGCGCGCAGAACGCGGGCACGATGTCGGAACCGGGCAGCCGGTTGGCCACCGGGCGGCCCATGGCGCGCAGGGCCAGGCGCACGTAATGGCTGTCCACCGTGATGATGTCGGCCGACAGGTAGGCGCGCAGGAAGGCCGGGTTGTACTGCAAGTGGTACAGGTGGTCGGGATTGACGGTGAACACCACGCCGCCGGCCGACACCATGCGATCCAGCAGTTGATCCATGTCGATGTCGTCGGCCCAGACGTTCAGCAAGGGCTGGCGCGGCCAGGGAAGCGGGCGCTCAGTCATGCGTGGCCGTCCCGCCTTGCGAGTCGGCCATCCCTGCCGCGCTGTTCAGCTGTGGTGCTGCGATCATCTTGGTTTTCCGCCCTGTTGCGCCCTGGGTGCGTCGACGATCGTCGACCGCCGCGGGCGACGGCATTTTCGCACGCACACGCCTCATCACCGCCGAGCCGGGAACGCCTGTGCGCGCGCGATGTGGGCAATTGTCCTGCCAGGCCAGATCGGCATTCATTTCCGATCGGTCCGCACCCAGGCCTTCTGGCGGCGGAGGACGAATCCGACGTAGACCGGGATCTTGGCGACGATGTACCACGGCACGGTGAGCAGCTCGGTCAGGCGCACGAGGTCGCGTCCGCGCACGGCCCACGCCAGCAGGATGGCCAGGAAGAACAGGCCGCACGCGAGCGCGGCGGGCAGGCTCGCCCAGCCGCCGGCGCCGGCCAGCCGCGCGCACAGCGCCAGCCCCGCGTCGACGGCGAGCAGCGCCGCCAGCAAGGCCAGCGGCGGCACGGCGAGGTCGAGCGCGAGGCCCAACAGCCGCGCGTCGCGGCGGCGCCACGCCGCGCGCAGCATCGGCGCCACCTCGCGCAGGATCATCTCGATGTGACCGTGCTCCCAGCGCGTGCGCTGGGTGCCGGTGGCTGCGGTCGAGACGGGGAAGTCGCTGGTGACGAGCGCGTGGTCGCAGAACTGCGGGGCGCGGCCCTCGAGCGCCAGCTCGATGCCCAGCTTCATGTCCTCGACGATGGATCCGTTGGCCAGCTGCGCCTGCGCCAGCGCCGGCCACGGGAACGCCATGCCGGTGCCCATCAGCTGGCACGGCAGGCCCAGGCGATGCCAGCCCGCCGGCCGCGCCCAGTTGCGCACCCGCCAGGCGAACTGCGCCAGGCGCCGCCCGAGCCCGGCGTCCGCCGGCGCCTGCATCAGGTACAGGGCCTGGGTCGGCCGGCCGGTGGCGGCCAGGTCGGCCAGCAGCGCCTCGATGGCGCCCGGCGCCAGCGCGCAGTCCGCGTCCACGATGACCACCGTGGACGGCGGGTCGGTGCGCAGGTGGTCGACACCGTAGCTGAGCGCATAGCCCTTGCCGCGCAGGTCGCTGCGTCGCTCGACGACCTCCGCGCCGGCCGCGCGCGCGGCGGCGGCGGTGCCGTCGCTGCAGTTGTCGGCCACCACCAGCAGGCGGTCACCCGGCGCCAGCTGCGGCAGCATCGTGGCCAGGGCGACCGCGATGCCCTCTTCCTCGTCGTGCGCCGGCACGAGCAGCGCCACGGCGCCGCGCGGCGCGGCGGCCGGCGGCGGCGCGACGCGGCGCGGCAACGCGTGGGCGACGCACTGCAGCGCGAACACGCCCACCACCAGCAGCAGGGGCAGGCCGACGACGAACGCCAGCACGCCCAGGACGTGAGCGAGCAGGATCATGCCGCGTCGCCTTGCGCCATCGCCGCCTCGAACAGCCGCTTCAGGCGTCCGGCCTCGGTGTCGACCTGGTGGCGCGCGAGCGCGCGCGCGTGCGCGGCGCGGCCCAGCTGCAGGAGGCGGTCGGGCGTGGCCTCGAGGCACTCGCGCATGGCGGCGGCCAGCGCGGCGACGTCGCCCGCCGGCGTGAGCCATCCCTCGACGCCGGGCCGGACCAGCTCGGGAATCCCGGCGATGTAGGTGCTGACCACCGGCCGCCCCAGGGCCATGGCCTCCATGATCACCACCGGCAGCCCCTCGGCGAAGCTCGGAAGCACCAGGGCGCGCGCGGCGCGGAGCTCGTCGCACACCTGGGCGCTGCTGATCCAGCCCGTGATGCGGATGCGCGGGGCCAGGCCATTGGCGGCGATCGCGGCCTCGATCTGCGGCCGCATCTCGCCGTCGCCGGCCAGCACGAGTTCGAAGTCGACGCCCTGCCGCGCGAGCTCGGCGGCCGCCGCCACGAGCAGCAGCTGCCCCTTCTGCTCGCACAGCCGGCCCACGCAGACCAGGCGCGTGCCGGTGCAGGCGGTGATGTCGCCCGGCGCCACGAAGATCGCGGCCTCGAGGCCGCAATGCACGACCTCGATCTTGTCCCACATGTCGGCGCTCACCCAGCGAGACAGCTGGCTGCGGCCGAACGTGCTGATGGCGACGACGAAGGCCGCCTCCTCGATCTTGCGCGCGAGTCCGATGGCCTGCGGCTTGTCGAACTCCTCGGGACCGTGCGCCGTGAAGCTGAACGTGACGCCGCACAACGCCCGCGCGAGCAGGGCGACCTCGGCGGGATTGGTGCCGAAGTGCGCGTGCACGTGCCGCACGCCGCCCTTCTCGAGCCAGGACGCGAGCCGGCAGGCCTCCAGCCAGTACATCAGGTGGTACGGGAACGATCGCTCGGCGCGCCTGGACATCGCCCACGCGAGCCGCAGTCCGCGCCACGCGCGCACGGGCCGCGTGACCGCATGGCCCAGCCCCTGCAGCAGCAGCGACGCGACGCCGCCCTCGAGCAGGTAGCGGGTGCGGCCGCGCTCCGCGGCGTCCTCGGGGTCGGCGACCTCGGCGTCCCAGCCGCGCACGGCGAAGCGCTCCACCTGCACGCCCTGGCGCTCCAGCGCCGCGATCTCGCGCCGGATGAAGGTGTGGCTCACCTTGGGGTACTGGTTGACCAGGTAGGCGACCTTCATGGCCGGGCCTCCACGATGCGCGCCGGAATGCCGACGGCCGACGCGCCCGGCGGGACGTCGTCGAGCACCACCGCGTTCGCGCCGATGCGGGCGTGGTCGCCCACCGTCACGCCGCCGAGGATGCGCGCGCCGGCGCCGATGTCGACGTGCCCGCCGATGCGCGGAAAGCCCGGCCGGCCGCCGGCACCGATCGTCACCTGCTGGAAGACCAGGCAGTTGACGCCCACCGACGCGGCGGGGTGGATCACGATGCCGTTCGGATGCGGCATCAGCAGCCCGCCGCCAAGCTGGCAATCGAGCGGGATGTCGGCGCCGGCGATGACGCTCCAGAAGCGATGCCGCAGCACCGCGACCCGGCGCGCCAGCGCGTGAAACGGGCCGCGACGCCCCGCGTGGCGCTGGTACGCGCGGATGCTGGCGAGCAACGAACGCGCGGGAATCCAGGCGAACATGGCCTTGGACTCGCGCGACCAGTCGACCACCTCCGCCGAGACCGGCAGGCGCTGCCGCGCGTCACTTGTATTCGATGATTGCACTTCGCCGCCCGAACAATTGACCACTGCGGAACTTCAGCACGCCCTGCGCCTCGGGAAACCGTCCGAGCACGAGGAAGGCCGCGTGCGTCCACGGCACCGGCCCGCCGGCGCGCGCGAACCGGCTGCCCACGCGCAGCCATTGCAGCGGATAGACCGCGAACAGCAGCAGCAGCCAGGGCGACACCGCCGCGGCCAGCACGACGATCGCCAGCGGCAGCACGGCGCCCCACAGCAGGGCGCGCCGGCTCTCGCCCAGAAAATGCCGCTCGGGCGGCGCGCCGTGCAGCGACGCGCCTTCGGCGAACGCGTGGCCGGAACGCACGTTGCGGCGCCACCATTGGCGCCACGACGTCATGGCGGCGTCGTGCAGCGTCATGTCGCGATCCAGGCGCCAGATCCGGCCGCCCGCGGCACGCAGCCGCACGCACAGTTCGGGCTCCTCGCCGGCGATGAGGTCGTCGCGATAGCCGCCCACCGCGCGCAGCGCCTCGACGCGGATCATCACGTCGCCGCCGAACGCCCGCGCTTCGCCGACCGGCGTGTCCCACTCGATGTCGCACAGCTGGTTGAAGACGCTGGCCTGCGGATGGCGCTCGCGCCGGCGGCCGCAGACGGCGACGACGTCGGGGTGTGCGTCGAGGAACGCCAGCGAGGCGTCGATCCAGCCCGGCACCAGCTCGCAATCGCCATCGACGAAGACGACAAACGCCAGCCCGGGCGCGAGCGCGACGAGACGGCGGAAGCCCTCGTTGCGCGCGCGCGCGGCCGTGAACCCGCGGCTGAGATCGAGCGCGAGCACGTCGGCGCCGAGACCGCGCGCGATGGCCACGGAGTCGTCCGTGGAGTTGGAGTCGACGTACACGCACGCCGCCGCCGCGCGCGCGGACTCGAGGCAGCGGCGCAGCCGCTCGCCTTCGTTGCGTCCGATCGCGACGATTCCGAATCGGGGCGCGCCGACCGTCATCGGCTGATCACGGGCAGGCCGTTGATGCCGTAGCCGCGTTCGGGCTTGATCTCCAGTGGCAGGTCGACGCTGTCGGTCTTGATCGCCAGCCGCGCGATCGGCAGCGCCAGCAGCATGGCGAGCAGGAACGGCATGGTGAAGAACAGCGACGTCGTGAAGATGGTCAGGAGCAGCGCGATCGACATGGCGCAGAAGATCGCGGCGAACCAGCCGGCCTCGGACTCGCCGGCATCGCGACGCGTCACGCCGGGCACGCGCAGCATGCGGCGGATGCACAGCACGTACGGCAGCAGGAAAAGCGCGACGCCGATCACGCCGGTGTCCAGCGCGATCGCGATGTAGCTGTTGACCAGGTCGATGATGCCTTCGCCCTGGCGCAGGGCCTGCATCTGCGCCGCGTAGTCCGGCACGCCCAGCCAGGGGCTCTGGCGCAGCAGGGCCAGTGCGGTATCGAGCAGCTGGTTGCGATAGTTGATCGAATCGAGGTCTGCCTTGCTCGAGCCGAACAGCGCGCTGAGGCCCCCGATGATCACCTGGTCCGCGCCGACCAACTTGACCACGACGCCCGCGCCCAGCACCAGCAGGAGCAGCGCCGTGAAGGCCTTCGCGCTCATCCGGCGCAGGCCCAGCAGGCTCAGCCCGAACACCATCGCGCCGATCCACGGGCCGCGCGACAAGGTGCAGAACAGGCACGCCAGCAGCAGCGCGTACATCAGCTTGACGGGCCACTTGCGCCACTCATGCCCGCGCAGGAAGGTCCAGAGGCCCAGGGCGAAGATCAGCTCGAAGGCCAGGATGATGGGCTCCGGCGTGGTGGCCGTGACGCGGAGCAGGTCGCCGCGCATCAGGCTCAGCGTCAGCGCCCACTTGTAGCCGTACACCCACTGGAGTTCGGAGTAGAAGTAGTGCCGCGCCACGAACTCCGCGGAGCCGACGAGCGCCACGAACCCCAGCCCCATCATGAGGTGCGACAGCACGAATCGCAGGTCGGACTCGGTGCGCAGCCCGCGCGAGAACACGTAGTACGGCAGCAGGACGTCGAGCAGGCTCTCGATCACCATGCGCATCGAGCTCGTCAGCGAACTGTGGGGCACCATGAGCGCGATCTTGAGCACCTGGTACGCCAGTACCGCGAAGTCGAGCGGCGCGACCCACTTCTCGCGCTTGAGCCGGCGATCCGTGAACAGCTGGAAGGCCGGCCCCACGAGCAGCATGAGCGCGAGCACGCGCGGGCCCGTGAGCGCCAGCACGTAGTTGATGTCGCCCAGCCCGCCGAGTTGCCAGGTGAGCGGCGGCAGCAGCATGAGGATCAGCATGAAGGCCGCGAGCTTGCCCCGGATGCCACCGCCCAGGTAGGACTGCGCCCAGACGGCCCCGACGGCCAGCAGGCAGAAGTACAACGCCAGCGAGCGGGACAGGAAGACGACGATGGTGATCGCGACGATCACCGTCCAGGCGCGCACGTATTCGCGCTTGGCCAGCAGCGGTTCGAACGACCGGCGGAACGCGACCCAGCCGATTCCGCAGAGGACCAGCAACGGGAGCAGGAGCTTGAGCGCGTAGGTCACGGCAGTTTGAACGTCGCTTCAGACGAGAGGGGAGACCGCGGCGGGACGCAGCGCGCCGGGCGGAGCTTACTCAAGATCCGACCTTCCGGAACGCCCGGCGGATCTTGTTGAGGCCACGGTACGCCAGCGGCGGCAGCCAGTCCTTCAGGTATTCCTCGGTGCGGAATCGCCGCGCCGCGGCGCGATCTTCCGCCGAATCCTCCGGACGCGCGACGTACATCGTCGAACGGCTGGGCGTCTCGGTGTAGACCTGGCGCGAAGCCGTGTAGTAGTACAGGGCGATCGACTTGCGGGACACGCCGTCGGGCGTCTCGAGGGCGTCGGGGTGCCCGTGCCAGGTATCGGCGTCCGTGTTGAAGACCACGCACCGATTGAGCAGCGGGGACACGCGGCGCACGCAGCGCTTCATGTCGCGCGACCACAGCTCGAGCTGGCCCTTCCAGTCGTCGTTCCAATCCGGGTTCAGGTAGATCAGCATGTTCAGGCGGCGCTGCACATGCAGTTGCTGGTTGATCCGGAAATCGGCGTGGATGCCGAGCCGGCCGCCGCGGGTGATCTCGTGGAAGCCACCGCCCATGAAATAGGGGTCGGGCAACAGGCCTTCGATGCCGGTCAGTCCTTCGAGGAATTGCAGCACCGGGCGCGAATTGAAGAAAAGAAACAGCTCCCGCGAGAAACGATCGCAATCTTCCGGCATGACCTGGCGCTTGTGCTCGCCGCCGTAGCCGATGTTGAACACGCCGTCGTGGGCGCGCGCGTCGCGGGGAAAGTCCGCCAGCACCTGGTGGATCAGCTCGTCCGGCAGGATGCCATCGAGGACGATGTGCTCGAACGGGTCGGCCTTGTTGTATTCCTCGCAGAAAAGCGAACCGAAGGCCTTCGCCTCCGCGGGATCCATCTTCAACCCGTCTGCCACCTCGATGGGCAGGGTCGCTCGCTGGAATTCACCTTCTTGACTGCTCACTTTGCTGATCTCCTGCTCGAATTTCAAAATCATAGCGTCCGCACCCCGTCGCGCCGCGTGACAGGCGCGGGGGACCGCGACAAGTTCATGGCGACCACGACTTCGGCGAAGGACGTCACCAGCACCAGTGCCAGCGGCGGCCACGCCACGACGGCCCAGGCGGCCAGGCCGGCGCAAGGCGCCAGGACAGGCAGCATCCAGCGGGACGCCGCCGGTGTCCGAGCCAGCCGGTGCAAGCAAATTGCGATCCACTTGGACGCCACCAGCACGGCCGAGCAGAGAACCGCCGTCGCGAGGATCCAGGCCCCGGCGTCGTAGGGCGGTTCGACGATCGCCGCGGCGATCGCGATCAGCGCGTAATGGACCGGCACCACGACCAGGCTCGCGGGGCCGCGGATGGACAAGGCCGCCGCCACCGGCTTCCACGGGCAGCGATCGACCAGGATGGCCAGCAGCCAGGATCCGGCCACGATGGCGACGGCGATCAGGAAATAGGCGATCGACACCGACCCCCACCGATGGACGACCGCGCCGCGCAGCGCGAGCCCGATCCCGCCGGCGGCCGACACCAGCCCGGCGCCGGCCACGGCCAGGATGTCCAGGGGCCGGCGACGCGACTCGCCCTCCAGCGCGCTGGCGCGGCCGACGATGAATCCGAGCATCGGAAAGACCAGCCAGGGCGACAACGGATACGACACGTCCTCGACGCCATCGACGCCCGACACGAAACCGACCACGGCATATCGATCGGCCAACGGGTGCAGCACGCCGACGAAGCCGTAGCGGATCAACAGACAGGCGACGATCACCGCACAGGCGGCGAACCGCGGCTTTCGCGCGGCGCCGACCAGCGTGGCGGCCACCATGGAGACCGCGCAGAAGCCGAAGAAATCGAGGCCGAGCCAGCGTCGGGTGCTCCAGCGCAGGAAGAAATCGGCGAGCACCAGCAGCAGGATCTTGCGAACGAGCCCGCCCCAGTCGGGTGCGGACTTGCGGCTCAGGCCGATGCCCAGGCCGGTGGCGCAGAAGAACAGCGCCGGCGCCGCGCTGCCCAGGAAGACGAGCGCGCCCGTCAGCCCGAACGCCTCGTCGGCGCGCGACAGCCAGCCGTTGCCCGCATGGTTCATGACCATGCAGATCGCGGCAAATCCACGGAAGATGTCCAGCGCGCGGCTGGTCTCGGCGCTTTTCATTGAAGTCTCACGGCGCTCGGTGCGCGCGGCCGGCAAGCTCACGCCCGTTTCGCCAACAGCCGCTTCTTCCACGTGTGCAGGCGCAGGTACACGTAGCGCTCGAAGGCGTCGTGCACCGCGCTCTTGAACAGGCCGGACTCGCGCACGCCGAACTTGCGGAACAGGCGGTGAAGCTGCCAGTGATAGGTGAACGCGGCCTCGTTGGCGGCGAAATGCATCATGCAGGGGCGCATGACTTCGCCGGTGTCGCGGAACACGAACTCGCATTGTGCCTGCACGGCATCCATCTTCATCGTGCCCGGCTTCGCGCTGGCGTAGCGCGAGAAGAAGTCCGGCTTGGGCATGGGCGGGATGCCGAACTTGGTGAGGACGTAGTCCAGGACGTCCTCGTCCGCGTAGGGAATGGGCCCCATGATCTCCTTGTGGCGCGCCGTCACGCTGCGGGCCTCTTCGAAGATGGGGCCGCAATCGGGCTTGCGGAAGAACGCGTGCCCGGCCCCGTCGATGACGACGAGCCGCTCCTTGCCGAGCTGCCGCAGGATGTCGGGGCGATCCATGCCGAAGGCGCTCTTGCCCTTGGACTCGTAGCGCCCCGTCGCGGTGTAGGGATGGACGCGCCACTTCTCGACGTACGGCATCAACGGCTTGAACACGAGCACGTCCGAGTCGAAGAACATCGTCTCGTCGAACGGCGAGTAGTGGTCGAGGTGGACCTTGTGCACGAACCCGCGAAGCCCCGGCCGCTCCTCGATCACGTGGTCGAAATACGGCTCCAGCAGATGGCGCGCGTTCTTCGGGCAGGCCACGGCCACGGGCACCCCCGGATTGCTCGCCTTCACGGACAGGGCGAGCCCGATGGCCTTGAGGTAGTCCTGCGAGGTCGCGAGCGTCAGGACACCAAAGGATGCGGGGTTGGAACTCATGGATTCAATGATGCAAGAAATGTGCGGGCACGAGCCGGATCAGGGCCTGCGCCAGGACCCATCCGACGGCGAGGCCGGCGGCGACCGCCGGCACCAGCGCCGCCTCGGATCGCCAGTTGAAGCCGCCGACGCGCGCCTTGAACCACCAGGCGACCGGCCACGCCGCGAACTGGCTCAGGGCGATGCCGAAGATCGCGCCCTGCATGCCGAAGAACCGATGCCCCAGCAGGATGCCCGCGACGAGCGCCAGCAGGCGCAGCAGGTTGGCCAGGGTGACGAGCGAGGGCCGGCCGACGGCCTGGTAGGCCTGTTCCACGATCTGGTAACGCGTGCCGATGGCACCGATGGCGAGGACCACCATGATCCAGCCCGCGCCCTGGTAGCGGGCGTCGTAGAGGACGTGGATGATCTGCGGGCCCGCGCTGATCAGGCAGGCCGCGAGGAACACCACGAGCCCGTCGTAGGCCCACTGGAACTTGCGCAGGGTGCCGGCGATCTCGTGCGGGCGCTCGCGATGCACCTCCGCGATGGCGGGATACGCCACGTTCATGCACAGCGTCGACGCGACCACCTGCAGCGTGTTGACCAGCATGAAGGCCACCGAGTAGAGGCCGAACGACTGCTTGTCGATGAGTCCCCCGAGCATCAGCCGGTCCCCGTTGATCGCGATGAACCCGAGGATCGACGACAGGAAGATCCACTTGCCGTGGCCCATCAGCTCCGCGACCGCGTCGGGCACCATGCGCAGGCGTTCCCGGTGGCCGGGCAGCATCCACTGCCCCATGCCACAACGCACGGCGCCGGTGATCACCGCGCCGGCCACCAGCGCCCAGATGGAGTGGAACGTCCACGCCAGCGCCATCATCGCCACGGCCGCGACCAGCTGGCTCACGATGTCGATGCGGGTGAGCAGGCGCAGCTGCATGTTGCGGCGCGCAAGGCCGACGCGGATGGATTCGAAGCCCGCCAGGATGGCCACCGACGAGAACGCCGCGACGATCCACGGCAGCCGCGGATCGCCGTACACCGTCGTCGCCGACGACAGTCCCCAATGCGCCGCGAGCGCGATGGCGCCGGCCACCAGGAAGCTGAAGACGCCCAGGCCCAGGCCGCGCACCACCTGGATCGTCCAGGCCGTGTCGAGCAGGTCGGGGTCGTCGCCGCGCTTGCTCTGCACCACGCTGCGGACGATGCCGATGTCGCTGAACAGCGCCATCCCGATGACCAGGATGTAGACGACCGACATCAGGCCGAACGCGTCGGGCGACAGCAGCCGCGCCAGCACGACGTTCGTGCCCAGGCGCACGCCCTGCGTGACGACGTGGCCGATCAGGACCCAGCTGCCCGCCTTGGCGATGCGGTGTCGCAATGGCGCGGGCTTGCCCGCCATCGCGGTGGTGGCGTCGGTCATGCTGCGGTCCGGATGGGCTTGACGACGGCCGGCACGCCCACGGCGACGTGGTCGTCCGGAACGTCGCAGAGCACGACGGCATTGGCGCCGATGCGCACGTTGTTGCCGATGCGGATGGGCCCGAGGATCTTGGCGCCGGCGCCGATGTCGACGTTGTCGCCGAACACGGGCGCGACGGGGTCGCTCACGTTCTTCAGGCCGACCACGACGCCGTTGCGCAGGCGGCAATTGGCGCCGAACCGGGCGTAGCCGCTGACGACGATGCCGCCAAAATGGTCGATGACGAAACCGGGGCCCAGTTCGACCTCGCAGGGAAGTTCGATGCCGGTCAGGATCTGGACCACCTTGAACAGGACGTGATAGACGAGGCTGAACGGCTTGCGCAGCCAGGTCGGCCGGATGCCGTAGCGCCAGCGGCCATAGCGGTAGACCAGCATCGCCCAGAAGCCCTGGGCGCCCAGCTTGCGGTCATGGGCGCGGAAGTCGGCGCGGATGTGCTCGAAGGCCATGTCAGCGCGTCGCCCGCAATCCGAGATGCGTGCGGGCCGCGATGGCCAGCGTGCCGCGCATCCGCCGGAAGTGGTAGCCGACCTCCGACCACCCCTTGCGGCGGACCAGCGCCTTGACCACGAGCACGAGATCGCCCAGTTCCTCGAGCAGCAGGTGCCAGAACAGGCCCGCGAGGCCGAACTGCTTGCGGAAATAGATCTGCGCGCTCTCGATCTGCAGCACCTCCACCTGGCGCCCGCCGGCACTCAGCGCGCCCAGGGACTTGGCGCTCTCGCCGCCGATGTGCACCACGGACACGTGCGGGTAGTAGTACACCTTGGCGTGCGCCGCCTTGGCCGCGAAGCAGTGATCCACCTCTTCGTAGTACAGGAAGTAGCGCGGATCGAACAGGCCGACCTGCTTCACGAGGTCGCTGCGGATGAGATAGAAGCAGCCCGGCACCCAGTCGCACTCGCGCACTTCGTCGTGGGGCCAGTCCATGTCGTCGACCATGCGGACCGTCGGCAGCCAGCGCGCCAGGCCCGTGCGCGCGAGAAAGGTGTTGTACGGCGTCGGGAAATAGCGGCAACTCGGTTGCAGCACGCCGTCGCGCCCGATCAGGCGCACGCCGAGGATCCCGCAATCCGGTGTCGCCTCCATGAATTCGAGCGTCTTGGTGAGCGCATCGGGCGGCACGAACGCATCGGTGTTCAGGAGCAGGAGGTACTTGCTGTGGATCTCTGGCAACGCGAGGTTGTTCGCGCGGCCGAAGCCCAGGTTCCGTCCGGAACGGATCACCTTGACCCGGGGCCAGGACTGCTCGAGGTATTCGGCGGATCCGTCGCGCGAGGCGTTGTCCACCACCACGACCGGCGATTCACCCAGGGGCGCGGACGCGGCCTCCAGCGCCTCGAGACAGGGCGCGAGCAGGTCGCGCGTGTTGAAGCTCACGAGCAGCGTGGTCAGCAGCGGGACAGGCGCACTCATCTCGGGCATGGGGCTCGCATTGCGTGGGGGAGAGACACGCCGATGCATGCCCGAAATGAGAAAAGGCGGCCGAAGCCGCCTTGTCGTCAGACGAGATGCACATCAAGCGATCGTTGCCGCAGTCTAGCCCAACACTTTGGCAGCTCTTGTAAGAGGCCGCCGCATCCGCAGGTGCCGATCGTGGAATCAGCAGCCCGACCACCAGCACGACGTGCCGTCGCGGGCCTGCAGCAGCGCCTTCCACTTGGGCGCGTTGTTGTCGTCCATCGTGGTCTTGGCGCCCCACATGCCGTACTTGCTGGGCGTGGCGACGTGGCTGTAGTACGTGAAGGTCTGGCCGCCGGCCGCCTTCCAGTCCGCCAGGTCCTGCGCATAGGAGTTCTGCATGCGCGGATCCGTGTTGGCGGTCGCGATCAGGTTCAGGAAGGTGGTGTCGGCGTCGCCCGCCGGCGCCACCAGATGCTGGCCGCCTTCGTAGGCCCACATGGGCAGGCCGTACTTGTCGGCGATGGCCTTGGTCGCCACCATCCACGAGTTGGACATCGCGCGGCTGCTGTTGAACTTGCTGATGGCCGCGAGCGGGCCCACCATGGCGTTGCCGGACGGGTCGGCCCCGTTGATCTCCTCGAACAGCTTGGTCAGGCCGCCGTCGGCATCGGTGTACCAGGTGGCGACGGTCGGACGGTAGTTCGGCAGGCTGATGTAGAAGCCGAAGTAGGGCGCGATCGCCACGGCGTCGAAGAACTTGGCGCAAGGCTTGCCCAGCGACGCGGCGGCGTAGGTGCACGCCAGCGTCTGTTCCGTGCCGTTCGACAGCGCGGCCTGGGTATTGGCGATGCAGGTGACGCGCGAGGCATCGGCACCGAACTCCTGGCGCGCGATCGTGCAGACCTGCGCCAGGCGTTGCGCGTACCAGTTCAACTCGAGGTAGTAGACGTTGGCGCCCTGGGTGACCTGCGTCGGCCATGCGGCCTTGGCCTGGTTCAGCATCCAGCCGGTCGCCGCGAAGCTGTAGTTCCAGGGCTCGTTGGCGTACTCGAGGTTGAGCTTGAGGTTCGACGCGAGGCGCTGATGGGCCAGGCGGGCGAACTGGTGCACGTAGTCGTCGGTCGCGTACGGCGGGATGTTGACCCACGGATCGGTCTGCGAGTCATTCGACAGGTCGATGATGGTTTCGAGCGGCGCGCCGTTGGCACCCGTCCACACCCGATCGGTGGGCAGCGCGCGCTGGCTCCAGTCGGTCGCCGGGGTCGTGTTCGTCTTCATCCAGTCCATGTAGCGCAAAGTGCGGAATCCCTTCACGTCCTTGATGAACTGGGGATACCACGGGCGATTGGACGGGAACGATTCGAAGGCGACGAAGGCCCCCTTGGTGCCGCCGCAGGCCGACGCGTCGGATGCGAAGGTGGTGTAGTCGTTGGCACAGGCGCCGCCCGGCGGGTACACCCGCAGGTTGCTCACGTAGGCGGACGGCGTGATGCCGCGGATCGACACGAAGAAGCCGCCCTTGGCCGCGGTGTACTGGACGACGTCGCGGCCGGCGCTCGAGCTCGCGGCGACCTTGACCGCGCCACCCGAATAGAACACCGTGCCCTGGCCGTCGTAGCGGACGACATAGGCGCCTTCGGGGATGGCCCCCGCCGAGATCGCGGTCGTGACCCAACGGTACTTGGCCGTGGTGTCGCCGACGGCCGGCACGCTCGTCGGCCAGCCCTTCGCGTCGAGTGTGAGCTTGGACTCCTCGAGGGTGTCCCAGCCGGTGGCGCCGGTCGCGAAGCCCGTGCAGCCATCGGCGGCCGAGCCGCACTGCGTCAGCCAGGCGCCCGCGCGCTTCATCAGGTCGATGGTGGGCAATTCCGGCGAACTCGTGCCGAGGCCGCCGACATTGAGGCCGGCGCCCGAACGGCTGCTCTTGGCCACGCTGGGGGCGGTCGGCGCGGTGGGCGCCGTCGGCGTGATCACCGGGGTGCTGGAGGTGTCGGACGTCACCACCAGGCCGGTCGAGACCGCGGTGGCCGCGGCGGCCGCGGAGTCGGAGGTGGACGCGACGGTCGTGCTGCCATTGGACGCCGTGGACGCGCCCGCCGTGCCGGAGTCGCTCGTCGACGTCGACGTCGACGCCGAGGACGTGTCGGTCGAGGTGGACGTGGAGACCGGCGCCGTCGAGGTGACCGACGTGGAGGTCGTCGTCGAACCGGTCGTGGGCGGGACGCTGGTCGCGGAGGCCTGGGTGGGTTCGGAGTCCGCAGACCCGCCGCCACCGCAGCCGTACAACGCTGCGCCCATCGTGATCGCGAGCGCCGAGACGCGCGCACCGCTGAGGAAATTGAAAGCCATGTAATTCGCCGAAGTCGGGATGAGCCGCAGCCAATCCTCGTCAACGGCGAACCCCGATGACACGTGCTGCGATGCACGTTCTATCGGCAGGCCCAACGACGTAAGTGAATGCAAATAGCAAGGGAATGCAACGTCACATCCCCTGACCTGATGGCAAGTCGGGGATGTCACTCCTGCAGTCGCGTGAGGCTGCGCAATGGACGCAACCATACCGGGGGGCCGTATGCCACACAACGCGATGAGTGTGACCAAAAGCAGCGCCGGGAAACCAGCGATTGCAGCGTCTTTCCGGCGCATTTCGTGCGATCCGGCTAGGACAGCCCGGCCAATTGGGTGCGCGCGGCGGGCGTCAAAGCGCGCACAAAGTCACGAATGAAGTTCGTCTGCACCTGGAAGCCGGCTGCGGAATCGCGATCGAGCGTCGATATCCGGAACAGGAGGCCGTCGACGATCTCGCCGCGCAGGCCATGCCGGATCTCCGAGAGCTTGCGATCCCAGCCGCTCAGGCTCTGGCGGTCGCCGACGATCGTCCAGTACGTGACCGGCTCGAAGCGGCTGTCGCCGAACTGCGTCTCGAGGCGGCGCACGCGGATCTGGCCTTCCGGCAGCGAGATCAGGTCCGTGCGGTTGTTCATCACGCGGAAGCCCTGGGCCGGATAGCACACCTCGGGGTAGTGCAGCTGCACGTCGTCGTCGGCCTGGTCCGCGCCGTACGCGATGGAGAGCATGACGCGGTGGCCGTCGGCATCCAGGTACACGCGGTCCAGGATCTGGCTGTAGAGCTTGTTGAGCAGCTCCTCGGTCTGCGGGTTGACGATGCCGCCGCTCGAACGGTCGTCCACGTGCCAGCCGGCGAAGGTGCTGGGCACCAGGTCGTCGAGCTTGAACGGCCCGCGCAGCGCCGCCAGCCGTTTCGTGGGCACCATGGCCTGGCCGGCCACCGCGGCGCCGCCCATCAGGATGGCCGCGATCACGGCGCGGCGGGTGAGGAGAGCGTCAGACATCCTGCAACCTCGGTGCGTTGCGGGAAGCCAGCCAGCGCAGGCCGCTGTCCGCCGCGATGATGAAGGCCAGCGCCGTGATGAACAGCACCATGCCGGCACCTTCGTGAAGGAAGCCCTGCCCCGCCTCGTCGCCGAAATAGTAGGTGATCAGCGCCAGGACGATCACCCGGGTCACATTGGCCACGAACGAGATCGGCACGATCAGGATGGCGAGCGCGACATTGCGCAGCAGCGACGAATGCCGCACCACGTTCAGGTACAGCAGGCCCATCGCCTCGAGAGAAAACAGCGTGTGCAGTCCCGCGCAGGCGTCGGCCACGAGAAGTTCGTACTGGCCGATGCGCAGGATCACGCCGGAGCGGGCGATGGGATAGTCCAGCGCGAACAGGATGGACGTCGCGGCGCTGGACACGGCCAGCTTCACGGGTTGCGTCACGGCGTCCACGAAGGTGGCCGGCAGCGGGATCAGGAAGAACATGAAGAACAGCGCGAACGTGGCGCTGCGCAACTGCCGCGAGCCCCGCAACATCAACACCAGCCCGGGCAGCACGAACAGCGCGGACAGCGTCTGCACGCTGAGGATGCGCTGGGAACGGCCAAGCGTGTACAGCAGCAGCCCGATGACGAGCACCAGCCATCCCCAGGCGGGCCGCGTCGGGCCGGCCTTCTCGTCGTCGATCTCGTCCCACTTTCGCCACACCAGGAAGATGCAGATCGGCAGCACGACGATGCCCTGGCTCTGCTCCTGTCCCGCTGCGAACCAGATGTTGACCGCCAGGTCGCGCAGCGTCGGGCCGAAGAGCACCAGCAGGCCCACGACGCAGATCCACCAGGGATAGGTTCGAGGCGCCGTGGCTCGCCTGAAGACGTCCTTCGCGATGCGCGCGAACTCGTCCTTGGTGGGAAGGTCGATCATCGACGGCTTACAGCTCGTTCATGATGACGCCGGCCAGACGCACCTGCCCGGCCTGCAGCGAGCCCACGAGGTCCTGCAGCTTGGCGATCTTGTTGGCGTCCTTGCGGCTCACCACCAGCGCCGAGCCGCAGCGCGATGCGATCACCACGCCGTCGCTGCCGAAGCAGGCCGCGGGCGTGTCGACGATCACGTGGTCGAACTTGATCGAGACCTCCCGCAGCAGCATGCCGAACGACGGGCCTTCGACCAGCTCCAGCGGATTGGGCGGTTGCACGCCCACCGGGATCACGAACAGGTTGGGGATGCCCGGTACCGACTTCACGATGCCCTTGCCGCCGCGGCCAGACAGCACGCCCGACAGCCCGGCGCCGCTGGGCACGCCGAACACCTGGTCCATGCGGGCGCCGCGCATGTCGGCATCGATCACGACCACCTTGCCGCCCAGCTGGGCCAGCGCGACGGCCAGGTTGGCGCAGAAATAGGTCTTGCCGTCGCCGCTGTCGGGGCTGACGACGGCCAGCGGACGGCGCTGCGCCTTGCCTTCCGATTGCGTGCGCATCAGGATCTGGCTGCGGATCGCGCGGAAGGCCTCGGCCTGGTGGCCGAAGGGCTGGTTGAGCATCACCAGCTCGGGCGCCGCCTTGCGCGATTCCTCGTCGGCGTAGGCGTACTTGAACTGCTGCGCCAGGGCCTGGAGCACGTCCTCGGTGTCGGCCAGGCCCAGCGCGATGGCGGCTTCGCCGAAGCGCAGGTCGTTCTCGCGCTGGTAGCGGCCGATGCGATCGAGGTCGTCGGCGGACAGGTTGCGGGCGTCCTGGATCAGCTCGCCGATGGCCTTGGTCTTGGAGGTGCTCTCCGGCGCCTGGCCGTCGCCGATGTAGAGGTCGGGGCTGTCGGTATTGCCACTCATGCTTGCCCTTTGTCAGGTGCGGGAAGCCGGCGTCCGGAGACGACGCGGTCCTGGATCAGGGCCATCTGGCCCTTGAGGCGACGATTCATGTTCGGGCTCGGCATGATGCCGATGACGGGCAGCCCCAGGAATTCGAATGCGTCGGTGTTGGTGCGGATGCGCTTGTCCATCTGTTCGAGCAGCAGCGCCATCGCGACGCCGGCGCCGAGCGCGCCGAGGATGCCCATCAGCAGCACCTGCAGGACCTTCGGCGACGACGGCGCGGACGGCGCCGTGGCCTGGCTGATCACCGTGGCGTTGCTCTGGCGGTTCTGGCTTTCCAGGTTGGTCTGGCTGGCGCGGTTGTAGACGAGGTCGTAGGAGCGCTGGGCGTTGTCGACGTCGCGCGCGAGCACGGCGCCCTGGTCGCGCGTTTCCTTCAGCGCGAGCACCTTGGCGCGCTGCGCGTCGACGGCGGCCTGGATCTCGCCCTCGCGCGCGTGGCTGACGCGGGCGTCGATGCCCATGGCGCCCGTCACGTCGCTGGTGGCGCGCGCGATCTTGGCCTTCAGCTCGGCGACCGCGGCGCGGGCTTCCTGCACCTGCGGATGGCGATCGCCGTAGCGGGAAGACAGGTCCTGCAGCTTCAGTTCGGCCGTCGACAGGTCGGCCTTCAGGCCGTTGACGGTACCGTTGTCCAGCACGACCTTGGAACCACCCGCCTGCGCCTGCAGCGTGGTCGCGTCGACCCGGGCCGTCTGGATCGCGACGAGCTCCTGCGTCAGCGCGGTCAGCCGGCTCATCTCCAGGTCGAACTTGTCGTCGGTGCCGATGATGCCCTTTTCCTTCTGGAAGGCCGACAGCTTGTTCTGCGCAGTCTCGAGCGCGGTGCGCGCTTCCTTCTGCTGGTCGGTGAAGAAGCCGCTGTACTGCTTGGCGGGGTCGACGCGCAGCTCGATCGAGGTCTCCAGGAAGGCCTGCACGTACGCGTTGGCCACCGTCGCCGCGAAGTGCGGATCGGCCGACTTGTAGCCGATGTTGATCACGTTGCTGCCCACGGCGCTGACCCGGGGGTCCAGGCCGTTCTCGACCAGCTCGGTCAGCCACTCCTGGATCGTGAGCCCGCTCTTGGCCGAGGCCCAGGCCGAACGCATGTCGGCCAGGTCGGCCAGCTTGAGGTTCTGCACCACGCGCTGGGCGACGCGATCGCTGCGCAGGATCTCGATCTGGGTGTTGATCTGCGACGGCGTGGCGCCACCGTAGAGCATGGAGCTGACGGGGTCGGGCTTGACGTCGATGAGGATGGACGCGGTCGCCGTGTACACGCGGGTGGCGAACACCAGGTACAGGATCGCGGCCGCCAGGACGACGGCGAACACGATGACTGCGCTCACCCAGCGCGCGCGAAGCACGGCCAGGAAGTGGGAAAGGTTCATGTCTGCGCTCCGCCGGTCAGAACAGGCTCTCGCGGATGAAGACGACGTCTCCATCGCGCAGGGTGTCTTCCATCGACGGCTCGATCGACTGCATCTTGCCGTCGGCGCCGCGACGCGTGACCTTCAGGCCCTTGAGCGTGCCGCGCGGGGTGGCGCCGCCGCCGGCCGCGACGGCCTGCATCACCGTCATGCCACGCTCCAGGCGCATCGCGCCGGGATGCTGGATCTCGCCGTACATGTAGATCTGCGGGGCGCGATCCACCCACACGGTGTCGCCCGGGTTGATGACGATGTCCTCGGCCTGGTTGCCCGGCGCGAACAGGCGCGGCAGGTCGATCTCGTGGCGGTACGGGCGGTTGTCGCGCACGCCGGTGACGACGATGGTGTCGGAGCCGGCACCGGCCGCGACGCCGCCGGCCAGGGCCAGCACCTCGGTCATGCGCATGCCGGTCAGGTCGAGCGGATAGCGGCCCGGCCGGCCCACCTGACCCAGCACGTTGACCTGGTTGGCGCGCACCTGCGTCACCACGATGATGACCTGCGGATCCTTGACGAAGTCGCGGCGCTTGAGTTCCGACGCGATGTGC